>Ga0209373_10003176_pt1 | contig 15498 bp, 10 predicted proteins | sample Higcelweek5metaG_FD_187173 | JGI IMG/M metagenome (GOLD analysis project Ga0209373, IMG submission 187173) | Freshwater pond sediment microbial communities from the University of Edinburgh, under environmental carbon perturbations - High... | ecosystem: Environmental > Aquatic > Freshwater >...
CGTGATGCATGGCGAGTGGATTACTTACAACGAAAACAAGGTGAAAGTTGCCATTGCCCACTACCTCGACGGGAAGAAAGATGGAAAATGGTTTATTTGGGACGATTCGGGAACGTTAATTTATGAGCTCGAATACACAAACGGCGAAAAAACAGGCATCTGGAAAAACTACGACAAAGCAGGTAAGCTCATTAACGAACGAAATTATTCGGACGAAAAGAAACAAACCGAAAAACCCTGATTTTGTAACCAGAATGTAATACGACTTTAACGACCACGTAACAACGGCAACCTACTTTTGAATCGTAAATCAGAAAAGAAAGTTAAAAGATATGAAACGAACATGTTGCAATCTACTCAATCGAAGATCAGCGCAAGCTAAACACCAATGAAGATAATTTTGTGCAACATGTGAGTTCCATACGACAATTAAAAAACAAATTATTTACGTATGAAGAAGTTAATTATCAGTTTAGTTATGTGTGCATTTGTAATGGGCGTATCAGCAAAAAACAATGCAAAAGATAATGCAGAACCAAAATCGGAGAATAGTTCAACCGTACAGTTAAGCGGTTTGGTTGTCGATAAAGATTCAAAAGAAGCACTGGTTGGCGTTGAAGTACAAATAGAAGGTCTGAACATGAAAACATACACCGATTTCGACGGCAAGTTCACATTTTCCGATCTTAAACCGGGCGAATACAACGTTACAGCCTCGTATATTTCGTATAAAAAGAACATTGTTGAGCTGGTCGATGCAAAAAACCAAAACAACCAGGTTTCAATAAAACTCGAGTCATCGAATTAAATATTTTTTCCAATACTTCAGTCTCATTTACGGTCATTGCTGAAAAGCAGTGACTTTTTTATTTACAGAAAAATGCTCCTGAATACTGCAAAAATTGCCCCGGCACAATGAGGTAAAACCTCGTGTAGTCGGGGCTATTTTTTTGCAGAATTTTAAATCTCTCGATCTAATATATATCTTAGCATTTCATTGTATTTCCACAAAAAAATGAAGTCAAACGCTGTTTCTGGGTCAAAAAAATTGAATAAATCGTCCGAAAACGAATCTTTTCAAGAGATTTCGGCTGTTGTGTTGAATATTTTTCAACTACTGGGCGAGAGTAAAACCATTGCCGAAGCTCTCTGTTTGTATTGCAATTTGCTTGTGAAAAACGAAATTGCGTTTTCGGTCCGCATTTTATTCAACAACCTCGAATACCAGAGCAACAATTTTGCTGAAACAACTTTTTCGGCAACGCGCAATTTCGAAACTCCCGATCTCAAAAAGGGGGTTGTAGATATCTTTGTTTCCGACGAAGAACGTTTGCCTCAAATCGAATCGTTATCAGACACTTTACTCCCATTTCTGATTGGGGTAATTTCAAAATTCCAACTTCAGAAACTGGTAGCAAACAATATTGAGCGCGAAAAAGAACTTCATAGCATTAACCGTACAGCCGAGATACTGAAGAAAAGCATGAATCTCGACGATCTGCTTCAGGATGTTTGTTCTGCAATGCCCGATGCGATGCAATACCCCAACCACACTGCAACACGTATAACCTACGAAGGCAAAGCATTCATCAGCATAAACTTTAAAGAAACGCCTTGGGTGTTGCGGCAAGTGTTCGAAACTCCCGACAATAAGCAAGGCAGCATCGAAATATTTTATTTGAAAGAATTTCCCGACGAAGACGAAGGCCCTTTTCTAAACGAAGAGAGGAACTTGATCAACAACCTTTCGGCTCTGATTTCGGGAACCGTTTCGAAAAAGGCGCTGCAAGAATTATTACTACGCAACACCGAACGTATCAAAGAGTTGAAAGGGATTAATACCACTTCTGAAATTCTTAAAAAGGGGTATCCTCTCGATGTTACATTGAAGAAGATTTGTGCCATACTCCCTGCTTCGTGGCAATATGTTGACCATACTGTAGCACGGATAACTTACAATAGTTGGGTTTTCAAAAGTCCGAAGTTCGAAGAAACGCCATGGCGAATGGCTCAGAGTTTTGAAATATCGAAAGGAAAAAAAGGGCTTATCGAAATATTTTATCTGCGAGAATTTCCGCTCGAGGCCGAAGGTCCTTTCCTTGCCGAGGAGCGTAACTTGCTCATCAACATTGCAAATCTTATTGAAGGGTCGGTAACCCGCGATGTTTTCAATAAATTGAAAAGCGAAAACACCGAGCGGCTCAAAGAGTTGAATGCCATTAACCAAACATCGCTAATTATTGAAGAGAGCTTGTCGGTTGATGAAACGTTGCAGGCAATTTGCAAAATACTGCCCAGCTCATGGCAATATCCAAAATATACCGAAGCCCGAATTAAATTTGAAGGGAAGGTTTATGTTTCGAAAAGTTTTGTCGAGACTATTTGGGCTCAGCGAGAAGATTTTGTCACAATCGACAACCGAAAAGGAACCATTGAAATTTTCTACCTTAAAAAATTTCCAAGCGAATGGGAGGGGCCTTTCCTTGCCGAAGAACGTAACCTGCTTGTAAATATTGGGAAACTTATTAGCGGATACCTTAATAACATTAAGGGGCGCGAAATTTTTCACAAAAGCGTATTCATGTCGAACCAAGCGCATAAGTCCGACGAGTTTCGCAATTCGCTGATGAACAAGAATAAAAAGCCACTACAGCTCTATTTCAATCAGCAATCGCTCGACAAGTACGTCTATCTCGACATGATGAAGTTTAAGGTAAAACACATCTTGTTTGTGGCCACGCTTTACGATGCTTTTACCCTTGAAAGCGAAGATTCTTTTTTCGAACGATTCTTGGGCGAAATATACCAGTACAGTCTTTTTTCATTGCCACGTATCACGGGGGTTTCGTCGCTAGACGAGGCGCTTGAAGTTCTCGACACATCTCAAATCGACCTTATAATTTTAATGGTGGGAATGGATAATGAAACCCCAATAGCAATTAGCAAAAAAATAAAAGAGCAACACGAATCGATACCTATCTATCTGCTTCTGAACAATAAAAGCAATGTAAAATATTTCGAAGAGCTTGTGCCAACCATTAATTCGGTTGAAAAACTATTTGTGTGGAATGGCGATTCGTCTATTCTTTTTGCAATAGTGAAATCGACAGAAGACAAAGTAAATGTTGAAAACGACACAAAAATTGGGCTTGTAAGGGTAATTCTCCTCATTGAAGATTCGCCAATTTATTACTCAAAATACCTTCAGTTTTTGTACACAATTATTTTTGGTCAGGTACAGCAGATTTTGCCCGAGGTTGAAAAGAATGAATTAGACAAGATTTGTAAAATGCGTTCGCGCCCAAAAATTTTGTTGGCGCGCAACTACGACGAAGCCATTACAATTTTCAATAAATACAAAGATTTTCTGCTCTGTGTAATCTCCGATGTTGAGTTCGACAGGGGCGGAAAACTCGACAAACAAGCCGGAGCACGATTTATAAAATATGTAAAATCGCACATATTTGATTTGCCGGTTATTTTGCAATCGTCTGAAAATGAAAACGAAAAGCTAGCTAAAAAACTCAATGTAAAGTTCCTGAACAAAAACTCGGAGACTTTAATGACCGACATCAAGAAGTATTTGATAAGTTATCTTGGTTTCGGAAATTTTACTTTCAGAGATAAAGAAGGGAACAAGATTGCAGTGGCTAAATCGTTGCGCGATTTCGAAACGCTACTGAACCAAGTCCCCGACGAATCGTTTTATCTCCACGCTTCCGAAAATCAATTTTCGCTTTGGCTCATGGCTCGGGGCGAAATTCAGCTTGCAAAAACGTTGAACCCTATTTCGGTAGCCGATTTCCCTGACATGACTGCCATGCGGAAATCTTTTACAGCTATTATTCAGAAATATAAAGAAGAAAAGAAGAAAGGAAAAATTCTTAACTACGATGAAACATCGACAATCGACGAGCGAAATATTGTTTCTTTCGCCAGTGGTTCGTTGGGTGGAAAGGGCCGGGGCCTTGCTTTTGTAAGTACCTTAATTAATAATTTCGACTTTTCTAATTTGTCCGATAAAATCAACATTACAACACCAATTACAATCATTATCGGCACCGATGAGTTTCAGAATTTCATTTCGAAAAACAAACTTTTCCCTCTCACAATAAACCCCAACATCTCGTACGAACAGTTGAAATATGAGTTTGTACAGTCGCAGTTGTCGCAAGAACTTGAAATAAAGTTGAAAGATTTTGTGATGCAGATCGACAAACCATTTGCAGTTCGTTCGTCGAGCACATCCGAAGATTCAATTGCCCAACCATTTGCCGGCGTTTTCGACACCTATATAATACCTAACTCCGCCGACAATAAGCGTATTGTTTTCGAACGCATTTGTACCGCAATAAAACTTGTATATGCCTCAGTGTATTCGGTCAAAGCAAGGGTTTACTTCAGTGCCATCCATCATAAAATTGAAGAAGAACGCATGGCCGTTGTAATTCAGGAATTAGTTGGAAGCCAGCACGAACAATATTATTATCCGCACATAAGCGGGGTTGCACAGTCGTACAATTACTACCCTGTTTCGAACATGAAGCCCGAAGAGGGTTTTGCAGCTGCCGCTGTTGGGTTGGGTTCGTACGTTGTCGATGGCTGGAAGTCGTATCGTTTTTCGCCTTGCTACCCAAAGGTTTCGATGTTTTCGATAAAAGATTTATTGAATAGTACCCAGGTTAAATTTTATGCCCTCGACACAGAAATGGACGATGTCGATTTTCTGAAAAATGGCGAGCTGGCATCGCTCAAGATGCTTGATATTAGTGATGCTGAAAAACATGGCACATTAAAACACTGTGCTTCGGTTTACAATGCAAACAACGATAGGGTAGAACCAGGCTTGAGTGGCTATGGGCCAAGGGTTATTAATTTTGCCAATATTTTGAATTATAACTATATACCTCTAGCCGAAACTATTAGCACAATGCTTAATACGGTGCAGGATGCTTTTGGTTCGCCGGTTGAAATTGAATGGGCTGTTAATCTCGAAAAAGCAAAAAATGGACTTCCATCGTTTTATCTTTTGCAAATTAAGCCATTGATAGGCACTCAGTTGTTCAAAGGAAAAGATATTTCGAAACTCAACAAGAATGATATGTTGCTTTACACCCGATCGAGTGTGGGAAATGGTGAAATAGAGAATATTTGCGATATAATTTATGTCGATAACGAAAAGTTTAACAAGTTGAAGACCCTCGATATGCTAAAAGAAATCGAGTATCTGAACAACCTTATGGTTAACGAAGATCGTAAATATGTATTGATTGGCCCGGGCCGCTGGGGTACGCGAGATCAGTTTTTGGGCATTCCCGTTGTTTGGTCGCAAATATCGAATGCAAAGGTAATTGTTGAGGTTAGCCTCGATAATTTTCCGCTCGACTCTTCATTGGGGTCGCATTTTTTCCATAATGTAACGTCAATGAATATTGGTTATTTCTCGGTGCAGCACTCCTCTGTTACCGATTTTATCCGATGGGATATGTTTAATAATCTGTCGGTTATTAACGAGACGAAATACTTCAAACATGTTCGTTTTGAAAAGCCATTCACAATTTTTATGGATGGGATTCACCGAACTTCAGCAATATTTTTTAAGAAAGAAGAGACCGAAGAATGATTAATGTAGGCATTTATAACGAGCATAAATTAGCTCTTGAAGGTATAACTCAACTAGTTCAGAATTATTCTGAGTTTAATGTGGTTGTGGCTTGTGAAAATAAGTCGGTATTGTTAGACAAACTGAAACTCTTTCAGGTAAATGTGCTCTTGCTGAGCCTTCAGGATGTTTCGGTAAAAAACACCAATTTTATAGTACAGCTTTCAATTAGTTTTCCCAAAGTCAAAATTCTTATTGTCTCTACTTTCAACAGCGAAGATATGATCTTGAAAACGGTTAAAGCCGGTGCAAAAGGCTTCTTGGGAAAAGAATCAGATGCCAGCGATATGGTCGAAGCTATATATACCCTTCGGAATGGGCACGATTATTATAGTAAATCTATTACCGATCTGTTGTTGAGCAGATATGTAAATACATTGAATAGTGCCGAAGGTTATCAAAATGAAGCTTTTGAATCGTTAAGTTCGCGTCAGATAGAGATTCTTAAAATGTGGGGCGAAAGCCATTCGAACCAAGAAATTGCCGATAAGTTATTTATCAGTGTCCGCACCGTCGAATCGCATAAAAATCATATAATGCAGAAGTTAAACCTCAAAAGTACAGTCGATTTGGTGAAGTTTGCCATCAAAAACAATATCATTGAAATTTAGCTTCCTATTTTTTGATTAACATTATCGTACGTAAAATACGTAATTCGGCAGCCATTTTTTCCATCCTATATGGTGTTCATTATTTTTGGCAAAAGAAAAATTTGTTAAGAACAAGCAAGTCTTTCGCTTTCTACAAAAGAGATCTTAATAAAAATTGCTAATAAATAAAAAATTACAAAATGGCTGACATTTTAAATGTAAAAGTGAGCGAATTCATGGCAAAAGTAATTGCCAAGAATCCAGGTGAATCTGAATTTCATCAGGCAGTTCAAGAAGTTGTAGAATCTTTGATGCCTTTCATCTTAGAAAACCCAAAGTACAGCGATGCTAAAATTCTTGAAAGAATGGTTGAGCCAGAAAGGGTTATCATGTTCCGCGTACCATGGCTCGATGATGCAGGTAGCTTCCAAATCAACAGAGGTTTCCGTATCGAAATGAACAGCGCCATTGGACCTTACAAAGGTGGTTTGCGTTTACACCCTACTGTAAACCTTGGTATTTTGAAATTCCTTGCCTTCGAACAAGTTTTGAAAAACAGCTTAACTACATTGCCTATGGGTGGTGGTAAAGGTGGTTCAGACTTCGATCCTAAAGGAAAATCGGACAATGAAATTATGCGTTTCTGCCAAAGCTTTATGACAGAATTGCAACGTCATATTGGTCCTGATACTGACGTTCCTGCTGGCGACATAGGTGTTGGTGGCCGCGAAATCGGTTTCATGTTTGGTCAATATAAAAGAATCCGCAACGAATTTACCGGCGTTTTAACTGGTAAAGGGTTGGAATGGGGTGGCAGCTTAATCCGTCCAGAAGCTACTGGTTACGGTACTGTTTACTTTGCTGAAGAAATGTTGAAAACAAGAAACATTGAATTCAAAGGCAAAACTGTTGTAATCTCGGGTTCAGGTAACGTTGCTCAATATGCAGTTGAAAAAGTTATCCAATTGGGTGGTAAAGTTGTTACTTTGTCCGATTCAAATGGTTACATCTACGATGCAGCTGGTATTACAACTGAAAAACTTGCTTTCGTTTTAGAATTGAAAAATATTAAACGTGGCCGTATTTCTGAATATGCCGAAAAATTTGGTTGCGAATATGTTGCAGGAAAAACTCCATGGGGTGTTAAATGCGATATCGCTTTACCATGTGCAACTCAAAACGAATTGAACATCGACGATGCAAAAGCATTGATCAAAAACGGTTGTTTCTGTGTTGCCGAAGGTGCTAACATGCCTTCTACTGCCGAAGCTGTTGAAGAATTTATCGCTGCAAAAATATTATATGCTCCTGGTAAAGCTTCAAATGCAGGTGGTGTTGCTACTTCTGGTTTGGAAATGAGCCAAAACTCTCTCCGTTTGTCTTGGACTCGCGAAGAGGTTGATGCCAGACTTCACCAAATCATGATCGACATTCACGCTACTTGTGTGAAATATGGTACTGAAGCTGATGGAACAATCAACTACGTAAAAGGTGCTAACATTGGCGGTTTCATTAAAGTTGCCGATTCAATGATGGCTCAAGGGTTAGTATAATCCATACACTTTATAAATTTAGAAAGGGTATCAATTGTTATTGATACCCTTTTTTTAATGTGCCAAAATGTTGTTTTATTTTTTTAATTGAACCAATAATTCATCAATAGTTTTAGCTACTGCAACTCCCGGTATTTTTACTGGAGATGCAATTTCAGCTAAAAATGTACCTTTTACTTCGCCGGTTTTATAAGTTGTAAAACCAATTCGGTATAAACCAACAGTTAAAGCTTTTAAAGGATCACTGGCAACACTGGTGTATCGAATTAATGAATTGTACTTGCTTCCACTTGGTTGTGCAGGCATGTCTGAGCTATCATCATTTTTGTCTAATGTAATCCACTTTGCACTTTTTGCTTTATCTGCCGAAATATCTTCAACTTTAATAATGTTTGATCTTTCAATTGTGATGTAAGTGTCAAAGTAATCGGTTGAAGCAGCATTTGCTGAATAATCAGCTGATTCTATTGCTCCTTTGATTTTATTGTCACCAACTGGCGACATCATACGAACACCTATTTCAGGAACTACAGCAGGAACCCAAACATAGATGTAATAAAATTTCTTTCCTTCTACAATTGCGTCTTGTGTGCCAGGGGCTACAAAACCTAAATATGAAATAACGTCGGTGTAAGGTACTCTAATAGTTTTAGGTCCTATTGTTTTTTCAACAGAGCTACCGAACTTGTCTAATTTTTGGGCATTTGTTAACGAGGCTGTGGCTAATACCACAAATAAAACTAATAATAATTTCTTCATACAGGTATTTTTTAGTGTTGGCACATTAATGAGAATGCAAAATAGAAATATAATTTTAGAAAGTCAACCCGTAGTTTTTCGAATACAATAAAGTGCTGCTTTAATGTTTGATTATTACTATTCTAATGTTTTAAAATTTATTAAATAATGAAACGACTTCTTCTCTTGATAATATTGCTTGGTTTTACTTACCAGAGTTCTCTTTTTGGGCAAAGCGCAATGACTAATGTTTCGTCGCGAAAATGCACAAGCTTAAATGGAAAGTGGAATGTTATTATCGACCCAACAGATATTGGGAACTGGAGGCAGGTTTGGCTTGAAAAAAAACCTGACAAGAAGACCGATTTTGTTGAATATTCCTTCGAAGGTGGGCCACAATTAACTGTTCCTGCCGATTTTAATTCTCAAATGCCCGAGCTTACCCACATGGAAGGTACGGTGTGGTATAAACGAACGTTCGGTTATAGGTTGCCTAAAGATAGAAGATTATTTCTGCACTTTGGAGCTGTAAACTATTTTGCCGACGTGTACCTTAATGGCAACTTAATTGGAAAACATGAAGGTGGTTTTACCCCTTTTCAGTTCGAAATTACAGATAGACTCAACGATGCTGAAAATGTGATTGTTGTTAGGGTAAATAATCAGAGGGTAAAAGATGGAATTCCCGCTCTTGGTTACGATTGGCTAAACTATGGTGGAATTACCCGCGATGTGAATTTGATCGAAACGCCTAAAACTTATATCGACGATTACTTCGTTCAACTGAAAAAGAATTCTTTAAACGAGGTGCTTGGTTGGGTTAAGCTTAAAGGCGATTCGGCTTTGCAAAAGGTTAATGTGGTGATTCCGGAGCTCAATTTAAACTTTCATTCTCAAACAAATAGCGAAGGATTGGCTGAGGTGAACTTTACTTCTGAAGTTGAGCTTTGGTCGCCCCAGAATCCTAAACTTTATAAGGTTCTTATTGAAACGGAAATAGATACTGTTATTGATGAGATTGGCTTTCGAAGTATTGAGGTTGTGGGGAATCAGGTTTTTCTGAATGGAAAACCTATTTTCCTGAAAGCTGTAAATATTCACGAAGAAAATCCGCTAAAAAAAGCAAAAGCAGTTGATGAAAATGATGCCGCGCTTTTGCTGGGCAGTGCAAAAGAACTTGGGTGCAACCTGGTTCGGTTAGCTCATTATCCTCACAACGAATACACAGTGAAACTTGCAGAGAAAATGGGGTTGATGGTTTGGGACGAAATTCCGGTTTATCAGCATATTGAATTTTCGGCATCGGGCGTAACCGATAAAATGAGTTTGATGGCTCGCGAAATGATCAAAAGAGATCGGAACCGTTGCAGTGTTGTTTTCTGGTGTATTTCAAACGAAACGTATTCGTTCACTCCAAATCGCGATGTTGCACTGATTGACTTGGCCAAAGAGTGCCGTTTGCTCGATTCTACGCGCTTGCTTACCACCGTAATAAACAATCAGGGATACGACAATAATACGCTCAATGTTTGGGACACGCTTTATCGTTATTTCGATGTGATGTCAGTAAATGAATACATTGGTTGGTATATTCCGTGGCAGGGAAAACCTTCGGAAACGAAGTGGAGTTTAGTGTGTCCCGATAAACCTTTGTTTATCTCAGAGTTTGGTGGCGAGGCTCTTTATGGCAGCAACTTTGGGCCAAAAGATGAAGCAGCTTTTTACAGCGAAGAGTATCAGGAGAAAATCTACAAAGACCAGATAGAGCTATTTAAGAATGCACCAAATTTGGTTGGTGTTTGTCCTTGGCTGTTGTTCGACTATCGTTCGTTAGGCAGGATGCACCCGGTTTATCAGAGTGGATACAACCGCAAAGGGTTGCTTTCTGATGGTGGTGAAAAGAAAAAAGCCTGGTTTGTGATGCGCGATTATTATAAGAGTATCAGAAACATCGATTGAAATTTTTAAGTTTGATGAATCGAAATTACTATTGTCCTTTAATTTTTTGAATAGAAATCATTAAAGTAAATGAAAAGAACAGCAACAATTTAAGTACCCTTAGGCACGATGAACTGTGGCCTTCAAAAAAAAGCAGTATGAATCAAAGCAATCACATAGTAAGACCGGGAAGCTTCTCCCGTGGACGGGAGAAGATCACCCGGCCGCACTTAGTGATTGTGAAGATGAAGATGCTTTTTTTTGGGAGCCTTGACTTTTTTGCTTCGTTTTTTGGTCAAGCAAAAAATGAAGAGCCCAGCCGGCTTGAGGCGAAACGTAGCGAAGTTAAAAGTAAGCACTTTATCAAATTTTTATTGTTAAAGCTAGGCTATGTAAGTGATCTAAATTTCTTTAGATATTTTAACAGGACAACAATGAATCGAAATAGAAAAATAAATACGATTACGATGAGAGTCAATGCAATTGGATTAATCTCTTTATTGTTGCTGTGTTCAGCAATGGTTAATGCTCAGAAGAACAAGGTTTTTGAATTAAAATCACCCGATAGTATTATTGCATTAAAGGTCGAAGTTGGCACTACAACGCAGTGGTCGGTACAACACCAAGGTCAGCAAATTATTGCGCCTTCATCCATCTCGCTTCAGTTGGACAACGGCGAAGTGTTGGGCCACAACGTCAAAATTGGTTCGTCGAGAACTGAACAGGTCGACAAGCCTTTTGCCGCTGTTCATTACAAAAAGTTGATTGTTGCCGATAAATACAATGAGCTAACTATTAATTGCAAAGGCGATTATAGTATCGTTTTTAGAGTTTACAATGATGGCGTTGCTTATCGCTTTTCAACAAAGAAGAGAGGTGAAATCATTATTGAAAATGAAGAGGCGAACTTCAATTTTGCTGTCGATCATAAAGCGTTTATCCCGTATATGTGGGATTACCGGGGTGGCGAAAAATTCAACCACTCATTCGAGGCACTTTACACCGAGATACCGATTTCTCAGTTTGCTACCGATTCGCTCGCTTTTTTGCCTCTTTTGGTCGATGTTGGGAATGATAAAAAGGCTGTTATCATTGAAGCCGATTTGGAAGATTACCCTGGAATGTACCTTAATCTGAATTCAACAAAAAAAGGGTTCATGGGTGTTTATGCACAATACCCGCTCGAGACGAAGAAGGGTGGCTATTTGGATATGAATGAGATTCCAACCCGGCGTGCCGATTTTATAGCTAAAACAACTGGTTCACGAGATTTTCCATGGAGAGCAGTTGTAATTAGCTCCAACGATAAGGAGTTGCTTGATAATGACATGGTTCAAAAATTGGCCTCTCCATCAAGAATTACTGACGTTTCGTGGATTAAACCGGGTAAAGTTGCTTGGGATTGGTGGAACGACTGGAATATTTCACATGTTGATTTTAAGGCTGGGTATAATACCGCAACGTATAAATATTACATCGATTTTGCTGCTGCCAATAAGTTGGAATATATTGTGATGGATTGGGGATGGTCGAGCAAATCAGATCTTTTTGAACTTACCGCTCCCGATATTAATCTTCAGGAAATAATTGGTTACGGAAAGCAAAAAGGTGTTGATGTAGTGCTTTGGGCTTCGTGGTATGCCGTAAAAACCCAAACCGATAAAGCTTTCTCGTTCTATTCTAAGATGGGTGTAAAAGGTTTCAAAATAGATTTTATCGACAGAGACGACCAAGTTGCGGTGGCTTCCTTGTACGAAATTGCCAAGAAAGCTGCCGAATATAAACTTATTGTCGATTATCATGGTGCGTTTAAACCAACCGGATTGCAGCGTACTTATCCCAATGTGGTTGGTTACGAAGGTGTGAAAGGGTTGGAGAATTACAAATGGGCAGTTGAAGATCAGCCTCGTTATGCGGTAAGTATTCCTTTCATTAGAATGATGGCCGGCCCTATGGATTATACTCCGGGTGCTATGCGCAATTCAACTAAAACGAATTACCGATCGGTTGAGGCAATGCCCATGAGCCAAGGGACTCGTTGCAACCAAATGGCTATGTATGTGATGTATGAGGCTCCGTTTCAGATGCTTTCCGACAACCCAACGGTTTATATGAAAGAGCAGGAGTGCACCAATTTCATAGCCCAAATACCAACTACAACCGACCAAACCGTGGCGTTAGATGGAAAAGTTGGCGAGTATGCAGCCATTGCCCGCAAGAAAGGTGATACTTGGTTTGTTGGGGCCATGAGCAACTGGACTCCTCGCGAAATTACACTCGACCTTTCGTTTCTTGGTGAGGGTAATTATAGGGCTATTATTTTCAAAGATGGTATAAATGCCGATAGAGATGCTACCGATTATAAAGCGGAAGAGGCAATAGTTACATCGTCTGAGAAACTAAAAATTCAACTTGCCCCAGGTGGTGGCTGGGTTGCCCGAATTGAAAAGATAAACTAACAATTGTTTGGCGTTTGAGTAGAATCTAAATTGTTGATTTTAAGGTTTATTTATAAGGTTTTGAGGTGAAGGAGTTTCATCTCGGACTGTGCCTTTTTTTCATGATCATGACTGTGAAACGATCTGGTTTGTGTTATATCATTGGTCAAATTGGACCTGGCAGAGTGGTCAAATCGTGTTTTCCCCGATGATTTGTGTACATTTGGCAAAATTTCAGAATTTGGAGATTGTATTTTTTAAGGTTTACTGCGTTTGGCACAGGTTATTCCCGATAACCGAATCATTTCGTTTGGCAATACTTTCAATATCATTAGCCCATAAATCAGAAGTTTAATCATAAAGAATTCCTTTTCATTCGACCGGTGATTAAGAACTTTTAAAAAATATCCGGTCATAATATAATTTCAATACGAATGTCATTTGAAGATTTAAATTTAATTGAGCCTATCCTTAAGGCTATAAAAAATGAAGGCTACACAACACCAACGCCAATTCAGGCCGAAGGCAATTCCATTAATATTAGATAAAAACGATTTTCTTGGTTGTGCGCAAACAGGAACAGGTAAAACAGCTGCTTTTGCAATTCCTATTATACAACTTCTTTGCGAGGCCAAAGATTTGGTTCCGGGCAAACGTCAAACCAAGAGTTTGATTTTGACACCTACACGCGAATTGGCAATGCAAATTGGCGAAAGCTTTTCGAACTATGGAAAGTATACCGACTTGAGGTATACCGTTATTTTTGGTGGTGTAAACCAGAATTCGCAGGTTGATGCGCTGCGCCGTGGCGTTGATATTATTATTGCAACACCGGGCCGCTTGCTCGATTTGATGGATCAGAAATACATCCACCTCGAAAATATCCAATTCTTTGTGCTCGACGAAGCCGACCGTATGCTCGACATGGGTTTTATTCACGACGTGAAAAAGATACTCACAAAGTTGCCCGTTAAACGGCAGTCGCTATTTTTCTCGGCAACAATGCCTCCTGCCATTGTGCAGTTGGCCGATAAAATTCTTGTTAACCCTTCGAAGGTTGAAGTAACGCCCGTTTCGAGCACCGTTGATGCTATAAATCAGGCTGTATATTTTGTCGACAGGGAAAACAAAAGGCATCTTTTGCGCGAGGTTTTGAAAGATAAACAGATAGAACGGGCTTTGGTATTTACGCGCACCAAACATGGTGCCGATAAAGTTGCCAAAGAACTCACCAAAGCAGGTATTGTTTCGCAAGCCATACATGGCAATAAAACACAGAATGCCCGTCAGAATGCTCTCAATAACTTTAAATCGAAGGCTACAAGGGTGCTGGTTGCTACCGACATTGCGGCAAGGGGAATCGATATCGACGAGCTTACCCATGTTATAAATTTCGAATTGCCCAACATTCCCGAATCGTATGTTCACCGCATTGGGCGAACAGGCAGGGCTGGTGCTAGTGGTGTTGCCATTGCTTTTTGCGACGCCGAAGAGATGCCTTACCTGCGCGATATTCAGAAGCTGATTGGCAAACAAATTCCGGTGTTGGAAAACCATTTGTTCCCATTGGTGAACTTGGTTGTAAAGACAGCACCAAAACCACAACGCCCACCACGAAACTCTTCTGCTAGAAGTACAACCGGAAGGAGTTCAACCGGCAGAAGTGAGCAACCATCAAGGGGCGAGTCGCCACGTAAAGCCGAAACTTCTTCACGACCAGCAGCTAAAACATGGTCTGGCGAAAAGCGTACACAACGTTGGTAACCAATGTGCCGAAGTTATAATTGAAGCAATTACTGCTAAATAAAGCAAATGAGCTGTCCTAAGTTGGGCAGCTTTTTTTGTTGAAACAAGTTCAAACAAAAGCTATTTTTGAATCGAAAATTGGTCAATTAAGTTTTCTGATGGAACAAATCAATCCATTTACTTATTCCCATTCCGTTGCCTTTATGGCGAATTGCATTCTGAAAGGATTAATCTCAGAACAACTGCAAAAATCAACCCGAAGGATAGAGTGAAAAACATTGCCAAGTCGACAAGAATCATTACCAGATCGTACTTTCAATGTGCCATGATGGCAAAAAACATTACCAGATCGCACTTTTTGTGTGCTAGGTCGGCAAAAACTATTACCAGATCGCACTTTTCATGTGCCAGGTCGGCAAAAAACATTACCAGATCGTGTTTTTCGTGTGCAGTGACGCACTTTTTTATTACCATGACGTACTTTTCATGTGCCGTGATGCACTTTTTATGTGCCATGACGACAATACCATGTGTCGTAACGACTAAAACATGTGCCGTGGCGCTATTTCAACGCTAATAATGGCAAAAAGCTCGTTTCTTGCATCGAAAGCACATAAAAGTGACTCCACTCCTACTCTATCGTTGCCAAACAAGCGTAAATGCCACAAAAAACAGACGTAAGTCATTCTAAATAGAATATAAGTACGATGAATAATTTAATGTCGCATTTAAGGTTTTGTGAGATGCAATTTTTTGCACTAGCCAAAGGCCTTAGAAAAAAAGGAATTCGAAGTGAAGGAAAACCGTAGTAAGACCGGGAAGCTGAGAGCTTT
>Ga0209373_10003177_pt1 | contig 15488 bp, 9 predicted proteins | sample Higcelweek5metaG_FD_187173 | JGI IMG/M metagenome (GOLD analysis project Ga0209373, IMG submission 187173) | Freshwater pond sediment microbial communities from the University of Edinburgh, under environmental carbon perturbations - High... | ecosystem: Environmental > Aquatic > Freshwater >...
ATTGTAGGTATTGTATCGGGTATTATGGTTGTAGTTCTTGTTGAAGTAATTGATTTTAAATTACATATTGATGATCCTGTTGGTGCGATAGCCGTACATGCTGGAAATGGTATTTGGGGAACAATTGCTGCTGGTTTGTTATCTACATCGGCTGCTCCTGCAGGAGTAGATGGCCCTATTTATGCACTAATTCACGGAACTGATTTTATGGCAGGATTAAAGGTGTTATTAGTACAGCTAGTTGGAATCGCCGCAGTTGCATCATGGACAGCAGTCTGCATGATAATTACATTTAAATTAATTCAAAAATATCATGGTCTTCGTGCATCAGTAGAAGAAGAAATCATGGGACTTGATATAACGGAGCATGGTCTTCCAAGTGCATATGCAGATTTTGAACCTACAATTGAAAAATATGGTTATGAATATGTAGATGCAACATACGTAACGGGAGAAACGCCAGTGGCAGAAGCTATTCCAGTAGAAAAAATCTTTTCTTTCACGGAATTAGCCGAAAATACAATTAAAATGACTAAAATAGAGATTGTATGTAAAGATCGTATGTTAGAGCCACTAAAAAATGCTATGCTGGGAATAGGTATAACAGGTATGACAGTATCTCATGTTATGGGATGCGGTTTACAGAAGGGAAAGCCAGAGCATTATCGAGGTGTAGAAATAGAACCATCATTACTTCCTAAAATTCAAGTAGAAATGGTAGTGTGTAAAATTCCTGTTAGTCAGGTTATTGAAACTGCAAAGAAAATATTGTATACAGGTCATATTGGAGATGGGAAAATATTTGTTTATGATGTGGAAAATGTTATTAAGGTTAGAACTGGAGAAGAAGGTTATGAGGCATTGCAAGATGTAGAATAAAGATGTTAAATAATTAAAGTAATCTTTTTTTGGAAAGCAGACAACTACTATGTTATCTGCTTTCTTTCTCAATAAAAACACTTTTTTTCTTTACAAATAGTAACGCTTGTAGTAAGATACGTTGTATGAAAATATACAAGATAATATTTGTGAACAAAGGCGTTCATTATACAATGAACTTTTTTTATATGCTGAAAAGTGCAAATAGGTCAATATAGCGATTTTTATCATATAGAGGTTTTTAAAGGAAAAAGGAAGTTATACTTAATAGAAAAGAATGTCTTTTCTATTAAGTGATAATGTGATAAAATTTGATAGGAATAAAGTTATATTAAATAGTGAAGACATCTAATCCAAATAGTTATGCTATTAATGACGGTCTAGAGGATAGGATGCTTCTATTGATGTAAATAGGAATTTATCACTTATTCAAATAAATAGATTTTAAACTAGAAAATTTATATTGTAAATGAAGGAGGATTTTATGAGCTTAACAATTGATGAGGTTTTAGAATTTGTTAAAAAAAATGATGTTAAATTCATTCGATTAGCTTTTTGTGATTTATTGGGGACACAAAAGAATATTTCTATAATGCCAAATGAATTGAAAAGAGCATTTGAAAAAGGTATTCCATTTGATGCTTCTTCAATTATTGGGTTTGGTGGAACTGCAAAATCAGATTTGTTTTTAGTTCCGGATCCAACAACTATGAATATTCTTCCATGGAGACCACAACAAGGAAGAGTTATTCGATTTTATTGTGATATAAAATATCCAGATGGAACTCCATTTATATATGATGCAAGAACATTTCTTAAAGAAACAATGGAGGAATTAGCAAAAAAGGGATATGGATGTCGAATAGGAGTAGAAAGCGAATTCTATTTATTTTTAAATGATGAAAATGGAAAAGCAACTGATATTCCAATAGATAAGGGAAGCTATTTAGATATTGCGCCAATAGACAAGGGAGAAAATATTCGAAGAGAGATTTGTTTATGTTTAGAAGATATGGGTATACTTCCAGAGACCTCGCATCATGAAACGGGCCCAGGGCAGAATGAGATTGATATTAAATTTGCAGATGCGTTATCAACAGCAGACAACTTTCTTACATTAAAAAATGTTGTCGGCGTTATTGCTGAAAGAAACGGTTTGAGTGCTTGCTTTTTGCCAAAACCAATTCCTGAACAAAGTGGAAACGGACTTCATGTTAATATTTCTTTATTTGAAAATGGTATTAATATGTATGAATCAAATAAGCAGATAGTAGATTCTTTTATGGCTGGAATCATGAAAAGGATAAAGGAAATAACAATATTTTTAAATCTTTTACCAAGTTCTTATGAGCGATTTGGTTCATATGAGGCACCAAAATATATTACATGGTCTAGAGAGAACCGTTCTCAGTTAATACGTATTCCTGCAGCAACGGGTTTTAAACAAAGATTTGAGTTACGATCACCAGATTCCTGCATTAATCCATATCTTGCCTTCGCTATTTTAATTAGTGCAGGTATGGAAGGAATTCAAAATAGTGAACAACTTCCAGAAGCTGCTGACTTTGATATGAAAGAGATGGAAGCTATGCAGAAAGGTACATTTAGTCGAATTCCGGAAAGTTTTGAGGAAGCAGTATCATGTGCAAAGGAAAGTACGTTTTTACCTAAGTTAAAGAAAAAAATAATTTGTGATAGATTTATAGAAACGGTAGTACAGAATTAAATGTTAGGAGAGGAAAGGGGCTGGATTTATGGGAAGTGTCCTGTTAGTGAGCGAAACCCAAAAGGGAATTGAGTTTTTCACCAGCTTTTTATCTCAAAATTTCTGTTCTGAAGTTGTTGTGGCACATAATGGTGAAGAAGCTAAACGCATATTGATAGAACGTGATTTTGAAGTATGCTTAATCAATGCTCCTTTGAAATTTGATTTAGGAGAGAAGCTTTCTATTCATATCGCCGAAAAGAATATTTGTCAGGTGATATTGGTGGTAAAAGTAGAGCAACTAGATGAAATAGCAGAAAAAGTAGAAGACTATGGAGTTATTACTGTTGGTAAGCCAATAAACAGGCAGATGTTATGGAGCGCTTTAAAGCTTGCGAAGGTTGCACAGAAGCGTCTTTTTATGATGCAGAAGGAAAAAGAAAAACTGCAGGAAAAGCTAGAGGATATTAAATTAATATCACGAGCAAAGTGCGTGTTGATTTCTTATTTAGGAATGTCCGAGGAAGATGCACACAAGTATATTGAAAAACAGGCAATGGATATGCGGTCACCGCGCAAGGAAATTGCACTAGGAATTTTAAGTACTTATGAACAATAGAAAGGTTATGATATGATAAACAAGTTAAATGAAGAATGTGCAGTATTTGGTGTTAGTGTAAAATCAGAAGATGCAGCGGGTATTGTTTATAATGGATTGCTTGCTTTACAACATCGTGGGCAGGAGGGGGCTGGTATAGCCGTCTTGTCACGACAGGCTATTAAGATGCATAAGGATATGGGATTGGTGAGTGAAGTTTTTCATGGAGAAAGAATTATAGAACTTTCACCTGCACATCTAGCAATAGGACATACGAGATATAGCACAACAGGAAATAATACAAAGGAAAATGTGCAGCCTTTTGTAACAGAATATTTGACAGGCCGTATTGCGATGGCACATAATGGAAATATAACCAATGCTAAAGTATTACGTGATGAATTATTTAGTGAAGGAATTGACTTTGTAGCAAGTTCTGATAGTGAAGTGGTTTCCGCGCTCATGGCTTATTATATTGTAAAAAAGAAAAACACAATAGAAGGAATTATTGCAGCAGCAAAGGAGCTACAGGGAGCTTTTTCGATCATTATTATGACAAGTCGTAAGCAATTAATCGCTATTCGGGATAGACACGGATTTCGACCGCTATGTATTGGAAAAAATGAAGCCGGTATGTCAATTGCCTCTGAGTCATGTGCACTGGATAGTTGTGGGTTTCATTTTGTCAGAGATATTTGTCCAGGTGAGATAGTGGTTATAGAAGATGGAAAAGAAATATTTTCTGAAAAAGTATTAGATTCATCAGATATTAGTATGTGCATTTTTGAATATGTTTATTTTGCCAGACAAGATTCAGTTTTAGATCATCAAAGTGTATATAAAGCAAGATTTGAAATGGGACGTGTGCTGGCAAAGGAAGCACCTATTGAAGCGGATGCTGTATGTGGGGTTCCAGACAGTGGTCTTGAAGCTGCTGTGGGATATGCAGAAGAAAGTGGATTGCCACTGATATCAGGTTTCGCAAAAAATCGATATATTGGAAGAAGTTTTATATTTCCTTCTCAGGCGCAAAGGGAGAATGCAGTCAAATTGAAATTGAACCCAATGCGAGTAAATATTGAAGGAAAAAGGATTGTATTGATAGATGATTCAATTGTCAGGGGCACGACGTCTGCAAATATTGTACGGGCTTTAAAAGAAGCAGGAGCAAAAGAAGTTCATATGAGGATTTCATCTCCTCCATTTCGTTTTACTTGTCATTTTGGTACAGATATTGATAATGAAGAAAATTTGATTGCAAACAGGATGAGTCTAAATGATATTAGAAAACAAATTGGAGCAGATAGTATAGCATTTATTAGTGTGGATGGTTTAAAAGCTGCATGTGCAGATTGTTCATTGGAATTTTGTACCAGATGCTTTACAGGTTATGAAAAAAATGAGCAGTCAAATTGTAATAAGCGGGAATTGGAGGATTGAATATGAAAAAGGTTTATTTAGTTTTGGAGAATGGTTCGATTTTCCAGGGTTATTATTTTGGTATCGAAAAAGAGGTTTTCGGAGAGGTTGTATTTACAACAGGTATGACGGGATATCTGGAAACGCTTACTGACCCAAGCTATACTGGGCAAATAGTAGTGCAGACATTCCCACTTATTGGAAATTATGGAATAATACCCACCGATTTTGAAAGTTGCTTTATAGGGGCAAGTGCCTATATTGTAAAAGAATGGTGTCAGGATCCTTCCAACTTTAGAAGCGAAGAGGATATTGACACTTTTTTTAAATCTAGGGGAATGACTGGCTTATACGATATTGATACACGAGCACTTACAAAATTGCTCCGCGAGTATGGGACTATGAATGGTGTAATTACAGAAAATTTCGAGGCGATAGATTTAGAAAAATTAAAAAAGTATCAAGTGATACAGCCTGTAACTAAAGTATCTGTAAAGCAAAGTTATGAGGAATCTGCAAAAGTTGGAAAATATAAAGTAGTTGTACTTGATTTTGGTTTAAAGGAAAATATAAAACGTGAATTATTATTAAGAAATTGTGATTTATGTGTTATGCCACATAATGCAACAGCGGAACAGATTTTGGCATTAAAGCCAGATGGAGTGATGTTGACCAATGGGCCAGGAGATCCAAAAGATAATAAAGAAGCAATAGACACAATTTACCAATTATTTAGTTCAGGAATTCCTATTTTTGGTATTTGCCTGGGACATCAACTTTTAGCACTGGCAAATGGATTTCAGACAAAAAAGATGAAATATGGCCATCGAGGAGCCAATCAGGCTGTGAAGGATACGACAACAAAAAGAGTTTATATCACTAGTCAGAATCATGGATATGAGGTTGTTGCAGAAAGTATAGATGAAACGAAAGCCAGAGTATCTTATTTCAACGCAAATGATAATACATGCGAGGGTATTGCTTATATTGGAAAACCATCTTTTTCTGTTCAGTTTCACCCAGAAGCTTGTGGTGGTCCAAGAGATAGTACATTCCTATTTGATTACTTTATTGAAATGATGGAGGAATATAAAAATCAATCTTTTTGTGATGCAGCGAGTATTATAAATAACAAATGTACTAATACGGAGGTACCGACATGCCTTTAAACTTAAATATTAGAAAAACATTATTGATTGGTTCTGGACCTATTGTGATCGGCCAGGCAGCTGAATTTGATTATGCGGGAACGCAGGCTCTTCGTGTGCTTAAAGCAGCGGAAATAGAGGTGGTTTTGATAAATTCTAATCCTGCCACAATTATGACGGATAATGTAATGGCAGATGAAATTTATTTAGAGCCTTTGACCGTAGAAACAATAAAAAGAATTATACTAAAGGAAAAACCAGATAGCATTTTATCAGGTCTTGGCGGTCAGACAGGGCTTACTTTATGTATGCAATTGGCAAAGTCAGGATTTCTCGAAGAAAATGGAGTGGTTCTTCTTGGATCTTCACCAGAGACTATAGATAAAGCCGAAGATAGGCAGATGTTTAAAGATACTATGGAAGAAATAGGGCAACCAGTTATTCCTTCCGTAATAGTAAATGAAATAGATGGTGCTATAGAGTTTGCAGAAAAAATTGGATATCCTGTAATTGTGCGTCCCGCATTTACACTAGGCGGAAGTGGTGGTGGTATTGCAGAGGACGAACAGACACTTTGTGAAATTGCGGCTAATGGTTTATTACTATCTCCAATTCATCAAATATTAGTAGAACGTTGCATTTCAGGTTGGAAAGAAATAGAATTTGAAGTGATGAGAGATAGCAATGATAATTGTATTGCTGTTTGTTCCATGGAAAATTTTGATCCGGTAGGAGTACATACCGGTGATAGTATTGTTGTTGCACCGGCATTGACACTTGCAGATAAAGAATATCAGATGCTTCGTAGCGCAGCATTAAAGATTATTCAGGCTTTAAAGATTGAAGGTGGCTGTAACTGTCAGTTTGCATTAAATCCAGACTCATTTGAATATGCTGTAATAGAAGTTAATCCAAGAGTATCACGATCTTCTGCACTTGCTTCTAAAGCAACGGGATATCCGATTGCTAAGGTGGCGACGAAGATTGCAATTGGTTATACACTAGACGAGATAAAAAATGATATTACAGGAAATACTTATGCCGCATTTGAACCGACCTTGGATTATGTGGCAGTAAAATTTCCAAAGTGGCCGTTTGATAAATTTATATATGCGAAACGAGAACTTGGCACTCAGATGAAAGCAACTGGAGAAGTCATGGCTATTGCTGATACGTTTGAAATGGCATTAATGAAGGCCGTGCGCGGGGTAGAGATAGGACTTACAACTTGTAATCTAGATAAAACAAAAGAAATGTCAGATAAGGAATTAATACAATATATTGGGCGTGCAACAGATGAAAGATTATTTTATATTTTTGATGGACTAAAACGTGGAATTAGTGTAGATGAAATTCATGAAATCACAAAGATTGATAAATTCTTTCTATATAAATTAATGAAGTTGGTAAATTATGAAAAATCATTGACAAAAGAAATACTAACATCTGAATTATATGAAAGAGGTAAAAGATTTGGTTATTTGGATGATACAATTGAAAAAATAAGCGGACAAAAAATAGTAGAGCAGGCAATTCCAGTATATAAAATGGTCGACACATGTGGTGGTGAATTTCCAGCGGAAACACCATACTTTTACGCAACATATGATACCAAGAGGATGGGTGCAGAAAACGAAGCCCTTCCATTTATACGTAAATCTAGAAGACCAAAGGTCGTTGTATTTGGTTCGGGACCTATTCGAATTGGACAGGGTATTGAATTTGATTATGCTAGTGTACATTGTGTATGGTCTTTAAAAAAGCTCGGGTATGAGGTGATTGTAATAAATAATAATCCAGAGACGGTATCAACGGATTTTGATATTGCAGATCGTTTATATTTTGAGCCACTTAATAAAGAGGACGTACTTCATATTATAGCCATGGAGAAGCCAATAGGTGTATTTGTGGCTTTTGGTGGACAGACTGCTATAAAACTCACCAAATACCTGGATGATGCTGGTATTACCATTTTAGGAACTAGTGCAGACAGCATTGATAAAGCAGAAAACCGTGAGCGGTTTGATGAAATGCTAGAAGAACTAAGTATTAAAAGGCCAAGAGGTTTTACAGTACTAAATACGGAAGAAGCATTAAATGCTGCGAACGAAGTTGGGTATCCAGTATTAATGCGACCGTCATATGTACTTGGTGGTCAAAATATGATTATTGCATTTGAAGATGCCGATATAATAGAATATATGCAGGTAATTCTAGAACAGAATCCAGATAATTTAGTATTGATTGACGAATATATTAGTGGACGTGAAATAGAGGTAGATGCTATTTGTGATGGAGAGGATATATTAATACCTGGTATTATGGAACATATTGAAAGAACCGGTATTCATTCAGGAGATAGTATTGCAGTTTATCCAGCGCCGCATATTGATGATACTACGGCAGAACAGATTGTAGATATTACCAGAAGGTTAGCAATTGCATTAAATGCAAGAGGGTTGATAAATGTACAATATATTGTAGCAAATGAAGAAATTTATATTATAGAAGTAAATCCAAGAGCAAGTCGTACGATTCCATATTTAAGTAAGGCAACTGGAATTCCAATGTGTGAATTAGCTGTTAAAACCAGTTTTGATATAAAATTGTCAGAGTTAGGCTTTGGAACAGGGATATCTCCTGTGCCTCCGTATACATTTGTGAAAGTGCCGGTATTTTCTTTTGAGAAACTAACTGATGTGGATACACAATTGGGACCTGAAATGAAATCTACGGGAGAGGTATTAGGCATTGGTAAAAATTTAAAAGAAGCATTATATAAAGGTTTATTAGCATCAGGTTGTAAATTGTACAAATCAGGCGGCGTATTTATTAGTGTGAAAAAAAGTGATAAAGGTGAAATTGCACCGATTGCAAGAAAATTTGCAGAGCATGGATTTAAATTATATGCTACAGAAGGAAATGCACATGTACTTCGTGTTGCAGGTCTTGAAGTAGAACATACGGACAAGATTTTTGAAGGTGAGAATAATGCTATGAAGCTGATAGAAAGTGGAAAAATAAATTATATTATTTCGACTTCAGCAAAAGGACGTAATCCGGCAAGAGATAGTGTTAAACTTCGTAGAAAAGCAAGTCAATTAGGAATCCCATGTTTAACGGCATTGGATACAGCAGAGGCAGTAGCGGATACATTAATAAGTGGCGTTGGCGAAATGACAACAGAACTTGTAAATCTTAATGTAATGCGTAAAGAACGTAAAAGCTTAAAATTTATTAAAATGCAAGGATGTGGAAATGATTATATTTATTTTGATTGTATGAAGGAACAGATTGATTGCCCAGAATGTTTACCACTAATTTTAACTGATCGCCATTATGCTATTGGTGGTGACGGTGTAGTTATTATGTGTCCATCTGATATAGCAGATGTAAAAATGCGTATTTTTAACCTAGACGGAAGTGAAGGAAAAATGTGTGGTACTGCAGCTTGTTGTATTGCAAAATACTTTGTAGATAATAAGCTTGTAGATAGTACAATAGTTAATATTGAGACTTTAAGTGGAGTTCGTACTGTAGAAGTTATGAAGCAGCATGGTTTAGCCTATATGGCTAAGGTAGATATGGGAGAAATTGATTTAATAGCTAAAAATGTACCTGTTACTTATAATAAAGAGAGATATATCAAAGAGCCACTATTAGTAGACGGCAAAGAGTATCAGGTGACGTGTCTGTCAGTTGGTAATCCGCATTGTGTAACATTTTTACCGGAAGTATCAAATTTAGACTTAAAGACAATAGGTCCCAAATTTGAATACCATGAACAATTTCCAGAAAGAATCAATACAGAATTTGTAAAAATTATAGATGAAAATACAATTAAGATGCGTGTATGGGAGCGAGGTAATCAGGAAACGATTTCCTGTGGGACCGGAGCATGTGCTGCAGCTGTAGCAGCAGTAGAAAATGGTTTATGTAGGAGAGATGGAGAGATAGATGTTATTTTACCAGGGGGACGACTAAAAATAAACTATGATGGCAAACGGGTATATATGACAGGAAATTGTAAAAAAATATATGAAGGAGTGGTAGAAATATGATAACCAAGTATATATTTGTGACCGGTGGAGTTGTATCTGGATTAGGAAAAGGAATTACGGCGGCTTCTTTAGGGAGACTGCTAAAAATGAGGGGATATAAGGTGGCTAGTCAAAAGCTAGATCCTTATATGAATGTAGACCCAGGAACTTTAAGTCCTTATCAACACGGAGAAGTATTTGTTACAGATGATGGTGCGGAAACAGATTTAGATCTTGGTCATTATGAAAGATTTATCGATGAGAATTTGAATCAATATTCTAATTTAACGAGTGGTAAAGTGTATTGGAATGTGCTTAATAGAGAAAGAAAAGGGGAATACTTAGGGCAAACAGTTCAGATTATTCCACATATTACCGGTGAAATAAAGCACTTTATTAATATGGGTGCAGAAAGTTCAATGGCAGATATTTTAATCACAGAAATTGGAGGGACTATTGGTGATATCGAAAGTCAGCCTTTCTTAGAGGCGATTCGTCAGTTATCATTGGAAATTGGTTTGGATAATTGTCTATTTATTCATGTGACACTAGTTCCCTATTTAAGTGGTTCAGATGAGCATAAATCAAAACCGACGCAGCATTCTGTGAAGGAATTGCGTGCACTTGGTATTAATCCTAATATTATTGTGACAAGAGTGGACCGTCCGTTGGAACAAGAAATTAAAGATAAGATAGCGTTATTTTGCAATGTTTCAAGGGATTGTGTTATCGAAAACCATACTTTATCCTGCTTATATGAGGTACCTTTGATGCTACATGAATTTGGATTGGATGAAGTTGCCTGTCGTCATTTGCATCTGGAAAGTCAAAAGCCAGATATGAGTGATTGGATCGAGATGATTAATACAATAAAAAATAGAACTAAAACCGTCAAGATAGGAATTGTAGGCAAGTATGTTCAGTTACATGATGCTTATCTTTCAGTTCGAGAGGCATTGTATCATGGCGGATATGTAAATGATGCTAGCGTGGATATTGAGTGGGTAGACAGTGAGCAGATTACGAAAGAAAATGCTTCCGAGAAATTAAAGGATATAAACGGGATACTAGTTCCAGGCGGTTTCGGAGATAGAGGAATAGAGGGAAAGATACAAGCTTGCAGGTATGCGAGAGAAAATAATATCCCCTATTTTGGAATTTGCCTGGGCATGCAAATAGCAGTAATTGAATATGCCAGAAATGTTTGTGGACTTGATAATGCGAACTCTAGAGAATTTGATGAGACGGGAAAACATTTGGTGATTGATTTAATGGAAGAGCAATTGGCGGTTGTTCGCAAAGGGGGAACGATGCGTCTTGGAAGTTACCCATGTAAAACAGCGGATGATACTAAACTAAGGAAGATTTATGGGGAAGAACTAATTAGCGAAAGGCACAGACATCGTTTTGAATTTAATAATGAGTATAAAGAAATTTTGGTGAAAAACGGATTAACAATAAGTGGTACTTCTCCTGATGAAATGATAGTAGAAGCAATAGAAATTAAAGAAAACGCATTTTTTGTTGGAGTACAGTTTCATCCAGAATTTAAAAGCCGACCAAATAAACCGCACCCACTATTCAGAGAATTTATTAAAGCATCCGTGGAAACGAAGGAGAGATATAGCAAAGATATAATATAATAATACAAAGTTTTATTTTATATTGTTTTTAAAAGTGTGAAGATGTGGTAAAAATACCACGTCTTCACACTTTATTTAGAAACATAAAAAGTTCACATTTACATGTGAACCTTTGACGGAGTCGGAGGGATTCGAACCCTCGTGCCCAATAAAGGACAAACTGATTTCGAATCAGTCTCGTTACAGCCGCTTCGATACGACTCCAAATTGTGGAAAGAATAAATATTTTGATTATTCTGTAAAAGTATAATACAAATATATGAAATAAGTCAAATATAAATAGTAGTTTTAATCAAACAAAAAAAAGGTTATAATATAAAGACTAAGAAAAAAGGTGTAGAAGAATGAATAAAATATGGGGGAATAAGGAATATCCTTATTTGTACGATACACATGTTCATACAAAGCAAGCTAGCGCTTGTGGAGAGTATACTGGTTCACAAATGGCAAAAGCATATAAGAAGGCAGGTTATACGGGAATTATCGTTACAGATCATTTTTTTTATGGAAACACAGCAGTGAGTCGTGATTTGCCATGGAAAGAGTGGGTGGAGAAATTCTATATGGGATATGCAGATGCAAAGGCAGAGGGAGAGCGGATTGGGCTACAAGTATTTTGGGGTTGGGAATCAGGATATCAAGGGACAGAATTTTTGATTTATGGTTTGAACAAAGAATGGCTATTACAACACCCTGAAATAAGGGAAGCATCTATCGAAGAGCAACATCAGCTCGTACATGAAGGTGGTGGAATAGTTGTACATGCACATCCATTTAGAGAAGAGTTTTATATCGATGAGATTCGTTTGTTTCCAAAGTACATAGATGCAGTCGAAGCGGTAAATGCTTCACATTCAAATCCGGATAGTCTTCATCATAGGAATCCAGATTTTGATAAAAAGGCAATCTGCTATGCAAAAGAATATGATTTTCCAATTACGGCAGGTTCTGATATGCATGTAACAGATTTGCTTGGTGGAGGTATGGCTTTTCATGAAAAGATAACAAGTATATCAGATTTTGTAAGCGCATTATATGAGAAAAAAAAGTGTATGCTTACGGATGGATTTAGGTTATATAATAATAGTAATATAGAGAACGAGATTAAGAGAGGGAACAGATTGTGAAAGCGTTAGAGTATCCGTTTGACAGCAGGTATATTATTAAGAAAAAAAGAGCAATTAAGAGAGAATTAGTGGAGTCGAAAGCAGCTTTTATCGAAAAAAAAATTGCTGTTCTAGGTGGTTCTACAACACATGATGTATGTCAGATGCTGGAGCTGTTTTTATTAAATCAAGGTATTAAAGCAACCTTTTATGAGTGTGAATATGCAAAGTATTGGGAAGAGATTATGTTTGATAATCAGGAATTGCTCTCATTTGCACCAGACATAATATATATCCATACTTCTAATCGCAATATCAGATTTTACCCTACGTTATCACAGGCAGCAGATGAAATAAAAGAAATGCTGCAGGAAGAATATCAGCATTTTAGTATAATGTGGGATCAGGCAGCAAAGGTTTATCATTGTCCAGTGATACAGAATAATTTTGAGTATCCCATGTATCGTTTATTAGGAAACAAAGAAGTATCAGATATTCACGGAAAAGTAAATTATGTAAACCAAATTAATCAAATGTTTGTTACCTATGCACAAGAGCATAAAGATTTTTATATTCATGATTTGAATTATTTAGCAGCAAGCTATGGATTAGACGAGTGGTCTGCTCCACTTTATTGGCATATGTATAAGTATGCGTTATGTCTGGAGGCAATACCAACGCTTGCCTACAGTATTACAAATATAATAAAATCTATATATGGAAAAAACAAGAAAGCGCTTGTTCTTGATATGGATAATACTTTATGGGGTGGGGTTATTGGAGACGATGGTGTTGATCAACTTGAAATAGGTAAGGAAACATCAATCGGACAAGTATACAGTGAATTTCAGGAATATATTAAGGAACAGAAAAGTATTGGCACTATTTTAAGTATTTGTTCAAAAAATGATTACGAAAATGCGATTGCCGGATTACAGCATCCTGATAGTAACTTACAACCGGAAGATTTTATTGCAATTAAGGCTAACTGGGAGCCAAAGAGCAACAACCTTATTGAGATTGCACAGGAATTAAATTTATTGCCAGAGTCATTTGTGTTTGTAGATGATAATCCAGCAGAGAGAGAAATTATTACGTCGCAGGTACCAGGCGTTATTGTACCTGAAATAGGAAGTGTTGAGGATTACATACATATACTTGATAGAGGAGGATATTTTGAAGTGACAAATCTGTCCGCAGATGATGCAGATAGGAATAAAATGTATCATGAAAATGCGGAACGCTTACAATTACAGCAAAACTTTGATTGTTATGATGAGTATTTGAAGTCACTAAAGATGGTTGGTACAATTAAGCCTTTTGAAGGGATTTATTTTGAGAGAATTGCTCAATTAACGAATAAAAGCAATCAATTTAATTTGACTACTATGCGATATACAAGGAGCGAGATAGAAGAAATTGCAGTATCACCAAAATATATAGATTTATATGGAAAACTGGAAGATAAATTTGGAGATAATGGAGTGGTATCGGTAGTTATTGGAAAATGCGAAGAAGATATTCTGAAAATTAATCTATGGATTATGAGTTGTCGCGTATTAAAGAGGGATATGGAGTACGCTATGATGGACGAGCTGGTGGTAAAATGTAGGGAAGCAGGAATAAAAACTATTATGGGATATTACTATCCAACTACCAAAAATAAAATGGTCGAGCATTTCTATGAATTAATGGGATTCATAAAGCAAAAAGAAGAAAGTAATGGAAATAGTATATGGAGTCTAGATATTGAGAAATTGTATATATATAAAAATCAATGGATTAAGGTTGTGACCTAGTCAGAAATAATATATACTAAAAACAGGATTATTTGAGAGGGGGATTTGTTCTTATGAGAAAAATCGGAATGTTAACAAGTGGCGGAGATTGCCAAGCTTTAAATGCAGCTATGCGTGGTGTAGCAAAAGCACTTTGGTATACGCTTGGACCAAATGAAGTGGAGATTTATGGTTTTTTTCAGGGTTACAAAGGACTAATTTATAGTAATTATCGCAGATTGGAGTTTTCTGATTTCTCAGGAATATTAACAAGAGGTGGGACAATATTAGGTAGTTCAAGAATGCCATTTAAACTAATACGTGAGCCAGATGAGAACGGTCTAGATCGAGTAGAGGCTATGAAACATAATTACTATAAATTAAATTTGGATTGCCTTGTGATATTAGGAGGTAACGGAACTCATAAAACAGCGAATCTTTTAAAAGAAGAAGGATTAAATATTGTAACATTGCCAAAAACAATTGACAATGACTTATGGGGAACGGATATGACATTTGGTTTTCAAAGTGCGGTTGATATAGCAACCAATGCGATTGACTGTATTCATACAACTGCGGCTTCCCATGGGCGTGTATTTATTATAGAAGTTATGGGACATAAGGTGGGCTGGCTTACACTTAATGCTGGTATTGCAGGTGGTGCAGATATTATTTTGATACCTGAAATACCCTATGATATTGACAAAATAGTCGAAGCAATTAATGAGAGAACTAAGCGAGGCAGTGCTTTTACGATACTAGCGGTTGCGGAGGGTGCAATTTCTAAGGAGGATGCTGCACTTACTAAGAAAGAGTTAAGAGAGAAGCAAGAAAAAAGTGGTTATCCATCGGTCTCTTATGATATCGCCGCACAGATTATGAAAAAAACAGGGCAAGAAATAAGAGTAACTGTTCCAGGCCATACACAAAGAGGTGGAAGTCCTAATCCTTATGATAGAGTACTAGCGTCTAGGCTAGGAACGGCAGCAGCAGAGTTAATTATGGAAGAAGAGTATGGTTATATGGTTGGAATCGTAAATAGAGAAGTTGGTAAAATACCACTTGCTGATGTGGCTGGAAAGCTTAAGATGGTTTCACCTAATGCGACAATTATTAAGGAAGCTAAATTATTGGGTATTAGTTTTGGTAATTAGATAGTAATAGTCTGGAAC
>Ga0209373_10003178_pt1 | contig 15488 bp, 12 predicted proteins | sample Higcelweek5metaG_FD_187173 | JGI IMG/M metagenome (GOLD analysis project Ga0209373, IMG submission 187173) | Freshwater pond sediment microbial communities from the University of Edinburgh, under environmental carbon perturbations - High... | ecosystem: Environmental > Aquatic > Freshwater >...
GTGGAGGACGACGCGGATAAAATCCGCATACGGGTGGTCAAAAAACGATGAACCGAAAGCCAACCACAATCCTGGGACTCTTGGTCGCGCTTTTGGCCGTTCTCGCCATGGGCTGCGCCGCGCAGAACAAGCCCTCCTCGCCCGTCGAGGACGCCGCCGACACCTGGAAAGCCATGGAGAAGCAGTCGCAGGGGCATTCCCCGCGCGGCAAGTTCCTGCTGGCCGAGCCGCCGGTGATCATCGACACGCCCGAAGGCGCGGGCAAGCCCGCCGCGCAGCCCAAGCTGCCCACCACGCGCATGAGCCTGCGCATGCACAACGCCGACGTGGTGGCCGTGCTGCAGGCGCTCTCCCGCGCGGCGGCCCGCAGCGTCGTCATCAGCCCGGGCGTCGTCGGCACCATCAACGTCAACATCGTGGAACGCCCCTGGGACGAGATCTTCACCGGCATTCTGGCCGCCAACAGGCTGACCTACAGCTTCGACGGCGAGACCATCCGCGTCATGGCCGCCGAGGACCTCAAGGGCGCCCTCGACCTGGAGACCATCCGCCGCAAGACCATTGCCGAGCGCAGCGCCGCCCTGAAAGAGGAGCCGCTTGTGACCAGCGTGGCCAAAGTGCGCTTCGCCGACGCCAAGCAGTTGCAGAAGACCGTAGAGGCCACGCTGACCAAGGACAAGGACGGCAAGCCCGTGGGCAACATCCAGGTGGACGAGCTGACCAACGCCCTCATCATCCAGAGCGTCGCCCCGGACATCTCCAAGGTCAGCAAGCTGCTTTCCCGACTGGATGCCCCCCGCGCCCAGATCAAGCTCAAGGCGCACATAGTGGAGACCACCAAGGAAGTGGCCCGTGACCTGGGCATCCTCTGGGGCGGCAGCTACACCGGCCGGGTGCGCAGCGGCAACAACGTGGGCATCAACGGCGCAAAATCGGTAGACACCAGCAGCACAACGGGCACCTCGACCGCCACCGTGGGCACCGGCAACCTTGGCGCCATGGGCGTCAGCCTGCCTGCCTCGGCCGTCACCTCCAGCAGCTCCGGCGCGGCCCTCGACCTGTCCTTCGGCAAGGTCGGCGGCAACATTCTGGAGACGCAGCTGCAAGCCCTGGCCACCGAGAACAAGCTGAACATCATCTCCAGCCCGTCCATTTCCACCATGGACAACCAGAAGGCCTACACCGAGGCGGGCGAGCGCGTGCCCTACCAGACCGTCACCGGCACAGGCACCAACGTCACCTACTCAGTGAACTTCCAGGACGCCGTGCTGCGCCTGGAGATCACCCCGCACATCATCGACGACGAGTTCATCAAGCTCACCGTGCTGGTGCAGAAGGACGAGGTGGACACCTCGCGCACGGTTTCCGGCAACCCGTACATCGTGAAGAAGAAGACCGAGACCACGCTCATCGCCCGCAATGGCGAAACCGTGGTCATCTCCGGCTTGTCCAAGCTGCGCAACAAGCTCACCGAGGCCGGCGTTCCCGGCGTCATGGACATTCCCGGCGCCGGCTGGCTGGCCAAGAGCCAGAGCAAGGACGACCTGAAGGACGAGTTCATGATCTTCATCACCCCGGCGGTGCTGGCGGACTGGAAGCAGGACGAGCGCCAGAAGAGCTACGAAGAGCTGGAGCAGGAGCTCGCCGCCATCAAGAAGGCCAAGGCCGAGGCCAAGGACGGCGACTCATCCCAGAACGCGCGCGGCAAAAGCGGGCGCACGGTCATTCTAGAGTCGCCGCTGAGCGACGAGCCCGTCATCGTGCCCCAGGCCGCGCCGCGCTCCGCGCTGGACAACGGCCCGCTGCTGCTGGCGGCCCTGCCGCAGGAGCTCCCGGCCGCGCCTTTTGCACACAACGATGCCAACATCATCTGCGCGGCCATGGCCGGAGTTGACGCGCCGCGCAAGGCCAGAGCGGCCAAGCCCGCCCTCGGAGACCTCCTATGAGCCACTATGCCGGGCAAGAGTTCGAGCGCGAGCCGTTCTCCAGCTCGCCCGATCCCAACTTTCTGCTGGCCACGCGCCAGCACGCCACTTGTCTGCAGGAGCTGGAGATATCGCTGCGCCTGCGCCGCGGGCTCAACGTCGTCACCGGAGACATAGGCACCGGCAAGACCACCCTGTGCCGCAGCCTGCTGCGCACCTTCGCCGAGGACGCCGCCACCGACGTGCACCTGCTGCTCGACCCGCACTTCGAGACCTGCGAGGAGTTTCTGCGGGTCATCCTGGCCAGCGTCTCCGGCCTGACGCCGGAACCCGGCCTGGGCCTGTGGGCCATGAAGGAGGCGCTCAAGCAGCAGCTCTTCCGCCTGGGCCTGGTGGAAAAGCGCCTGGTCATCCTGGTCATCGACGAAGGGCAGAAGATTTCCCCCGCGAACCTGGAAATTCTGCGCGAGATGCTGAACTATGAGACCAACACCTCGAAGCTCCTGCAAATCGTCATCTTCGGACAGCGCGAGCTGGAGCCGGTCATCGCCTCCATGCCGAATTTGGCCGACCGCATCAACGTGCGCCGCAGGCTCAAGCCCCTTTCCTTTTCCGAGACCCGGCGCATGATCAGCCACCGGCTGGCAGTGGCCGCGGGCGAAACCGGCCCTGCGGTGCGCTTCAGCCTGGCGGCGGTAACGGCCATCCATCTGGCCTGCGGCGGCTCGCCGCGCAAGACCGTGCGCCTGTGCCACATGGCCCTGCTCGAAATGCTGGTGCGCGGCCATGCGCGCGTGGGCCTGGCCGAGGTGCGCGCCGCGGCCCGCCCGGAAACCGAGATCGTCAAGAACCCGCGCCTGAAGCCCGGCCTGGCCGCCATCGCCGCCATATGCATCGTCTTCGGCGGGCTCTGGTTCTCGCTCAAGGCCCAGGGGCCGGTGCTCAGCCCGGGCGCGGCCATCGAGTCCGCCCTGCCCGAAGCCCAAGGAACGCAGCTGGGCGCCAACCCCACCGGATTGGCCCAGGGCGCGCCAGAGCAAATGGGGCAGGATACTGCCGGGGCGAGCTCCCTGCCGCAAACCCGCGACGCCAGCCTGAGCGGCGAAGGCGTTTCGCTGCGGCCAAACGCCGAGACCGGCGCGGAGGGCGCGGGCAGCCGCGTGACCCTGCTGCCCCAGCGCGACCAGGGCCCAAGCGTGCGCAGCAAGGTCGAAACGCCGCGCCCGCCGCAGATCCAGGTGGAGGCGCAGGAGCCCAAGGCCGCCACGCCGCACGCCGTGTTCGCCACGGACAAGGCCAGCCGCCTGGCCCAAAAGGTCAGCTTCACGCCGGAAAACCAGTAGGGAACCGTCGGCGCACTCCGACAGGACAGACACGTGAGACGGGAACGCAAACGACTGGGTGAATTGCTTATGGAAGCCGGGGCTCTGACAGAGGCCCAGCTTGAGACCGCGCTTTCCGGGCAGAAGAAGTCCGGCATGCGTCTTGGCCAATATCTCATCCAATCCGGCATTCTGAAAGAAAACATCATCATCGACTCGGTGAGCCAGCAGCTGCGCATAGAGCGCTACACGCCGGACAAGCACCCCTACGACGACCGCATCGACGCCTTCCTTTCCGAAGAGCTGGCCCAGAAGTACCGGCTGGTGCCCCTTTCCAAGCGCGGGCATCTTTTGACCATCGCCATGACCGACCCCATGGACATCAACGCCCTGGACGCGGTGGAGATCGCCACCAACTTCGAGGTGGAGCCGGTCATCTGCTCCGAGAACGACTTCGACCTGCTCTTCAGCGCCATTTACGGCCGCGGCGAGCAGCCCAAGGATCTCTTCGGCGGCATGGCCGCCACCGAGGATGAGGGGGACATCACCACCCAGGCCGGCGGCGACGAGCGCGAAGACATCGCCATCGACACCCTGCAGGACCAGGCCTCCCAGGCCCCGGTCATTCGCATGGTGAACTCCATTTTGAGCCAGGCCGTGCGCGAGCACGCGAGCGACGTGCACATCAGCCCGGAAAAGGACAGCATCCAGCTGCGCTTCCGCGTGGACGGCAAGCTGCGCATGATCCCCGCGCCCCCCAAGGCCAGCTTTCTGCCGCTTGTTTCGCGCCTCAAGATCATGGGCAACATGGACATCGCCGTGTCCAAGATTCCGCAGGACGGCCGCTTCACCTTCGTCACCCAGCGCCGCGAGTTCAACGTGCGCGAGTCCTCCCTGCCCACGGTGCACGGCGAGAACATCGTGCTGCGGCTTCTGGAGCGCAACGCCAGCGGCCTCAACCTCTCCGAACTGGGCCTAGCCTCCACGGACCGCCTCAAGATCGAATCGGCGGTGCAGAAGCCATACGGGCTCATCGTGGCCGCCGGCCCCACCGGTTCCGGCAAGAGCACCACGCTCTACGCCCTCTTGAAGCACATCAACACGCCCGACATCAACATCGTCACCCTGGAAGACCCCGTGGAGTACCGCATGCCCACGGTGCGGCAGGTGCAGCTGAACCGCAAGGCGGGCATGACCTTTGCCTCCGGTCTGCGCAGCATTCTCCGCCAGGATCCGGACGTCATTCTCGTGGGCGAGGTGCGCGACGCGGAGACCGCTGGCATCGCCGTGCAGGCGGGCCTCACCGGCCACCGGGTGCTCACCACCCTGCACACCAACGACGCGGCCACGGCCATTACCCGGCTCATCGAGATGGGCATCCAGCCCTTCCTGGTCAGCTCGGTGCTGCTCGCCTCCATAAGCCAGCGCCTGGTGCGCAAGAACTGCCCGCACTGCTCCGAGGCCTACATGCCGCGCCGCGAGCTGCTGGCCGCCTTCGGCCTCAGCGAGGCCATTCTGCCGCGCTTCAACTTCCAGCGGGGCACGGGCTGCCGCACCTGCCACCAGACCGGCTACTCTGGCCGCATAGCCCTGTACGAGGTGCTGCAGAACGACGAGATGGTGCAGGACATGATCATGCGGGGCGCCACGGCCAAGGACATCGCCAAGGCCTGCGTGCAGGCCAAGACCCTGCGCACGCTGAAGACCGACGCCCTGGCCAAGGTGGCCAAGGGGTTGACAACGCTGGAAGAAGCCGCCAGCGCGGTCATGATCTAGCCAAGGGAGTCCTCGTGCCCTATTACAAATACACCGCCATAACCTCCACCGGCGCCAACACCAAGGGCATCCTTGAAGCGGTGAACCCGGAAACGGCCGAGGACATCCTCGCCTCGCGCGGGTTCATTCCCACCGGCGTGGTGGAGACCAACGCCCCGGGCACGGCCTCGAGCGGCAGTTTTTTGACGGACCTCTCCAACCGCATGCAGTCCATCAAGCCCCAGGATCTCATTCTCTTCACCAAGCAGCTCAAGACCATGCTGAACGCGGGCATCCCGGTTCTGCAATCCCTGGAGGTTCTGAAGGACCAGACCGAGAACCCCCGCCTCAAGAGCGCCATCATCAGCATCGGCGCGGACATCAAAAGCGGCGGCAGCATGTCCAAGGCTTTCGCCAAGCATCCCAGCATCTTTCCGGAACTGTACTGCAACATGATTCGCGCGGGCGAGGTCAGCGGCACGCTCACCGAGGTGCTGGAGCGCCTCATCTACATCGTGGACCACGAGTTCAAGGTCAAAAAGGACATCAAGAGCGCGCTCACCTACCCCATCGTGGTGGTGGTCGCGCTGGTCATCGCCTTCTTCGTGCTCATCCTGTTCGTGCTGCCGCAGTTCGTCAGCCTGTTCACCAAGGCCAATATCGAGCTGCCCCTGCCCACCCGCGTGTGCCTGGGCATTTACGAAGGGTTGACGCACTACTGGTACGTCGGCCTGGGCCTGGTGGGCGCGGTGGTGTTCTCCCTTTCCGCATTCTTCCGCACCGAGGCGGGCAAGATCGCCCGCGACGGCTTCTTTTTGCGCCTGCCCATCCTCGGCCCGGTGTTCCAAAAGGCCGCCATGGCGCGCTTCGCCAGCATCTTCGCCATCTTGCAGGCCAGCGGCATCACCGTGCTGGAGGCCATGGACATTTTGGCCGGCACCATCGGCAACGCCTACATCGCCAACGATTTTCAACGGCTGCGCGTGATGCTCGAGGAAGGGCGCGGCCTCTCCGGCCCCTTGCGCTCCACCAAGTCCTTCACGCCCATGATGATCTCCATGATCACCATCGGCGAGGAGACCGGCAACATGGAGGAGATGCTGCGTGAGGCCGCCAAACACTATGATTATGAAGTCGAATACGCAGTGAGCAAGATGAGCGAACTGCTGGGACCGGTGCTGGTGGGCGGATTGACGGGCGTGGTGGGTTTCTTCGCCCTGGCCATTTTCCTGCCATTGGTGGAACTGATGCAACATTCCATGGCCGGTGTCAGATAAATTTTGTAACATTTTAGCAAGATAAATCGTCACAAAAACATTTCGCTAGACGGCATGGAACGGCATTTGCTATTGGTTCCCCACACACCCTGGGGCACTTCCCGGGAGAGGAAACTGGAACATTTTTCCGGCCAAGGCCGGGACACACCCCCAAGGAGGCTACGTATGGCGTTGAAGAAAAAGAACAAAGGTCAGGGCGGCTTCACCCTTATCGAACTCGTATCCGTGGTCATCATCCTCGGCATTCTGGCCGCGGTCATCGTGCCCAAGTACTTTGACATGACCAGCAGGGCTCAGGACGCCGCGTACCATGGCGCTCTGAACGAAGGCGTCGCGCGCTTCAACATGGCCTACGCCCAGTACATCATGGTCACCTCGCAGAGGCCCGCCACTCTCGATACTTTGCAGGACTCCGCTTATCTTGGCTCTGCACTTGGCAGTGTCAACATTGGCGACTATCGCCTTGCCTACACTGCCGCGGGCACGTCAGCAGTGACTATCGCCCTTTCCAACTCGACTGGCAGCGCTTTGAGCTACGCCAACAGTGGTGGCCTCGCTACCATTACCTTCCCCTGGCCCAACTAGCCGCGCACCGCATTTGACGACACGAGGGGGACGCAAGTCCCCCTTTTTTTATGGCCCATGCTGTTGCGACGGCTCTGTTCTCCGTGCTACGCAGGGTAGCATGAAGGACCCACGCGGCCAGCCTGAACCCCGGCGTCAAAACGCCGCCACGCTCGCCAGTCGACGCACTAGTCGTTGCGACAGTCGAGCAGTCGGCCGACGCGACAGCCGAGGAGTCGACCAACGCGCCGCCGTATTCGCCGGGCTTTGTACAGGGTTATGCGTCGGCGGCATGGACGCTGGCACACGCCCAAAGCTCCAGGCCCCGCCGCGTTCTGACCGACGCCGCGCGGGTGCGCCCGCCACTTCCGCCCCATGCTCCGGCTCCGGCATGCAAGCATCCGGCCCGGCGGCACCGGGCACGGCGGCATCCGGTACGGCGGCATTCGGCACGCGCCGTGGAGCGCTGGGCTTCACGCTCATGGAAGTCATCGCCGTGGTCATCATTCTGGCCATTCTCGCGGCGGTCATCGTGCCGCGCTACCTGGAGTTCGTCGGCAAGGCCACGGAGAGCGTGGCCCAAAGCGTGGCGAGCGAAGGCGTCACACGCTTCAAGAACGCCTACGCCCAGTATCTGCTCGACACGGGCAAAAAACCCTCCACTCTGACCGACCTGGCCCCGGCCGCCTACTTGAACCTCGACGGCGACGGCAAAGTGAACGTCGGCGGCTATGACCTGGCCTACACCGCCAGCAGCAGCGCCTTGACGGTCTCCTCCTACACGGCCAACGCCACAACGCCCCTGGCCAGCGCCACCATGCCCTGGCCCTAGCAAAGCAGCCATAGCCAAAGCCGATACATCAATTTCCCTCTTTGATTTCCGCAATTCCCGGAGTATAGTCCAGCACATGGCGTGGGCCTTCAGTCCGGCCCGCGCCAATGCGCGCTTCAGACGCCCGATTCCACCCCGGAGGTCTCCGCATGGCCCAGATCAACGCCTTCTTCAACATGCTCCACGAATACGGCGGCAGCGACCTGCACCTGGCCAGCGGTTCGCAGCCGCTCATGCGCCTGCGCGGGCAGCTCACGCGCATCAAGTACAAGGTGATGGAGCATGAGGACTTGAAGACCATGCTCTACGAGATCACCCCGGAGGCCAAGGTCAAGCAGTTCGAGGAGACCGGCGACGTGGACTTCGCCCACGAGCTGCCCGGCGTGGCGCGCTACCGCGTCAATTTCTTCATGCAGCACCGGGGCATCGCCGCCGTGTTCCGCGAAATTCCGCAAGAGATCTTGAGCGTGGAGCAGCTGGGCCTGCCCGTGCGCCTGCGCGACCTGGCCATGCTGAACAAAGGCCTGGTGCTCGTCACCGGCCCCACGGGCAGCGGCAAGTCCACAACGCTGGCCGCCATCATCGACCACGCCAACAAGAACCGGCGCGACCATATTCTGACCATCGAGGATCCCATCGAATTTGTGCACCAGCCCCAGGGCTGCCTGGTGAACCAGCGCGAGGTGGGCCGCGACACGCACAGCTTCAAGGCCGCCCTGCGCGGCGCCCTGCGCGAGGACCCGGACATCATCATGGTGGGCGAAATGCGCGACCTGGAGACCATCCAGCTGGCCCTGGAGGCGGCGGAGACCGGGCACCTTGTCTTCAGCACCCTGCACACCCAAAGCGCGCACAAAACCGTCGACCGCATCATCGAGGTGTTCCCCGAGGACGCCCAGGCCCAGGTGCGCACCAGCCTGGCCGAATCCCTGCGCGCCATCGTCTCGCAAACGCTGTTCAAGCGCATCGACAAGCCCGGCCGCGTGGCCGCGCAGGAGATCCTCATGGGCATCCCCAGCGTGCGCAACCTCATCCGCGAGGGCAAGACGCACCAGCTGCCAAGCGTGTTGCAAACAGGCCGGGAGTTCGGCATGCAGACCCTGGACGACGAGATCTGCCGCCTGCTCGAAAGCGGCATAATCGCCCCGGACGACGCCCTGGTGCAGGCCCAGAACAAGGAAAAGGTCCAGGCGGGAATCGACAAGAACGGAGGCGGCCAATGAACATGACGCGCCCGCAGTTCGACGCCCTCATGGGACAGGTGCTCGACCTGCACCCCGGTGTGGCCGACATCATCATCACCACCGGCAAGCCCATCCAGGCAGAGGTGGACGGCGAGCTCAAGGACGCCGTGACCACGCCGGACCTGGGCCGGCTCTCCGCGCTCATCACCAAGGCCATGGCCCTGGCGCTGATGGGCGAGAACGCCCGCCTGCAAAAGGCGCTGGCCGCCAAGGGCTCCTGCGACCTCTCCTACGCGCTGCCCGGCCGGGGCCGCTTCCGCGTGAACATCTTCAGCCAGCGGGGTTCGCTCGCCCTGGTGCTGCGGCGCCTGCCCTCGCGCATTCCCACCATGGACGAGCTTGGCCTGCCGCAGGCCTTTCAGGAAATGGCCAAGGAGAAGAACGGGCTCATCCTCGTCACCGGCGGCACGGGCTCGGGCAAGTCCAACTCGCTGGCCGCCCTCATCGACAGCATCAACGAAACCCGCGCCGGGCACATCGTCACCCTGGAAGACCCGGTGGAGTTCACCCACCCGCACAAGAAGGGCACGGTGAACCAGCGCGAACTGGGCATAGACTTCGACACCTTCGCCTCCGGCCTGCGCGCGGCCTTCCGCCAGGGGCCCAAGGTCATCCTCGTGGGCGAAATACGCGACCCCGAAACCATGGAGATAGCCCTGCAGGCCGCGGGCACCGGGCATCTCGTGCTCTCCACCCTGCACACCACGGACGCCGGTTCGACCATCAACCGCATTCTGGGCTTGTTCAGCCCGCAGGAGGAGCGGCTCATCCGCATGCGCCTGGCCGAGTGCCTGCGCTTCGTGGTTTCGCAGCGCCTGCTGCCCAAGGTCGGCGGGGGGCGCATCGCGGCCTTCGAGGTCTTGAAGAACACCCTGCGCGTCAAGGAGCTCGTCCTCCAGGGCGAAAGCGCGGAGCGCAGCTTCTACGGCGTGCTGGAGTCCAGCGCCACCTACGGCATGCGCACCTTCGACCAGCACTTCCTGGCGCTCTTCGAGGCCGGAGTCATCACCGAGGAGACCGCGCTGCTTTCCGCCACGGACCGCGCGCGCCTGGGCCAGATGATCGACCGGACCAAGGCCCTGCGCGGCGACAGGGCCACCAGCCTGACCCTGGAAGGCATTGAGGACGACGCGCGCAAATAGCTTTGCTCTTTTTTTCTCAATCGCGGGCCGGAACCTGTTCACACCCTGTTTGTTTTGCGCTATTGAGGAGTTGAAAGACACTCCCGGCGGTCGGTCATGGCCGCGGAACCCTCAATGGAAGGAGGAATTCTCATGGCGGACTACAAGCAGGCGGATTTGCCCGTGCAGTTGCACCCCGACGACCTCTTGCGTCTGGACGACGGCACCTCCGTGCGCTGGGAATCCAGCGGCGAGGCCAAGGACATCATGCTGAACGACGACTTCAACGCCGCGGCGCAGCTCTTTCCCGGCTGCGACTACACCATCTCGGCCGGGGGCAGGGACTTCCGCATCAGCACCGGTTACGAAGAATACATCACCGTCGACGCCATCTAAGCACACCCGCCCCGGCGGCCGCGCAAGCACCAGCGGCCGCCGGAGCGTCCCAGCAGCACGGAGCGGCAATGAACAAGCATCTGCTCGTCACCATCACCGATGATCCCAGCGCCCTGCGGGGCCTGCGCTTCGTCTGCGCCTTCTTCCAAAGCAAGGAAGACGTCCGCCTGACCCTGTTCAACACCGCGCCGCAGCCGCCCGCCGTCTGGGGCGAGGAAAAGAGCTTCGAGAGCCTGCGCGACAACGAGGCCAATGCCGAGACCATCATCCAGAACGGCCACAAGGCCATGGACGCCGCCCGCGCCGTGTTCGTCAACGGCGGCTTCAACCCCGCCCAGGTGGACGACAAGATCATCGCGCGCAACTTCTCCCGCATCGACGACATCATCAAAGAGGGCGAAAGCGGCCTGTACGACGCCGTGGTCTTTGGAAGGCGCGCCATGCTCAAGCTTGAGAACTTCTTGGACAAGAGCGCCAGCGAGGAGATGCTTAAGGCCAAATTCAACTTTCCCCTGTGGCTGTGCCGCGACGTGGAGTACGGCCGCAAGGGCGTGCTGCTCTGCGTGGACGACTCCGAGGCTTTCCGCCGCATGGCCGACCATGTGGGCTACATTCTGCAGGGCGAAACCCAGCACACAGTCACTCTGCTGCGTGTGGTGAAGAAGTCCGACCCGACCGAAGCGCCGGAAGGGCTGTTCAGCAAGGCCATCAGCGTGCTGGAGGAAAACGGCCTGCCCACCCGGCTCATCCGCACCCGCATCGAAGTGGCCGACGACGTGCCCGAGGCCATTCTGCGCGAGGCCGAGCGCGGCCGCTACGCCGCCGTGGCCGTGGGCCGCACCGGCATCAAGAAGGGGCCGCTGGCCCGGCTCTTCGCCACCTCGGTCACCGTGGCCCTGTTCCACCGCCTCAAGGGCGCGGTGCTTTGGGTCAGCAGATAGCGGCAAGCGCCCGCCGGCGCGGGCAATTACTCCCTGCTTGACCTGCGGCCGCGGCAAGGCTAGGCGCATGCCCACGGGCAAACCGCCCGCGGAGCCGCAATGACCCCGCCCCGCCCACCGCTGTTCACGTTCCGCTTCCTGGCCTTGTGCCTGTTCATGCTGCTGGCCTACTGCAACATCTCCGTCTTCTATAATCTCTACCCCTACCTGGAGCACCTGGGCGTGCCGCAGCAGCTGCGCGGCCCCATCATCGCCTCGTCCTCCCTGGCCACCATCGCCGGCTTTCTGCTCCTCACCCCGCGCCTCAGCGTCAAAACCGCGCCCTACGCCATCTTCGCGGGCATCGCCATGCTCATCCTCTGCGGCGTGGGCTATCTGTTCGAACGCGACGTGCCCGGCCTCTTCGCGCTCAGGCTCATCAACGGCGTGGGCATCGCCCTCATGAGCGGCTCGGCCACGACGCTGCTGGTGGCGCACATAGCGCCGAAACGCAGCGGCCAGGCCTTCGGCGTCTATTCCGTGGCCGCCCTGCTGCCCTACTCCATCGTGCCCAGCCTGTTCGACCACATCGGCGTGCTTTTGCCCTCGCCGGCCTGGGGCTACGCGGCCATGTCGCTGGCCCTTGTTCCCGCGGCCGTCATCAATCTGGTGCTCCTGCGCCAGCACCGCGCTGGCAGGGTTCCGGCCTCAGGCAAGGGCGGCGGCGCGGGCTACGCGGCCATGCTGCAAAGCCTGCGCACGCGCAAGACTGTGCTGATGCTGCTCCTCAACATGGTGTATTACCTCAATTTCGCCGCCCTGTTCTTTTTGTCAAAAAGCCTCTTCGCCAGCCGAGGCCTGGGCAACGTGGGGCTCTTCTTCAGCATCCAGACCGTGCTCATGCTCCTCCTCCGGGTCTTTGCCTCGCGCCTGTTCGACGAGGTGAAGAAGCCCCTGCTGATCCTGTGGTGCTATGTGCTGACCGCGCTGGGTTTCGGCATGCTCTGGGCCGCCCACAGCCAATTCATGGTGGTGGCCACGGCGCTGATGCTGGGCCTGGGCATGGGCGTGGGGCCGCCCTCGCTCAACGCGCTCATGTACGCGCTTTCCGAGCAGCCCCTGCGCGCCGTGAACTCGAACCTCATGGTCATGTCGCTGCAGGCGGGCAGCTTTCTTGGCCCCATTCTGGGCGGCGTGGCGGTGGGCATGCTGGGATACCCCGGCTTTTTGGCCGTGGGCTTGGCCGCCAACCTTGGCGGCATATGGCTTTCGGTGCAGTTTCTGCGCTGGGGCTGGACAGGCGGGGCGCGGCAAGAGGCATGAGGCCCGGACACGGGCGGACAGGAACTGGTGCGAAGCGGACAGAATGGAATTGACGCGGCGCGGGCGGAATTGCATGCACGTGATTCGGGGCGGAAGCGGCGCTGGGGGAACGCTTGCCGGGGAAGCCAAGACCAGCGGGACGCCGAAAAAGGCGCACCTCTTTGCTCCCCCCGGGGGGTCAAGCGGGGGCGGCCAATCCGCCCCCGCAACCCCGGATGATTCCTGAGTCGGCGCTACTGACCCAGGAGGTCCTTCTTTCCTTCCACCAGGCTGGTGATCACGGTCGGATCCGCCAGCGTGGAGGTGTCGCCGAAGTCTTCAATCTCGCCCGCGGCGATCTTTCGCAGAATGCGCCGCATGATCTTGCCCGAGCGGGTCTTCGGCAACCCGTCGGTGAACTGGATGACTTCAGGTGTGGCGATGGGGCCGATCTCCTTGCGCACATGGGCCACAAGCTCCTTGCGCAGCGCGTCGGACTCCTCGATGCCGCTCTTCAGGGTCACGTAGGCATAAATTCCCTGACCCTTGATGTGATGCGGCATGCCCACCACCGCGGCCTCGGCCACGCTGGCGTGGGCCACCAGGGCGGACTCGATCTCCGCCGTGCCCAGGCGGTGGCCGCTGACGTTGATCACATCATCCAATCGACCCATTATCCAAAAATAGCCGTCCTTGTCTACCCGTGCCCCGTCTCCGGCTTCATAGAAACCGGGGAAGCGGTCAAAGTAGGTCTTGCGGTAGCGCTCCGGATCGCCGAAAACGCCGCGCAGCATGCCGGGCCAGGGCTTCTTGATGACCAGATGCCCGCCCTCGTCCGGGCCGACGTCGCTGCCGTCGTTGCGCACAATGGCCGCGGCCACGCCGGGCAGGGGCCGGGTGGCGCTGCCGGGCTTCAGCGGCGTGGCGCCGGGCAGTGCGGAAATCATGATGCCGCCGGTCTCGGTCTGCCACCAGGTATCCACAATGGGCGTGCGCTTGCCGCCCACGTGCTCAAAGTACCACATCCAGGCCTCGGGGTTGATGGGCTCGCCCACGCTGCCCAGAATGCGCAGGCTTGTGAGGTCGTGCTTCTTGGGCCAGTCGGTGCCTTCGCGCATCAGCGCGCGGATGGCCGTGGGTGCGGTGTAGAAGATGTTGACCTTGAACTTGTCCACGATCTTCCAGAAGCGGTCCGGCTTGGGAAAGCTCGGCACGCCCTCGAACATGACGCTGGTGGCGCCAAGGGCCAGCGGGCCGTACACGATGTAGCTGTGGCCGGTGATCCAGCCCACGTCGGCGGTGCACATGTAGACGTCGTCGTCGTGCACGTCGAACACCCACTGGGTGGTGTGCGCGGCGTAGGTCAGGTAGCCGCCGGTGGTGTGCACCACGCCCTTGGGCTTGCCGGTGGAGCCGCTGGTGTAGAGGATGAACAGCGGATCCTCGGCGTCCATCTTCTCATAGGGGCAGTCGCTTAAGATGTCCTCGGCCGCCATGGCCTCGTGCCACCAGATGTCGCGGCCCTCGACCATGCGGATCTCGTTGCCGGCGCGCTTGACCACCACGCACTGCTCAATGGTCGGGCAGGTCTTGAGGGCCTCGTCCACGTTGCCCTTGAGGGCGATGGCCCTGCCGCCGCGCAGCACGGCGTCGGCGGTCAAAAGCACCTTGGCCTGGCAGTCGTCGATGCGATTCTGCAGGCTCACGGCGGAGAAGCCCGCGAACACGATGGAGTGGGTGGCGCCGATGCGCGTGCAGGCCAGCATGGCGATGGCCAGCTCCGGAATCATGGGCAGGTACAGGGCCACGCGGTCGCCGCGCTTGACGCCGAGCTTTTTCAGCAGGTTGGCGCAGCGGCAAACCTCGGTGTGCAGCATCTGGTAGGTGTAGACCTTGACGTCGTCCTCGGGCTCGCCCTGCCAGATGAGCGCGGCCTTGTTGCGGCGGCCGTCGGTCAGGTGCCGGTCCAGGCAGTTGGCGGAGACGTTCAGCTTGCCGTCGCCGAACCACTTGATGACCGGGGTGGCCATGTCGGCCTCCAGCACCTTGGTGAAGGGCTTGTCCCAGGTGATGAGCTCGCGGGCGCGGTCGGCCCAGAAGCCCTCGGGATCCTCGTCGGCGCGTTTGTAGATGGCCTCGTAGTCGGCCATGCTTTTGACGTACGCCCCGGCCGTCACGGCCTTGGGGGGATCAAAGACCAGCCCGGCCTGCTGCAAGCTTTCGATCTTGATGTCTTCGCTCATGTGCCTCACTCCTGCCTTTCGTTGGTGTGCCCGCCGCCTTCACGGAACGCTCATCCCGTCGCGCGTGGCGTGCTGTGTTTCGTGCCCATGTCCTACGTAAGGTTGCAAGCCCTTGGCCCGCGTTCTTCGGTGAACGGCGCAAAAGGCGAAGTGAACGGCGCAAGCGGGCGGGTGGACCCCAGGGGCATGCGGGGATGTCCGGATATGTTCGATTTTTCACGAAAAGCAGAACCGCCCGCGGCCCTGGTCAGGGGCGGCGGGCGGAGGCGTGGCGTGTGGCGTTCTGGTGTCTTGGCGAAGGCTGGGCTAGGTCAGGCTGCTGGCCATGCCCGCGGCGCTGGTGCCGCCGCTGGAGCTGGAGCCGGAGCTCTGGGTCTGGGCCTCGGCGAGCTGGGACTGGTACATCATCAGCTGGGATTGCAGCTGCTGCACCTTGGCCTGCTTCTCGTCGTCGGTCAGGGAGGCGTCGCTCCTGGCCTGCTGGATCTGCTGCTGGATCTCCTTGATCTGCTTCTGCAGCTTCTCCGTGGTGCTTTCCGAGGAGCTGCTGCTCGAACTGGAGCTGGAGCCGCTGCTGGAGCTGCTGC
>Ga0209373_10003181_pt1 | contig 15476 bp, 12 predicted proteins | sample Higcelweek5metaG_FD_187173 | JGI IMG/M metagenome (GOLD analysis project Ga0209373, IMG submission 187173) | Freshwater pond sediment microbial communities from the University of Edinburgh, under environmental carbon perturbations - High... | ecosystem: Environmental > Aquatic > Freshwater >...
CGACGACGGTAACGCTTGTTGTCAATAAGGCTACGCCTTCCATTCTAACCGTTCCGACAGCATCATCGCTTCATTACGGAAACTGGTTGCATCAATCTAATCTGTCTGGAGGAGCGGCGAGTACACCAGGAATCTTCTCATGGCAGAACGACGTATTTCTGAAAGTATCGGACAGCCAGACGACGGATTTCGGGGTGATCTTCACGCCCACCGATAATGCGAACTATAAGAGCGTTACCCTGTCAGTGCGTCTTACAGTCAACAAGGGAGAACCCATAATTACACAGGCTCCGGAAGTCTCTGCGATCACATACGGGAATACGCTCTCGGATTCGACGATTACCGGTGACGCGGCATACCCCAGTGGTTCCTACTCCTGGGCGGATCCGACGATACGACCATCCGTCTCGGATAGTGGGGTAGCAGACTATATCGTGATCTTTACTGCGAACGACAGTGCGAACTACAATACAGCAACAACAACCGTGAAGATTGTTGTTAACAAGGCCACTCCGGTCATCACAACTCTTCCGACGGGCTCGGCGATCGCAGTAGGTCAGGCACTCTCTTCTTCCGTCCTGACCGGCGGCACGGCGAATACCGAGGGTACCTTTGTCTGGTCAACACCTTCGATCGTACCGTCGATCTCTGACAGCCAGACTACGGAGTATGAGGTAACCTTCCTTCCGACGGATAGCGATAACTATACGACGGCAACGACAAAGATCCTAATCACTGTCGCCAAGGCGGCTCCGATCATAACTACCGTCCCGACGGCATCCTCCATCACCTTTGGCGACACACTGTTAGCCTCGATGCTCACCGGCGGTACCGCGAGTGTTCCGGGTAATTTCGCTTGGACGGATGCTAGCATCGAGCCCTCTGTATCGGATGGCGGAACGACACAATTCTCTGTTACCTTCACTCCCACGGATGAAATAAACTATTCTACGGTTGTAATGTCCGTCACACTGCTTGTCGAAAAGCAGACTCCGATCATCCTAACCGCGCCAGCGTCTTCCACTATTACCTACGGTGACTTACTTGCTCATTCTACGTTGATGGGAGGGAACGCGAACGTACCCGGATCGTTCTCGTGGACGATGGGCGCAACGATGCCTGAAGTTGCGGATAGTGACTTAGCAGTGTACTCCGTCACCTTCACCCCAAATGACAGCATCAATTTCTCCTCGGTATATTTGTCCCTTACATTAACGGTGAATAAGGCTACCCCGGTGATTAAATTGATACCGTTCGCTACGCCTATCTATTATGGACAATCTCTTGCGGATTCAGAGCTGCAACTAGGATATGCCAACACACCGGGAACGTTTTCTTGGACGAACCCGGCTGTGATACCCTACGCGACGGACAGCGACGTAACGTTGTTCCAGATTACGTTCACACCAGCGTTATCCGAAAACTATACGACAGCCACAACCGCTCAGACACTAAACGTCGCAAAAGCCGTACCAATCATTTACACGGCTCCTTCAGCTTCTGCTATCACGTACGGAGAGAGTCTCTCCGACTCGATATTGGCAGGAGGATCGGCCAGTGTTCCGGGAACGTTTACCTGGACGTCCGAGGCAACAGAACCCACCGTCTCTGACAGCGATACAACACCTTACTCGGTTACATTCATCCCGAGCGACAGCGATAATTATCAGACGACAATTACATCCGTCATGCTTACCGTGAGTAAAGCAAACCCGACGATCAGCACGATGCCAGTCGCCTCAGACATTACCTATGGGGACACACTTGCGAATTCGTTACTGTCGGGAGGTGCTGCCAGTACGTCGGGCAGTTTCTCGTGGTCAGATGACAGCATCTCGCCGTCCGTATCTGACAGCGGCGTGACCGGATACGAGGTTATTTTCGCACCGGATGACAACGCGAACTACAATACGGTTCACTTCAATGTCACACTGACCATAGACAAGGCGACTCCGTTTATCAGCATTGACCCCGCCGCCGCAACCATCACGTATGGAGACACGCTCTCCGATTCTACATTGTCAGGCGGTCTTGTCAGCGATCCGGGTAGCTTTGCCTGGACCGACGGCTCACTGAAACCGGCCGTGTCGGACAGCGACCTGACGCTGTATTCCGTTACCTTCACACCCACAGATCTCGTGAACTTTGCGACTGTGACAACGTCGATCACGCTTGCCGTACAGAAAGCGACCCCGGTGATCAACATCGATCCGACGGCATCTGCCATCACGTATGGAGAATCTCTTCTGGATTCGACGCTTGCCGGAGGCAGCGCGGATGTGGCCGGAGACTTCGCGTGGAGCGATGACACAGTCATGCCAAACGTTGCGGACAGCGGTATCACGACATACCCGGTAATCTTTACTGCTGCAGATGCAGCAAATTACAATACCGTAACGCTGCACCTCACCCTCGCTGTGCAAAAAGCGACACCGACGATCAACATGGATCCGACCGCCTCTGCGATCGTCTATGGACAGACTCTTATTGATTCCCTGTTGAACGGGGGTACTGCCAGTGTACCGGGTACTTTCGCATGGTCGAACGGAACGCTACAACCCGCCATGACGGACAGCGGAACCACGCCGTACGAGATTACGTTCACCCCCGACGACAGTGTTAATTATGCGGCGGTAACAACGCTGGCCACCCTGATCGTGAATAAGGCAAACGCCGCCGCGCCGATCGCCCCGGTCCTCTTGTCGAAGACGGACACGAGCGTAACGCTTCAGCTTGTCGCGGGATATGAGTATCTTCGTGTCGCAGACGGTGCGGACACTTCCACGGGCGGATGGCAGGACAGCCCGGTATTCACCGGACTTGCCAACTTCACGGCGTATGACTTCTATCAGCGGATCAAAGAGACGGATACGCACCATGCATCCATCATCTCTACAAAGCTGGATGTTACCACAGAGGTTCCGGCGCTCGTTGGGACAGCAAGTATCTCCGGCAACGCGATTTATGGGCAGACGCTGACCGCGTCCTTCACCGGAAGCTGCCTCGGAACGTTATCCTATCAATGGGTTCGTGACGGCGCCGACATCGAACTGGCTACGGACTCGACCTATACACTGACTGTCGCGGATATCGGACACCAGATCCAGGTGAGAATCTCGAGCAGTTTCGAGTCCGGGTCTGTTACCGGGACGCTGACGCAGCTGATCCAGAAAATGAACGCTCCTTCGCCGACAGCTCCCGTTCTCTCGGCGGCGACGCAGTCGTCCGTCTCCCTGGTATATGTCGCTGGATACGAGTATATGAATGTTGAGAAGGGAGCTGCGGCAACATCGGGAACCTGGCAGGACAGCAATATTTTCGGCGGACTTCTGAGCTCGACCGGGTATGATTTCTACCAGCGGATCAAGGAAACCGCGACAAGCAAGGCATCAGAGATCTCGTCCGTCCTGACGGTTACGACCAATGCCGCACCGACGCCTACGGCAACACCGACTCCTACGGTAACCCCGACACCGACGGCAATACCGACTCCGATACCAACACCCACCACGACACCGACAACTACGCCATCTCCGACTCCAACAGTTACTCCGACACCTACAGTGAAGCCAACGGTTACTCCGACACCCACGACACCGACGACCACGGAGACAACCGTGACATCGGAGACGACCACAGGAACATCTGCGGAGACTTCCGGGTCATCAGAGACGACGACCGACGCGTCATCACCCACAACGACGGAGGCGACAACGGAGACACTGACAGAAACAACATCTCCTACCGTTGCCACAGAGACCAGTGGAACGTCAGGGACCGGTTCACAGGACGGAGGCAACGCCGGAATGATTCTTCTCTTCTGGATCCTCGGTGGCGTGTTTGCGGCAGGTATCCTTGTATTTCTGGGATTCCTTCTTTTCAAGAGAAAGAGATAAACGGCAATTTTAGGTCATGAATAAGGGAGCTGTTGCAAAAGTGATTGAATAGTCACTGGTGTAACAGCCTCTTTTCATGTGTTTATATAGGAGGGACCTCATCCAGTGCCCTTTCTCAGAGTCGCTGGAGGTGGTCGTATCCAACCCGTGTGCAATCATTGTGTTTTGCGCACAATAAGTATAGCGGTATGTTTTTCTCTTCGATTTTTCTTCCTCTGAATCTTCTAAAGTCGTGACGTATGTAGTAATTGTTTTTCACGTAATAATTCAACACAATTTGGCAGGTTATCGAACCTGACTTTTGCAACAGCCTCATGCTTTTTGCTAAAGCGTCGAGGGGACGGCGATCCGATCCCGATTATGGGCGAAATCGACCTAAAGCAGTAGTTTCGCCCATAATCCGCGCTCGAGAAGTATGGGCGAAAACGACCTAAAACCATGGTTTCGCCCATAACTCTCTTCCCTGCGCCGAGTCCTAGGCTTATGTTTTATGGGCGAAAACGACCACAAGCTGCTTTTTCGCCCATAATCAGCGCTCAAGAAGTATGGGCGAAAACGACCTAGAGCCATGGTTTCGCCCATAACACTCTTCCCTGCGCCGAGTCCTAGGCTTATGTTGTATGGGCGAGATCGACCACAAACTGCTTTTTCGCCCATAATCCGCTCTCGAGAAGTATGGGCGAAAATGACCTAAAGCAGTGGTTTCGCCCATAATCACGGCAGGTGGCGCTCATTTCTGCTTCACACAAGAAATAGGGGCTGTTGAATCATGATCCTTTACGTTCATTTTGCAACAGCACCTTTTATTTTCGAGCGGAGGGAAATACTTTGGACCTTGAGATGATTGCATGAATCCCCCTTCTAGTTTCCTAACAGTTGACTTTTCTCGAGAAAGTCTCTCAAGGCTCCATTGAACATTATTACCGGAGTGGTACGCTTAGAGTATCCCAGAACTTGGGATGCGAAGAGTTGACCGCTCCGGTTTTTTCGTGAGGAGGCTGTATGCATCAGATCAATATTGCGGAGAATATCATCCGCCTGAGGCGCGAGAGGAAGATTACGCAGGAACTGCTGGCGGACTTTATCGGCGTCACCAAGGCGGCAGTCTCGAAGTGGGAGAATGGGCAGAGTATGCCGGATATCCTATTATTACCGCAACTGGCCGTGTTCTTCAACGTGACGGTCGACGAGCTGATTGGATTTGATCCGCAGCTCAGCAAGGAGCAGATCCAGAAGATTTATCAGGAGCTTGCCGCAGATTTCGCGACGCGTCCGTTTGCGGAGGTGTACGAACGCTGTCGTGAGCTGATTCGCAGGTACTATTCATGTTTCCCGTTTCTTCTGCAGAGCTGCCTTCTGCTTCTGAATCACCTGGCCCTGGCCGGCGACCCTGCGCGGCAACAGGAGATTCTCGGGGCGATTTCGGACGTTTGCGAGCACATCATTAACAACTCCACGTCGGTCGAGATCTGTAATGACGCGACCACGATCCGGGCGATGGCCGAGCTCCAACAGGGCAGAGCGGCGGAGGTCATCGAGACGCTCGAAAAGGTGATGGACCCGAAGCGGATCGCCAACCAGAACGAGATGATCCTGATTCAGGCGTATCATCTGGCGGGCCAACCGGCGAAAGCCAGGAGCTACACGCAGATCACGATGTATCTGCACGTCATAGGCCTCATCGGGAATGCCATGCAGTATCTGGCCTTGAACGGTGACAGCCAGGCCGTCTGCGAGGAGACGATCCGGAGGAGCCGGGAACTCATTGCGACCTATGCCGTCGATAAGTTACATCCCGGTCTTGTGGCGCAGTTTCATTTCCAGTCGGCGCTCCTCTTCCTGCAGTTTGGGAAGGAACCGGAGGGCTTAGCGGCGCTGGGGCTTTTCGCGAAAAGCGTCGAACGGCTCCTGGCAGACAAGGAGATTCACCTGCATGGGGATGCGTATTTTGATGCGTTGGAGGAGTGGATGGGCGAGCTTGAGCTCGGCGGCGCGCCTCCGCGAAACGCGAAAACCATCCGGGAGAGCTTCTTGGGGGCGTTGGAACACCCGCTTCTTGCCGCGGTGAAGGAAACGGCGGAATTCCGGGAAATTCGCAGACGGCTTGCGGGAGAATGAGAAGGACAGTGTGGGTTTAAGAAGGATCGAGAAGAATCGAGAAGGAGTAAATTTTATGGAACAGATTCAGCAATATCTACCCTTGATTATCCCAATCATTGTCGTCGAGATCGTGCTACTGATTTATACTCTTCGGCATATCTTGACGCATGACACCTACAAGCGGGGGAACCGCGTGCTGTGGCTTGTCGTCGTCATCGTCGGCATGGAGTTCATCGGACCCATCCTGTATTTCCTCTTGGGAAAAGAAGACGCGTGAGGTAATCCACCATGCCGATGTTAGAAATTTCGCATATAGCCAAAAGCTTCGCGGATAAGAAAGTCCTTGTCGATCTGAATCTGACAGTTCCGGAGAAGAGTATCTTCGGCTTCGTCGGGCAGAACGGCGCGGGCAAGACGACGACGATGAAGATCATTCTGGGCCTATTACCCGCGGACGGCGGCGAGATCCGCGTGAACGGGGAGCTGGTCTCTTTCGGACAGAACCGCACGAATCAATTCTGCGGCTATCTCCCGGACGTGCCCGAGTTCTATTCCTTCATGACGTCCGCGGAGTACCTGCGATTCTGCGGCGAGATCACTGGAATGGATGCGCGTAAGGCGCAACTACGGGCGCAAGAGCTTCTCGCACTGGTCGGTCTGGACAAGGAGAAGCACCGGATCCGGGGCTTTTCGCGAGGGATGAAGCAGCGGCTCGGCATCGCCCAGGCGCTCCTCAACCAACCGAAACTTCTGATCTGCGACGAGCCGACGTCGGCGCTCGATCCCGTCGGACGCAAGGAGATCCTGGACATTCTGGTTGCGGCCAAGGAGCAGACGACCATCCTATTCTCGACCCATATTCTGTCGGATGTGGAGCGCATCAGCGACGAGATCGCGTTTCTTCACAAGGGGCAGATCCAATTCTCGGGCAACCGGGAGAAGATGCTGCTGATGCACAAGGCGGACGGGTTCGAGATCGAGACGGAGCGCGGCGAGGATGCCGACGCGCTGCTCGGGGTTTTTGACGGCGGCGTGAAACAGGGGCGGACGCTGGTGGTTTTCGAGAAGGGAAATGAGGAACAAATGGACGCGGCCCTCGCGCATATTGTCCGCGAGCACATTGCTGTTCGGCGCGTCGAGAAACGCGAGGCGACCCTGGAATCGGTCTTCATGGAGGTGGTGGGGCGATGAATACGTTGGCTGCTTTCTTTCGAAAAGAATGGATGGAATGGGTGCGCAGTGGGCGGCTGATCATCCTGCTACTGATCTTCATCTTGTTCGGCATCCTGAATCCCGCGATGGCAAAGCTCACGCCATGGCTGATGGAGATGATGTCGGAATCCCTAGAGAGTACGGGGCTGTCAGTGACGGAGGTTCCGATCGACGCACTGACCAGCTGGACACAGTTCTATAAGAATATTCCGACGCAGATTATCGTGTTCGTGCTCATGGTAAGCGGCACTTTCACGGCCGAATACCAGCGCGGGACGCTGATTCTGGTCCTGACGAAGGGTCTTAGCCGGTGGAAGGTCTTTGCCGCGAAGGGTGGATTTCTCACCCTCGCGTGGTCGGCTTGCTTCTGGCTCTGCTACGGGATCACTTATGTCTATACGGACTTCTATTGGGATAACTCGATCGCGTCCGACCTTCTGTTGTCGGCGGCGCTCTTGTGGCTCTTCGGGATCTGGATCATCGCGCTGTTACTGTTCTTCTCGGCCATCGCGAAAAGTAGCGCGGCGGTGCTTGCCGGAATCGGATGCCTTGCATTCGGATCCTCGATCCTGGGCGTTTTCCCGAAGATCAGTATGTACCTGCCGACGAAGCTTCTGGAGGCGCAGGCGCTCTTGACCGGAGCCGCGAAGATCGAGGATTTTCGGATCAGCCTACTTGTCATCGGGGTCACGAGTGTCGCGGCCGTGGCGGTCGGACTCGTCGTGTTCCGGAGGAAGAGGTTGTGAGGGTTGGTGTGGGGGAGAGGACGGCGGAGACTTTTCGGCGTGCGGGTCTGGGTGGATATCGGCAGATCGGGGCTCTCGTGTTAGCTACCCGCTATAATTTTCGCGACATAGGACTCCGCGATGTGGACGTTGAGATGGGGATCCTCAAGTTCTGCTCGAACAGCGCCATAGATCCCAAGAAGAATCAGGCAGACGGTGATCGCGACCAGGACAAGTGCCTGGCGAACGGTCTCCTTCTTTCCTTTTACTTGAAAAAGTCCAAAGAAGGACAGGATGAACGTCAGCAGAAGGAAGAAGCTTCCGCCGAAGAGAATTATGGCGTGCTGCAAGTCAGTAAAAATGTTCTGCATTGTCCATCCACCGGAGATGGCGGCAGCAATTACTAATAATACTTGTAGTCCGAATAAGAGAATATAAACAAAAACATTGAGCGGGAAGATTAGGGGGCTGCTGAGGATGAAGTTGTACTTATCTCCAGCACCGAAATACGTCGACATAGCGCTGAGATTACCACGTAAAATATGAAATAAAGAAACAGCCTTAACGGTGCCGACATAGTCCTCTTTGCTGATCTTCCTTTGCTTCACAAGGTTCGCGATCACAATACTTGCCACATAACATAGCGGAAAAATGACGGAAAAGCATTTCGCAAGCATGATTGCGGTATCATTGTTCATCCATTGATTTTTCCAATAGTGAGGAACGTCGGCCGCGGCGTACTGTACGATGCAGAGCATGGATAGGACAAAGAACACCATGCATAAGAAGTTGAGGTTCAGAAACTTTCTCACAAAGACGCCTCCTTGCTTACCGAAACCATTTGTTGTTCACGAAAATAATATGTGTATAATATAGTAAACTGGAAAAAACTTCAACGAGAACAGGAGACTATCGATGTCAGCGTTTTCGGGCACATAGCATTCTGGTTTTTTCAAAGCATGTTCTGCCTTATGGAAGCAGGTACCGCGAAATGGACGTTGCTGGATATCCTTATGCACTGGCAATGGGATGCCTTGGTTTTCGGCGGCGGCGGATTCTTGATCGTGACCCTGGTCCTATCCGGTATCCTCGTCTATCGCGAAAATGGCAAAAAAAATTAGCTCGACAGATGGTGATTGTTGCTGTTTTATCCGCAGTGCTGGTGGGGATCGGAATCATTATTGGCGGGACAATTCTCGCAAAATAATGGATGAACAGTTGAACGATTACTGTTAACACAAGAACATTGAAGGATAAATAATTCATCGGCGGAGCTTTTCGCGCTGGAGAGGAGAAATTCTGTGATCACAGGTCTTATCATCAAGGAAACGCTAACAGATGAATCGCTTCTCGATCACCTCACGATCGACAAGGTTGAGATCTGGAAAACAGACAACGCGATCCGGTATTGGACCATGATCTGGTTCGTGTCGGAGGCGGTTGACTTTGCCGAGCGCCTGTCGAGGGTGATTCTCGAGGGCTGGTTTGCCGATATGAAGGAAGGGAACACGAAGCTGATCGTATTCCGAGATGACGTACTCCGGTATGAGATCGGAAATGAGAAGGAGAAGGCGGCTGTTCTGGACGGTTGCCGTCGACATGGGATTCCCGAGCATCAACTGAATTGGGACGAATGACGGCTAGGAGATGATCTGGGGAAATGAAGAGGAGAGCTTACCCTGTGAAGGGTAAACTTGATAGCGATAAGTTGCACGCCTCGATTGATTTGTTGACCAAACTCGCTGAAGGGGCGCAAGCCCGTCAGGAAATGGGTTGGTTAGCGGTAGAAGATTTGGACGCTGCTTTCATGTGCTAGCAATATCTGTTAATGAGATACGGATTAATAGAGTGGATATGTCGAGATTATCCGTATTTTTGAACGCGAAAAAAGTCGTCGTATTCGAAGGAGCGCCGGAGGGGCCGGCGCAGATTAATGGTCGCGGAGCGCCGCGGCGCTCCGTCATAATAGACCAATCTCGTCTCCGGCAATCCGAAGTAGTATAAAAACGTGACCCCACGCGTTTTTCGGTGGTAATCATTGACACACAATGACGAATAGACTCCATCGATCCTGATTATGGGCGAGATTGAGGGATGTGGATCTTTTCGCCCATAAGCCCAGCAGGTTGCGATCATTTCAGCTTCTTGCAAGAAAAAGGGGCCGTTACATCCTGAACCTTTACGTTCATTTTGCAACAGCCCTTTTTCGTCATATCGATAAAATCTCGCACTGCACTTCGCACCGCCTTCACAGCACCCTGACAGTGCTCCACCGGCCTTTACTCTATGCAGCTCTCGAGAAGCTCGATCGCCTCGTCGATGCCGCTGTCCAGAATTGCCTGTGCCTGGGTGAAGTCGGGATATTTCTCGTGCAGGCGGTTGTGGAGCTCGATAAATCCCGCTTTGCCGTGCCGGGACAGGAAGATCGCCTGCGCCTTGCAGGCTGTGGCGCCGCTGTTCTCGGTGGTGTAGAAACCGATGGTGCAATCGACGAGATCTGCGCACTTGTAGCAGCCGTCGAGGTTCTTCTCCTTGCAGCACTTGACGTTCGGGCAGATTCCACCCTCGCTGATCGTGGCGAAGGAGCAGCAGTTATAGTCGGAACGGCAGGAGCCGCACCATTGTCCGAGGAAGCAGTGATTGCAGGAGAATCCGCAGTAGGCGATCGGGTCTTGGCCTTCGCGAGCGACGGCAACGAGCGCAGCCTTCTGGCTCTTGCAATTCTCGATCCGGGCGCCATTATCTCCATGCTCGGGATCGAAGGAATATTTCTTCAGCGTGTCACAGGGGAAGTTCTCGCATTCGCCGCAGAAGTTCTTGCCCTTGGCGACGGCGCATTCCGCCACGTCACAGTGGCCGTGAAAAGGTTTGCCGCCTGTAGCGACGCATCCGCCGCAATTGCAGGGTTCCTTGAATGTACATGTGTCACAGTCCAGTCCGCAGTAGGTCGTGATTTTCGGCTTCTCCATGGTGTACCTTCTTTCTATTGTTTTCCTATCTCTTGAGAGGTTCTCTGACCTTCGAGCCCGAATATTTGTTACCCAGAGTTCCTCTTATATGTTTATTCTTTCAGGACAGCTTCTTGCTCGAGATTCTCGAAACGAAGAGCATCGAAAATAACGAGGCAAGTGTTATCAGTATCATATCAATTACGATCCGCAGAAGTGAATCTGCAAGAAAGCCGGAGAAAAGCATTGGCATGAAGACCAGAAAAATCGACCAATTGATTCCGAATATCATACAACCGAATCTTGCGGCCTGAAGTCGAACGGATCTCGTATTGCTTTGTCGGACCAGGAGAAAGGTCACTCCGATTATCGCCCCCATCAGGAGTGTCCATAGGAGGGTTTGCAGAGGCCTCTGGACATAACCGGAACGAAGAACGCCCGTGACATAGAAGACATATCTCCCTGCCAGGAAGACCCCGGCAAAGAGCAATACGGTCAGTATTTTTTGTCTGCCGGCGGAGGGGATCTTACGATCACGCTCTTCGCCTGTGGTCGAAAACCTACTCAACAATAGGCTCATGACGAGGACCGGTATCGCATCACTGAGGCCAACGACGATCTCGTTTGGGATCGGATTGCCGAATAATGATACGCCTTCCAACATAGCAAATTGCCAGAGGAGAAATATTGCCAGACCGTATCGCAACCCCTTCATCCAACTTTTTCCGGGGATTTCTTTGCAAATGCGAAAAAAAACGAAGGCGACACAAGAGAAGGCCAAGAGGGCCCACAGAATTGCAGTGATCTCAATCCCCAACACTCTTGCCAGCTGACTGAGATCCGGGTTCTCCGGCATCGTGCTGAAAGGCGTTGTGAGAACATGAAGAAGGATATCCATCGCGACGCAACCCAATACAATTAGGACGGCTTTCACTCTCTGCCTGTTTGTCATACCCATACTCCTCGAAAAGTTCGATTACGGATTCTTACTGTCATCGGCTGTGCTGTTCTCGATCTCGGACAAATTTGATAATAACTTCTCAAGCAAATCTCTCGTCTTCTTCCTGTCTTCGGAACCGATCTCTTTGAACATATTCTCCAGGAAAATGGCTCCTTTGGGTTGTGTTTGCTCCCAGAACTCCTTGCTCCGACTGGTCATTCGCAGTCTCGTTACTCGCGAATCTTTCTCATCTTTCTCTAGGATCAGCAGACCCTTCTGCTGCAGCTTCAGGGCCACCTGCTTGACGTTCTGGTATGAGCTGCCCATTTCGCGGCTGACTTCCTTGAGCGTTGGAGGCGAATCGAAGAGCCCATTGATCGTTATCGACAAGAAGAACTGCTTCGTCGTCACATCAAATTCCTTGAATTCTCTCTCGAGAAGCGTATTCATCTTGTTCGAGATAATCAGTAGAAGCCCGAAAGTCATCGTGTCGTCGGGAATGGATTGCAACTTCTCTCGATCCATTGTTCACCAACCTCCTTGTCCTTCGACATCTGTTGCTGAAAATTAGGTAACACATTACTTAAAATAGATAATGCATTATCTATTTTCTTCTGTCAACGCCCAATATCATCACGCGAAATGATCATGCTGGCTTCGTGAGAAGTGTAATAATAGCGAAAATAGTGTGTAGTCTGCAGATCGTGCATCTGAGTAGATAGCCGAAATGCAGGCGAGATCCTCAGTCGAAATCACTCCAGTCGGAAACCCAGAAAAGCAACGCCAACACGGCGCAGACTAGAAAATCGAGAGAGAGGATTTTGCCGCTTACGATGATCAGAACAAGGTTCAGGGAGTACATGACGCGAATAACCCAGACCGCCCACTTGCGCATGCGCAAGAGATTGATGAACAGGACGATCGAGAAAACGTGTAAGGGAACTTCAATTACTGCAAACACGTATTGCATCGGTGAATTATAGTGATCAAGATTCATCAGGCGATCCCAGTTGCCGGTGATGAACAACAGAAGAACGACAAGAAAAACGACATTGGCAATAAGTCCAATGACGGAGATGGCGATAACCCACGCCTTCGGCTTCGGGCGAAACGCATCGTTGCCGGAAAGGCCGCGTGCGTGATTCTCCTTGTCGGAATCTGTGTTGGTGTGACCGCAGGACGGACAGGTTTTGCCGGAGTTGTAGCGGAAACCGCATGTATTGCAAACACGAATACTCGTCACGGGTTTTCCAGGGCGTTTCTCAGGCCGACCTACCTTATACACTGGCTGCGGCAGCTTTATATCCGGGTTGTTGTGGCCGCAGGACGGACATGTGTTGCCTGCGTTATAGACATAATCACAATTCTCACACTTCAATGCGTCATCCCCCTGTCACCGTGAATAGCAATCCGATGAATGCCGGTAACAACAGGATATAATAAATGGCTTAATTGTCAAGGATCCCAGATGTTTTCGAGATTCTCCAATGCCGTCTGGAGCAATGAAACATCACGAGCATCGCAGGTTACAAAAAAAGAACCGAGAGAAATATATAAAATATCTTTGGGATGTGGTATATTGCTCCTAGACTTATTTATTATGCAATAGCGAAAGGACAATAGAATGAAGAAAACATTATCTCAGCGCCTGACAGTGGTTCGTTACGCCCTCCTGATCCCCGTGCTTATCCTTGCCACACTTACCGGTTGCGGAATATTCAATAGCAAACCCAAAGAGATTGTGGTGGATCTGACGGAATATGTGGAGTTGAGCATTGCCGGTGCGGATACCATGGGCGAAGCGAAGATCACGTTCAACGACAGCTCGTTGGAGATGGATCTTCTCTCGAATAAGGACAGAATTCTGGATTATGAGAAGAATGCGAGCAAGGTGAAGGACCTGGTCGAATCGATGTCGATCGGTCTGTCCAAGGAAAGTGGTCTTTCGAACGGAGACGTGATTTCTTACGAGGTCACGTTTGATAAGGATCTCGCCACAGAGATGGCTATTGGTTTCGAGAAAATCGATGATGTGACAGTCGAGGGACTGGTCGAAATTACGGACTATAATCTCTTTGATGATGTGACGTTGTCGTTTATCGGCGACTCGCCGTATCTACAGGTCGGGATCGAGTATTCCTGCTCGTTGGACAGAAGAGTCGATGTGCAGTTTACGACAGATAAGGAGTACTACGCTCGTGGCGAGACGGTTATCGTGACGGCAACCTATAGCGAAGAGGATGCTCTAACATATAGCTATGTTAAGGTCACGCAGTCAGAGATGGAGTACACAGCCGAATCGGATTATGAGTATATTACTGATGTCACGACACTTCTCGCGCAGACCGAGATGTTCGATTACATCTATGAGAATTTCCAGGCGTTTATCACTGCGGATCTTGTTGATACTTTTATGTGGAAAGATGCCGTTAAGCACGCTGCCGACACACCGCAACAGGCAGGAGACATCACGATTGATTCTGCGTATTTCCTTGTCACATTGGATGAGGGAGGGAAACCCGGTGGAGTAGGCATCTGTAATCTCGTTCTGATTATGAATGTGCCGTTCTCTTATGTGGAAGATCCCGATGCGGGAATCCAGACACGTTACGTCGCTGTTACCCTGCCGAACGTGCAGATCGACGCGGACAACAAACTCTATGTCTCCTACTCTGAACTCTCGTTTGGCTTTCCGCAGGACGAGCTAATTGTACTGTACGACAAACATATTACGGAGAATATGAAGGACTACACCGTGATCGAGATCCCGTTGTCGGATCTGCCCGCCTTCCCGAGCCTTGCCGGTGCGGCAGAAACCACGGCTGCAGAGACGACCGTCGCGGAGACCTCGGCGGCAAGCTGATCCTTCCCGGAACAATTGAGACATCGCGAAAACATTAACCTCCGTATCGGACTTACTGTCGGGTATGGAGGTTTTTTCGCGATAACTCACGTTCCATTGCCGAACTCTCTAACCTCCATGCAAGGAGGTATATTTCATGCGAGAAGATAATCAACCCGGCAAATATCCGTTGACGCTAGATTAGCGTATATCTATAATCAAAATATAAGACAAGTCCTATACTCATGGATGGGATAAGTGACTCTGGAGAATGGAATTCTGAGCTTTCTGGCGATGAAGCCGTGTGCGTTCGGCGGTATGGGCGCATAGATGGGGGCTTGTCAATTGCCGTGAATACGCCAAACTACTGCGACAGATGAGGAAGACCATAAAGGTCGGGATGAACACACAAGCATAATGAGGAGGACAATCCAGTGAAGAGATTCGTTCGAACAAAATTGATGCCGATGATCTTGTCAATTGTTATGATGACGACATTTCTCCCGTTCTACCCGGCTCCTGTATCCGCAGCTGCGACAACGCTGTCCCCAGGTGATATCGCATTTATAATGCTGAATACTAATAATTTGTCTACGACTCCGATGACTTGGTCTTGGGTTTCTTTGGTCGATATTGGTACCGGCACGGTGATATATTTCACCGACGACGGATGGGACGGTGCAAACAATGCCTTCCTATATACCGAAGCCGTCATAGCATTGAGTAACGAAGATCTTGGAACGTTTACGGTAACGACAATGATACCTGCCGGTACGGTCATTACCTTTGACGGTACGTCCTTCTCAGGTGGAT
>Ga0209373_10003182_pt1 | contig 15473 bp, 10 predicted proteins | sample Higcelweek5metaG_FD_187173 | JGI IMG/M metagenome (GOLD analysis project Ga0209373, IMG submission 187173) | Freshwater pond sediment microbial communities from the University of Edinburgh, under environmental carbon perturbations - High... | ecosystem: Environmental > Aquatic > Freshwater >...
TTTTGAACAGAATCTTTTAAAGGTTTAAATCCTTCGCCAAGGATTTCGTGTGTGTTCATTACCGAAATAAAGGCTTTTGGGTCAATTTCATAAATATATTCCTTGAGAATTTCAAATTCTCTCCTATTGACAGTTGTGTAAATAACTTTCTTTTTATCTTCGCTATACATTCCCTGTGCATCGAATAATGTTCCACCTCTCTCTAGGTCATCAATTATTTTTGCTTTTATATCTTCATATTTATCTGAAATTATAAATAACGCTTTGTCATAATTTGCACCTTCAAGAATCAAATCAACAACTTTACCACAAATGTATATTACAATCCATGAATACAGTGGAATTTTCCAATCTCTAAACGCAATTAAGCCAACCAACACGATTACTGAATCAATGTAAATAAGCAATTGTCCTAGAGGAATTCTAGTATATTTATTAAAAATCATCGCAATTATATCGCTACCACCTGATGATGCCTTGGATTTAAAAACTAATCCCAAACCTAATCCTAATAATACACCTCCGAAAATTGCTGAAAGCAATGCATCTCCTTCTACAAGCGGAACATCTCCCTGAAAATGCGTAAGTAAATCAACGAAAACAGCCATCGACACAAAGCCGAGAACAGTCTTCCATCCAAATTTTGGCCCGAGAATTCTTAATCCGATTAGGGTCAGAGGAATATCCATAGCCAGTGCCATCATACCTGTTGGCAACCCAAACATGTGGTGCAAAACAATTGCAATACCATAAACGCCACCTGGTGCAATTCTGTATGGAGAAATGAAATACACAAATCCGGCAGCCATAATAAATGTTCCGACCAGAATAAACAAAACTGCTTTGAACCACTTAGCTGAAAACAGCTTTTCTTTAGTTACAAATGTCATACTAAATCAATTATTTCGATTTACAAAAGTACGGCTAATACTCCGACAAAAAAAAGTAAAATATAATAATTTATCTGATTGAAGAATTGTATGAATTGATATTTGCCTCAATAAGCTTATCAAAATCATTCATCAATTTCCGCAAAAAGGAGTTTGAGACATTAAATTTAGTGCCATCAATACTTCGTATTGGCAGTATCTTTGGGGAAGTGCCAGAAATAAAAGCACAATCAAAAGATGTTATTTCATTCAGTTTAATCTCTCTTTCGACAAGATTAAGCCCACAAAGCTTGGCAGTCTCAATTATAAATTTTCTAGTAATACCAAGCAATATATCAGATGAAGGTGCCGAAATAAGATCGTTTCCATTTATAAAAAACAAATTTGATCGACTTCCTTCAGTAAGACAATTATTTGCATTAATATACAAAACCTCAAATACTTTTTTATCTGCTATTAGGTTGTCTGTAATCTCTCTCAGACTTTGATTCCAGATTTTACTATGTGGGTTGTCTCTAACGAATTTGTACGTTACAGTTTCTATTCCATTTCTATAATCATCATCTGTAGGATAATGATGTGGAATCTGCATATAAGTCATTTTAACATCACCAGTATCAACATTAATTTCAAAAAGTACTTTTATGTTACCATTTTCAATTTTATTTTGTTGTACTAATTTGGTTATCTGATTCAGAAAATCCTCTTCATTTACAATAATTTTACTATCAATGTAAACTACTGAGTTCTTTAGTCTCTGGAAATGGTCTTTAACAAAGAGAGGTTTGAAATTAATAATTCTAATTACTTCGTAAGCCGTAACTATATTTTGCATGTTAAATTAACTTTATAGTCTGTGCAAGAATATCGACAAGCTTATCGACTGACTTTTTAAAGTTTGCAAGCACAATATCAATTGAAACCGGCTCTTCATCATTTTTCCAACAATCATAATCCGTCGAAATAGCAATTACTGCGTATGGGATTCCAGCTTCATTAGCAAGGGCAGTTTCTGGGGCTGTGCTCATGTTAATTAAATCGGCTCCCCACAAACGAAACATATTTGACTCAGCTCTTGTCGAAAATCTTGGACCTTCAATCGTAACGACAGTGCCTGAATTATGTATTGTAACAGCGATATTTTTTGCTGCTTCAGATATCTTAGTTCTTAACTCGGTCGAATACGGATCAGCCATTGGACAATGTTGCATCTCGCCTGGCAAAAAGCTATCGAAAAAAGTCGATTTTCTGTGCTTGGTAAAATCAATGAATTGGTCAACTAGAACAAAATCGCCTGGTTTAATATTCTCGCGTAAACTACCGCATGCAGTTGTAGCAATGATGCAAGTACAGCCTAATTTCTTTAGAGCTGCAATATTGGCTCTATTATTTACATGACTTGGAGTAATAGTATGGTCTTCGCCATGTCGCGAAATTATTGCGACATCCTTACCTTCAATTTGACCAACAAGAACTTTTGATGATGTATCACCATATTCAGTACTTAAGACAATTTTCTCCGGATTCTTTAATAAATTACTTTTTTCAAGACCGGTCCCTCCAATGATTCCTATCATAATTTGCTTTTATTATTCATCATCCTCTTCTTCCTCAATTTCTTCTTCTTCGCCTGGCATATTAACAGAAATTTGCTTAAGCATAAGTAGCTTTTTTGCATTTGCAGGTTTAGGAATATCAAGTGCTGGATTGTCAATTAATTTATAATCGTATGAAAGTAGTTCATCACCCGGGAAGTATCTGAGACCACGAGTAATTACACTTCTCGCACTATCAGTCAAAGGAATCTCTCTTTTAATTAGGGAATTTACATAAACGTCAAATGCATCTACCATTATAAAATCAGTATTTTCGACACCTTCAGGACGTTTTGTATCCATAGTATTGAAAACTTCTCTTATAATTGGATTTCCAGTGGTTGTATCTCCTATCATTGTACATAAAACGCCATGCATAAAATAAATATTTATGTCAGTATAAGTCTTCATAATTTTTCTCATATATGAAGATGCTTTTGCAGGTTTATTAATGCCAAGATAATGATCAATGTAATGAATACCAGCAATGGCTATTTCTTCAAGCATAAAATCATTAGCAGGAAAATAAAATTTGGCTTTTTTATCCTTTTTCTTTGCGACGACAGAATATTTTAGAGCATTTTTATAAGCATTTACATATTCTGGAACTTTGTAAATCAAAGTAGTATCTTCTAAACCCATTAAAAAGATTTTGGCATATGAAGCTGCTAAATAAAGGTAAACTTCAGCATCGTTAGCATATTTTTCCTGCAATATCATTCTATCTGCTTTAAAAGCGCAGTCTTCCCACTGCTCTTCTGCATAATATTCAGCCAATTTGTCATGAATTCCATTTTTCACTTGTGCCATCATAACAGTTGCTACAGTTAGCATGACTAATAATAAACTTATTCTTTTCATATTCATAAAATTACGCGTTGAAATTATATTTTTTTTACAAAAGTCACAATATCTAAAAAATCTTAAAATAAAAAACTTATCAACTGTTTTCAAAAAGTGTTCCGAAAAAAAAATATTTCATATCTTGCAAAAAAAATCACAACCTTAAACATGTTTATATGATAAAATCATTTAGTCTAATTACAGCGTTGTTTCTGTTATTGGGTAATGCTTTTGCTCAACAGCAATTTCCAAATGAAATATTAAATTCAATTTCTAATCAGGCCTTAATTCAGGATCATCCGATGGAGGAACAGAATTCAATTACTGATAATTATATTGTTGGTTCTGGAGATGCCATTTCCCGTCAGCAAAGCAAACTTAATAATCTTAAAAACATTGATTTTAATAGTAAATCTGCCGACACTTTGTTTATTGGATTAACTCCAGATGACTCTCTTCACATTACTGGAAATTACAATTACGATGGCACTATAGTAGTTTATAACGATGGAAAACTTGTGTTTGAAGATGCTGAAGCACTTATCAATGGAGATATTCTCATTTTCGGGGATGATGCAAAAGTGTGGATATTAAATTCGACTATGCATTTTCCACAGAGCTTTATTTATCAGCGTGGTATAATTGCAGCAGGCAATGCAATGCTAAATGTTGCAAATTCGACTCTTGATTATTATGGTTTGTCTCACGATTTGACAATTGCCGATTATGCCGTAGTAAATTGGACGAATGTCACTAATATAGGTTTTACAACCTGCGGGTTGTCGCAATATGCAGGAATAAATGTAGACGTGACTAATCAAGCTGGGGAGTTTATCATGACTGACCATGCCCAAGCAAACTTCACAAATGCATTAACCATTTTAATATGGCATCATATTCCCGATATAGCTTCTTTAGAGTACACATTTGCTGATGGCTCTTACATTGAATCGGCAAACTTTGACGATTCTCAATTCGGAGTATTTAACATTGATTATTCTTACCATATTGAATTTTGTTCAGACATTATGTGGGGACTAATGCCTGAACCAGGAAGTTATGTAACTATAACTGATTCACAAATAAGAACCATTGGAGTTTGGTTTAGGGATTTGCCAGCGTACGAAGTCTCAGGATTGGTTAATAATTCTCATTACACAGATTTTACCGCACCGTTAAGCGATCACGACATCCGCCTTGTTAACTCCGATGTTCAGACATGGAGTCTTTATATGTTTAATGGCGCTGAGGGGAATGTTGAAAGTTGCATTCTTGGAGAAATAGGAACAATGAGTAATAGTAAATGTACCGCTCAAAACTGCCTAATTGATGGCTCTGGAGGGTACTTATTTGCGACAGACACATCAATAATGACTAGCGCTTTTTCATATCTAAACTGTAATTTTCAGAGCAGTGGAAATTCATTTGGAATTATGGCTTATGGCGGTCAAAATATGGGAAGATGCATCGCATTTGAGAAATCAATAATGATAATTGTGCAGGCCAACCTCTCTGACGAACCGGAATATCTCGATGATGCTATGATGTGGTTCCTAAAAATTGATGAACCTTCTGCTGCTTCGACTGAAAATCTAATTCCAATAATAGGTTCAGCATGGATAGACAAAGCCTCTGATTATTACACCACCGAATTTGAATATTACATAATTGAATTTCAGCCAGCAGGCTCATCTGAATGGCTTGCCGCATGCGACACGATTTATAGTGAGGTTTATTCGAATGAGCTTTGCCTTTGGAATACTGAAGGTCTCAATCCTGGAAGTTACAATCTAAGAATAACTATGAGTGACAATACTTTGGAACATAACAAAGTTGAAGCTATAAAAACCATTAATCTTAGTCAAGGAAGCAAGAAACATGATTTGAATCTGTCAACTATTTCTGTTTTCCCTAACCCGATTTCTGTCAACTCAGATATTCAAATTAATCCTGGCAAAATAATTTTAAAATCGGCTTCGATAATTGATGCAAATGGAAAAGTACTCACAAATATAGTATTTAATGCATCCGAAAGACGCTATACCATTTCATCACAAGATTTAAAACCGGGTTCATACATATTATTACTAACTGATGAAAGCGGTGTAACCAAATCCGTTCCATTGGTAATTATCTGATAATCAAGCAATAAGTCTGAACTATTTACATAAAAAACCTATAAAAAAACTTAAAAACCCTGATTTAACCGTTTATCTCATTAAATTGACTACCTTTGCAGCAACTTTCGAAGCTAATTTCGAGAGTTAAAAAAACAAAAAATGATGAATTCACTAAGAATCGGCAATCTAGAAATTAGGATTCCGATTATTCAGGGGGGCATGGGCGTAGGGATTTCACTTTCAGGAATGGCTTCAGCTGTGGCAAACCAAGGTGGTGTCGGAGTTATTGCCAGCGCAGGTCTCGGAATGCTTTACAGACAAGCTGGAGCGGATTTTCTCGAAAACAGTATTACAGGATTAAAGGAAGAATTACGAATAGCACGCGAAAAAACACGTGGAGTAATTGGTATTAATGTGATGGTAGCCATGTCTAATTTTGCGGATATGGTAAAAACTGCCATATCAGAAAAAGCAGATATTATCTTTAGTGGTGGTGGCTTGCCTTTAAATTTACCTTCTTTTCTAAGTAAGGACAGTACTACAAAGCTAGTACCTATAGTTTCATCCGCAAGAGCAGCAAAAATAATCTGTGAAAAATGGAAAAGTGAGTATGATTATCTCCCTGATGCCATAGTTGTTGAAGGTCCTAAAGCAGGAGGACATCTTGGATTTAAGGCAGATCAGATTGAAAACGAATCATATTCATTGGAACATCTTATTCCAGAAGTTGTAGCAGTCGTCAAAGATTTTGAGAATATATACAATGTCAAAATTCCAGTAATCGCTGCTGGTGGAGTATATACAGGTCAAAATATTTCCGACATTATGGACTTGGGAGCATCTGGTGTACAAATGGGATCCAGATTCGTTACAACAACAGAATGTGATGCCTCAGATGGTTTTAAACAAAGTTATATTGATGCCACTGCAGAAGATATTGAGATTATTAAAAGTCCTGTAGGAATGCCTGGGCGAGCTATTCGAAATTCATTCCTTGACAAGGTTAAACTCGGTCAAAAAATTCCAATCAGATGTCCATTCAAGTGTATAAAGACTTGTGAGATTTCTTCTAGTCCATATTGTATAATATCGGCTCTTTACAGTGCATTCAAAGGAAATTTTAACAGTGGCTATGCTTTTGCAGGTTCTAATGCATATATGTCAACTAAAATCATCAGCGTTAAACAAACTTTTGATGATATTCTTAAAGAATATTCCCTTCGAAAATAAATTATTTTAATTACTAATATTTATAAAATGCAGTAAAAACAATTTACTGCATTTTTTATAGTGATACGGTAAATAGAATTAACGTAGGATTAGTTTTGATAAACAAATGCAGTACAAACTTTTGTTTTTGATCATAAAAACAGTACAAAACACAATATTTCACTCAATAACTGCGGAAATATTCAGTTTTTTAATAATTTCGCAATACAAAATCCTATTGCATGAAATTAAAATTCACACTCGCATTTGTTTTAAGTTTATCATCTTTATGTGCATTTTGTCAGTATGAAAATTTGTCAGATTCACTGATTCATTGTCTCAGGATTATTAAAAACAGTCCTCAAGATGACAGTTTACGCTTACAAGAATATCAAATCACAATGAATCTTGGGAATTATTTCAGATTCGAAAACAGCGATTCTGCTTTTTTTTGGTACGACTCCGTTGTAAATTTGGAACAAGAAGATGCAATTTTAGAAAATATTGAGAAATCAAAGATTGTTTCGACTGCTCACAGACGAATTGGAGCCATATATCTTGATTATTCAAATTTCACAGAAGCTGAAGCCAGCTTTCGAAAATCACTTTATTTTGCCGAAAAAGCTGAAGACCAAGGACTCCAAGCTGCCGCATTGGCAAATTTAGGACTAGCATTACAGTACCAAGGATTATATGAAGATGGAATAGTTTATTACAAACAGGCTCTTGAAATTGACCGAAGTTTAAAGGATTCCGTAAGTATTTCATACGATCTTAACAATATTGCAAATGCATATATGTACAGCAATGACTATCAAACATCAATATTCTATTATGAAGAAGCGCTAGAATTAGCCTATGCTGGATTAGATTCTTCGCAAATAGCAATTTGTCTTAATAATCTTGGAAATGTGTACATGTACCAAGCAGATTACAAGAGTGCAAGTGAAACATTTTTCCACTCGTTGGAGATTGTCAGAAAACTCGAAGATTATGAAACCATAGCATATAACCTAATAAGCCTAGGAAATGTAAACGAAAGTGTAGATAACTATCCACAGGCACTTAAATACTTTGAAGAAGCATTAGAAATATGCACAGAATTGGGAAATATTATCCAGATTTGTCAGTGCTATAGCGGAATGGGAAACATAGCTGAAAAGCAAGGTAATTATAAAAAAGCTATTGAATTGCAACACATTGCAATGTCAAATTTCAAACTTATTGATGACAAACTCGGTGTTTCATATTGTCTAAACAATATTGCAATTTCCAAAATTAAACTGAGAGAACTTGATTCTGCCCGAATTTATATTGAAGAATCGATGAAATTAAAAAACGAGCTCAGTGAATATTCAGGAACCTCAAATTGTTTATTTAATCTTGGTACCATTGCAACATATCAAAACAATTACGAAGAAGCCAATGAATACTTTAAAAAGTCAATGGAGATTAGTGAAGAAATAGGCGAAATCCAAGGTGTTTCAAAATGTCTGAATAATATTGGATCGCTTAGAATGCTTACTGGTCAATTTGATGAAGCTAGGGATTATTTTCTCGCAGCCTACAAAATTGATTTTGAAAGCGGTAGTAAGGCAGCACTTGCAGATTATTCAAATACTCTTGCTCAGGCATATATTAAACTTGGAGATTTTGAAAAAGCAAAGCCAGTACTTTTGACTTCGGTGGAATATACTAGGGATTTATTACGTGAGAACTTTGCTATTATGAGTGAGTCAGAAAAAGAAATGTACTTAAAACAAGCACAATTAATGTTTGACTCATTTAACAACTTTGTTCTGATTTATCCAGGCGAAAAGACCGAATTATATAAAATTTGCTACAACAATGAATTGCTCATAAAAGGTTTGTTGTTAAACAGTAATATCGCAATGGCAAATGCTATAAACAATAGCGATGATGCTGAACTTAAAAATGCCTTCTTATATCTTAAACAGGTTCGGGATGAAATTTCGTATGCTCAAACAATGAATTTTGATGGGAAAGTTGAGTATATTTCAGCATTAGAATCCGAAGCAGAAAAAACAGAAAAGCTACTTGTAGAGAAATCTTCAGGCTTTGCAGAATTTCAGCAAATATTCAATATTAATTGGGACGATATAAGTAAGACTTTGCTACCAGGTGATGCAGCAATAGAATTTATTGCAATTCAACATAGGAACAACAACTATTTCGAACCCGAAAAGGATAGTACAAGCTATGCGGCTCTAATTGTAAAGAGTGATTCACGTACTCCTGAATTTGTGCCATTATGTTACGACTCCGAGTTATCCTTACTTAAGCAAAAAACTGCAAACAGCATAAATTATATAAATGATTTATACAGGGGAGTTATTCTAAGTTCAGTAAATAACCAATCAGAAATTCCAGACCTTTATAAACTTATTTGGGAACCCATGAACGACAATCTCAAGGGTGTTAAAAACATTTATTATGCTCCAACTGGAATATTACATCGGATATCATTTGCAGCAGTTAAAGATAATAATGATAGATATATTTCCGACATTTACAACCTCAACAATCTATCGTGCACGAAAGTACTTGTAAATAACTCCAAAATTATTACAAAAAACTCAGCAGTTTTGTTTGGTGGTGTTAACTACGACTTCACTAGTGACCACATAAAGGAAGTTTCTACATTTTACAATAATGCAGAAGTTAAAGAAAATTTACTTAAAACTAATCATTCTACTGGAATTTGGGCGTTTTTACCTGGCACATTAAATGAAACAATAAATATTGACAAGATTCTCAAAAAAGGCAAGTATGACATAGAAATTTATACTGCAAATCAAGCAACAGAAGAAAAAATAAAACGACTATCTGATTATCAAAGTCCTTACATTTTACATATTGCTACACATGGGTTTTCAATTCCATCAGATGCAAACAATGCTTATAGTGTTTTTGATAATTCTTTTGTAAAAAATAACAATCCACTTTATCGTACAGGCTTGCTTTTTTCTGGTGCAAACAGAATTTGGAACGGCTCTTCCCCAATTCAAGGCACTGAGGATGGAATACTAACAGCATTCGAAGTATCTTTACTAGATCTGCAAAACACTGGATTAGTTGTTCTTTCAGCTTGCGAAACAGGATTGGGCGATATCAGAGGTAACGAAGGTGTTTATGGATTTCAGAGAGCTTTTAAAATGGCAGGTGCAGAATATCTCATTTTAAGCCTGTGGCAAGTTCCAGATAAAGAAACCGAAGAATTCATGTCGATGTTTTACAAAAATTTGGTGAAATCGAATGACATTGCTCTTGCTTTTAATAAAACTCAACAGTATATGAGAAAAAATTATGACCCATTTTACTGGGCAGCCTTTATTCTGCTTAAATAAATCTTGTAATACACCATTTTTATAACCACAGGAATCTGAAAAACTTGTTTAAGAGAGTTTTACTTTAATAATGAAATGATTATTATAAAATTTGAACTTTCGATAGTAAAAACTATTTTTGGGGAAAATTAGTTTATGATTTTTGGAATTAAACTTAATAATCAAACTCCCTTTTGGATTTTAACTATAGCGATAGTCTTCGTATTGACATTACCTGTTCTTATTCAAGATGGGATGTTTATGGATGCAATGTTGTACACTTCCGTATCACATAATCTGGGTAATGGGATCGGCACTTTCTGGTTTCCTTCTTTTAGCTATCATGAACTTTGGGGCTTGAAATCATTTCATGAACAGCCACCATTGGTTTTTGGAATTCAGAGCTTGTTTTTTAAATATCTTGGCAGCAGTATGTATGTTGAAAGATTTTACACTTTCCTCACTCTCATAATTACAATATTTCTAATTAATTACTTGTGGAAGGAAATTTTCAAATCTCGACCTGAATTAAAAAGTCATGGATGGATCGCAATTTTCTTATGGATTACAATTCCAGTGTGTTTTTGGTCATATTCTAATAATATGCACGAAAATACTATGGGCATTTTCACTCTTTCTTCTGTAATCCTGATCTACAAAGCTCTAGAAACAAAAAAATACAGAATTCTTCGACTCATTGCAGGAGGCTTATTTATTGTTCTTTCTGTACTCAGTAAAGGATTTCCAGGATTTTTCCCTTTAGGTATTCCAGCATTATACTGGGTTTGTACACGAAAATCGAACATTAAAGAAGCCTTTGTCCAGACTTTTATTTTGTTGTTTACTGTTGGAGGTTTAATTGCAATATTATTTGCAATTCCTGAAAGCAACAAAAGTCTATCAACATATCTGTTTGACCGAGCGTTGAACCGTATAACTAGTGATCCAAATGTTGGCAGCAGATTTTACATTTTATACAAATTATTTGCTGAAACCGCCTTTCAAATTATAATCACAGTAGTTTTACTACTTATCGGAAAATCAAAAAAAATTGCAAATGGATTTCCTGAGAATCTCAGAACTGGTATTTTCTTCTTAGCTGTAGGATTTTCAGCCTCAGTACCAATGATGTTGACATTAGTGCAGAAAGCATTCTATTTTGTGCCAGCACTTCCATTTTTTGGAATTGGTTTAGCTATACTTTTAGCTCCAACAGTTGCTCACTTAATCAAAAAAATCACTATTGAAACAAAAACTTATAAAATACTAAATATCATCAGTATAGTTTTACTCTTTTCTGTTTTAGGATTTACAGCTTCGAAATATGGAAAATACGGAAGAGACGAAGATTTACTTAAGGATGTGTACATTATAGGAGAAGTGGTTCCTGAGCACACACTCGTTTCCTCACCCGAAGGAGTAGACCATTGGAGTTTACAATGTTACCTTTCCAGAAGTTTTTATATTAGTGTGGAAAATAGTCTTCATCAGAAATACTGCATTGTAAGTAAGTCTGGTAATGTAGAAGTCCCTGATTATTATGAGAAATGCAATTTAGAAACAAAAGTTTTTGACCTTTACGTTTTAATAGAAAAGAAAGAAGCAATATTAAAATAGGCCTTACCTTATATATCGGACACTCTGCTCTCATTTAATTTGTTATATTAGCAGAATAATAATATAATAATGAAAGCATTTTTAAAAAACACATTCCTTTATTTAGCAATTGTCTTATTTATAGCCTCATGTGGAGGCACATCTCAACCAGAAAAAGCAAAAGTCAAAGATCAGGCACCCGATTTTGTTGACCTTGTAAATAAGTGGAACAATGCTCATAATGCAAAAGATGTAGATTTATTTAAAAAACTATATGCTTCAAAAGTAAATTTTTATCAGACGGAACTTACAAACGAAAACTGTGTAAGTAAAAAAAGTTCGCTATTAAAAACCTACGAAGATTTTAAGCAGACCATACTCGGAGAAATCGAAATTGAATATATCAGCGACACAGAAGTAAAATGTAGCTTTACAAAAAAGGCTAGTTGGAATGGCAACACAGAACAATATCCTTCCTATCTCATTTTCGTAAAAATTGGTAGCGATTGGAAAATAAGTACTGAAAGTGATTTGTTGACCGATACAAATATTGAAAAGATGAGAAACAAAAATAAATCTGATAAAATTGCAATAAATTTTGGTAAAAATCATGAGACTATGTGGTTAGACTATCCTAAATTTATTGCAACAGAAACAGAAGAATATTACAGCGATTGCGATGGCCCTTGTGAATGTTGGATTAAATTCTCTGATCCTTTGGTACCTGCTATTAAAATAGAAAATTGTATTGGCGGAACGCCGGTTAACGAAGGCGATCTAAATGGTGATGGTTATGACGAAATCGGAATTCTACCAGAATGGTGGACAAGTTGCTGGCACGAATATAAAGTTTACACACTTAAAAACAACAAATGGGAATTATTAGTTTCGGCAACTACTCATTGTGATCAATGGGAAAAAGGTGTCGACTGCGTTTCGATAGACAAATCTAAGCCAGGTTATATTATTGTTAAATATAGTGAATTTACTGATGATGGAATTGTTTTGAAAACGAAATCAGTAAAACTGAAATTCTAAGAATACGATTCAAATAAAATTCGTTTAATTTGATTTGTCCATGTACAAAATTTGAGTCACAATAAGGCTTAATAGTATTCAGACATTTTGTCGTTTACTGAAAAAAACTGCCGTTTACTGAGTTTTTTTTAATTATTGTTTAAATGGCGTTAGTTTTGAGCAGACTTTTTCTAATAAATTGAAAAAGGCAAATTGAAAAACAAAATTTAAAAGTTATTATTAAATAAACAATTAAATTCACTATATTTGAATTGGAAAATTATTAATCTAAACAATAAAAACATGAAAAAAACAACTTTAATTTTAACAGTTCTAATTGGACTATTTTTAGCATCATGTGGCGGCAATAAAGAGACTAAAGAAGAATCAAATCTTCCAGCACCACGAAATAATGGTCACTTCCTAATGTATTATTATCCAACTCATTCGATGTACAGTTCTGAGTTCGGAACCGAATTTGTAAAATCAGACACATGTATTGGCTATCCTGGTTCTTTGACTAGTGATGCTGATGGTACTCTTTACAGCAGCGCAAGCGGTTACAATGTTAGTATCAATGTATCAAAAGACGGTGGAAAAACTTGGAAATACATTTATAATGCTGACACAACAAAAATAGGTTATGCAAGTTACGGAATTGTTGCAGGTAAAGCAAATACCGTTTATGCATTAAGTTCACTAGGCGATTTCTTTGTAACAAAAGACGGCGGTGTTAATTGGGAGAAAAAAACTAGTCCATGCTTAAAAGACACGACTCACTCATGTCCAGCTTTCACATCTTCATTAAATCTCGCAGTTTCTGCTGATGGTAAAAAGATTCTTGCTCAGGCTTGGTATTTTGAAGAAACTGTTTTAGCGGTTAGCGAAGACGAAGGAAAAACATGGAAACCTATTACTGCTCCGACAGAAAGAAACGAATCTAAAGGCGTTGGCTTCTGTGCTGACAGAATTGTATATGCTTCTTACGACCAGATTTTCTACACTGACGATCTTGGTAAAACATGGTTAACTTCAGATCCTGAGAAATTATTTGCTCCAGATTGCGAACGTACTTTCTACGGATATCGCACATTTGTAACTGATGGCGACAAGTTTGTTATGGGTATCGAAGCTCCAGCAGCTGATGATAGTCGTGACGAAAAGAACAAATTCCCAGGTGCTATTTTCCTTTCTATTGATGGTGGAAAAACTTTTAAGACATATGATTTCCCATATTCGGATGACCAGACTCCTGATGTTTCTGATGAATATATTTATATGACTTTCGTACCAAAAAAATAAGGAATATTAAGACATTTAAAAACAGGAATTCATATTTGAGTTCCTGTTTTTTTTTTAATGTTCTTTTAATATATTTGCATCGATGAATATGCCAGAAAAAATATCGCAGGAATTTTACAGAGAACTTGTTGCTAATAATACCAGAATGCACAGTGCTTTACTGTTTTTCAACGGTTCAGACATTGACACTGGCTCTGCGTCTATGACTAAACTAGCAAAAACAATTTGTGCAGTTTCAAACTCTGGCGGTGGAGACATTATCTACGGAATTTCTCAAAAACGCGGCAGAGCTGTTAAATTCGATCCAGTTACAAAATTCGGAAAAAGCACAGAATGGCTTTACCATGAAATTCAGTCTCAGATAGATAAACCCGTAAAAGATTTTAGAATTGATATTTCTTCGGCAGGAAATGATGATATTTCTAAAATCATTCATATACAGATACCAGCAAATAACGACCAGCCACATATGTTTGCTGACTCAAAGTATTACAAATGGCAAAAGACTAAAGCAGTCGTTCTCGACGAATCAGAAGTTCGAATGTTATATGGCAAACTTAGTGCCTGTGAACTTGAATTCCTCGGAATTTATAACACAAATGGACTACCGGTTCTTAGTGCTGGCAAGTACACAGCAATGAGTTTTTACCCAAAACTGTTAATTCGCAATGCCGGCAACATTGTTGAGAAGGATTACAAAATTGAGATTTCTTTCCCAGCCAAATTATATGAAGAGAGTTTTCAACCTCTGCAAGCATTGTTTATTAGGCACGAAGGCTCGCATGTAGTTTTTGGAAACAAAGGTAATCATCCGCTTTTCCAACAGGAAATTGCAACTATGATTGAAGCTAAAATCTCCATAAACACCGAAAACATAGACACATTTTTAAATGAATATTTAAACGTTACTCTTTATTTCAGCAACGGAATAAAGAAGCACAGTTTAAAACTCAGTGATACACTGACCTACAACGGAAAATCTCTTAGAAAAGACGACTTTACAAATGTAAGGACATTGACAATGGACATCTAATTGTCAATAAACAGCATCGAAAATATGAAAAAAAGACCCTCGAAAATTTCGAAGGTCTCATGTAAACCGTAAGTTAAGGATTTAATTGCCCCTACTCCTTTTCGAGGCAAAAATTCTATAAATTATTCAATACAAAGTTAGTCATTTTTTTGTACAGATGATTACGTGTGTTGCCACCATAAATTCCATGATCTTTATTTGGGTAATACATCGTTTCAAATGTTACATCTGCTTCAACAAGCTTGTCCACCAAATCAACTGAATTCTGGAAATGAACATTATCATCAGCTGTACCGTGAACAAGTAAAAACTTACCTTTCATTAATTTCACATGATTTATTGGAGAATTATCATCATACCCAGAAGCATTATCCTGTGGCAGACCATTATATCTCTCAGTATAAATGGAATCATAATACCTCCAATTAGTTACTGGAGCAACAGCTATTCCAAGTTTAAACCATTCTGCTCCCAAAGTAAGACATAGACTAGACATATATCCTCCATAGCTCCAACCAAAA
>Ga0209373_10003183_pt1 | contig 15471 bp, 15 predicted proteins | sample Higcelweek5metaG_FD_187173 | JGI IMG/M metagenome (GOLD analysis project Ga0209373, IMG submission 187173) | Freshwater pond sediment microbial communities from the University of Edinburgh, under environmental carbon perturbations - High... | ecosystem: Environmental > Aquatic > Freshwater >...
ACGAGAAATACAACTAAGTATCTTTCCAATATAGGGGCTTGCTTTTACAAAATAAAAATCCTGTAGCTGATTTTTAAACAGCTACAGGACGATTTTCAATAATAATATTTTTTATCGGACAACAATAATAATTTTTATATTCTGAATTCAAGCTTTCTTCCCTAAATTTCATAAGTTTTTTAAGAGAATCTTTTTCAGAAGTCGAATTTATAAAAGTCGAGCCTGGTTTAACTGTTGTGTTTTCTGATAGTAAGGTCTTCTCTTTTTTCGTCTCTCCACAGCACAAAAGCAACACAATAGTCGATAAAATTAAAAGTTCTTTCTTCATGTTATAGTTGTCTTTTTATGCTTGCCACCTAACGACCGAGACTATGCACACGGGTGGCTTGTGGCCGTATTCGCTGTCGCACAGCGACAAAGTAAATGCAGCACCGCAGGATGTAGTGCAACCCTGACTTCATGCTGGGTCGTGCCGACCACATGAAGTCCTATGTATTATGTCACGTTTTTTTTATTTCGAATTCAACTAACTTATATTTACTTACAAATCCATTTTTCTCCAAAGTCTTTTTGGATTCAACATTATCATACGCACATCCACAGATTGGCTTCCAATTGTTTGTCAAACAAATCTGTTTTAGACTGGAAATAATACCTGTGGCTATTCCCATATTTCGAAATCGAGGATTTACCCACATACCAATATCGTAATAATCCCATTTTGCATGGATCTTTATCAAATATCCACAACCGTATAACTCATTACCATTCATGAACATAATAACGTTCTCGCCATTTACAAAATGATTCAACTCTTCTGGTGTCTCGTACAAACCATCTTCCTGAAGAAGTAAGAAATCATAATCAGCCATCGTCGCAAACCGATTAGTCAATCCAGTCAGAGGATAATCAATAGTTTCAAAGCTATCCCGAAACAAACACCCGATTATCTGATAATTAAATGAATTTGATAGACAACAATCCATCAACAAGGAATCAAAAGATTTACAATAAACACTTTGAATCGAGTAATCACGGATGATTGAATTGAATACATTTTTGCAATCAGGTATTTGCTCATCAACCAAATAAAACTCGACCAGGATGTTTGACTTTGTCTGAATGAAATAACCAACATCACGTTGATTCTCAGTCAGAAGATAATAATCCGACTCCTCAACCATCATCTCAAGGTATAATTCCTGAAACTTAGGCAGCGAATTTAAATATTCCGTCCGGAAATCTGCGATTCTCTGAATTTCTGTTTTGATAATCTGCAACATGCTAAAAAGTACGATTCTAAAATGTGACATAATGACCGAGGCTGTGCGCATTAAGCGGTTTGCGGGAGCATTCGCTGTCGTGAAACGACAAGGTGAATCGAAGATCAGTGCAGCTAATGCTGGAGCAAAACCTCCAAATCGCACTGCCTGCCCCGTCTTAACGGGGTCAGCCAGCCAATGGACGAGGCGTGTGTAATGGCGGTCTTAGTTTGGTTTTGCTTTTCACTATAATTTCAGTTGTTTAGTTGTGAAAAATCTCGTAAAGTCATGCTTTCTTTTTACAAAACATTAAATTTCTAAATTGTTGAGAAAGAAAGTTCAGTCACCGTTGTTGTAGCTGTTAGTAAGTTTAGTGCATTTTTCTTATATGGCTAACTCCAGTTTGTTTTCTATTTTTTTTATTCCTTCCGTATTTTCAATGACAAAATCATCAACAGTAAAATCATAAAATAACTTGTTCTTTTTTAATTTTATAGTTGGCTGAATTTCCAATGATTTCCGATTAAGAATTTCATTTGCAGCATTAAAATGTCTATCGTAAATGTGTAGATTTTGGACAAAGTGAACAAAAACTCCAGGTGTAAATCCTACATGTGAAGCTACCATTAACATTAATGCTATATATTGAGTTTTGTTAATATAATTTGCTACTAGATAATCTGAACTACGTTGAACAAGAGTTAGGTCTAGGAATATTTCGTCATTCACTTTTCTGCTACTCCATAGAGTTTCATAGGCACATGGAAATAATCCTTTCGATTCTTTTAAATCTGAGTATTGAAATAAGTTTAGAATATGTCGTCTGCCAAAAGGATTATTTTTTAATCCTATTAATAATTCATTCATTAAATCATACTTTTTAACTGTATGCCCATACCTGTGTCCAATGGTTGAGTCGCCAATATTCCATTCATTCCACCAATTTATACCCATTTTACGTGCAACATCCAATGAATTTGTTTGTTTTTGGTATATCCATAGTATTTCTTTAATACCTGTTTTGATTGCTGTATTTCTTAGTGTTGTAATTGGAAATTCGCCCTTAGAAATATCATATTTTTCAAAAACTTGAGTAATAAATTTTGAATTAGCCTCAATGCCATCAGAATATTTTGGTCTTGAATTTTCATCCCAATAGCCATTTTTGATTATTTCATTCAAATTATCAATGAAAAATTTGTCTGCTTTTATCATATGTAAATACTTGTTCTAAATCTGTTTTTATTTTTTTACTATACCGCCTAAAGCGCATAGACGTGTGTTATATAGTCGTAGTTTTTTGTATATCAGTCGATTTTAATTTTATTTATTTTCTCAATCACCCAATTTTCGAGTTTCGCTTTTTTAAAGTCAAACCATTCTTGCCTGTATTTACCAGAGTTATCTATTTCAAACATAAAACGTCTAAATGGCTTATTCTTATTTAAAGCGTCGAAAAGTTTAGATTTAAGTTTATTGTCATCATCAAGCTGTTCTGCGAAGTTTACCATAATTTCATAACTGTCACTTGAGCGTGGTTTTTCGATTTCTACATAGTCATTCCAATTGCTTTCAAGTTCTTCAAGTATATCTTCATAAAACTCTCTTCCGTCATCAAATTCCGTAACAAAGTCCGGTGTCGAAATTATTTCTCCTGTTTTAATTTTCAAATAACAACGATTTCCACAGTCAAATTCTTGTGCAATTTCAAATATCTGTTTTGTTGTTAATGCTATCATTTTGAAGTTTAGTCTTTTATGTTATTGTCTATATGCGCTTTCAGATGATAAGCGAACTGATCCCTTTAAAATAAAAGTTTTTTGTTTTCAGTAAGTCAAACTGCAAGTATACAAATTTTTAGTCGTTGTTCTTCACAGTCGAAACTATAAAAGTCAAATTCTTTCTTTTGAAAATCTGCGAGGAATTGTCCGCCAGGTAAAAGTCCGAAAGTGAGTAAATTCTGTCGTTACAAAATCGTCTGAAAGTCGTGAGATACGGACAGTTCACCAAAGATTTTTCAACCAACAAGTATGTCTTTTTTACTATGCCCCTAACGACTGAGGCTATGTGCATTTGGCGGTTTACTCCCGTTGGTCATGACCGTTGGTTGCGTGAGCATTCTTTGTCGCTATGCGACAAAATGAATGCGGGAGCAAAGCCGCCGAAATGCACTGAAGCCGCCAATGGACACAGGCGTGTGTTAGGGGCTGGGGCTTGTTTCATTCCTCAGTTTTCAGTTCATAATTTGTACTTCTGCCCCCAAGTTCACTTTTCACGAGCATTCCTTTTTCAATTAAATCTTGAATGTCTCGTAATGCGGTATCTTGCGAGCACTTTCCTATTTTCGCCCATTTAGTCGTGTTTAGTTTTCCGTCAAATCCATCCAATAATAAATTCAGGATTTTGTGTTGTCTTTCGTTGGTGACAATTGACCTGTTCTTAATCCAAAAGAAGTGCTTGAAAATTATTTTTTCTAGTAATGTTTCTGAAGATTCTAAAGCGTGAAGTAAACTGTTTAAAAACCATTCTAGCCAATTTGTTATATCCAAAGTTCCCCGTTGAGTTTTTTCAAGCATGTCATAATATGAATTTCTTTCTTTTCGTATTTGAGTTGACATACTATAAAATCTGTACGATTGTTCGTCGGAACGTGCCAGTAACATATCACTTATTGCACGAGAAATTCTTCCGTTTCCGTCTTCGAATGGGTGAAGTGTAACAAACCACAAATGTGCAATTCCTGCTTTTAAAACCAAATCAGTGTTTTGTTCCTGATTAAGCCAGTCTAAGAAAATCTGCATTTCATTTTCGAGTTGATTGGCAGGTGGAGCCTGATAATGGACTTTTTCTTTTCCTAGAGCTCCTGAAACTACTTGCATCGGACCTGTGGAGTCGTCTCTCCAGTTTCCTATGATTATTTTATACATTAAATTGTACCCACCAGGAAACAATGCTGCATGCCATGAAAATAATCTATCTTTGTCAAGTTCTTTGTCGAAATTTCTTGTTGCATCAAGCAACATTTCTACAACTCCATCCACGTTTCTTTCAGAATAAACTAATCCTGAGACTTCAAGTCCTAAACGTCTGGCAATAGACGACCGAACTTGTTCTGGGTCTAATATTTCACCTTCAATTTCAGTTGATTTAATGATTTCCAAGGTCAAGATTTCAAGATTCGCTTGGTTGCGAAGTTCAAAACCTAAAGCACCCATTTTCCCGATTAATCTTCCTTGTCTATTTCGCACAAGAGAAAGTAATGGTAAAAGTTTGTCACTATTCCACTCAAATGTCGGCCAATTTTTATTCTCGTATATAAGCATAGTTATTCTCCGCTAAATTTGCGGCTAATATAGGGTTTATTCTCCGCATAACAAAATTTTCTCCGCAAATAATGCGGATAATAGTCGATTTAATCTCCGCATCTGTCATTTTTTGCCCTTGCCCCTAACGAGAGTCTGCACAAAAACTTCCAGCACCATTTATATATTCGGATACCTACTAAGAAAAAATTCATTTACGCAATTCTCAGCGATTCCATTTTAGTTTTTGCGCAGTCTGACGACCGAGGCTATGGGCACGGGCGGTTTGCGGGCGTATTCGCTGTCGCACAGCGACAAGGCGAATGCGGGCGCAAAACCCGCTGAGTGCACGTCAGCCAGCCTGTGCACATAGGCGTGTGTTAGGTGCTGGGCATTAGTTGTAATAATTTATTCTTCTAAATTCTTTATATAATTCTTTTTTGCTTTTGTCTTGACCAATTTTGTTCTCGATTTTTGCAGTTCTTTCAATCCAGTTTCCATACGTGTCGAAACTATAACCTGAATAGTAAAAAATGCTTGACAATACAGCATTTTCATACTTGTTGATTTGCACGATATTATAATACTTGTCATATAATTTTTCTTGAACAATTTGTCCATTTTCAAAGGAAGTAATCCTTTCAATAAATCCGTTAGAATCATACTGATTGACACTTTTATTGCTTCCAAATAGTTTTAACGTAAACGTAGATTCCACCAATCTGTCATATTTGTCATATTTGTTCTTGTATATAGTAGTGTCAATCCCTGTCTGTGTACTGTCAATCTGTAACTTTGTACTAAATTTATTTGTTTTGTAGAAGTTATAAACAAATGAAGTTTTAGACATAAGCATATTGTGAAGGTTGAATTGCGAATGATTAGTCAAATTGCCATGTGAATCATAATTAAATACACTATATTCGCTTAATGAATCATTCATATAAAAATCAGTACGATTAAGCTGTCCATTTGAATCATAATGATTTATGATAATTCGCTTATACTTCTCGGAATCGAATGATGATGATTGTTTTGTCAATTTACCATCATTGTATTCAGTAGTCATCCACGAGAGTTCTTTACCAAAACTGTCATATTTGCGGAATTCAATCTGATAACCCGAAGTGTCATATCTAGCAACAGATTGTTTGATTGGCTCCTCTGTCCTAGAATCTTCAGTAAAATTTGCTTTAAGAAGTTCGATAGATTCAACATTTCCATATATAAAATTACGCTCTAAATCTGTTTTAAGTTCATCATATCTAGGTGGTAATTGATTTGATGAATTACAGGAAATCAGAAGAATTAGAAAAAATAAATACTTTCTCATATGGTTTTTTTTTGCTTACCGCTAACATCTGTGTAGGTACGACGTCGTCGCACTTATTTCGTACTTATGTCAGGTGATATGTTTATTATGTTGTTAATGTTCATTAGGATATACTAATTGATTAAATTGGGGTTTATCGCACCTATCGAACTTGTTAATTCTCAAAATATCACTTTACCTTTCAACTTCCTTTATCCTCTGTCCTACCCGATATCCCTATTCAATGTACAAAGCTTTGCAGACGTCTGAGGTGATTTGTAATCACCTCGTAATGTATTATAAGGATTTTTAATCCGAGATACTTACTGCTGCAAAATATATTTATTAAAGTAAAGATAATTTTTTTATATAAAATTTGAACTTGGCGGATTGTAAATCCTTATAATACAAGAAGCTGGGATTGCAAATCCCAGCAGCGTATGCCAACTTTAGCTTTCCTAATTACATATCAGGAAGGACAAAGTTTGTTTGAGTTTCCAATGTTTATTTTCAAACAATGAGTAAAAGTTTATAACGACATAATTACTGTCGTTTACTTGATAGTTAGTTATTTCAATCTTAATTTTGTCTCTTTGCCCAATCCTTACGCTGTCAACAAAATACTCTACGCTAATAACACTGTCAGTATTAGTTTTTGTGTTATTGATATTCAAAGTCGAATCAATTGTTGTTGGTTCAATTTCAACTAATGAATATGCTTTGGGGGTATTCCACAACATACAAATTAATGTCAGTATAATATTGATTTTCTTCAACATAATCAAGTTTTTATTATTTTTAAAATTCTTTGTTCTACCCGATATCCTTATTCAATGTACAAAGCTTCGCATATGTCTGACGGAATTTGCAATTCCGTCGTAATGTATTTATAAGAAACCAGCAACGTATGCCAACTTTAGTCATTTAAAGAACATCCTACAGGACAGAGTTACCCTTCAACCAACGCTTCCTTGCAGCGTCGCAGATCCCGATATATCGGGAGTCGTTCCGACCGCACGAAGCCCTAAGTATTATAAGCCATTTTTATTCTTCGTCCCATTTGTCTATAAGTTCAAATTTATTGTCATTGAGCATAACTAAAAATTCATTTCTTGTCAAGCTGTTCTCTGGTCGGTAATGACAATGGTGATAGTCATTTGCAAGGCTGTAAAAATCTTCTGTTTGTTCGTAACCTAATTCCATAATTTGTCCAATAAAACTGCTGAATACATCTTCGTCTTTCGTGTGAAGCTTTATCTTTTTATGTTCATCAAGTATCAAATTAGTTTCTCCTATTAAAGAGTGCACAACAATGTCTAAGTAACCATTTTCAAGTGTGTCAGCTTCTTGACTTTGCAAGAAATCAATTACAAGTGCTTTGTCTGTAAAGTGCTTTGCTGTCCATAACTCAGTTTGTTGCTTTTCCCAATAACTTTTGATATAAATCCAAAAACCGTCAACAGATTGTAAACTATTAATTGATTTGTAAAAAATGTCAATAAGATTTGGTTTTGCTACATTTAACTCAAATGAATAAATTCCATCTTCATTTTTGTCAAGAGCTATGAAATTCTCCTTTATCAGTTCATAAGAAAGTTCGTCATCTTCAACTCCTTTCACAATTCCAGTTGGTGCAACAAAATCTCTGTCCGGGTCGTCAAAGGGATAAGAATAAGTAGTCTGTCTCATAAAAACATTCTCGGAAATTTCAACTACTTCTTCATTGTCTTCTATTTCTGAAAAGTCTTCTAAAAATGAGGCTTCAATTAAATTTTGATTTTTAAAGTCTTGGTCACTGGAAGCTAAAATTATTTTTCCTAATGCCTCACCCAAATGTTGTCCGTAAGCATAAAAGTTCCCAACAATTCCAGTTTTGCTGTCACGTTGTCCTTCAATTAGCAAATACCAAAGTTCATTTTGTGTCATTCTGTCGGTCGTCTTTAAAATGTTTTATAACAAGAGTCTACGCAAAAACATCCTATTCTCCCGTTTTTTTGTATCTATTTTGTTATTCTTGGCTAAAAGCATCGCTTTCTCCATAACAAACTACTTTTCTAAACAATCGTTAAACCATCCCTCTGCAAACGGGAATTGAAAATCAGCGAAGCTAATACGGTTCAACCGACGCTTCCTTGCTGGGTCGTCCCGACCGCAGGAAGCAAAAGTATTATGCCCTGTTGTTTATCACTTTCTCGTTTCTAAATTCTTCAATATCATTTATTAAAGTCACTATTTCAGATGGAACTTCTTCTTTCTTTGTACTACTCAAAATATTTGAATTTGTAATTGTAATTTTAAAGTTGTCTTGCAAATACTGATTAAAACTTGATAGGAAATCTTTTCCTGGAAGTATCAATAGCCGACTATTCAAATCATTCCACTCGTTTTCAAACTCACCTAATATCTTTTCAATTATTGTAGAATCGTCAATTTTAGGATTTAAACTTTTCTCGTATTTAAGTCTATGAGATTGTAATTGCGCTTGTGTTCTAAATTTAAAATCAGAAGAAACCAATTCTAATATCTCTGTTGTACTTTTATCGATGGTTTCGTTTTTATTTGTCCTTTTATTCTTTTCTTTAAGTCGTATTTTTATTGCTCTCTCAATAGGTTCTATTAATAGTAAAAAATTTTCAATTTCCTTCCGAGTATGAATGTGAGCAAAAAAATTCCCTTTTAGTAAGTCCTCTTTTTCATCTATAACTTCAGCTTCGGTTCTATAGTCTCTGTCGAAAATGACAGCAGATAAAATTTTCGAGCCAATTGTCTTTTCAATCCCTTCTTTAAATGCTCTTAATCTAGTTGGATTAAATCCTTCAATCGGTACAACAGCAAAATCACCTCTATTTGCCACTTGGTCTAATCCAAGGATTCTTGCAAATTTTGAAAAAACAATAAAATCTTTTCCTTCGACAAATAAGACCCGTTTAGATTTGGCGATTTGAGTTAATACAGGATTTAAATTAGAGCCTAGAACTTGAAATATTTCTCTTAATTGCGATGGGTCTTTTATCCTTTTTGCATAATTGTTTGATTTGTTGATTATCAATATATCATTGAGTTCTGCCTCACTTATTAGTTCAGTTGAATGAGTTGCAATAATTATATCTGGCCCAAGTCCTTTTAAAATTCCCAATAATTGACGTTGTAAATCCGAGTGTAGATAAATATCGGGTTCATCAATCATAAATAATGTGGCGTTTTTATTCTTGATTATATAGGTTAACATTTGGCACCAAACTTGAAAACCAAATCCTGCCCAATAAATTTCTCTGGGAATTCTTTCTTCAGGACAAAACATATTAATGACAGGAGCATTTTCGAAAAGATTTACTTCTGGTGGATCAATATCCATACCCGGCCAAGTTGATTTGACTAATGATTTAAATTGATCAAAATCTTCTCTGTAATGATACCAGATATTTCTAAAATTTCTGGAAGCTCTATGTGTCAACAATGCCAAACGAGCTGCATCTTTTTGAAATAATCTTTCTTGGTGTTCTACTGGGCCTAATATTGGTACATATCCGATTTCTATACCGACGTTTTCAATAAATTCTTTTGGAGAACGAATTGTCAATGTGTCAGAATCATAGTTCATATAACACACACCTTGTGATGGAAAAAAAACTTGTAAATGAGAGTTGTCAGACAATCTAAATCTTATAATTGCAGGAATAGAATCATCATAATTATAGAATACATTCTCGGATGCAATTGGGACTTGTTTTAAATCAATTTCATATCCTAAGACACTATTCCCTTTTGGATCTATAACTGTAATTGGTTTTTTAGATTTCGCCTTTCTAATACCCTCTGCTAATATTTTTATTGCACCAATCACTGTTGATTTCCCAGCATTGTTTGGGCCAACAAGTATATTGAAATCACACAAGACAACAGAATAGCTCTTAAATGATTTGTAATTACTAAATTTGATTGATGTTATCTGTTTCATTTCAGTTTTTGATAAATTTATAAGGTTCTATGTTTTTCTTTTTCTACAATGGGGCATAACAATATGCTATGCGATTCTTAAGCTGTGTATGCGAACATGATGTTCGCATATATTCACTATAGTTTCATTTATATATAATATTTTTTTTCAAGATAATCAGCACATTATGATATTTAGTTGCAAAATACCCATGTTCGCATATCCAATTTATCTCCCCCCTCCTTTTTCATCCCTCCAAAGGTAAAAATATTTTTTAAATTAACAACGATTTATTAACTGATTATTAAAGCGAATGCATTAAATGGTAATTATTTATAATAAATACGGGCTTCACCTAAGGTAAAGCCCGTATGGAAGCGTAGTGTTGAAAGCCATCTGCCGAAAGAAGTTTTTTTTTCTTCGCACTTTTGGGGTACTATAGTATCAGTGTTGTATTTATACTACTCCATGGTCCGGCCAGATGGGGGTGTTTGGCATTGTACCAGCGCAGATAGATATACAGGTATTTGCCCGACGAGGCCGAGCCTGCATCGAGGTTGAACGAAGCTCTCGTGGAAATTCCTGCTTTCAGGCCTTCGGCTTCGGCCGAAGTGGGCGGCGTAGTTCCCACAGCATACATATATTGCACGTTATCGGCTCCGGTGCATATTCCGGCACGCTGACTGGTGGACGTATAACATTTAACCGACACCAAACCTCCGCCTATGGGCTGAATGGTAGGTGATACCATCTCGCTGACAGGGGTAACAGGTATTGAATGAGTGGTCTTTTCCAGCGGACCGCTTTTAATATTAAAGGTCTCCAAATCGGTAATGGTGACGGCTGTCGACGAAGCTATCCTGTCCAGGATATGGTTGCTTTGATCAAAAGCTACACAACTACTAATCACCTCGTACAACTGATCTTTGATCGCTGTGGTACGGCTGTTTTTCTTATCGCTATACTTTGTATATAGCGGCGTCCATATTGTTACAAAACCCTGCCAGGTAGCCACTTCGGGTTCGGTTAAGCCTAAACGGCTGGCATTGGTAGGCGTACCATCGGCTAAATAATTGCCTGTTACGCTTATGTACGGACTAAAGGCGTCGATTAACCGCGGTATTCTTGGTTTTTTTGCCATAGTAGTAACTGAATTTAAGATGATAAAGAAAATATATGCTATTTCATACTCAAAAAATGATTTTGCAAATATAGTTGCTTCTTCTTCCATTTCATATAGTCATTTTTAGTCATTTTTTGGCAGAACGACGCATAAACACATTACCGACAAATTGATTATCAGCGAACACATAGTCAATATTCACCGCAAACACACCCTTAGCAAAACCCATGCAGTAAATACCTCCCGGGCATTACTTCTCTATAAACACCTGGTAATCATTTAAGTTCATACCACTTCCGCTTCACTCAGCACGGGGAAAGAGTGGTTTTATATTCCACCAAATAGGTTTTATGGTCTACCAAACAGGTTTTATGTTTCGCTAAACCGGTTTAATGGTTTGCCAAACTGGTTTAATGGTTTGCCAAATCGGTTTTATACTCTGCGAAACTGGTTTTATGATCTGCAAAACCGGTTTTATGGTCTATCAAACTGGTTTTATGGTCTGCCAAACAGGTTTTATGGTTTGCCAAGTGTCTTGTCCTAAATTAGCTTGTTCCTGCCGCAATTCTTTGGCTTGCTTGAGTATGAATACTTCCTGCATTTGCCATTCTGATAGCCGTTTCTTTCGCTCATACCAAGCTTGACGGCTATTCCCAAACAATTCACAGATAACCCGCTTTGAAGCACGTGGGTAAACCTGTGTCAGAACATCTACTGTTTGGGTCCAGACTTTTTTCTAATTTCCAGTTTATACTCCTTCTCGGCAATATCAATCATCGTGTTGACTGCCGTTAAGCGCATTTGAGCCAGTTCCAACTGTTTTTCAAGTTCTTTGTTTCTGGCTTCCAGTTTCTTGAGGTTGATTCTTTCTTCTGCTGTCATAAGGGGCAAAGATAATACGATTTCTTGGGAATACTTACGTTGCCAATCTTTATACAAAGTATCAAAATGATATGGCAAATTAAATCGTGAACGGGCCTCTTGCCATGTCATTCTGCTTGATTCTATCTCTTGAACCAACCAACGACGAAAACTAGATTCGTGTCGTTTTAAATCAACTGTCTCCTGTTTGAATCCTTCCATATTATCGGTTAAATTCGGTGTTTGTTTTTCCATCTTTTTTCTTGATTTTTTAAGTCAAGCTATTTCAGGGATAGACATGCCAATGGTTGAATGATTGAATCGTCTCCCGAAACATGAACCTCGAAGCCCGGAACTCAGAACCCGAAACCCGGAACTTTCAAACTCAAAAACATTAACCCTTCCCCCTTCGGGTACTCCCCTTAAAACAAGGGGAGATCATCGGTACGCGGGATTTAGCACTATAAATAACCGTGTGGAAGCGTTGAATTGTTCAATAACTGATTAATTGATTAATTGAATCGTCTCCAAAACTCGAAACTTTACTAGCTCCTCAAATTTTCAAATTATATCTGACTCCTGAACCCGAAACTCGAAACTCGAAACCCGAAACTATCCAACTATAAACCCTCCTCCAAGTACTTTTCCTTGTTGATAAAACACGGCGGTTTGTCCGGGAGCAATAGATTCGAGTGCTTCGGTAAGTTCTACACGGGCATTTCCGTTGTCAAGGAAAACAACACGACAGAGTGTATTCTGTTTACGGTAACGAATACGGCAAACAATGTCGAATTGATCAGTAAACAGATGCTTATCTGCTACATTCACATCGCGAATCAGAAAATTTGTTTTGTACATCCCTTCGAGCGGTGCCAGTACCACTTCATTGCTTTCGGGACGTATTTCCTTTACAAACACTTTCCGGTTCAAATGTATCAATCCCCGTCGCTGCCCTACTGTATAAAGCGGAAAACCATCATGTTGTCCCAGGACCTTTCCGTTTTCGTCAATAAAATTTCCGGGATATATTGTTTTATCGGGCTCGATGAGTTGCGACTTTAGAAAAGGACGATAATCACCGGCACAAAAGCAAGCGCCAAGGCTGTCTTTCTTTTCGGATACTTTCAGAAATCCACGATTGGCTGCCATTTTACGAACTTCTGTTTTGTGGAGACCACCCAAAGGAAAAACAATTCGCGCCAATTGCTGCTGATGGAGTCCCCAAAGAAAAAACGACTGATCTTTATCGGCATCCACCCCTTCAGCCACAAAATAACGATCCTTTTCGTGTATTATATTTACATAATGGCCCATGGCTACCCTATCGCATCCCAACCGGTCGGCTTCCTGTAGTATCAGTTTCCATTTCAGTTCGTTGTTGCATTTCACACAGGGAAACGGAGTGCGGCCTACTAAATATTCGTCCACAAAATAACGAACCACAGTGTTTTTAAACACATTGCGGGCATCGTAAACAATGTGTTCTATGCCCAGTTGGGAGGCCAGTTGCTGCGCATCGCTGAGATGAAAATTATCACCTTCTTCCCAAAAGCGAAAGGTTATGCCCGTCACTTCGTAACCCTGCTCCAACAAAAGAATGGCAGCAACCGAACTATCGGTGCCGCCACTCATGCCTAATAATATTTTATTATTCATCAGCCTCCCCAAACTCCTTCAAAAAAGAGGAGTTTTTATGATTACTTTGACTCAATATCGTTTGTAATAAATATTTTCTATTCCCCCTAAGGGCTTAGAGAGCTTTAAAACGGTAAATCGCTTCCTTCACCGGCAGATGCAGGAGCACCATCGAAAGGAGTACCCGAAACAGCTGCTGTTTGACCAACAGGCGCTGCTGTAGCTACGTTTTTATCAACTTTCCAAGCACGAATGGTGGTGTACCAACGTCCATTGTATTCGCGACTTTCCACATCGAAACTTACGTTCACCACATCGTCGATGGCCATTGGGAATTGATCTATTTTATCGTTGAATAAATTGAAACATACTTTTTTGGGGTATTGATCGGCGGTTTCCAATACATAATCCTGCGAACGCCACATTCCGTTTTTTCCTTGTCCGGTTGCCTGAGGCAATACGGCAATAATTTTTCCTGAGATTTCCATATCTTTTTTTGTTATTTATTTTGGGTAGCAAAGATAATCAAGAATAAACGAAGTTCAACCAACTTTTTCCAAATTTATAAGTCCCCTTAATGTCTTTGTTTTGATAATTATCCGGTTAAATGATTGTTTTTTTGATTTTTTTTTCTTTTCGCCGAATGTTTGCCAAGCTCAATGTCATGCTTTGGGTCAAAACCTCACTCCCACTCTTAGATCGGCATAATGCAGACGCATGCGTTCAGGTTCGTTGAAACGTGGATAAGAAGTGTAGCTGTATTCAATCTTTGCAAAATACTTTAATCGCGTGGAAGTATTGAAGTTGACTCCAATATCGAACTGTGTTTGATGTCCAAACAACGATCCTTCGACGTCGGTAACGCGCATATTGTTAAGCAATAAACCATAGCCCACAAAAGGAACTATCTTTTCGTTTCGCGATAATTCATGCCTCACAGTCCATCCATAATTAAGCATGTGCATGCTCTTCGAAAGGCCGTTATCAGCCATTAACACAGTGTATCCAAGCGGAACAGTGATAAACGATTTTGCTTTTTTACCATCAAAACCACTGAGTTGCCAGGCATAGTCGAACAACATACCATAACCATTCGTAGCCTTATTGTTGTTCAACATATTTGATTGTGCAAATACATTACGGTATCCAAATTCAAAACTATATTGTTTGGGCGCTTTTACTATGGGTTTATCCTGCGCTGCGAGATGCATTGTCAGTAAAAATAAAAATGTTAGAATATAGGTCCTTTTTCTCATTTGATTGTTTTTTCGTTGATTTTTTTTTAAAACTATATACTAAACAACAAAACAGACAATTGGTTGTAAAAAAACGTATCTGATGATTCATTTAAGTATATGGTTATAATTGTTGATATGTTTGTTAAGCTGATTTCAGTAGATTAATTTCAACAGCATAGACCTCTATCCCTAACCCTTTAGCTACGCTGACCGTTGGTTCTCCCAAAGAGAAAGGGGACAGAGCAGTTGATTCTATGAGATTCGTTCCATTTTCTCACTCGTCAAGTCCCTCTCCTCGGGAGAGGTATTTAGGGAGAGGTCGAAATTAAAAAATATATCAACAAATAATATCAATTGTTGATAAGCTTATCGGCTATCATTTTGGCTTGTTTTACCCGGTCAGCCATACCAATGCCATCGCTAAAACTTCCAGCTAATATCAATCCCGGATAGTTTTGTTCGAGTGCAGCAATTGATTCAAAACGTTTTTCGCTTTTAATATCGTATTGTGCTATGGCATGTTGATAACGATGAATGCGCAACAGATCGGGATCGTTGGTAGTTTTCATTGTAAGGCGCAATTCCTGCTTTACGATGGCTTCAATTTCGTTGTCGGACATTTGAAGCATTGCTGCATTTTTCATTCCACCCATAAACACCGAAAGCATTGCGCCTCCTTGTGGTGCACGTCCGGCAAAAATAGCAGAAGGAAAAAGAACGCCAAGGATTCTGCGTTTATCTTTTGATGATATCAAACCGCCGAATGCATCGAGCTTTACACCTGTCCATTTATTGTAACCT
>Ga0209373_10003184_pt1 | contig 15468 bp, 10 predicted proteins | sample Higcelweek5metaG_FD_187173 | JGI IMG/M metagenome (GOLD analysis project Ga0209373, IMG submission 187173) | Freshwater pond sediment microbial communities from the University of Edinburgh, under environmental carbon perturbations - High... | ecosystem: Environmental > Aquatic > Freshwater >...
TTGGAAAGAACATAGGCTGACATTTGATTTCTTGTAATTGGTAAACCATCTATTTGTTTATTATATTCAGGAACTTTCTTTTCAAAAGTTACATCACTACTTGTATTTTGTTTAATTTCTTTTACACCAACTTCTTTTAAATTACCTTCAACTTTTTTTGATTCTGTTTCAGAATGAAGATTGCTATGAACAGCTCTTGACCAAGTTATTGCATTTTCAATTGCTTTTTGAGGAGTATCACCAAAACCTTCAACTCTTAATTTTTTACCTGTATCAGAAACATTACTATCATCTAATTTAGTAGTAGTAGTTTCCATTTTAAAGACATCTTTATTTTTTTCAGTTCTTTCAGTACCACCACCACCACCAACAGTTTCTTGTTTTCTATTTGAGCTTATATCTCCAGATATTACAATATTTTCTCCTTTTATATTAATTCCACCTCTTACTTTTTCTTCTGTAAAAGGTTTTTCTGTGTCAAGTGATTGACTTGATTTTTCAACTTGAGCTTCTGAACTATATTCATCTTTATTTATAGTTGTATTTATAGTTGTATTTTTGCCTATAACTAATGCTCCACCTTCATCTGCAATTTTTTGAATTCTTTGAAGTGAAGCAGGATTAAAACCAGCTAAATCAGTATTTGTTTTTCCTTTCAAAAATTCTTTTGCTTCATCTTGAGTAATAACCTTGTCTTTTGTAGCTTGACCTAGTGCAGAAAGTAAAGAACCATCAGCATTTTTATCAAGAATTCCATTTACAGAAGAAAGTAATTTAGTTCCTACAAATGATTTGAGAGAATTAAATTTTTCTTCTCCACCAACTTCTTTACCATATTTTGTTTTTATGTCATCAAATTCTTTTTGAGTCAGACCATCACTATCATACATCTTGTCAGTTATTTCTTCTTTAAAGGCTTCTTTCTTTTTTGGGTCTGCAGTTTTCATAAAGCTAGCTAAATTATCAATACTTTTTCCAAATCCATCGATATTACCCATTTTTTAGTCCTTTCTTAAAAAATAACCTATAATATTTAAATTTTTTAACTATTAACTATTTAATTTATTAATATAAAAACTATTTTTTTGTGAAAAACAATGTCTGCTAATTATTTATAAAAAGTCATTAATAAATAAAGTAATAATTAACACTTAAATTATATATATGATATTACATCACTTAAAAGAATTTATTAAAAATTTATTTATTATGTATTAAAATCTTATTTTTTTAATATACTATTTTGCAAAATATTTTATTGTAACTATTAAAGTTTATAAAAAAACAAACAACGAAAGTCATACAATGTATATAAGATTCACTAGAGTATCAAGACAATTTTATTAACCTCAACAACAAAAGGTTTTTATAAAGAATTTAAAAATTTCAAATGCTATTGTACTAAATGGTAATTATTGATATAATGCAAATTGTGTGCTAGATGGGGAGTTAGTGGTGCCCTGTAACCCTCAATCCACTGTAGGGGGGTCGAAGTCCCATTAGAGGCTTAATCGTTTAGCTATAAGATTTGTATTAGTTTGTGTTGATAGCTAGGCTCTACGCAACGTTTTATCGTGAACTTTGTCAGAACCGGAAGGTAGCAGCAATAAGCGAACTAGAGTGTGTGCCGTGGAATAACCGAGCAGGAGCAGCATTTACAAATACTAACTAGGCAGTTATTGTCAATAATGGGTGCACACTTAATAGTTCATATTCTAAAATGGATTAAGAAGGCATTTCTAATGAATCAAATCAATGATAATGTAACCCCTAAAAAAATAGGAAATTTTAATATTCCCAAAACTATTATAGAATGCAAAGTTGATACTTTGTCAGTTCTTGAGCTGATGTTAAGAAAAAATATTGCAACTTGGGAAGAAATTGACGAAATAAGAGAAGCTGTTGTTATGCATCTTAATGTGCTTTATCCAGAATTACAGTTAACTTATTCAACACCAACTCCATTAAAAGAAGAAGCTCCTCTTCCAAATCAAGAGCAAAAAGTGCAAAAACCATTATTTTATACAGCACCTCCTCCAGAACTTAACACAGAAAATACTTCAACAGAATCAAGTGTTCAACCTCCAAAAGTAGCACCACAGTCAGCTACTCCAAAAATAACACAATATTCTGCAAAACCTTTTGTACAACAAAATCAACCTATTCAACCAAGAGAAAAATCTTCAGAAATTAAAGAAGATGAAAATGAAGAAGAACAAGTAACAGAAACATCAAAACAAGCTTACAATTCACCAAAGGTAATGCCAAAAATGATGCCAACACCTCCAAGAAGAAAAATTTAACTTAAATTTGATAATTTTTATAAAATAAACTTTTTGAATATTATATTAACTCTAGTTATATTTTATAAAAATTTCTTTTTTAACTGATTATTTTTAAAAAGAATTTGAAAAACCAAAATAAAATTGATTTACACTTGCTTGAGTAAGTTTTCTACCAACTCCAACAAAAACACCCAAAGAACTTCTATCACCAATTGCAAGTCTTAATCTAAGCTCACCACCACCACCAATATTAAGTTTATAGTTATCAGTACCACTAAACCATGCATCACCAACATCAATAAAACCAGCACCATATAAACCATCAATATAGATTCCACTAAAGGTTGTATTAATGCCTGTTAAGATTGGAAAACGATATTCAAGACTAAGTAAATTTAGCCTATCTCCAATTAATTCAGCCAAGTTATATCCTCTTAATGGTACAAAGTTTTGATAGCCCAAATTTAAAGTTACAGGAGAGCCTCCAAGTAATAGAGGAGTTACATCTCCAAAACTCCATTGCATTACAGAGCGTAAATACATTACATGGTCAAACCAAAGAGGTATGTATCTTCTAAAATCAAATAAAAATTGAGTATAGTCAAAATCACTTTTTAATAATTTACTTCCTTTTTCAAGCCTAAAATCTAGTTTGAAACCATCTTCTGGATGAATATCAGATAGATTGCCAGAAACATCTTGAGATGTCCAATTTAATGCAATAAAATTATTCCAACCTTTTCTTATTAGTTTACTATCTGTGTTAGAATTTGCTTCTGTCAAAATTGGATTCATATAACCCGTAGAAAATTCTAATGAACCTATATTATTTATTCTTTGTGAAAGTTCATTGAAAAATGGACGAGCCATCAAAAAAGTGAACATTGGTGTTCTTTGATAATAGTAATCTTTTCCATCTTTTGTAACTGCAATACTGGGAAATTCACTAAATTGAACACCAATAACAGGATCAAACATCCTGTTTACATAACCAATACTATAACTTAGTTTTGAACTGATTAAACCATAAGCTATGGCAAGATCAAAAGAGTGAATATCAAGCATATCACTAACACTTGCTTTTAGACCAATTTGGTCACCTTTTTCATCAAAAGCAGTAATTGGAATTATCATATCTGGAGTAAGAGATGGAAAATAATTTGTGGCTTGATGATTTTTTATTTCTATATTATTTTTTTCACTAATTATTTTTTCTTCCATTGGTTCTATGCTAAAAAAATTATCATCCAAAGATACTTTTCTAATATCAGTACCTTTTGCATAATAGCTAGAAAAATAGAGTTCTTCATTGGAAACAAAAGGAAATTCTAAACCTCTATATGAATTTGTAAGTTTTTTTATTTCTTTTTTTTCAAAATCAGCAACATAGATATTACTTATTCCATCTAAGTCTGAAGAAAAATATATTTTATTTGATGTTCCATTCCAAACAGGGTTAGAATTTGTTGTAAGTGTTGATGAATTTGTCAAAAGTTTTATTTCATTAGAATTTATATTTATCAATCCAAGATTTCCACCAAAACCAGCTGTATAAACAATACATGCAATATATTTACCATCAGGTGACCAAGCTAAATCTTTGTATGAATAATCTTTTGTATTGGTTAATTTTATTGCATGTATTTCTTGATTTTTGTTTTCCAAATCAGATATATTTATTGTATATATATTATTTATTTCATTTTCCACTCCAGCAAAAGCAAGTTTATTTCCCGATGGTGAAAATGTGGGACTACTAATTAAATTTAATGATTTTTTTTCTTCCAAATTAGAATAAATTTTATAAGGATAATTAAAAATCTTTTTTGTTTTTACTTTTTGCTCTTCAATAGATAAATTTAAAAAACCTAGAGAAACATCAGGTTGACCAACTTCATCAGCAGAAACTCTAGTATAGGCAATAATATCACTATAAGGTGACCAAGAATAGTCTAAAACACTACCTGTAAGTAATGTTCCTTTTGCATCTTTTTCTGTGAAAATAAATTTTTCTGTATCTTTACCTACTATCTTTGTACTTTCTGTATCATCACCTAATATATTTGCATAAATTGGCATGAATCCCAAAATATTACCCCTAATACTTACAAAACCATCTCTACCTTTTGAACTCATGTATGTAAAAATTTTTCCATTGGGAGAAATTTTAGGTTTTATATTTGCTTCTTGTTTTTCCATTTTTATAATTTCTTTAGAATTTGATGCAAACTCTTTACGAGATTCCATTTGTTTTTGATATTTTTCTTCCAAAGAAAGTCTCCATTCTGCTTCTATAACTAAAAATGGTTTACCAATTACATCTTCAAATGCTTTGTAAAAATTAATTCCATTTTCTTTTGTAGTTTTTAAGACTTTTTTTAGTTTATCTCGTCCATATTTTTCAAAAGTGTATTTAACAATTGCATAACCTTCATTATATCCAGCAGAGCCTTCATAATCTCCCAAAACTGTGAATACATTTCTTTGAGATGGTGTTAAGATACTTCTTTCTAGTGTACTTAGTCTTAGCATTCTGTCATAAGATGGATACCAATATTCTGCCTCATATTGAGCAATTCCTTCCATAAACCATACTGGAAGATTTCCAAATATATATAATTTAGAAATAGATAAACCTGTATTAAATGCTTCATAAGTAATAATATGAGTAAATTCATGAGCCAAAAATCTTCTTGCACCCATAAATGAAGTTTTACAAAGAACTGTATCAAGAACTATTCTATTTTTGATAGGCTCTGCATATCCATTAAAAAATTGGTCTTGTGTAAGTATTATTGGCACTTTTGAATTTGGACTTGCACCCAAATCTTGTGTAATCTTAAAATAAATTTCTTCTGCTATATTAGAGATTTCATTTGCAAGTTTTTCATAGCCTTGATAATAATGAATAAAAAAATGTTCTGTTTCGATTACTTTCCAATCTCTTTCTGAGTGATTTGGACTTTTTCCAAGAGTGAAAGCATTTGAAAAACTATTTATTGATATAAGAAAAAACGTAGCTATAAGAGTAAAGATAAATATTATTTTCTTTCTGGTCATTATTGAACCTTTATTTTTAAATTTTTTTAATTATATATATGCTTTATTAATATCATTTATTAAAATTTATTATAGCAATTTTGCTATTGATAAACATTCATACATTAAGTGATGTATTTAATTTCTTAAATTCATAATTTGTGTGATTAGAACATAATTAAACAACTTCTATATAAAATATAGACTAAAAAAAGATATGTTAAAATTGATATTGCTATTTATTACTTAATTAACAGGAGTTTTAATAATATGAATGAAGAAAGTTTAAAAGAAGAAATGAAAGAAGAAGTTGGAACGATTTCTGTTCAGATGGAAAATATTTTTCCAATTATAAAAAAATGGTTATATTCAGATAAAGATATTTTTCTAAGAGAATTAGTTGCAAATGGAATGGATGCAATAAACAAATTTAAACATCTTAGTCTGATTGGTGAAGCTGAAAAAGATGAAGATTCTGAATTTAAAGTAAATATTAGAATTGATAAAATAGATAAGACTATTACATTTATTGATAATGGTATTGGTCTAACTGCTGATGAAGTAAAAAAATATATAAATCAAGTAGCTTTTTCTGGTGCAGAAGAATTTATCAACAAATATAAAGCTGGAAATGAAATAATTGGACATTTTGGTTTAGGCTTCTATTCATCTTTTATGGTTTCCCAAAAAGTAGAAATAAATAGTCTTTCTTATCAAAAAGATGCAGAGCCTATAAAATGGTCTTGTGATGGAACACCCGAATTTAAACTAACTACAGGTACAAAAAAAGAAAGAGGAACAGAAATTATTCTTTATGTTTCAGAAGATGAAGAAGAATTTCTTGATGAAAATACTATAAAAAATTTGGTAAAAACTTACTGCGACTTTTTGCCATACAAAATAGAAGTTAATGGAATACCTCAAAATAAACAAACAGCTTTGTGGAATCAACAACCTTCTAGCCTAAAAAAAGAAGATTATATTGAATTTTATAGATATTTATATCCATTTGCACCAGAACCAATGTTTTGGGTTCATATAAATGTTGACTATCCATTTAATTTAAAAACTATATTATATTTCCCTCAACTCACACATGAACTTGATGTTTCAAAAGGACATATAAAACTATTTTGTAATAATGTATATGTAAGTGATAATACTCAAGAATTGCTTCCTAGATTTCTAACTGTTTTGCAAGGTGGAATAGATAGCCCTGATATTCCTTTAAATGTTTCAAGAAGTATGCTTCAAAATGATCCTTATGTAAGAAAAATTTCTTCATACATAACAAAAAAAGTTGCTGATAGACTAAAAGAAATGTTTGATAAAGAAAGAGAAGAATATAACAAAGCATGGGATGGACTTCAAGCATTTGTAAAAGTTGGTTGCATGGAAGATGATCGTTTTTATGACTTAGTAAAAGATGTATTAGTGTTTAAAACTTCAACTGATGAATTTGAAACATTAAAAGAATATCTTGAAAAAAATACTGAAAAAACTGATAAAAAAGTATTCTATTCCTCAGATAAAAATGCTCAAATTACATATATAAACTTATTCAAAGCTCAAGAGATTGATGTTTTGGTTTTGGATTCATTCATTGATTCTCATTTTCTTAGTTTCTTAGAATATAAAAATAATGATGTCAGATTTGCAAGAATTGATTCAGATATTGCAAATAATAGTTTGGATAAAGAATCTAAATCAGATTTGGTTGTTGACCCAACTAATAATAAAACTTCAAATCAAGTTTTGGAAGATGTATTTAAAAATAATCTAAATAAACCAGAGTTAAAAGTAAAAGTTGAAAATTTAAAATCTAAAGATGTTTCTGCGATGATAATATATTCTGAAGAAATGAGAAGAATACAAGAGATTACAAACTTGATGCAACAAAAAGATTTGGGATTACTTGCAGATTATACTTTGGTTATAAATTCAAATAGTCCAATTATAGAAAATCTTAAAACAATTACTAATGATACAGCAAAAGAAGAAGATGTAAAACTTATATGTAATCACGTTTTTGACTTAGCATTAATTTCTCAAAAACAACTTCCAGCCGAAAAAATGGGAGAATTTTTGGAAAGAGCAAATAAAATTTTAGAAATTTTTAGCAAAAAAATCTAAACTTTAAGTAAAAATTCTAATTATAGAAAAAGGTGTTGGATAATTCCAACACCTATAAAATAACGACACTGTTACGAAGGGGATTTAAAAAACTTTTAGGCTACTGATTCAATAAGATTTACAAGAAAATTATTTGGCATAAAATATGATTTTTTTGAATTTGATACTCCAATTTTATTTTTAATAATCATATTTGTAACTGTTTCTTGTAAGTCCATTAGGAAATCATCTGAATCATTATATATTTTTTTTAATTTTGATATTTGAGATGTCCTATTTAATTTGGCAATACTTTCTGGCAAATCTATAACAAAATCATCCGATAATTGCTCACATTTATTATTTGTTACTTGTTCTAATAATTTATTATCTTCGGCTAAGATATTCTTTTCTATATTTAAAACTATTTTTTCAAAATCTTTTTTCATAATACTATTCTCCTTAATTACAAAACTTGAGGTTTTATAAATATAAACCTCTTCCCAAATATGCCATTATATTGTTTCTTGATAGCATATCTTCTACTGTGCCCTGAAAATCACTTAAGAAATCTTCAGATGCTCTATATTTTTTATATTCTTCATTATTACTAAATTTGGACTCAATTTTTTCTTCAAATTTAGTTACTGCTTCTGAATTACTAGCAATTTCTTTAATTTCTTCTTTTTCTAATATATTAACTGAACTTTCTTTTCTATTTACTCTTATTTTTAAAAAATCTATTTTCATCTTATTTCCTCCATTTGTACAAGCTTGTACAAGTTTTAATTAGTTTCGTTATTTTTCTATTTAAACTTAATTTTATTTATATTTATACTTTTCTTAACTTTTTGTGTAATAATTTACCACTCGACCAAAATTTTAATTAATTGAAATAAATGGTAATTTTTTTAGATAAGCATTTTTTTTGCTTAGTTTGTTTTTAATCAATTCGCCAAATAAATAAACATCATTTTTTTATCTCCTTTTATATGGTTTTTTATCACCATATACTCAGACGAAGTATTTTAGACAAAGTTCCATTGAATGTATATAGTTTTAAACATATCTTAACCTAAACTTAAATATTTATTAGTATTTTTTAAAACCTCTTTTAATTGCTATCACAGGGATTTAGCTTAATTGAAAAAATAATAAAAAAAATTTGAAAAAATAGCATAAATTTTTAGATTTGTAACGGATTGTTAATAGAAATAATATTTTTTTATTGTATGTATCAGAAAGAATAAAACAAAAAAAATACATAACTTAGACATAACATTATTATATTAATCTTTTCGTTAAGTGCAATGCAATACTAAAAAAATAAAAACTCAATTTATTTATAAAAATTGAAAAATAATAAATAATAATCAACATTACAAATTATGATTATTATTATAAAATTTAAAATAGGTTTATTTTTGTTGGAGATAAGTTATGTCTGAAAAAGAATTTAATATAGGATTGATATATTTTGGTAGTGATTTTGGTATAGAACTAGAAAATAGATTAAATAACTTAGAACCATTCCAAGATAAAAACGGCGATACTATTAAAATTCATGCTGAGCATGTATTAGTTCATGAAATAGATTTGGACTATAAAACAAAATATAACATGATAATAGATAGAGGCTCTCACCTAATCAAACAAGGTGTAAGTGTTTTAATGAGCTATGCTTTTAAAGGCATCTATATTATTAATAATCCTCTAAGTTTCCACTTCTTTATAAATAATAAAGATGTTGGATATTATATGGCAAACGAATTGGGTATAAATATTCCAAAAACATTTATTCTTCCACCTCATACTAGTCCATATTTTGAAAAAGATGAAGATTTTAAATACCACAAACATTTTGATTGGGATAATATAGCAAAACAAGTTGGATTTCCATGCATAATAAAACCTGCTGATGGTAGAGGTGCAATGGGTGTGAATAAAGCAAATGATATTGATGAATTGATAAAATTTTATAATCATAGTGGTGAAAAAATTATGACTGTTCAGCAATTCATTGATTCTGATAATGAATGGCAAGTTAGATGTCTGTGCATAGGAAGAAAAATCGTACCAATAAAATATATATTTAGAACAATGGATATGTCTGAATATATATTTGATGAAAATTTCCTTACAAAAGAACAAGGTGAACATATTATTGATTCATGCAAAATAATAAATAAAGCCTTTGGTTATGAAATGAATTCTGTTGAATTTATGATTGATAATAATGGAACTCCTTGGGCAATAGATTTTAATAATCCTGTACCAGATGGAAGATTAAAAGCTCTTGGCTCAATATTCTATAATGATTATCAAAATGCATTTATTGAAAGAATAAAAGAAGTTGTCATTAATAAACCTAAATATTTATTCTTGCCAAATCTTAATCAATATTCGGAGATTGCTCAAATGAATATATCTAAAAAAGAAAAATTTGAACTAGCTGTAAAAGAAGCAAATAAATATTATTTAGATGGAGATATTTATTAACCTAAGTTGCCAATGAGGTAAAAAAGTAAGAAAAATTTCTTATATAAACCTTAAATTAATATTTTTTTATATAATATTGTTCAGATTTTTTATTGAAAAGTCTATATAATATATAGTTTTAATATTGTAATTTGGATTTTGAGTATTAATTAAATTATGAAAAAAACAGTAGTAAACATTGTTCTCTTACTTTCTCTAGTATCATGTGGCACAGATGTTACAACACCAGAAGTTGATTACAGTCAAAATAATAATCAAACCAAACAAGTAACAAAAACACCAGTTACAACTCAAAATCAAAAAGTTACTCAAACAAAACCAGTAACTTCAGCAACTACCAAAGTTGTTGAAACAAAACAACCTGTAGTAAAAGCAACACCAATTCCAGTACAAACTCAAACACCAACTAATGCAGAAAATAAACTTGGTGCTTTGACCGAAGAAAATAAACTTGGTAGTCTCACAGCAATTAAAACAACTGTTAATATTGGTGAAAACTTTGATACAAAAACTATTTTGGCTGGAGTTGAAAATGCTGATTCTATAACAAAAGTAAATGAACTTGCTACAAAATATAATTTTAAAGTCCAAAATTTTATGAAACCAATAAATACTTTTGTCATTTCAGTTAATGGTCAAGATGCAAAACAATTAATAGATAATCTATCAAAAGAAAATTTATTTACCTTCATAGAAACAGATCATATAAGCAGTAATAAACCAGAAGAAGAAAAAGATGTACCAGCTCAATCATTCAAAACATTAGCTGAAGTTGTCCCTAATGATGTCTATTTTAGTAGTCAATATGGTCTAAAAGCAATAAAAGCACCAGAAGCATGGACTATTACAAAAGGACAAAATGCAATTATATCTGTAATAGATTCAGGTGTTGATATTGACCATGTAGAGCTAGAAAAAAGAGTTTATGCTGGTTATGATGCTCTTTCAAAAAAGACTGGTGAAAGTGCTGGAGATGTTAGTGGTCTAAATTATATATTTTCATCTTATAAACATGGTTCTCATGTAGCTGGAATAATTTCTGCTGAAATGAATAATAAATATGGAATTGCTGGAGTTGCTCCAGAATCTCATATTCTTCCTGTAAAAATCTTTCCAGATTTTTCAGATTTCTTTACAACTTCAAAAGAATCAGATGGTTCTGCTGTTACAGTTGTTTCTGCAATTGCTGATGGAATTGTTTGGTCTGCTGATCATAAAGCTGATGTTATTAATATGAGTCTAGCAGTTTGGGATTATAGCATAACTCTTGAAAGAGCTGTAAAATATGCAATAGATAATGGAACTTGTGTAGTTGTAGCAGCTGGTAATGAAAGACATTTGGGAAACAAAAAAAATTATTTGGCTGCATATAAAGATGTTATAGGTGTTGGTGCAACAGATGCAGAAGATAAAATTACATTTTTTTCAAATTCTGGTGATTATGTAAGTGTAACTGCTCCCGGATATGATATTATATCATCAGTACCTTCTTTTTTAAGTTTGAGACCTTATGTAAAAATGAGTGGTACATCAATGGCTGCTCCTCATGTATCTGGAGTCGTTGCTTTATTAAGAAGTAAATTTGGCAGAGATGTTGCAACTCCACAATGGATTAAACAAAGACTTGAAAGTACTGCTACAGACTTGGGTATTCCAGGTAAAGATGAACTTTATGGTTATGGTTTAATAAATGCATTTAAAGCATTAAATGATCCAATTTAAAATAAGGCTTAATGAAAGGCATAGATAAAGATTCTGTAAAAGATATTGTTATAAAACTAGCTTTTTTCAAATGGATGTTAGTTTTTTTTCTTATTTTGTTAATCTTTATTATAAATGCTATAGTTATCCACTATTCAATCCCCAAAGAAATAACAATAGCAACTGGTGATCCTTATGGAAGTTATCACCGATTGGGAAAAATTTATAAAAAAGCATTAGAAGAAAAAAAAATTAAAGTTAATCTCATAAATACAGAAGGAAGCATTGAAAATTTTAATCTTCTAAGACAAGGTAAAGTTGATGTTGCTTTTTTACAAAATTCTCTAATTGTAAATAATTCTGAATATTATAATTTAAAAGGTCTTGCATCACTTTATCATGAACCAGTATTTTTATTTCATAGAAAAGATAAAAGACTAAATTTATTATCAGACCTAAGAGAAAAAAGAGTTTATTTAGGAGCAATAGAAAGTGGTGCTCATAGTCTTTCACTTGAATTATTAGAAAAAAATGGTCTAACAGAATATTCTATAAAACCATATTATTATTCATATAAAGAAGCAAAAGATGCATTAATAAAAAATGAAATTGATGCAGGATTTTTTATATTAAATTATAATAATGAAATTGTAAAAACATTAATAAAAAATAAAGATATAGATATTTTTAATTTTACAGATTACAAAGCTTATCAAATTTATTTACCAAAACTTAGCTCAATTATAATACCCAAAAACTATTATGATAAACATATACCCAAAGAAGATATATCATTACTTTCTCCTTTGGCAACATTAGTTTGTCAAGAAAATTTTCATCCAAAACTTGCAGAAATGCTTTTAATTGTTATTGATGATTTAAAAAATGAAATAAATAAAGATTCAAATTTTTTATCAAATAAAGAAAAATTTCCTTCAAGTAATTATGTTGATTTTGAATTACATGATGCTGCAAAAAACTATTTTGAAAAAAATTCATCTCTTATTTCAAAATATTTTTCTTATGATATAATCTTTTTTCTTTCACAATTAAAATATTTATTATTGTTTATTATTATTTTTGTTGTTATTATCATAAATATATTACCTTTCATATATGATTTTCAAATAGGACTTTTATTAAAAAGTAAATATAAAAAACTTAGAAAATTAGAAGATTTAATTAATACGATTCAAACAATTGCAGAGCTTGAAAATATAAAAAATAATCTTGATTTATTAAATGACGAAGTTGAGATAGAATCAAGTAGAATTCCAGAACAGTTTCAAAGAAAGATTAATAGTTGGAAATTGCACTACTCAATGGTAAATGATATTCTTAGATGTAAACAAAAAGAATTAGGGTATTTTTCATAATTTAAAAGTTTAATATTTTTTCAATTAGTAGGTTTTACTTTATGCAAAAAAAAAGGTCAGCTAGAGAAATGTTTCAGGAATGCTTGCCTGAAGATGAGGAAACAGATTCCTTTATTTCACCAAGCATTACTTCTAATGTAGCCTCAAGTATCTCACCACCACCACCATCAATAAAGCCTCCATCACCATCACCATCTCTTGTAATGGCTAAACAAGCACCCGGTTTTGGTGCTGAAAATGCACCTGTTGATGCTAAATTTAAAAAATCATTTGTAAAGGAGGATAAGCCTATCATGCAAGAACAATCTTTATCATCTCAAACTCAACAAAGATATTTAGATATACCACAGCCCAAAACATCAGAAGAACTTCAATTGGAAAAAGGTGTTATTGCAGTTAGAGAAACAGGCTTTTTTATGTGGAGAACAATAGTTGTTCCTCCTAATACTTATGTTATACATACAAGAAAAGGTCAAAAAGAACCAATTACTTTGGGCTTAGGAATTTCATTTAGTTTTAATCCATATACAGATAGCTATCTTGTGGTACCTTCAGCAATGCAAACTATTGGTATTGTTGCAAACTGTATTACAAAAGAAAAGCAAGGTATCAATATATTAGCTTATGTACAATGGCTTATAAGTGATTTTTCAATAGCATATAAAAAATTAGACTTTTCAGATCATCAAGACCCTGTTGGAATTGTAAATGCACAACTTAGAGAACAAGCTGAAGCTGCAATCAAAGATAAAATTGCAACAATGAGTGTTGAAGATGTCTTGACAGATAAAGAGCCTATCATAGAAGAACTTACAACAAGAATGAAAACTGTTGCAGAAGGTAGAGGTAAAGAAGGTACAGAAGGTCTTGGTCTAAAAATTGTTACAGTACAAATAAAAGAAGCTATAGTTTCTTCTCCAAGTTTGTGGAAAAATCTACAAGCTCCTTTTAGAAATGAAAAAGAAAAAGAAGCTCAAATAAGTGGTTTACTTTCTGCTGAAGAAATTCATAAAGGAACAATGGAAAATCAACTTACAAGAGAACTTAGAGAATCAAAAACAAGTACAGATATAGCAAAATTTAAATCTGAAAAACAAACAGAAACTTTTGAAGTAGAACAAAAAGAATTGGCTCGTAGGCTTAATATTCAACATAATGAAGAAAGAAAAAAAATTCAACTACAAGAAGAAACAACATTGCTAAAAAGACAATCTGAAAGAAAATTACAAAAAGATGAAGAAGAAGCAGTTAAACTATTTAAACTTGAAGAATTAAAAAGAAAAGAAGAACTAGAAAAACTTGAATTAGAATTTGAAAAAGAACATTCTCTTAGACAAAAAGAACTTTATGAAATTAACTATGAACTAGATAAATTAAGCTCACAAAATGAATATTTACTTAACAAACTTACAAAAGAATCTGAATTTGAACTTACAGAGCTTGAACATAAATCAAAAGTTAAAATTATAGAAGAATTAAATGAAGTAAATAATGAGCAAAAAGAAAGAGAAATTAAATTCCAAAGAGAAGAAGAATCAATAAAAAATAATCAATCTCAAGCCAACCTTACTGCTCAAATAATTGAGCAATTACCAGCAATTGCAGAAAATATGCCAAAGATAGATGAACTAAAAACTATTCAAATAAGTAATAATGAAAATAATCCTGTTGACATGTTTAGTACATTTCTGGTTAAACTACTAAGTGTAGCTGATAGTTTGGGAATAAAACTACCAACACATAAAAATAATCAAGAACAATAAAAAGGAATAAAAAAATTTATAGCAATGAAAATACTAGTATTTGACACAGAAACAACAGGATTACCAAAAGATAGAAAAGCACCTTATACAGATGTTAATAATTTTCCAAGAATCGTCCAGATTGCTTGGAATATAAGCGATTTTGATGGCAAAGAATTAGAAAGTTATTCTTTTATAATAAAGCCAGATAAATTTGTTATTCCAAATGAAGTTTCAAAATTTCATGGAATAACAAATGAAATTGCATTGAAAGAAGGAATTGATATTTTATCTGCTCTAAATTCTTTCAAAAAGTCTGTAAATTCGGCTGATTTATTGGTGGCTCACAATTTAGACTTTGATGAAAAAATCATAGGCTCAGAATTTGTAAGAGCAAATATGGAAACACCTTTTTTAAATAAGAAAAAACTTTGTACAATGATTGAAACAATAAACTTTTGCAAAATACCTTCCAATCGTGAAGGTAGTCATGGTTATAAATATCCAACTCTTACAGAGCTTTATAAAATATTATTTAATCAAGTATTTGAAAATGCACATAATGCATTAAATGATATTAGGGCTTGTGCAAGATGTTTTTTTGAACTAAAAAAAAGAAATATTCTAAAAATTGAAGAGCCAAAAAATGTTCAATTAAATTTTTTTGATATATAAGATTTTTTTTAAATATATAATAAAAAAGACTGTCTTTTG
>Ga0209373_10003186_pt1 | contig 15464 bp, 14 predicted proteins | sample Higcelweek5metaG_FD_187173 | JGI IMG/M metagenome (GOLD analysis project Ga0209373, IMG submission 187173) | Freshwater pond sediment microbial communities from the University of Edinburgh, under environmental carbon perturbations - High... | ecosystem: Environmental > Aquatic > Freshwater >...
CTAAGTGTCCAAACCGGAAATGGCTGCTGATATTTTAGTTCTATAAATTCGCGAAAAGACAATCCTTGTAACCGGTTAATAATTGCCCTTCGGCTCAAATCGCCTTCACCCTTCAGTATCTCAATTGCAGAACTTCCACTTACTATGATTTGAATTTCAGGGAAATTGTCATAAATCATTTTCACTTCCCTCGACCATCCTTCATATTTCTGCACTTCATCAATTAGAAGATATTTACCGCCTCGTTTGTTAAATTCTTCTGCAAAGTCAATGAGGGAATTAGTAGTAAAATAAATATCATCGATCGAAATGTAAATCACCGAATTATCGAAAGGAAGATGTTCGCGGGCATGTTGCAGCATCATAGTGGTCTTTCCAACACCTCGCATTCCAACAATAATATTCAGTCTTGCATTCCAATCAAGTTGATTATACAGATAGCGTTTGAACAGGGTACTTGTTCGTTGAATCTGCTGGAATGACCATGTAAACATTCTATCTATCGACATAATTGTAAAATTAATCCAACAAAATTAAACAATATTGTTGAATCTATATGACAATTTTAGATAGAAATGTAATTTATATTCTACATTTTGCGCATTAAGAACTAGCCTCTACATTACAAATTCCCAGAAATTATCGCGAGTAACGCAATGGAAATTATCGCCATAGTTATCAATCCAGGTTTGTGGGGCTTTATTGCGGGCTTTCTTAAATTTGATTTCGTAAGCAGTAAGCACACCGTTTTTTTCTTCCACGTAATCGACTTCAGCCCCGGTGTAAGTCCGCCAAAAGTAAGATGTTACAAACTGGTTGCTGTTCGACAAATATTTTAACCTCTCGGCAATAATGAAATTCTCCCACATTAAACCAACATCGGTACGCAAATTCATTGGTGCAAAGTTGTTGATCAAGCAATTGCGCACGCCCAAATCCCAGAAGTAAATTTTATCGCGTTTACTAACCTCTTTTCGAAGGTTTTTACTGAAACCGCTCAATCTGAATACAATAAACGATTTCTCAAGCAAATCGATGTAGCTGGCCACTGTTTCCTGACTCATGTTCAGGTTCTGAGCCAACTCATTAATCGATACTTCTGAGCCAATCTGAAAAGCCAACAGCTTTAGCAAATTGCTGATTTTGGACGAATTGCGGATATTCGACAGCTCCAAAACATCCTTATATAAATACGAATTACTCAACTCGATTAAATAACGCTCCTTATCGGCAGCATTGTTGTATTGAAGTAATGCAGGGTAAAGGCCATAAATCATAAACTCATCGAGCCGGCTTTGAATATCGAAAACATTGGTTGTGCCTTTCAACTCCTGCAACGAAATTGGGTAGAGCTTAAATGTAGAAGTGCGGCCAGTTAAGGGCTCTTTTACGCTATTGGCCAAATCGAACGATGAAGAACCGGTAACCAATATTTTCAGGTTCGGCATATTCTCGTAGATGATTTTCAAGTTAACACCCAAATCGGGAATGCGCTGAGCCTCATCAATAAAAAGAACGTCGTAGCCTCCAACAAGTAACTGCATTTTAGAAAAATCGCGAGATGAAAGCACATCAATATATTTCAGCTCATCGGCATTAATGCGCAGAACATTACCCTGAATTGTGTTGAGCAATTCGTGCGAAAGCGTAGTTTTACCTGTCTGTCTGGCTCCAAACAGGATTACGATTTTTCCGTCGTCCAACAACGATTTCTCAATGATTTTTGCCGAAGCTCTTTCAATACCCATATCTTCACTTCTTAATTACCGTCAAAGATATGAATTTCAACTAAAAATCAGACAATTTATATTCGTAATCGAAAAATTAGCGTGAATTTTTCGATTACAACCTGCGAATTAGCGTGAATTTTTCGAATACAACCTGTGAATTAGCGTGAATTTTTCGAATAGCTTTTTAGTTGAGCAATCTCTTCGGCCCAAATTTCTTCATTTGGAGTTTCCAAAATGAGAGGAATTCCATCCATCCGTGGGTCATTCATAATCCATTCAAATAGGTTGTTGCCAATAAAGCCTTTTCCCAAACTATCGTGGCGGTCAACTCGGGTTCCAAGCTCCTTTTTCGAGTCGTTAATGTGCATTCCTTTCAGATATTCGAAGCCAATAATTTCTTCAATTTTTTTCCATGTAAGGCTGTACCCTTCCAGTGTATTTATCTCGTAACCAGCAGTAAACGCATGACAAGTGTCGATACAAACCCCAACACGGCTTTTGTCTTCTACATGTTCGATAATTTTACTGATTTCCTCAAAGCTATTTCCCACATTCGACCCTTGTCCGGCAGTATTTTCAATCACCGCAATCACACCTTTGGTGCGGTCAAGAGCCCAGTTAATGCTGTCTGCAATGGTTTTCAGGCAGACATCAATATCAACTTTGCCCAGATGACTTCCCGGATGAAAATTTAACCGATCGAGGCCAAGTTGTTCGCAACGCTGCAACTCATCGAGAAAGGCTTCGCGGCTTTTTTGCAGCGCTTCGGCCTCGGGATGTCCAAGATTAATGAGATAGCTGTCGTGAGGAAGTATTTGAGATGGCTTGTAACCATATTTTTCACAATTCGCCTTAAAAGCGGTAATGCTCTCTTCGGTAAGGGGTTTTGCCACCCACTGACGCTGATTTTTTGTAAAAAGTGCAAATGCAGTTGCACCTATTTCGTGTGCGTTTATCGGGGCATTTTCGACCCCGCCCGACGCACTTACATGGGCTCCAATATATTTCGACATAAATTCTGTTTTTTGAGTTATTACAACAAAGATAAATTAAAAAAAGGTTGACGCCATGCCTCGAGAAGCCCTTCAATGTGGAAACACAACAGAATTTACTGGCTGAATTTGGTTTGATTTTATTTCTTCTTAAACATTACTTAACGGAGCAATTGCATTAAAGATATTGATTTACTGCTAACTAAAATCGAAACCAAAATTTAATTTTTAATTCATATTATGCCCAACACAAAAAGGTTGAAAAGTTTCTATGTTTGCACTCATTAATAAATGAACATTCATTCATTAATTTATATGGCACGAATTACAGATATAAATCGGGTTAAAAGGCTCAAAGACTCAACAATGAAACTTGTGGTTGAAAAAGGCTTTGGGGGTGCTTCGGCTGCAATGATCGCAATCGATGCAAAGGTTGCATCGGGCTATTTCTACATGCACTACAAGGGAAAATATGAAATGGTGAATTCGCTGCTTCAGGAAGTTTTTCAGGAAGCTGCATATAAACTCGACGAATACCTTAAAACAGAACACTCTTTCATTCAGATTGTTGAAGAAATTGTCGATCACATTTTCCTCATTGCCGAAAAAGATCCTGTTAAGCTGAAATTCTTATACGTATTGTCGAACGACTACAGTTTTGTTATTGACGATGAGATCAGGCTCAACGTTTTCAATTTTCTGAAACGGTTAAAAGAGCTAGGACAAGAGTCAAATTCTATCGACCCTGAAATCAGCGAAGAAGACCTCTACTTATTGCTATTAGTCAACTCAATACAATACATCAACCTGCGTTTTAAGTTCTTTTCGGCAAAAGGCGAGTTAACTCATGCCGACAAAGAGCATTTGCTTTATCTAATTCAGAAAGTCTTGATACAGAATAGTTAATACACATGAAAAAACAAAAATCATTTATTGGTCCTCTTTTCATCATGCTGGCAATGTCATCAGCAACAATGGCACAAAACAGCGTGCTTACGTTCGACGAAGCGTTGCAGCTGATGAAAAGCAACAACCCTGCACTATCTCAAACACAGCATCTTGTTCGCGAGAAAGAGGCCGACAAAGCCATCAAAAGAGGGTTGTATATGCCTCATGTTTCGGTTGAAGCCACAGCCGTTTCGATGTCCGACCCGTTGCACCTCGATTTAACCCCTGTGCGCGATGCTATTTTGCCCCTTTATTCTGCACTCGGAAATTACGGTGTGTTCAGTGGCGTTCCAAATCCCGACCCTACAACCAATTCAATAGTGCCCATTTTACCCGACAATGTTAGCACGCAGGCTGTAAGAAGCAAGCTTTTGCAAGGCGAAGAAGAGATTGAAAACGCCGAATGGGACAAAATTATTCAGGAGAAAAACTTTGCAACTGCAAGTGCAAACCTGACCTGGCCACTTTTTACCGGCGGGAAAATTAGTGCAGCAAACAAAGCTGCTAAGGTTGAAATAGAAAACAGCAAAGAGGAACTCCGCAATACCGAAGGCGAGCTTCTTTCGGAATTGGTGGCCCGTTATTACGGCTTGGCGTTGGGACTTCAGGCTGAAAAAGTTCGGCAGCAAATGCTCGATGCCATGACACGTCACAATTACGATGCAGAAAAAATGTTCAAAGAAGGAATGATTGCTAAAGTTGAACTGTTGAATTCAGCCGTGGCACTGTCGGATGCCAACCGCGAACTGAAACAGTCGGTCCGAAACATTGAAATACTTCAACAAGGACTTACTTCAACATTGGCGGTTGAAGGCAACGACAGTATTGCACCGTCGAGCCATCTTTTCATAAACAAAGAGCTACCCGATGCCAACTACTTTCTGAGGATTGCGTTGGAATCGAATCCGAAATTGAACCAAATTGAAGGCAAAAGCAAACTGGTTGATATTAAGCACAATGTTGGAAAGGGAGATTACCTGCCCTCGGCTGCCCTCTTTGGTACTTACACCTTTGCCGACTACAACAAATCGGCCTACACCCCCGACTGGATTGTAGGCGTAGGTGTGAAATGGACAATTTTCGACGGATTGTCGCGCAATAATGAGCTACGGAAAACCAACGAAATGAAAGCTCAGGTAAACGAAGCACGCGAAAAAGCTCACAACGACATATCTGTTTACATCAATAAATTACATCAGGAATTATTGATGCAGCTCGAACAGATTTCGTACCTCGATAAGACCCTCGAACTGGTTAACGAATATTGTACCAGTACCGAAAAAGCTTTTGCTCAAGGCTTGGCAACTTCAACCTCGGTTGTTGATGCCCACACCAAAGTTGCTCAAGTAAAATTGCTTCGGCTGAAGGTTTTTTACGATTACGACACCACGTTGGCAAAACTTCTTCAAACTGCCGGAATTCCGGAGCAATACCTCATTTATTATGCGGGAGAAAACACCATTATTGAATCACTGAATTAATTCATTATAGACATGGCACATAAAAAAAGATTAACCACCGTTGTGGTTTTGGTTGCAATTGCAGCATTCATTGTTTATACATTCATTTTACTATTGAAAAAAGAACCACTTGTGCTTCAGGGCGAGGTGGAAGCAACTCAGGTAAAGATTTCGTCGAAAATACCGGGGCGTATCGACAGTATTGCAGTAAAACGTGGTCAGCAAGTAATGAAGGGCGATCTGATTTTCACTATTGCAAGTCCCGAAATCGATGCCAAGTTAGCCCAAGCCACAGCAGTAAGGCAGGCTGCCAACGCGCAGAAAAGCAAAGCCTATAACGGAGCTCAGAAAGAAGATATACTAGCAGCCTATAGCACTTATGTAAAAGCCGAAGCCGCAGCTCAGTTTGCAGAAAAGACTTTTACCCGCATACAAAACCTGTTCAACGATGGCGTTGTGCCTGAACAAAAACGCGACGAGGCCGAAACACAAATGAAAGCTGCCCGCGAAACAGCAACTGCCGCAAAAGCCATTTGGGAGAAAGCAAAAAATGGTGCTCGCTACGAAGATAAGGCCGCTGCCACAGCACTAGTTGAACAAGCCGAAGGCGTTATTGCCGAAGTTGAATCGTACTTGAGCGAAACCTCAATTACTGCAATATCGGCTGGCGAAGTTTCAGGTATCAACATTGAAAAAGGGGAGTTGGTGCCAACTGGTTTTCCGGTTGTAACAATCTACGACCTTTCGGATATTTGGGTAACGCTTTTCGTTCGCGAAGATATGCTCAACAATTTTCAGATTGGTAAAACATTTAAAGCCTCCGTTCCTGGATTGGGCAACAAAGAATTCGATTTTAAAGTGACCTACGTAAGTCCGGCCGGCGATTTTGCACGTTGGAATGCAACAAAAACATCGGGCGATTTCGATTTAAAATCATTTCAGATTGAAGCACGCCCGGTTTCAAAAATTGAAGGATTGCGACCAGGCATGACATCCATTGTTACGATTGATAAGAAATAACAACAAGAAATGCCGAGGATAAAATCTCCATTATTAGCCGTATTTACCCGCGAGGCCGAACACATTTTTCACAACCCGGCATATCGGTTTATGCTCCTTACCGGTCCGCTAGTTGCTATTGTGCTTCTCTTTTTCATTTTTCAGAAAGGGGTTGTAAAAGAGATCCCTGTAGCGGTTGTAAATCAAGACCAATCGTCGCTTTCGATAAAAATTGAAAACAACCTTGATGCTGCTTCTGATGTCTCAATTGCGCTTCGTGCCCCCGATATGTTCCAGGCAAAGGAAGCTATGGAACGCGCCGAAGTTGAAGCCATAATTCTGATACCCGAAGGCACCGAGAAATCGGCCATGGCAGGAACAGAAACCCCGGTGCCAATTTTCATCAACGGGTCGAATGTGCTGAAAGCAGGGCTGCTGCAACGTTCAATATTAACAACATTGAAAACCATTTCGGGCGGAATTCAACTGAAAAAACTGATGGCAACCGGACTGACAGAGAAACAGGCTTTAGACAGAATCGTACCCGTGAAAGTCGATTCGCACGCACTGTTCAATCCATTTATGAATTACAATTACTTTTTGAATTCAGCCCTTTTCCATCTTATGCTATTTCTGTTTGTACTACTGAGTTCAATCTATTCGTTGGGCATTGAACTGAAAAGGGGCACCGGACATGAATTGCTGTTGTGTAGCAACAACAGCGTTCGATTTGCTATTCTGGGAAAACTGGCTCCGTTCACAATTATTTTTGCCGGTTTTGCAATGCTTATCAATCTGGTAATGTATAAAATACAAGGCACTCCATTGAACGGAAGTTTTCCGCTCCTCTATATTGGGCAGGTTGCCGCAATTATCTCATGCCAACTTATGGGGATCATTTTTGTTGGATCGACAAATAATCTCAGGCTTGCACTTTCGCTTGGGTGTGGCTACTCAATGGTAGGAATGACCCTAAGCGGGTTAACATTTCCTTTTGAAGGCATGCCTGCTATTGCGCGGTTGTTTACATCGATCTTCCCTCTTACCTGGTGGAAAGAACTCTTTATTGCACAATCGCTTTACGGCGGACCAATAAAAGATTCGATGGTTTATATCTGCTATATTTTACTGTTTCAGGTTGTTTCGCTTGCATTTTTGCCGGCCTATAAAAAATACCTGTCGGATAAAAAATATTGGGGCAAGGCTTAGTAATTGATGATTTAAATAAGAATAGAATGCGACGTTTTTTTCAACATATTTCAGAAAGCCTAGAGCTCTTAACTCATCACTTTTTGCACGAGCTGAAGGCTATTGTCACAGACAAAGGGGCGATACTGATTTTGTTTATCGCGGTGGTAATTTACCCGGTAATTTATTCCATAGTTTACTCAAACGAGACGGTTACCGGTTTGCCTGTTGCGGTTGTCGATCAAGACCAATCGGCTTCGAGCCGCAAATATGCGCAAATGCTCGATGCTTCGGCCGAGGTTAATGTTGCCGCCCACCCAACTGATTTGCAATCGGCAGAGAAATTATTGAAAGACAACAAAATTAGCGGGGTGCTTTTCATTCCCGAAGGCTTTCAGAAACAGTTGATGGACGGTGAACAAGCCAATGTGTCGCTTTATGCCGATGCAGCTTATTTTCTGAAATACCGAAACGAGTTGATGGCCGTAACTTATACAAATGCATACTTCAGTGCCGGAATATCAATTAAGAAATACATGGCCTCGGGGCAAGACTATAAGCAAGCACTGGCAAGCAACTCGCCGCTCGACCCTCAGGCACACATTCTTTACAACCCGGGTTCGGGATACGGTTCTTTTGTAATGCCGGGCATTATGCTCATTGTTATTCAACAAACATTGCTGATTGGCATTGGCCTTATGGGCGGTTCGTTTTCCGAGTCGAAGAAATCGCCATTTAAACTGGCTCCCAAAGAGCGAAAACGCGAAATAATGCCGCACCTTTTTGGCAAAGCAGGGGCCTACCTTTTAGTTTCGATGTTCAATGTTGCCTTTACTCTTGTGATGGTTTACAACTGGTTCAACTATACCGATAAAGCCAATTTTATGCATGTAATGATGCTCATATTCCCATTTCTTGTTGCCGTAGTTTTTCTGGGCATTGGCATTTCAACATTGTTCATCCACCGCGAATCGGCAATTGTATTTATGGTTTTCTTATCGCCAATTGCACTATTCCTAACGGGTATTTCGTGGCCACTAAGTGCTATTCCCGAATGGCTTGTTGTTTTGTCGAAGCTATCGCCGGCAAGCAATTTGGTTCCGGCCTATTACCGACTCCGAAATATGGGTGTTGGACTGGCAGGGGTTAAGCACGAAATGCTGATGCTTTACCTACAGGCGGCAATCTACATTGGACTAACCGCTGCATATTATTTCTACCGGCTGGCTCGTGTAAACCGAAGATCGGTAGCCGCTATCAAAACAAACAGTACCGAAACTGCATAGAATTAAAAATCTACATACTATTTGTCGTTCACGAAGAGACTAATCTTATGACACTGAATGAAGAATGTCGGACTAAAATCCGGCTTTCTTTATTTTACAATGAGTCAATTTCAAAAAGACAATAAGGGTGCAATCGGTTATAATTGTCTTAAATACATTGGACAACATAAACACCTAATATGTTGTAAAAAGATAATTAATAACTGAATAGATTGATTCTCATGAAAAAACAAATTTTAACGTTGCCGGCTCTTTTGCTAACCTGTTTGCTACCCACGTTAGCGCAGGAAAAGATTAATGCCGAAATCACCTACATCAACAATGAAGGTTTTATGATCAAAAACAACGAAAAGAAGATCTTCATCGATGCGCTGTATAATTACCAGTTCGGGGGAGGTATCCCTAACACTGAGCCGTACATCCGTGAAAAGATAATGAAGGGTGAAACTCCATTTGACGGAAGTGAATTATACTTGGTTACTCACGAACATCCCGATCATTACGATCAAGTTATGGTATCTACGTATCTCGAAAATCATCCGCAATCGTTTTTTGTTGGCGATTCGGCAACCGCAAAACCACTCGTAACCAAGTTTGGCAACCAGATCTTTAGCCCAAATCCGGTCAAACATGAAAAAATCGACACAACAATTAATGGGTTTCCACTAACTGTATTCAATCTTATTCACGACACTGGTTACCGACTTTACAATTTGGGATATTGGGTCGATATTGATGGCCTAAGAATTTTTCACACCGGCGACAATACTCTCGACGACATGAAAGATACAACAGAATATCTTAATACGGAGCTATTTAGCAAGCCTATAGATATTGCATTCTTAGATTATAACACACTCCTAAGAACTGCTAGCAATGCTGATTTCTTTAAAAGACACCTCAAGGCCAACTATATAATATTGATGCACATAACCGAAACGGGGGTTGATAAAGTTAGAAAACAGATTGAAGAACTGGGAGACGGGTTTCCTCCTATTCTTGTATTTTCGACATCGATGGAAAAACTAGCAATCAATGATTCAACTTACTTTAGCAATTTGATGCCAAAAAAAACGGGGACAATGAATGACACCGTATCCTTTGGTCAAAATATTCCATTTTCTATCGAAATTCCAGAACTTTTCACCGACCCCGATGGCGATCCTATCACCTATTCATCAACAGGATTGCCCTCAGGTACAACCTTCAACAGCAATACGATGACAATATCGGGCAACGTAGCTAAAGTTGGCAAGTACACGGTCAAAATTATTGGAACCGACAGCCATTATACATCAAACACAGCAACACTGAAACTGATTATTGAAAAAAACACAGGGATTGAGAGAAGCGAAATTCCTGAAAATTATATCTATCCAAACCCTGCTCGTTCCGAAATCAAGTTTAGTAGACTTCCCGCGACAATCATGAACGTTCAGATTTTCGACATGAGAGGATGCAAGGTTTTAGACCAACCACTAGGCCAAAACCCACTCGACATATCGATGTTAGATAAAGGAATTTTTGTTGTAAAACTTATCGATCGGGATAAAGTTACCTCATACAATTTAATTAAGAACTAACAGCTAAGTATTATCCCTGCCAGCATGTGGATAAAAATAGCCCCGGCAACACCAAGGTTTTCCTAAGTGTGCCGGGGCTTATCGAATTATGAAAAAGTGATCTCCTCTCCTCGAAAAAGACTTCAATCAAACCACTCCGTTATTATTCGGCTTTCCCCTCGGTGGTTGATTGTTTGCTTGCGCTACCGCTGTTTACCTCGAAACCCCATTCGCCAAGCTCTCTAGGGTTCTCGCGGTAGATACCTAACAACACGTCGCGGCTACTGCGAATCGATTCCTTGATTGGGGCAAGCAGTAGGTCGCGTTGTTTGTACAAGTTCTCGGCCTGGCGCTTTAGCTCTTCGGCTTGCTCCTGATAGCCGAGAGCGGTTGCAACGTTTGGTCCGTTGGTTTCCCACTTGTTCGACTGCAGGGTGCTTAGTGGCGATGCAGCACCAAGATCCTGATGTTTTTTGTACACTTTGTTGGCCAAGTCGATTAGTTCGCTTGGCGATGCTGGGATTACTACCCTGAAATTTGAATTTGCCATTTAAACCTCCTTTTTTTAGGTTATTATTTGGATTAAAATAGTTTCGAAATAGTTGGTTGTGTTCGACACCGTTGTTCGAACATACCCTAAACCTCTACCTGTTTACACAATCTAATTTACACTTTCGAAAAGAAAATAATAGATTAGACACAGTTCCGTGAATACTCCCTCTCAGCCCCCGTTTTTGGGCTCGAAGTTGTCAACTCTGGGCTCATATTCGCCAACTTCGGGCTCGAATTCAGCAACTTTGAGCTCATATTCTTCGTCTACGGGCTCGAAGTTGGCAACTTCGGGCTCAAATTCGCCGTCTACGGGCTGAAAGTTGCCGACTTTGGGCTCATATTTGCCAACTTCGAGCTGAAAGTTGTCGACTTCGGGCTCATTTTCATCAACTTTAATGTTAAATGTTTTATTTTTCAATTAGTTACCTCCACCAAAAGGTTTGAGCCTTGGTGCGGGGGTAATCATTTCATCTCTTTCAGAACTTATATTCAACCCCAATGGTTGCTCCGCACGAAACCCGATCCTCGGTTAAATTTCGATAGTTATAAGGCATAGACATAAAATCTAAACGGTATTTATAGTCTGCAAAAGTTGATAAGGAAATATTAAAGTTTTGCAATATCGACTTCGTAAGTCCTATACCAACCCGAAACGAAAATCCAAGGTTCTGACCATTGTAGATATCCTTTTCAATTTCATCGGGCTTGTTGTTTCTCTTTTCAACAATATCATAGTCGACAATCCGATTAAAAACAATTCCAGCAGTAGTATTCAATTTTAAGCTACTGAAAGTGTAGGCATTAAATGTAAACAATAGCGGGAAGTGAAGGTATTTTATGTTGTAATTTAGTTGATATACTGAATCTAACCAGTAAGATGGTACATGTTTGGTATAGGTGTTCTTTGTTGCGTAATTGACTCCTGCACTAACCTTGATTTTGTTGATGTAGCGCGACAAAATCAACGAATAGCCATAATTGAAATTGTTGTCTCTGACGAAAAAGAATGATGTATTTCCTTGAATTTCGACTGATGAACGGTTCTTTTCTTGTCCGTATAATTCAAACAGACAACAAAGGAGGATGATGGTTATTGTAATTTTCTTCATCGTTTTAGTTGACATTTATTGCTATTCGAAAAGTAATTTCAATGTTTGTAAATTACCAGCATTGTCATACACCGAAATGAGATACAAACCGTTTGACAGCTCTTCTTTATTAATAACGAGAAACGATTTGCCCCTAAGATTATACTCTTTCAGTTTTTTCCCCGATTGATCTGAAATAATTAAACTTTTATAATCCAAGTTCTCAAATTCTATTTGAACACTGGAGAATGCAGGGTTGGGAATGATTTTAATTTGAGATTCATTTTTTAACAATTGAACAGCAATAGGATTGTTACTGTTGTAGCATTCTGGCATATAATTGTGAAACAGGACTTCATCTTCGTGTATAAAACATATCAAATCACTGCCCAAATCATTATTAAAAGAATAGCCAATGTCGGCTAAAAGACCACTGAGACCACCTATACCATCAACCCATTGGGCACCACTAAGTAAATTGCCTAGAGTATCGCCAAAGTTGTAAACTTTCCGATACTGATCACCAACCAACATGCTGTCAATTTTAAGAACAATCAGTATTCCAGGTATCCTTATTCGAAATTCATCGCGAGTAATAGTATCGCCAAGTTTTAAATTGAAATCATAAAGAATAATTTCAGTATCAACAGGTACTGGTCGGTTAGTACAATTGAGAGGAGCGACTGAATAGTAATAAACCTTTTTGTTCTCTTCTCTTAATCCGCCGCAGAATTTATCTTCGGTGAAGATTGTATCATTCGATAAGTAAAGCTTCTGATAATGATTCCCTTTAATAATTGTATCGTTGTCTTTTAGTGCAAAATAGTGGTATACATTGGGGTAATACCCTCCTTGGGGATGAAAATATTCAGCCCAAACTGTATTTTTCACAGGAAAAGGATGGTACTCCTGAGCCAGCAAGTTGCTTGTAAAAAGCAGTAGTCCAATTACGATGTAATATGTTATTTTTCGGTTCATTTTCTAAATTGTTTAAAGTTGAATAGTTGTTTATTCCACCACAAACCTTCCGATTTGGTAAAACCCGTTTTTATCAATTGCTTTGTAGACATAGATGCCCGGCTGCATTTTATTGGTAGGGTAATCGACAAAAGACTTGGCCGTTACAGTTGTTGAGCCAACCAGTTCGCCCAGGAGGTTGAATACCTCAATGTTCTCAATTTCGCTATTGCCCCATTCAAAGCGGACGGTGTTCCCGCTGGTAGGGTTGGGGTAAACAGTGATATTGTGTTTTAACTTTTCCGATTCAACACTTACTGTTGATGGGAAGCAATCGTTGTAGTATTCGTCGTGATATAGAACGGAGTCGTTTTGAAGGAAGCAGATTAAGTCGCCATTCGCTGCTCCGCCTGTAGGTAAGTCGCCAGACGTAAAAAGCAGACCTTTTGTACTCCCAATCCCTTCAATCCACTTAACCCATGGCTGATTCAATTGGTAGACTTTTCTTAATGTCTGGCCAACTTGGATAGTATCTATGTCTTCGATGATAATATCACCATGAGATGAATTCCCATTTTTAATAGTGTCGCCTACCGAAACCGAAAAATCAAACAATAAAACACCTGATCCTTCATTATTTGACGGTTTAAAAGAATGTACACCTTCTCCGTTATAGTATACCTTCTTCTGTTCATCTTCACGAATGCCACCAACACATCGTGTATAGTCTTTGTTGAAGGTCTTGTCAAAATAAATATAGAGCTTTTTGTATTGAATATTGTTGATCAGAGTGTCTTCTCCAGTAACGGTAAATCGCTCATAAACAACAAAAGTTTCTTCCGATGTGTACATTTCGCTCCACACAGCCCCCGAATCGGGGAAAGGAACATATTGGTACTCCTGAGCCTGCAAGTTGCTTGTAAAAAGCAGTAGTCCAATTACGATGTAATATGTTATTTTTTGGTTCATTTTCTAAATTGATTAATGTTGAATAGTTGTTTATTCCACTACAAACCTTCCGATTTGGTAAAACCCGTTTTTATCAATTGCTTTGTAGACATAGATTCCCGGCTGCATTTTATTGGTAGGGTAATCGACAAAAGACTTGGCCGTTACAGTTGTTGAGCCAACTAGTTCGCCCAGAAGGTTGAAAATCTCAATGTTCTCAATTTCACTATTGCCCCATTCAAAGCGGACGGTGTTCCCGTTGGCAGGGTTGGGGTAAACTGTAATATTGTGGTTTAACTTTTTTGATTCAACACTTACGGTTGTTGGGAAGCAATCGTTGTAGTATTCGTCGTGATAAAGTACTTCATTGTTTTGAAGGAAGCAGATTAAGTCGCCATTAGCTCCGCCTGTAGGCAAAGTGCCAGAAGAGAAAAGCAGTCCTTTTGTATTTCCGATTCCTTCAATCCATGTTGTGCAAAGTGATCCGCCACAATTAAACTTGAAAACTTTTCTTAGATAATTGCCAAATAGCAATGTGTCAATATCTGCTAAAACAAGTTGACCTTCATAGTTTCCTATAATTGTATCTCCTATTTCCAGAGAGAAATCGTACATTAAAATTTCGTCCATTGGCGTTAGTATCCAGTAGGGCTTGAACCTGTGAACGATAGAATCGCATTTTAAATACACCTTTTTCTGTTCATCTTCTCTAATACCACCAACGCATCTCGCATTGGTTTTATCAAAAATTTCATCATAGAAAATGTAAAGTTTTCGATATTGGAGATTGTTGATCAGAGTGTCTTCTCCAGTAACGGTAAATCGCTCATAAACAACCAACGTCTCCTCCGAGGAGTACATTTCGCTCCACACAGCCCCTGAATCGGGGAAAGGAACATATTGGTACTCCTGAGCCTGCAAGTTGCTTGTAAAAAGCAGTAGTCCAATTACGATGTAATATGTTATTTTTCGGTTCATTTTCAAAATTGTTTAATGTTGAATAGTTGTTTATTCCACTACAAACCTTCCGGTTTGGCAGAACCCATTTTTATCAATCGCTTTGTAGACATAGATTCCCGGCTGCATTTTATTGGTCGGGTAATCGACAAATGACTTGGCCGTTACAGTTGTTGAGCCAACTAGTTCGCCCAGGAGGTTGAATACCTCAATGTTCTCAATTTCACTATCGCCCCATTCAAAGCGGACGGTGTTCCCATTGGCCGGGTTAGGGTAAACTTGAATGCCGAGGTTTAACTTTTTCGATTCAACACCCACATTTGATGGGAAGCAATCGTTGTAGTATTCGTCGTGATAAAGGACTTCATTGTTTTGAAGGAAGCAGATTAAGTAGCCATGCTCTCCGCCTGTAGGTAAGCCGAATGATGAAAAAAGTAATCCTCTAGTATTACCAATTCCTTCAATCCATCTTGCAGAAGATTTTTCAAATTTAAAAACCTTTCTTTGGCTATTCTCAATCTGTATAGTATCGATACTTTTAATGCAGAGAAAAATTTCATTTTCCACATCAAAATTAATAGTATCTCCAATTTCAAGAGAAAAGTCATATAGCAATATTTCATTCTCTATTGGTTCTATAAAAGAAAAAGGTTTTAACCTATGGATAAGGAAATCTCCCTTGAAATAGACTCTTTTTTTTTCATCTTCTCTAATACCACCAACGCATCTCGCATTGGTTTTATCAAAAATTTCATCATAGAAAATGTAAAGTTTTCGATATTGGAGATTGTTGATCA
>Ga0209373_10003188_pt1 | contig 15459 bp, 11 predicted proteins | sample Higcelweek5metaG_FD_187173 | JGI IMG/M metagenome (GOLD analysis project Ga0209373, IMG submission 187173) | Freshwater pond sediment microbial communities from the University of Edinburgh, under environmental carbon perturbations - High... | ecosystem: Environmental > Aquatic > Freshwater >...
TGCTCAATATCTTTTATAAGTTGGCCTATGTCTTTTATAAGTTGGCCTATGTCTTTTGTAATTTGCGGGTATGTGGGTATGTTCTATAAACTGTGTAAAAAACAAACTGCGATTGTCCGTCGGGCAATCGCAGTTTGAATATATGGATTGTAATCAGAGTTTTACAAAACGCAATTTAGAGACTAACTTATATTGAGTACTATTTACGCCAAATACCGATTTAATATAGCTTTTTACATCATTGCCTATATCAATCACGCCTGTTAGTGGAGTATATAGCACAGTATTACGCACACCACGAGCTGTTTCTAAAACTATACGGGATTGCGTTACAGCGTTATTTTTTGTTTTCAAGTCGCTTAAAAGCGCTTGTAGGGTACTAATTTTCAATTCTTCTTCGTTTGGGTTATACTCAGGAATTGTTTGAAGCAATGAAATCAGTTTTTCAAGGTTGTCTACTTTATCATCGTAGCCCATTTGAGAAACCGAATTTTGATTTGCGTCTTTCCCATCGGCCACCAAAGCTGCTTTTTCTTCGTCGGTGAGTTTTGCACCGGCTCTTTTACCTTGTAACTTGCGGAAGATCGTTTTGGCAGTTTCGTCGGCCTGGGCAGAAGAACCTGAAGCTTTCAAGGCATTACTCACCCTTGTAAACAGACTGCCTGTTGGCTGAAATGCTAACTCCCGTACATCAATAGCAGTTGACTTTGCCGATTCAGCATTTTTAAATGCAACCATAGCCTGGTTGGCTGAAGAATGAAGCGATTGCAGAGCGGGAATTTTAAGGCCATCTTTAGAAGGGTTGTAATCAGCTCCCAGAGAAATAACAACAGAAATGAGAGTTTCGAGATTCGTCACATTTTTAATATGACCTGTGTCTGTATTTGCAGCCATAATTAATTAGTTTTGAGATAAATAATGTTGTTAATTGTGCGACAAATATAATTATTATTTTAGATTTGCAATATGAAAAACAAAAATATTTTTCAAAAAATTTCGCGATGCAAACGAGAGGATATTGTAGTGGCAGTGCGGAGCATTTGACGCTTCGCAGGGTATTGTTTTTTTTGTATTTCGGAGTGCGGTGAACTTGTGGTATGAGTCAAAAAATCAATGTACTGTGACTGCTCTGACTGTTATCAAAAAGCTATAAAAGCCACTGCAAGACCTTTGGAAATATACTTTCACTTGCGGTAGCTTTTTTTGCTTTTTGGGCGATTAGTATCTTAGTTAATACAATAGGCGAATAGACTAAAGTTTATTGTTCTTTATTCGCAATTATTAATGTAGATGGTATATCTGCCAGCCAGTTACTTTTTTCATCAATTAATTGTTTCCAACTTTCTAAGCTAATAAGCATCAGACTCTGTGTTTTTACAAATTCAGGACTAATACTTTTAGCCGTAAGCAAGTTAATATGATTTGGAGCAATGTTTTCTATTTCCCGAATGGATTCTTTTAGTTCTGAATTCCTATTTATGTTACTATCAAAATCAATAAATGATATTTGTGAGTTTGAATAACTAATAAGTTTTTTTGCAAAATCAATCAGAAACTCGTCTTTGTTACTAACTATCGGTATGAAAATAGTGTTGACTTGTTTGAATCCTTTGTCGATTAAAATACCCACATTTATTCTGCTTTTATTTAGTATAATTCGGGTTCTTTCGTCGAAAGGCGAATTTTCAAAAAGACTTTCTTTTCCTATTACCTGATTAATCAGTCTATCGGGATTAATAATACGAGTTGTAAAACCTAGAATTTTACCTAATAAACTTCCTTCAAAAATTGACTGACCAATTCCTATAATTAGCAAATCATATTCTCCTTTATTTGCCACATCGGTAATGTCTGATTCAATATTTCCCGATACTTTGAACAGTGTTGCCACTTTGTGACTTACTCCTTTTGATTCTTCAAGAATAGGAGAGAAACTATTGTTTTCGTAATCGTCCAGATTCAACTGATGCATACTTGAACTAGGATACAGATGCATAGCAGTTATAGATGCACTTCCGTTTACTTTATTAATTAAACTATTTGCCAATCGAAAAAGAGACCTTCCATTTTCGGGATTTCCAAACGAAACTAGAATTCTAAATTTATTCACTTGTTTTATTTCACTTGTAATTTCTTCCTTTTCTGATTTGAATATCCAGTTAATAAAATCCAAACCCGGTCCAGTCATAAATGTGGTGAATAAAGCCATGATAACCATCATTGAAAATACTTGTGGAGTCAAAATTCCTAAATCGTATCCAATATTTAATACTACCAATTCCATTAGTCCACGCGTATTCATTAAGACACCAATTGTCAAACTGTCTTTCCAACTTTGCTTTACAAAACGGGCGGCCAATGCGCTACCCGCAAGCTTACCTATTGTGGCTACAAGAATAATCAAGCCGGTAATTTTCCATAAATAAGGTTCGTTGATAAGACCGATTTCGGTACGTAAGCCGGTAAAAACAAAAAACAGAGGTAGGAATAAGACCAGAGCGATGTCTTCAATCTTTTCGGCAAACAATGTTCTGAATTTTTGATTAGCCGGCATAATTGCCCCTGCCATAAAAGCTCCAAACAAGGCATGAATTCCAATAACTTCGGTTGCCCAAGACGAAAGAATAAGCATTACGATAAAAATCGCAACGTATGTTTTACTTAAATTAGTATTTGTTGCATTTAAATCGCCTATTCGTTTTAAAAATGGTCGTACAATTTTTATCATCACAAACACATATACAAGCGCTAAAGCTATGGTATAAAAAGCACTGACCGAAGAACCTGCTTTAGCAATTGCAATTACAGCAGCTAAAATGCTCCAACCAGTAATATCATCGGCTGCAGCACAAGTTAATACAATGGTACCTAAACGTGTTTTCTGTATTCCGCGTTCCTGCACAATTCGAGCCAACACAGGAAAGGCTGTAATGCTTAAAGCAATCCCAATAAATAAACCAAAAGAAGTAAATGAAACTTCGACAGGAGCAAATTCTTTATATATGAAATATGCCAGTCCCATACCCAACGAAAAAGGAATGATAATGCTGGCATGACTTATAACAACTGCATCGTGGGCTTTATTTTTAAGTACGTTCACGTCAATTTCCATTCCTACAATAAACATAAACAGGATTAGTCCAATTTGACTCAGAAATTGTAGATTTCCCATTGATTGGGCAGGAAACAAAAAAGCAGTGAATTCGGGAAAAAACAACCCCACCAAAGATGGACCTAATACGATACCGGCAACAATTTCCCCGATTACCGTGGGTTGACCTATTTTCCGAAAACCCCACGCAAATAACCGCGAGACAAAGATTATTGCCACTATTTGAGCTAATAAAATTGCTAGCGGATGGGTGACGTTTAGTATTAATGAATGTGCAAACTCAAGCCATGCTGATTTCTCAGAAGTCGGTTGAATTATTTTTGAAGCAATTTCTTGCTGCGAACCCATAAAGTCAATCCAATAAATCAATGTGGAAAAACTACCGATAATCACCACATAAAAAAACACATTTCTAAATTTGTTCAGCATACACTTCTGTTTTTTAATTGTGATTATAAAAATACATTTTACTTCGGTTTTATTCTATAAAATAATTACCGTATAAATGCAAAATTAGCAATTAATTCACTCTAACAAACAACGATGCATGGCGCATTTAGTGATTTTGTAATAAGGCTGAAAAAAAATGTAATGAATTATATTTTGACTTTCTCCAAGAAGTTTTTCCGATACACTTCGGTCAGATAAAGTATGCGCATTTGATTATTTTCATCCTTTAGGGTAGTGGTAATTTGGTCGAAGTTAAAATGCTTCACAATGTCTATTGCAATTACTTCACGCTTGTTAATCTGACAAAAACCAAATGGAGGAAGTAAGGACATTAATTTTTCAAAAGAGATGTTTTTTAGTTGAATTCTTGTTCCATCACGTAAAAGTGCTTCTTTATCGCGACTGTCAATATTAGAAGTTTTAATGTAATAAACCTGATCGAAATAGAGTATAGATTTGCCTTTGTCGGTATTGAGATGAGTGAATTTTCTTTTATGTTTTACAGTTGGATGATGTTTTAGAGCCTTGCTAACAGCCTTCTGGAGTCGTTCTAATTGAATGGGTTTTCGGACATAATCAATAGCATCCAAATCAAATGCCTCCGCTGCATATTCTTTGTGGGCTGTGGTGAAAATAATCAATTTATCTTTTAGTAAACGGGCAATTTCAACCCCATTCATTCGGGGCATTTCAATATCAAGGATACATAGATCAAAGTCCATTTTGTCCATTTCAGACAAAAATAAATCTGTTCGGTTAAAAGCTTTTACAACTTCCAACTCAGGAATCTGCTCACAGAGCATTTTCAAATATGTTAGTCCGGGTAGCTCGTCATCTAGCAGCAAGCATTTTAACTTTGTATTCAAATAGATTTATTTTTAGTTGTGCAAAATAAACATCGTTTTCTCTATAATTTATCAACTCAAAGTTCTCTCCATAAATTATTTTAAGCCGCTGTTCCAGTGTTTTAAGTCCTAAGCCGCTTTTTTCTTTCCGAATGGCAGGTTCAGGCGAAATACTGTTGGACACCGTAAGTATAAAGTGATTGTTCTTAAACTCTAGTGTTATTGAAATAAAAGCATCAGGGTTTTGAATATCTGCATGTTTGAATGCGTTTTCAATTAAATCAATGGAGACTAATGGAGCCAACAATCTTTGATCGTATAGCGGTTCTGTCTCTTCTTTAATCTTTGTTTTGACTTTTAAATCAAACAAAGGACTTACTTTGATCTTGTTTATTTCTACCAGATTTAATGCGAATTCAATTTCTTCTTTCGGACTTACAAGTTCCTTTCTGCTTTCATACAAAATATAATCGAGCACATTAGATAATCTGTCGATGGCAAAATAGGTCTTGTAGGCGTGGGATTGTATTGAATTCAAGATGTTTTTGAAAAGATGTGGATTCAGTTTTGCCTCCAATATCTCTAGTTGTAAAGGATTTATCCGGTTGTCAAACTCTTTCAGTTGAGTATGCAAAACATCGTTCCGGTTTTGTATTTTCTTGTTTTTCAGAAAGAAATAGATACTAATCCCGGAAGTTAAAGTAACAATGCAACCACAAATAAGTAGAATTAAGTTTATTGTCATATTACAAATAGTACGATGTTTATTACTGATACAAATATAGCTCTAATTAGTAACATCCTATATTTTTTTGTTTTGAAATTCTTGTTTTTTTACCACTCAAAGATTTCTTTTATTACATGGTGGCAGATCTGATAGTAAACCACAATATTTAACGTTTACAATGCATCGTTTTTTGTTTAAGCGTACATGAAGTGTTATGTGAGATCTAAAAAATAATGTGCTCTGACCGAAAAAAACTACCTAAACCACATTTAATTTTATAGTAAAAACACTTCCATTACCAATTTCACTTTCGATGCTGATTTCACCCCCTTGGGCTTCGATAAATTCTTTGCTGATGGATAAACCCAAACCACTACCTTCTTTCCGAGTACCTGGGACGCGAAAGTAGCGGTTGAAAATTTTGTCTTTATATTCGGGGGCTATGCCCATTCCCGAATCGCGGACTGATATAAACACCTGCTCATTTTCTTCTTTTAATGTTATATAAACCACCGAATTTTCGTGTGAATATCGTACTGCATTTGAAAGCAGATTCGTAATCACCCAAGCTGTTTTTTCATTGTCGGCATGTATCATGGAAATGACTTCAGGGCGATTGATTTCAAACCGGATTTTTTTATTGTCGGCTTGTGTTTTTATGGCATTTATGGCATAGTTGATTAACTCATCAGGGTCAACAGGCATAATCGAAAGTTGAATATTTCCACTTTCAATTTGTGTAATATTCAGAAGTTCGCCTGTGATTTTCAAAAGTCTGTTGGCATCGTCTTTTATACTTGCGAGTAATTGGGCTTGATCTTCGTTCAGATTTCCGATACGGTTGTTGTTCAACAATTGTAAACTCATTTTAATGGATGCAATAGGAGTTTTGAGTTCATGCGATATGGTGGCAATAAAGTTAGTTTTTGCAAAATCAACTTCCTTATATTCAGTTACATTTCTCAGAATAATTACGTGACCAACTATACGGTTTTCTTCTTCGCCTGTTGGTAATATAGAAATATGTAAAACTTCTTTTTCAAAATAACTTTCCTTGTTGTTTGCGAAAATTTTAATCGGTTGTTTTTTTGGTTCTATGGTAGTTTCTTCAATGTCAATGCTATCAGCGAGTAATTTAAACAAATCATTTTTTAATGATAAATTACTAATAAAATTGTTTATGCATTCACCCTCATTCATGTTTAATATTTTCAAAGCTTCTTGATTAATAAAAATCACTTTCTTGTCTTCGTCCAAACCTAAAACCGGATCGGACATGTTGTTTATGAGGGTTTCAATACGTTTTTTTTCGAATAACAATTGCGAAACATTAGAGTTGTTGTATTCTTCTAACTTTTCAGCCATAACGTTAAAGGAATGAGCAAGTTCACCAAACTCATTTTTACTATCGAGAAGAATACGTTTCGAATATTTTTTTTCAGCGATTTGTTTTATGCTTTCAGTTAATACTTTGATTGGATTTGCAATATCCGAAGGAAGATTGAAAAACAGAGTAAATGCAATTAAAAAGCATAAGGTGCCCGTTATACTGATCCATACAAAAGCATTATTAGCAGTAGTTTTAGCAATTTCGCTTTTTTGTTTTATAGCATTCATATTCAATTCGATAATTCCCAACAAATTGTTTCGAAGACTTGTTTTCAACTTGTTGTCGAATTGGTTATTTGTGTATTGTTCGAATTCGGTTCGCAAGTTTTTTGTCAAATCAGCCTCACCAACTTCTGTAATATTTCTTTCTTGCTTTTTTAAATTGCTTTCAAATAGCTTCAGCGCTTTATTACTATCTGGTTGTTCAAGAGCGGACAGCATATCCTTTGCATATTCGAGACTCATATAGTTGTCAATCAGAATATTTTCAGTATCAGCTTTTAAGGTGTAAATATATTTCCCGCCAACAATGCCAAGTCCAATTACCAGTGCCAAAAGCAATCCAAGGCTTAGTATTAATTTCGTTTTGATTCGCATTTTATGATAGAATTAAGAGGTCAATATTTGTTTTAGATGTATATGTTAGTAATTCGCTGAAGAAATTTTTGCCAAAGATAAGCGGAATTGGTCTAAAAGTTGGTTTCCCAATACAAATAGTGGTAACACCTAATTTTTCAGATTCTTCATAGATAATTTTTGCCACAGAATTGCCTTCCCTTTTGATAACTTCACCTCCCAATTCTATTGTAAGTTTGAAGTTGTTGAGCAAATGTCGTTGCCTGTCTAGCGGTATTTTATCTGAATTTTCTTTTTCGCGCTGAACATATAGAACGTACCATTTGCAATTGTAGTAATTGGCTAACCTTGCCGTTTTCCGAATTAGCATTTTAGTTGTTTTTTCATTGGAACTGATACAACACAAGAATTTTTCGGTACGGTATTGCTTTTTTTCTTTTGGAATTTCTGTCTCTACTTTTCTTACTACTGCTGAGGCTACTTCTTTAAGTGCCAATTCGCGTAGTTGTAGGATATTATCGCTCGTAAAAAAATTCTGAAGTGCCGTTTGTATTTTTTCTTGTTGATAAATTTTTCCGTCCTTTAACCTGCTAATCAAGTCATCGGCAGTTAAGTCGATGTTCACTACTTCATCGGCTTGAGCCAATACTGAATCCGGAATCCGTTCTTTCACCTCGACACCAGTGATTTCGCGAACCTGCTCGTTTAAACTTTCAATATGTTGTATATTAACGGCGGTAATTACGTTGATGCCCGACGATATTATTTCTATCACGTCCTGCCAACGTTTTTGGTTTTTGCTTCCTTCAATATTCGTATGTGCCAATTCGTCCACAATCACTACTTCGGGGCGCAGGTTGATAATAGCTTGCAAATCCAGCTCTTCCAGTTCTTTTCCTTTGTAAAAAAGTTTTCGTCGTGGAATTACGGGTAATCCGGCTATAAGTTCTTCTGTTTCCTTACGATTGTGGGTTTCCACATAGCCAATTTTTACATCTATTCCGTTTTTCAGCAAAGTATGTGCTTCGCCCAACATACGATAAGTTTTACCAACACCGGCACTCATGCCGATATAGATTTTCAGTTTTCCCAACCTTGATTTTTTTATCAGGTTGAGAAATTCTTCCGCCGATTTTCGGGTTTCTTCCATTGTGGAATTGTTTAAACCTTATCCCGAAGCATTTCCGGGATAAGGTATTGATTTGCAAAATTATTAAAATTTGACAGATAGCGAAGTTCCAGCAAAAAAATTGTTTGCGGTTGGGCTCTGATTATTGTTTGCGAAAATCATATCTTTTGTACTATTCAGTATTCTGCCTTCTATTCTCCATAGTGCATTATCGGTTAATCGTACATCCATATTCACGGAATATCCCATTGTTTGAAAGCCGTTTGGCGTCCCTGTACTGATGATTACACCATTCTTGTCTGCATAAAATTCGGTTCGTGCAGCGAATGCAATAGTTTTATTCGGGGTGTATCTCGCCAACAAGACTGGTGCGTACCACAAGTCGTAAGTCAAACTGTTTTTTTCCTTTTGTTGTATTCCGATGTCAAAACCTAATGTCAAACCAAAAGACTCAGTTGCTTGGTAAATACCATATAAATTATGGAAATAACGCATTTTGCGAACATTATCGGGACTGTCATTTCCAATGAATGAACTACTGTTGATTGTCAGTTTGTTATTTGGCATCCAGGTTATTTGATGGCCTAATGCAGGAGTATTGTTTCCATCCACACGCTGAATGCGTTGCCATCCGTTAAGAATCAATCCACTGAGAAACCATTTCCCATCGTTTGTTGTGTAGGATAGTTTTACTCCGGATTCAAAATAGGGCGAATTCTCAGCCAGAATACTTCGTGTCATGTTCCAACAGTTTGCACCTACGGCACTCTCAAAACCAATGTGTGAAGCAAATATGCCGGCATCAATCCAAATATTATTCGTTCCCGAAAGTTTTACTCCGATATTTGCTTCATAAATATTTTTGAGCAAATCAGTTTCGGCTGAGAGGTTTGCATTTGCATAAGTTCCAGTCATTAAAGCCAGTTTCCCACGCACTTTGTTGTTCTCGTATTCAGCTTGAATATATCCTAAATTGAGATTCACTTCGTTGTGCCGATTGAACGAATAGAAGAAATTTGGACGGGTATGATTGCCGGGGTTGGCAAAATCATATATGTAGTATGTTTCAATATAGCCGTTAATTTTCAGTGGATTTATTTCCGTTTGGGCATTTACCCAAACAGAAATAATTAAACTTACTATGCCTAAACTTATAATCTTTTTCATTTTTAGTTGTTTTGTAATTTGTCCAATTCAATATTTAATTTCAAAACATTGATTCGTTCAGTCCCGAAAAGTCCAAGAAGAGGAAGCTCTGTGTTGTTTGCTACGAGTTTATTCAACTCAACTGTCGATAAGTTTCTGCAAAGTGCAATTCTTCTTATTTGTACATTGGCTGCTTGTACCGAAATGTGTGGATCAATTCCGCTTCCGCTCGCAGTCACTAAATCTGAAGGAATTTCTGATTTTTTCACTTCAGGGTTATGTGTCAAAAAAGTATCAATACGGGCTTGAACCTGAGCCAAATATTCAGGGTTAGAAGGTCCTTTATTGCTACCGCCACTTCCGGCAGCATTATAGTCCACAGCTGATGGACGCGACCAAAAGTACTTGTCCGAATTGAAATTTTGACCAACATTGATGTGGTGATTTTTTCCATTTTCGGTTATAATTAAACCTTTACCTTGCCCCGGCACAATTTGTGCAATTCCCCATATAGTCAGGGTATAAAATCCACAAAAAAACGCCATACAAACCAATGTGAGCCGAATGGCTATTGTTATATTCTTTTTCATTTTGATTTTTTAAATAAATAGTGAGACGAATAAATCGATAATTTTAATTCCTATAAACGGGACAATGACTCCGCCCAGACCATAGATAAACAAGTTTCTACGTAGTAATGCGCTTGCTCCTATAGGTTTATAGGCAACACCTTTCAATGCCAAAGGAATTAATAAAGGAATAATGATGGCGTTGAAAATCACTGCCGAAAGGATCGCACTTTGTGGACTGTGTAGCCCCATGATATTGAGACTTTGCAGAGCGGGAATTGCTGTTATAAACAATGCGGGAATAATGGCGAAATACTTGGCTACGTCGTTAGCAATACTGAAAGTAGTAAGAGTTCCGCGTGTCATCAGTAACTGCTTTCCAATTTCAACCACCTCAATCAACTTAGTGGGATCGTTATCCAAATCCACCATATTGCCTGCTTCTTTGGCTGCTTGCGTTCCGCTGTTCATGGCTACACCCACATTTGCTTGCGCTAAAGCAGGAGCATCGTTGGTTCCATCGCCCATCATGGCTACCAATTTGCCCTGAGCTTGTTCCTTTTTTATATAGTTCATTTTATCTTCGGGTTTGGCCTCTGCAATAAAATCGTCCACGCCTGCTTTCTCGGCAATGTATTTTGCCGTCAATGGGTTGTCTCCTGTTACCATTACTGTTTTAATTCCCATTTTACGAAGCCGTTCAAATCGTTCGCTGATGCCGGGTTTGATTATATCCTGCAATTCGATGACGCCAACTGCCTTTTCGTTGACCGAAACTACCAATGGAGTTCCCCCATTCATAGATATCTTTTCCACAGTGTGTTTTACTTCTTCGGGATAAACGTTATGAGCATTTTCCACTAAGTTCCGAATGGCATCCGAAGCTCCTTTTCGAATGCGGATTTCATCTACATCGACGCCTGAACAACGTGTTTCAGCTGAAAATTTGATAAAACGAGCCCCCTCTAAATCTCTACGTAAAGAGGTGACTTTTAAAGCATCTCCTTGGGAATTGGTAGTATTAGCCAATTCAATAATTGATTTTCCTTCAGGTGTTTCATCAGCCAGTGAACTTATTACCGCTGTTTTGATAAAATCTTCTTTATTTACTTCGTTGGCGGGGTAAAACTGAGTGGCTTTGCGGTTACCAATAGTAATAGTTCCCGTTTTGTCGAGTAATAAAACGTCAATATCTCCAGCTGTTTCCACCGCTTTTCCGCTTTTTGTAATTACATTGGCACGTAATGCTCTGTCCATTCCTGCAATTCCGATGGCCGACAGCAATCCACCGATTGTAGTTGGAATAAGGCAGACAAACAAGGCGATAAATGAAGCAATTGTGATAGGTGTTTGCGCATAATCCGCAAAGGGTTTTAATGTGACGGTGACGATAATAAATACTAATGTAAAACCGGCCAGGAGTATAGTAAGAGCAATTTCGTTGGGTGTTTTTTGGCGACTTGCCCCCTCTACCAAAGCAATCATTTTGTCTAAGAAACTTTCGCCCTGAGCTGCTGTTACTTGTACTTTGATGTGGTCGGATAGAACCTTTGTACCGCCTGTCACTGAACTTTTGTCTCCACCTGCTTCACGAATCACCGGTGCCGACTCTCCGGTAATGGCACTTTCGTCGATGGTAGCTAATCCCTCAACAATTTCTCCATCTGCAGGAATTGTGTCTCCGCTTTCGCAAACAAACACATCTCCTTTTTGAAGTGAGGAAGAGGAAACAATTTTCCCATTTTCTAATTTGGCCGGCGTTTCTTCCCTGGTTTTTCTTAAACTGTCGGCTTGTGCTTTTCCACGAGCCTCAGCTATACCTTCGGCAAAGTTGGCAAAAAGCAAAGTAAGCAAAAGCAGAATAAAAACTGTAAAGTTATATCCAAATGATCCCTGTGAATTGTCAGTTATCGAATAAAGACTGACAAACAGCATAATGAATGTGCCGACTTCCACCGTAAACATAACGGGATTACGAAATAGAATTTTTGGGTTCAGTTTGACAAATGATTGTTGAAGAGCTGTTTTTACTAATTCAGGTTGAAACAGCGATTTGTTTTTATATTTGTTCATAATGTTCAATTTTTAGAATAAAGAGATATGTTCTGCTATCGGACCTAAAGTTAATGCGGGAAAGAAAGAAAGGGCTGCTACAATAAAAATCACTGCAAATACAAGCAATCCGAAAGTCATTGTATCGGTTTTGAGCGTTCCATTTCCTTCGGGAATGTGTTTTTTATTAGCCAGAATTCCTGCTATAGCCACAGGGCCTATAATGGGAATATAGCGTGCAAGTAACATTACTATACCGGTTGATATATTCCAGAATGGAGTATTATCACCTAAACCTTCAAAACCACTTCCGTTGTTTGCACTTGACGAGCTAAACTCATAAAGCATTTCGCTGAATCCGTGATAACCGGGATTATTGAGCCAACCGGCGTAAGTCTCGGGATTGTGAGCGTACAAATAACTCGACAAAGCCGTCCCCACCAAGATAAGAAATGGATGCAACAGCGCTACTATCATGGCGATTTTCATTTCTTTTGCCTCAATTTTCTTTCCGAGAAATTCGGGTGTTCTTCCCACCATAAGTCCGCCAATAAAAACTGCTAATATGATAAAGACATAGAAATTAATAAATCCGACACCAACTCCTCCATAAAAACTATTCACCATCATTCCCAGCATGGTAAACATTCCTGAGAGAGGAGTTAAGCTGTCGTGCATGGCATTCACCGAACCGTTGCTTGTACAGGTGGTGTTAATTGCCCAATAAGCAGAGGCGGCAGAACCAAAACGGACTTCTTTCCCTTCCATGCTTCCCATGTTTTGCTGAATGTCCATTTGTGATACTGAAGGATTTCCATTCATTTCATAATAAACAGTAGGTATAACTAAGCTCAAAAAGCCGATGGTCATTACACTAAAAATCATTAATGATAGTTTTCTTCGTTTCAATACAAAGCCAAGGGCAAAAATCAATGCTATAGGAATAAGCATAATATACACTGTTTCCAGCATATTGGTCAGGTAATTTGGATTTTCCATTGGGTTAGCCGAATTCGGGCCATAGAAGCCACCTCCGTTCGTTCCCAATTGTTTGATGGGTACAAAAGCGGCTACCGGACCTCGACTGATTTGTTGCTGCTCTCCTTCTAAAGTAGTAATGTTGTCTTTTCCTTCGAAAGTCATGGGCGTTCCGTTGAGCAACAGAACGATTGCCCCTATAAAAGCAATTGGAAACAATATGCGTGTGCAAATACGGACAAAATAACTGTAAAAATTCCCAAGCTTATTTGTTGTCCGTTCTTTCATAGCATTGAAAACAACAGCGCAAATTGCAATTCCTGTGGCAGCACTAATAAATTGCCAAAGCATTAGTATCAATTGTCCAAAGTAAGACAAGCCCGTTTCGCCCGAATAGTGTTGAAGGTTTGTGTTTGTAACAAAGCTGACAGAAGTGTTGAATGCCAAATCCAAACTCATCGATGGATTTTTATCAGGATTTAACGGTAGCCAGCTCATGTTTGTCAGTGCAAGTATGCTGATAATAAACCACAAACCATTAATTGTAAGTAACGCCGTAAGGTGCTGTTTCCAGTTCATTTCTTTGGTTGGATCAATAGCACCTAATTTGAAAAATAGCCTGTCCAGTGGATTAAATATTCTATCTAACCACGTATTTTCATAATTGAAAATTTTGCCGATATATCTTCCCAAAGGAATGGCTAACGCAACCACTGCCGCATACATAAAAACTATTCCAAGTATTTCCGTATTCATTTTAATTTTTGTTTAAAGTTGATTTTAAAATTTTTCGGGCTTAACCAACACGTAGCACATATACCCGAACATAAGAATAGCAATAATCAATAACGCAATCATAATTTATTGTTTTTAAAAGTTTCTAATAATACCTTAATGTAAACTGTCCAAAGAGATTCGGGCAGTAGCTTTAGTTGTTCAGCTAATTCAGAAGGGTTAAATTGCCGGGCTAGAACAGATAGAAATTCATTTTCTATTGCATTGCAGACAAAGAGGTCATTCTGCTTATAAATTGCTTCAATAACCTTTATTATTTCAATTGCTTTTTCGTCTTTTAAATGTTCCATGTAATAGCACCCTAAAAGATTCATCTTTTTATACAGCAAAAACTCGTCATTTCCCTGCAGCGGCAGATAAATGCTCCCGAAGCTTTCGTCCAATTCTTTAATAGTTTTTTTCATCATTCATACTTTATTTAAATTCGAAGCCATACATACCAACTCTTGTGCCTGAAAAAGGACATCCCTGACAATACTATAGTTCATAGCGTTTTATATTGATTTTTATTTAGGTAAAAAACAAAAGACCCTTTCATTTTGAAAGGGTCTTTTGTAGCATAATGAAAGGGTGGTAAAATTAACCGAGGCTATATTCGGTTAATTTACGATAGAGTGTGGTCAAGGCAATGCCGAGCAATTCGGCAGTTTTGGTTTTGTTGCCATTGGTATAATTCAATACTTTTTGAATATGCAGCTTTTCGGCGCTTGCCAGCTCAAAAGCGGAAAATTCTCTGTGTTTTGAGACCGGCGCAGTATGTTGTATTTCTAAAGGTAGGTCGTTCAGTTCAATTTCTTCACCCGAAGAAAGAATAACAGCTCTTTCGATTGTGTTTCTCAACTCACGGATATTACCTTTCCAACCATGTAACTTCAAGGCTTCCATTGCATCTTTCGAAATTGTGGTTATCCTTTTATTCATTTTGGATGCAAAATAATTTAAAAAATAGTTCGATAAAACGTCTATATCGATCAGTCGCTCGCGAAGCGGCGGTAATTGAATTTGGAAAACAGATATACGATAGAACAAATCTTCTCTGAAATTTCCTTTTTCCACCTCTTCGGTGAGATTACGGTTAGTAGCTGCAATCAGTCTGACATCCACCTTGGTTGGTTTGCTGTCGCCGACTTTTAATAACTCTCCTGTTTCCAGAATGCGTAATAGCTTGGCTTGAAGCTCCGAGGCCATTTCTCCTATTTCATCAAGAAAGATGGTGCCGTGGTTCGCTTCTTCAAACAGCCCTTTGCGATCTTTTAATGCGCCTGTAAATGCTCCCGCCTTATGCCCGAACATCTCACTTTCAAGCAATTCTTTTCCAAAAGCGGAACAATTAACCGCTACAAAATTCTGTTTATTCCTGTTGCTCGCTTGATGAATAGCTTGCGCAAAAACCTCTTTCCCGGTACCTGTTTCTCCGGTAAGTAATACCGAAGCATCAGTTGCCGATACTTTTTTAGCCAAATCAATCGCATTCCGGATAGACTTCGACTGACCGATGATTTTTTCGAACGAGTATTTCTCGCCCAACTGTTTCTCTAATCGGATTACCTTTTTTGCTAAATCCACTTTTTCAAAGGCGCGATAAAGCAATGGTATAATCTTGTTATTGTCGTCACCTTTGGTAATATAGTCGAAAGCTCCGTTCTTAATTGCTTGTACGCCATCGGGGATATTCCCATAAGCAGTTAACA
>Ga0209373_10003189_pt1 | contig 15457 bp, 17 predicted proteins | sample Higcelweek5metaG_FD_187173 | JGI IMG/M metagenome (GOLD analysis project Ga0209373, IMG submission 187173) | Freshwater pond sediment microbial communities from the University of Edinburgh, under environmental carbon perturbations - High... | ecosystem: Environmental > Aquatic > Freshwater >...
ACTTCTCGAAGAAGGGTGAATTTCGAACCTTGACGATTGAATATACGGCAAGAATATAAGTATAGGCCAACCTCAATTACCGCACATATATCCGGGCTTTTTAAACATAAATTCTTCGTTCGGTACGATGCTTGCGTCCCACACTTGTGTCTTCCAATTCTCGGCGGCGACATCCTTGATCGCGACCGACACAGTGGAGATGTCACACCCCAGCGTCTCGGCGATAACGAGCGCGATCTGATCCGCACATTTTTGTTTCTGATCTTCGGATCTTCCGGGATAGCAATTGATTTCTACATGTGGCATGTTCAGTCCTCCATTTTCGAAAAATTATTGTTTGTCCGGATTCGGACAGGTGATGATCCAGTAGTAGCCAAACCGATCCTCAATGATCGCGCCCATCCCGCCGTCGTCGGGCGCCGGATGAGGCTGGAGCTTCGAAATCACGCTTCCGCCATTGGAAAGAAGCCCGCACGTGTCCGCGGCTTTTTGCGGGTCGTCCATATGGACCATCAACTTGATGCTCACAGCGGTCTTTTTTCGATCAAATGAATCGGCGGCGCTCATATGCGTATCGCCCACCAGGAATTCGACGTGCATGACCTTTCCAAATCGGGACGGATCCTTCGTATTGAGCTCGCTCCAGCGCGACAGATACAATATCTTCCCCTCGAAAATCTCCATGTACAGGTGGATTGCCTCTTCGCAATCGCCCTCAAAACTCAAATAAGGAATAACGGAAATGCTCATGGTAACTACCTCCTGTTGGTTTACTATAATGTATCACGCATCCCTTTCGAAAAACGGGCAGAGGAGATCGAACGCCGACTACTCAACCTGTATCGCAGGGAAAAATGCTTTAGCAGTTCCTTGATTTGCCGGCTTTTTTGTGTCGTAACGTATGAGGAAACCGGGCGCGTCATCGGTGACGGCGTTATAGACGGATGAAGATACCTTGAAGTATCGCTCAATGCCATAAGGGATTTTTACAAAGAGAACGAGCGGTCTGCTTCCGTATGGACCTTTGGAAACGCTTTTCGAAATTACGAATGAATCCATAATCAGATAATCTCCGGTAAGCAGTTTCTTGTGTCTGCGCTGATCTCTGAGGATACCCGATATGATCCAGATAAGTGCCGGAACGCCAAAAATACCGAAAAATATCAGAAAACCTTTGACGGACATGAACCCTACGCAAAACGACAGGCCGACAACACCTGCGATAACGAGTTCAACAATAGTACCCTTTGTAATGGCTATCGAATGGTTCAAACGCAATTTAAGCGCCCAATCGGCAATCACATCCGCTTCGGAAGAACTCGGGGTTCTCCAGTCACTGTTCACAGAAGTTTCCAATTATATACTCCTCCTCATAAAGTCGTCCGCCCCTCACTTCGGTCGTCGGCTACTCTTCCACCGGTAACGCCGGGTAAAAATCTTTGCCCTTGCCCTGGTCTGTTGGCTTATCTTTGCCGTAGTACGCGAGGAAGCCGGGTGTGTTTTCTGTGACGGCGTAATAGACCGCTTTGACGACCTTGACGTTCATCATCTTGCCTGAAGATGTTTTTGCCTGAATATGATAATCCTGACCGACACGGCCATAAACGCGTGAAAAATTTTTGGAGACGACGATTACGTCCAAAATCAAATAATCACGGCCCGAGAGTTGTTTTTTTAAGCGTAAGACAAAGAAACAGTTAAGTACCTGCCAGAACGTCAGTATCGCAAAGCAGGTAATGATGACAATTGATTCAACGCCCCTATTGTCGTAAAGTGTCGAAATCGACGCGATCAGCATCAAACCGAAAAAAGCTAAAATGCCTATATTGGTCAGCCGGTTGGAGCGGATAATTTTGTGCGCCCAGGCGGCAATCAAATCCGCTTCGGAAGCATTCGGAGTTCTCCAATCGCAACCGGATGACTGATTCGCCGTTCCGTCATCTTGCTCGCCCGCTTCGTGTACCGGAATAAATTTAGTCGTATTGGTAATTTTTTGCGCGGCGTTCTTGCCATATCGAAAAAGGAATCCGGGGGTGCCGGGCGTTATGGCGTTGAATTCAGAATCGTCCACTGTGATTTCCACCGATTCGCCGGAAGCGGTTTTCAGTTCCAGGATTGGCTGAATGGAGGATTCAATACGCGTGGACATTACAACCGAATCCAGGATCTGATAATCACCGCGAAGGAATTGCTTCTTCCGGTGCAAATCACTTGAGAGGACTATTAATAGGATTGCAAATAGAATTATAAAGACGCCTGCTATCCGGAAAAAAACTGATCCGAATTTTCCGAACTCAATTATGGACGGTTGAATGATCATCCATGAAACCGTCACAACTAGACCTATCAAACCAATATAGATGAACCGTCTCCGAGCCCGAAGGTCTTTGCGTCTCCATTCGGTGATGATCTCCTTTTCGGAATCACTCGGGTCTCTCCAGTCATTGTTCACAGATGTTTCCATTTGTTGTTCTCCTCCTTATAAAGTCGACTGCATCCACGTCACTCGTTCATTACTCCGCCGGTATCGCCGGACAAAAGGCTTTATCATTGCCATGATAATATATCGGCTCATCTTTGCCATAGCGCACAAGGAAGCCGGGCGAGTTTTCGGTGACGGCATCATAAAGTGCCTTATCAACCTTGAGGGATATCATCTTGCAGGAAGGTGTTTTTACCTGAATATAATATTTTGAGTCGCTGCTGCGACGGCGGCCCTGAGTAACTTTAGTGACGACGACCGCGTCTGAAATCAAATAATCGATGCCCGTGACTTGTTTTTTCAAGCGTAGGGCAATGAGACCGGCTCGCACCTGAGTCAATGTCATCTGGATAAAGAATAAAGCGACCACAATTAATGTAACCATGATCGGGTCGTTGTACATAAACAGCAACCCGATCAGAATCACAACGAAAACCATCCATATGGAAATAATGTTCGTCAAATCGGCACGAATCATTTTGAGTGCTAAGGCGCCGATCCGGTCTGCTTCGGAGGCATTCGGTGATCTCCAATCAATGCATGAGGCCTGATTATCGGGACTTTCTGCTTGCGCGTCCGTTTCACGTACCGGAATAAATGGAGCCGTCCTGGCTATTTTTTTGACGGTGCCCTTGCCGTATCGAAGAAGGAATCCCGGGGTGCCGGGTGTTATGGTGTAGAATTTAGATTCGGTTACCTTGATTTCTGCCGATTCACCGGAGGCAGTTTTCAAATTCACGATAAAGCTACCGTCGGGGTGAGCGAGTGTGTTGATCACGACTGAATCCAGAATCTGATAATCGCCCCGACGAATTTGGCTCTTCCGGTAAATATCGTAAAAGATGATCAGGTAAAACAGGACAAAGATATTGCAAAGAAGCATAAAGCCGCCTAATACTCCCAGAACAATTTTTGATCCGGAACCTCTGAACTCTATAATGAACGGCAGTATGATAATCAAGATTGACAGAGCGAAAAAAACCAAAAATATGGAGATGGCCGGTCGCCGGGTCCGAAGATCTCTATGTATCCATTCGGTGATTTGCTCCGCTTCGGATGTGTTCGGGGCTCTCCAACCTTCGTTTATATAAGGCTTAAAGTGTTTTGAGGCGAGTGTGTCGGTATTGGATGAATTCGGGGTTCCGGTATCGTCGTTCAAATCAGTGCCCTCCGGCGATCAAAAAGATAAAGAGACCGGTTCAATCCAGTCGCTTCATAGATGATTGTAACATAAGGGACGCGCACAATATCGCACGAAGATTATGGCATTTTCCCGAACATCCGGTTACCGTTTTTCGCCCATTACGAATACCCTCGAAAAGATCCGAATCCATGCGCTAAAATGCAGTAACTGCGCGCATACCTTATAAAAGAAAACTTCAATTATGGGAAGACGCTTCAAAATCATCTGTAATTGTCATTGCTGTGGGATAAGATACTGTAGAAAATTTGACTGCGCAGGATTACTGCAATATAGTCAAATTAATGTAATGTTCGTGTTGTACACCGACGCATGAGAGTCGGAAGTGCCGCACATGAAAGGGTATCCGAATGAAGAAGCGATTATGGAAGTGTCTGGTTGTTTTTTGCAGCGTATTGGTTTTGCTGAGCGGGTGCGAGGTTCGGGAAAAGGAAGATCTGTCCGCTTATACCTTAGAAATGCTTCAAGCCGTGACGTCCCGGTTTATTAACTACACGGGAACCAAAACGACCAAACGACTGGTGACGATTGATATTTCGGCTTTTGACAGTCAGTTGACAGAGGGATATGCAGAATGGGTACAGGAAAGCTTTAGGAACGAGGATACCACCCTAATGGTTATTGGGGATGAAGAAAAGTCATTTTCCGAAGCTGATCTGACAGATACATTATCGGCAGTGGAAGAGTTACCGGATGATACGGATGACACGTATGACTGGACGAAGATCTGTATCCGCAGGGATTCGGATGAGGCAATGAAAAGTACTGAGATGTTAACGGTCACGCTTTCCTATCCGATCATCATGGAGAGTGAAGTGTTTGAAGTAGAGATGGAATACTACAATCAGGCGTGGGAAGTTAAAGAAGTGGTATCGACACTGATTTCGTAAAAAACGACCGGGTATTTGACGGGTGAAGAGGGGACGCAGCAATTTCTCTTTGATCGAAACGATGTAAAACCTCGTAAATTCCAATATGACATGTTGGAATTTGCGAGGTTTTCATGAGTGTGGGCAATATTTATCATTTTGTGTCGATATTCAATTTTCGAATAACACGGGAGTTGTCATATTATTACGCATATATACATTTGAAAATATGACAGACGAGGAGTATTATTAGGATGCCGGAGGTGATTTTATATGGATTATTCGTCTACTCAAATTGGAGCTAGAATCCATCAACAACGAGAGAAGAGCGACATTTCACAGGCACAACTTGCAGATTATCTTGGTATCGATCAGAGCATGATCTCAAAGATCGAGAGCGGGGAGCGCAGAACGAGTATTGAGACGATCGAGAAGCTATCTGTGCTTTTCGGGTGCTCGTTTGATTCCGAGGAGGAGTGCAAAGCGAGTGAAACCACGCTCAAATTCGCCTTTCGAGCTGGCAATGTCAGAACCGAAGACCTGGAAACCATTGCAGCCGTGGGTCGTGTCGCGCTGAATCTTCGTGAGATGAGAGGGCTGTTGCGGGGTGATACGAATTGAAGGAGAAAATTCAAATCAATCAGGATGCGATATCGCTGAGGCGAAGGCTCGGGGAGGATGACGGCTCACCGATCGATGTTTTTTCTTTGATGACCGAGATACGAGATTTGACGGTCGTTTTCTACCCGATGAGCGATAACATCAGCGGGATGACCATAAAGGATGACGACGTTCGTCTGATCGCCATCAATTCGAAGATGTCTTTGGGCAGACAAAGATTTACGGCAGCGCATGAATTGTGCCATCTGTTTTTTCACAATCGATTTCAAACGATCGTTTGCTCGAAGGATTTACAGGAGAAACGAGATGTTTTTGAGATGGAAGCGGATCAATTTGCGTCCTATTTCTTGGCCCCATATGGGGCTCTGCGTCAGTTTGTTCAGGATGAACAAGGTGGGGTAGTAAAGAAATTGAGCATTGAAGATGTAATTCGGGTTGAGCAGTTTTTCGGGATGAGTCACCGGGCGACACTTATTCGGCTTCAATCCGAGGGTTTGATATCGAAGATGGAGCTGGAAGCTCTTGAAACGAACGTGATTCTGATTGCAAGACGGTTGGGCTTTTCTACGTATCTTTACTTGCCAACAACGGTCGAGAATCAATATCGGACCACTGGGAGTTACCTTCGCCTGGCGGACGAGCTTCAAAAGACGGGGCGGATTTCCTCGGGAAAATACGAGGAGATTCTATTGGACGCTTTCCGGGCGGATATCGTCTATGGCGATGGATTCTCGGAGGAGGTGTATGACTGATCAATTGTTCTTTGACACGGACTGTCTTTCTTCATTTCTGTGGGTCGGACGGGAGGATATTGTACTTTTGAATTACAGCGGGCGTATTGTTATCCCTCGATTTGTTTATGAGGAGTTTGATCGGCCCGGAGTTCAGCATCTTTGCCATAAGCTGGATAATATGCTGTATATGAAAGCAGTAGTCAAGATGGAGATCGAAGATGGTTCAACAGAAGCGAAACTTTTTCGTCAGCTTACGAAGAGTCCGAATTCGGGCAGACCTGTAATCGGAAAAGGCGAAGCATCGGCACTGGTTCTTGCCAAGTTCCATGATGGGATCTGCGCAAGTAACAATTTGAGGGACGTGAAACAATATGCAGAGGAGTTCGGTATTCCGATAAAAACGACAGCAGACATTATGGCGGAAGCATTATCGGTTTCATTCATCACCTTGGAAGAAGGAGACGAAATCTGGAAGAGCATGCTTCGCAAAGGGCGTAAGTTGCCTGTCGGGAGTTTCAGTGAGTACTTGAGAATGCTATAATCAGAAAATGTGTCGGAAAACCGCACGTGTTTTTCGCAAAACATATGTCCGGAGGAGCTCTTTACAGATGAGGAAAGTTTGGATTCGAATCGGGGCGATCATTATTTCGCTTATATTGATCATTGCCGGCGTACTGGTCGGCTTGTTTTGGAATGAAATTCGAACCCTTTCTTCGCTCAAGAAAATCGATGATTACGGTATGTTCCGCATGACCTATTACGGGGACTACGGCTTTTCTGAGTTTCTGAAGGTCGGGGCGGAGAGTGATGACGACATTGAGGCGTTTGTCACCAAGCGCTTACTGAAAGGTCTTCCGATCCAATTGGATCCGGTAGCCGGCGGTTGCACGGCCTTTGTCGTCAAAAATGAGCAGGGAGAGATCGTTTTCGGGCGAAATTTCGACTTCGGTTATGCGCCTTCCATGCAGTTATATACGAATCCGGATGATGGGTATGCGTCGGTTTCCACGGTGAATCTTTCGTTTGCCGGGTACTCGGAAGAGGATCTTCCGAAGGGTCTGAGTTTGGACAGTTTTATGGCGTTGGCGGCACCGTTTCTTCCTTTTGACGGCATGAACGAAAAGGGCGTCGCGATCGCACTTCTCGCGGTTCCCGATGCAGATCCGGAGCAGGATGCGTCGAAGGTGACGCTCAATACGACGACGTCCATCCGGCTGGTGTTAGATTACGCGGCGGATGTCGATGAGGCGGTTGCGCTTTTGGAGAAGTACAATATCTACTTTTCGGGCGACGTGGAGTGCCATTTCCTGATCGCGGATGTATCCGGGAGATCGGTGATCGTGGAATATTATGACGGAGCGATGCAGGTGGTGGAGACTGAAAAGGACTATCAGATCGCATCTAACTTCATCGCATATAACGGTGTAAACATCGGAGAAGGGTATACGGAATTCGAGCGATATGACGACGTGGAATCAGCCATTCTTGCCGGCGGCGGCGTGCTGAGCGAAGATCAGAGTGTCGATTTGCTTGCGGAGATCGGGATTATGGATGGCGATACGGACAAACTTCAGTGGTCTGTCGTGTATAATCTGACGACCGGAAAAGGTCGGATTTTCGCGCACAGAAATACGGATGATGTAATGGATTTTCAATTGGGTAGGTGAAAAACGCGCGCACGAACCTAACAGCCCTTTCATTGATTTGCTGTGTTTAAGGACTCGGAAGTCCACGATCACAAGCAATAACCTAACACCCTTTTCATTGATTTACCGTATAAAGGGATTCACAGTCCACAGAACCGAGTAATAAACTAATAAAAGACTTATTTGACCGGTATAGGGCGGACTGTTACAATCGTTTGTGTATATAAACCTACTATAGCAGGAGGATACGGAGGCAAAATTGCTTCCGTTTAGATAAAAATGAGAGTAATACTATCATCTGCGGCACTCCGGGAAAGAATCGCTGAGAATCTCCGGTCCGAAGCAGGGAAAGCTGCGGACAGAGGAACCATGCGGGATTATTGGCAGGCGCTCTCGCGAAGCGTTATCGGCCTTCTGGCTGACAACTGGGAAAAGACCCGCGACACATATGACACGGTTCGGCAGGCGCACTATTTTTCAGCGGAGTTTCTGGAGGGAAGATCCCTACTTAATAATCTGGTTAATCTCGGATTGTATGATACCGCCCGGGAAGCCATGTCCTCTTTCGGAGTCGACATCAATGAGCTTTTGGAGGAGGAGACGGATGCGGCGCTCGGTAACGGCGGCCTTGGTCGTCTTGCTGCCTGCTTTCTGGATTCATGCGCAACGATGAACCTTCCGGTTACCGGATACGGTATCCTTTATCGCTTTGGTCTTTTTCGCCAGACATTCGAGGACGGATTTCAGAAGGAACATCCGGACAGTTGGATGGAGCATGCATATCCTTTCGTTGTGCCGCGTTATGAGGAGAGAGTGAAGGTTCACTTCAACGATATCGATGTGTGGGCAATTCCCTGCGATATGCCGATTACCGGTTACGGAACCGGTAATGTTAACCGGTTGCGTCTGTGGAGATCCGAACCTGCTCAGGAATTTGACTTCAATCTTTTCAACTCGCAGCGTTTTGACGACGCGGTCATTGAGCGCAATCGCGTCAATGACATTTGGCGCGTTCTTTACCCCAATGACACTTCCTATGACGGGAAAGTGCTGCGCGTCAGGCAGCAGTATTTTTTCGTATCGGCGTCGCTCCAGGACATCGTTCGCAGGTATGTGTCCGTGCGCGGTGATGATCTATCCGCGTTTGCAACATACAATTCAATCCAGCTGAATGACACGCATCCGGTCATTGGTATTCCGGAACTGATGCGCATACTGATTGATGAGCACGGCATGAAATGGGACGCTGCCTGGCAGATCGTCCGCGAGACATATTCGTATACGAATCACACCGTCATGGGTGAAGCGCTCGAAAAATGGGACATCAGCATTTTCCAGTTCCTTTTTCCGAGAATATATGAAATCATCGAGAAAATTAACGCCCAATTCCGCGCGGAAATGATCGCAAAAGAACTCAAACTCGACGTGATCGACAGAATGGCACCCCTAGGTGACGGCAAAGTTCAGATGGCATGGCTTGCTATTTACGGATCGAGATCCGTGAACGGTGTCGCGGATCTGCACACCGAGATATTGAAAAGAGACACACTCCGCGACTGGTACGCCATTTCCCCGGAGAAGTTTTCGAATAAGACTAACGGTGTGACTCCGCGCAGATGGCTTCGTATGTGCAATCCGAAACTTTCCGCCCTGATAACCGAATTGCTCGGAGACGACTCCTGGGTCACTAATCTCGAGCGTCTTGCCGAACTTGAAAAATTTAAGGACGACAACGGCGTCATGGACCGCTTCCTTGCGATCAAGCACTCCTGTAAGGAAGAACTGGCCGCGCACATCTTCCGGAAAAGCGGCGAGACCGTGGATCCGGATTCCATCTTTGACGTTCAGATCAAGCGCCTTCACGAATATAAACGCCAGCTGATGAACGCGCTCTATGTACTCAATCTGTACGACAGAATTAAAGAAGACCCTTCGCTTCCGATCCCGCCGGTTACGGTATTTTTCGGTGCAAAAGCGGCGCCGGGTTATTTCCGCGCCAAGGGAATCATCAAGTTCATTAACGAAATCGCGAGGCTCATCGAAAGCGACGAGACCGTTCGCGACCGCCTCAAGGTTCATTTTGTTGAAAACTACAATGTCAGCAATGCCGAGAAAATGTTCCCCGCTGCGGACGTGTCCGAACAGATATCCACCGCCGGACTCGAGGCGTCGGGTACGGGAAACATGAAATTTATGATGAACGGCGCGGTGACACTCGGCACATGGGACGGAGCGAACGTTGAAATTGCACAAGCAGTATCCTGCGAAAACATTTATATTTTCGGCTGCAGAGTAGAGGATATGGAAGCAACGCGCGGATTCTATAATCCCAAGTGGCAATACGAGAATATCCCCGGGCTCAAAAAAGCCATCGATCGCCTGATCGACGGAACCTTCGATGACAAGGGCACGGGAATGTTCAGGGAGCTTTATAATTCCCTGTTGATCGGCTCCAACTGGCAGCCGGGCGATGTATTCTATGTTCTCGGTGATTTCGAAGACTATCGCAAGGTTCGCGACACCGTTTACATGGACTTCTTGAATCGCCGCGAATGGGCGAAAAAATGCTGGGTCAACATTTGCCGCTCCGGAAGATTTTCCTCGGATCGCACCATCGCTGAATACGCAGGAGAAATCTGGAAAATCAATCCGCTGACGATGTAGGGGCGGGGAGACTTCACGGTCGTACTAAAAGATCATTTTAGAGTGACATCATTTGGGTTAGAGATAACTCAGATGGTCGTTCTCATTTTCATCTGCTATCATCCTCATGAAAAAACTCAGCTAATTCACCTATCTTGTTTCACTTTTTTAGAAACGGAAGAATGATTTCGGCGGAATTTGAAATGAAATGACTGCAATTTTCGATTAAATTAATTTCGACTGATGGGATCAGGGCTGAAAGCCTTTGTGCCGATTGGGCAGCGTCGACGATGACGTCATTTTCTCCGTCCAAAAAAAGGACCGGCATATTCAGTCGCTGCAATTGCTTGTCAGTAAATACGGGCAAATATTGAATTGGATTGTAACTTCTAATAATCAAATTCAGGAAATCAAGAACCTCTTTTGGAATATCATTTCCTCCGATGATCGAAGATACTACCGGCACGGTTTCTTTTTTCTGAAGCGTTTCCGGCACCTTGCTCGAGAATTGCGGACGGATTTCCGCAAGGCCTGCGGAAGCGATCAAAACCAGCTTGGAAACGCGCTCCGGAAAGGAGGTCGCGAATTTGAGCGACATCCAGCCACCCAGCGAGTTACCGATAACAACGGCTTTAGGAAGATTGAGCGCGTCAAGGACTTCCTTGAGCCAGACAGCGAAAGCATCTGAATCAATATCGGGTCTGTATTCTTCGCTATTTCCGGCCTCACCGATAATATCAACGGCATATACTCTGTAACTTCCGGAAAGAGACATGATCTCGGGATACCAGAAAGCGCTGTTGCTACAGGAGCCGTGTAAAAGGATAACCGGCGGATTTATTTCTTGTCCGGCGGTGAGCATAAACGTCTGACCCAAGGAGGTCTTAATGAATTGTTGCCCGAAGGGGAGTTGACTCAAAACTTGACGGTAATGAGAGCGAAACTGATCGCGGCTTGCTTCTGACTTGAAACTGCTGTTTTTCATTAAAATTACTCCTCGCTATTTTGCTCTGTCAACGCGGTGATTGTATCCAGCATGATGGACATGAAGCGGATATTGCCCCAAAGCGTGATTCGAATTATATTCTCACACTCGATATATTGGGTTTGCATCGACGACCGCCCGTATTCAGGCGGTTTAGAGTTCAGAGCGGCCGTTAATGTGTTCATGGTGTGAATGGCATCCTCTTTTAGGTCAACGGGGACATCGATCACAGCCGAGGCTACAGTACTCCGGTCAGGCCGGATATCTGAAGCTGCTTTCTCGTCGTGGTTATTCTCGATGAACGTACTGAGATCATGTCCGCTGACGCGCCAGCCTTTGCCGATCTTGGTCGCACGTAATTTGCCCTCGCGAATATATCGCTGGATCGTCTTGGGGTGGATGTTCAGCATTTTTGCAATTTGATCTACAATATAAAAAGCATCGCTCATTTGGCACTCCTTATTGTTCCTTGTAATTACGTTATAGGGATTAATAAGGAACTTGTCAAGGAGTTTTTTGCAATATTTTAACTTCAACGATAGCAACACGCCGAAGAACGTGCTTCGCTGTCAATTCATAAGCAGAGTAAAGATGTTAATTGTCAAAATGATGAATAGCGGAATCATTCATGAACAATCTACAAAAGTCTCTTCGGTTAATTCATAGTCAATGGATGACTGGAAATTGCCCAATTGATCTTTCCATACAACCATATTGACTCTGACTTTTTGAAAGCCGAGCTTTTCATAAACATGTTGGGCAAGCTTGTTGTTGGTGTTTGTATCAAGTATGACTTTCTTATATCCGGACGAGAATAAATATTTGATCAACATGCAAAGAACTGTTTTCCCGAGCCCTTTTTTCTGGTATTCGAATTCGCATATTTTGATACCGATTCCGGCCGTCTGATTTCCTTTGTTCCTATAGCTCATTTCTCCGATGGGCATATTTTGATATTCAATAATCAGTGTTCTTCCGGATACATTCGTTTCCTTAAGTAGATCATCAATAATTTGTCTTTCGCTTATACCAAGACCCTTTGGAAATCCGGCATGGGACATCACTAAGCCATCATTCCACCATCTGGCCAGAACGGTCGCGTCTTCGATGGAAGCGTTCCTGATTCTTATTCCGCTATTCTCAAGCCTCATTATTTCTCCAAACGTCAGTCAAACGCTACGCTTTGCCATCAAAAAAATCCATGTGCTAGCCAATCGCAATATGTGTAATCTGCGGTTTCGAAAAGAGCCGTAGCGGTACAATCACGCAACCCAGACCCCTGGAGATATACCCGGAGACACCGTTTTTAGCAAACGGTCCTTTGATGATGCCTTCGCTCGGGAGCCGGTCATGACGGAGAAGTTTGAATTCCAATCGAAAAGGTAGAAATATCTGACCGCCATGCAGGTGACCTGACAGTTGAATCTGATATTCGGGGCGGTCACTTACCGTAAATATATAGTCAGGATTGTGAACCAGAACGATTCTCCGCTCCGTCGGAATCTCTATGGGAAGACTTTCGGGAAGTCCCGGCCAGGCGCGCTTTTTCTTTCCGGAGTCATCCATGCCGATGAGTAGAAACTCCTTGCCGGAAAAGCCGCTAATGGTAACGAATTCGTTTTTAAGCACACGAAAACCGGCACCGGCAAAATCCTCGGCTGTGACAAACCGGTCATGATTGCCCCGAACAGCGTAGCAGGGCACGGAGTGTTTGGCAGCCAGAACCGAGATCGCACGAAGGATGGCAAGTCCGTCCTCTGCGTCGGTTCGGGAATTGGTAATATCGCCGCCAAATAGGATTGCATCGCAGGGTTGCGAAAAGATGGCATCGATTATTTTTCGAGTCGTTACCTTGCACCCCGTTCCGTGAAGATCTGAAAAAAACGCAACACGAAGCAGGGGGGAGGTGCCGACGGTGCTGCTTTCTCCGTCGATCCGGATAAGCGCACGATCCACTTCCAGGAGTCTCGGCTCGATGAGCGCGCGAATCAAAAGGGCGATTCCGAAGAGAAATACCAATGCTGCTGCCAAGATTAGTATGATCATATAAGAAGGCATGAACGGCCGCCTTTCTTTTTGGATATAAGCAATTTACTGCATCGCCTAATATGCTATAATCATGAGGTATTTTGAAATCTGTGTCAAATACTCGAATTCGAAAGAACACTCGGGATATGGAGGAATGTTTATGGTTAAGGGAGAAATTACATCGGAAGTCCTTAAGGAAATCGGGGTGCTGTCAACCAGCAAGTCCGGTTGGAACCGTGAAGTTAATATTGTTCGCTGGAATGGCGGAACGCCGAAACTGGATATCAGGGACTGGGCTCCGGAACATGAGAAGGCCGGCAAAGGTCTGACGCTTACCGGCGAAGAAGTCGCAGTGCTGAAGGAACTTTTGTCTGAATACGATCCTTATGAGGCAGAAGGCAAATAGGCCGGGAGGTACTCCTTGAATAGCGGGTCTCGCGGACTGATTGTTTCGATTTTGCTTTTTGTGCTGTGGGGAACTGTGATCACCGGGCCATTCCGATATCTTGCGTATGCGTTTCGGAGCGTATTCCTGATGCTTTGCAGTCTCGCCCATATTCCTCAGGTTTTTTCTGCATTCCTCGTTACGCTGGCGCTTGCCCTCGTTGCGGTTATTTTTCTGTTGCTGAGCTCGAAGAAGTCAGCCGAATATATGGCGGGAATCGGCGCTATCCTGAGCGTTTTATATTATTTATATACATGCATTGTCAGCCGTTCTTTTGATTCTCTGTCGTTTCCGGTTGCCCTCGGACTTGCGGCGGCGCTGCTATTTATGATGCTTCGCGCAGAAAGTGCCAGTCTCTGGCTCGGCGATGCGTATTTCTATTCCATTCCGGTCCTGCTTTTCTACGAGTTGGTTTTGACACCGCTATTTAGTGCACTTAAGATTTCCGGGACATTGCTGTCTCCGTTTATAACTGTTCCGGATGCCGGTCTGTCGACTCGAATCGGAAATCTTGCGGGGTTACCTGTGCTGGTCTGGGGCGTATTTCTTTTTACGATTACGCTTCTTCCGGTCATTTTCTTTTCAAAAGGGCGCGCAAAGGGATAACGCATTTCTTTGTTTATGATAGGAGATCACTATGGAACCTTGGGAACGGCTCGCCGAATTGCGCGAACGGATTGCCGAACACAACCGGTTATATTACGAGCAGGACGCACCGGTAATTTCCGATTTTGAATATGATGCGATGATGAACGAGCTCCTTTCTCTCGAAAAGGATTATCCGCTCTTGGCCGATCCGGATTCTCCCGCGAAAAAGGTCGGGGGACGGGCATCCGAGCGCTTTGCCAAGATCGAGCACAGAAATGTGATGCAAAGTCTGGCAAACGCATTTTCGAGAGAAGAGATCGAGGATTTCTGCGCGCGCGTTTTTCGCGTTGCGGCAGAGTACGGAACCGCGGTTGATTTCGTGGTCGAGCAGAAAATAGACGGGCTCTCGGTTTCCATCGAATACGAGGGGGGACGTCTGGCTCGGGCATCAACTCGCGGTGACGGTCAGATCGGCGAGGATATTACTCCGAACATCATGTCGATCGCAAGCCTTCCCAAGTCAATTGATTCGTCCGTACGCTATCTCGAAGTTCGCGGCGAGGTTTATATGCCCAGTGACGCGTTCCTCAAACTCAACGATTATGCCCAGATCCGGGGCGAGAAGATATTTTCCAATCCACGGAACGCTGCAGCCGGGTCACTCCGGCAGCTCGATCCGTCTATAACGGCGCAACGGGATCTCGAGGTATTTGTTTTCAATATTCAGGAAATATCCGGTAGGGAATTTGATACACACGCGCAGTCGCTTCATTTTCTCAAAGATATGGGGTTTACGGCGAGTCCGGGATATAAGGTTGCAAGGACGGCAGATGAGGTCTGGGAAGCGATCGATCAGATCGGCCAGAGCCGTGGCACTCTCCCGTACGGCATTGACGGCGCCGTGGTCAAGGTCAATTCGCTTGCTTTTCGCGACCGGCTCGGTGTGACCAGCAAATCGCCCCGCTGGGCGATTGCATACAAATATCCTCCGGAAGAGAAACAGACCGTCCTGGAGCGCATTGAGGTGTCTGTCGGCCGTACAGGGAAGCTGACACCGGTTGCTATCCTGAGGCCCGTCAGAATCGCCGGGAGCACGGTTTCCCGGGCAACGCTGAATAATGAGGACTATATTCACGAGAAAGATATCCGCGAAGGAGATGAAGTTATTATCCGCAAGGCCGGAGACGTCATCCCTGAGGTGGTTTCTGTTATTAT
>Ga0209373_10003190_pt1 | contig 15456 bp, 12 predicted proteins | sample Higcelweek5metaG_FD_187173 | JGI IMG/M metagenome (GOLD analysis project Ga0209373, IMG submission 187173) | Freshwater pond sediment microbial communities from the University of Edinburgh, under environmental carbon perturbations - High... | ecosystem: Environmental > Aquatic > Freshwater >...
AAAGTCTTTTTTGCATGCGAGCACGAGAAGTTTGAAGGAATAAAATACGTATATCTTCCGTTTATAAATGTTTCTATACTTAGAAATATAACTGCTTTTATTAGCAGCTTCTTCTATATTTTCTTTACATTTATGAAAAATCGTAAGGCGTGTTTACTTGGCGATGTCTTGAATATTTCCGTATCGGCAGGTGCTTTGTGGGCAGCAAAGATTCTTAGAAAATCAAATGTCGGAATTGTTACGGATATACCGTCGCTGCTTTACAAAAGCAATAGTGTTTTTGCTAAAGTAAGTAACCGGGTGATTAAGTCATTTGATGCATATCTTTTTTTAACTGAAGATATGAGTGAGATCGCTAACAAAAAAGATAAGCCATATTTGGTAGTAGAAGGTCAAGTAGATATAAAAATGAGCAAAACAGAAAACAATTTGAATGATAAATATGAAAAGAAAATTTGCATATATGCCGGAGGCCTCGAAAAGAAATACGGGATATCAAATCTAGTGGAAGCATTCCTGCTGGCAAACGTTCAGGATGCAGAATTGCATTTGTACGGAAGCGGGGATTACGAAGACGAGTTGCAAGGGATTTGTAAAAGCAATCCAACAATAAAGTTCTGTGGTGTTGTGTCTAATGAAATTGTTGTGCTTGAAGAAATCCGGGCTACATTACTTATAAATCCTCGTCCGACAATAGAAGAATTTACGAAATACTCTTTCCCATCCAAAAATATGGAGTATATGGTTTCCGGTACACCTGTGTTGACTACAAAATTGCCCGGAATGCCCGCCGAGTATTATCCATATGTTTTTCTGATAGAGGATGAAAAAGTAGAGGGAATATCAAAAACGTTACGTGATATTCTATCCATGAATAGGGTTGATTTGCACAATATTGGACTTCGTGCAAAAGAATTTGTTCTAAGTGAGAAAAACAATGTTATTCAGGCAAGTAAAATATTGAAACTTATTAAGGATAGAGAGAAGAAATAGACTATTGTATAATAATACGAATTGGAGGCGCCTGGGATGCAATTGTGTTATATCTTAACAATTATGTTTGCAATGTTATTGTTTAGTAGAACGGCAATTAGCGACAAATTGGCGCGCATGATTATCACCTTGTATCTATTGTGGTGGATGCTTTGGCTGGGATTATCAGCTTTAAATTTATACAAATTATACCGGGTCTCCGACTTCACATACAGCCTTTTGTTGCTCAGTATCACTATGTTTTGCATTGGGTTTTGGTTTTGCGGTACATTGAGCAATAATAAAAATGAAAATCTGAAAAGTGTTGAATACGTGCCATCTGTTCACTCAACATTTTTCCGTATACTAGTCATTATTTGCGGCATTGTTCTATTTTATTATTTAAAATATAGAGCGGTTGTCATCTCAGGGATTAGTACTAATACCCGGCTTGAAAGGTTTGTTGTCGGGAATGTTTTTTCAAGCGCGAAGGAACTCCTTTTCTTCAACTATTTTGTTGAAGCGTTTATTTCTGCGATCACTGTAATTTTTGCGTACATGATTATCTATGGCAAGATTAAAAATATAACATTCATTCTGATTGCGGCCTGTATAGCTTTATATGGAGGTTTTGGATCCGGCAGAGGACCCATAATTGATATATTAATAGCCATGGGGTTGTTGTTTTTTATTCGCTCAATTGAATCAAGAAAGAAAAAGAAAATACAGAATAAAATACTGAAAAACACCGAAGTCAAAAAATTCAAAAAGAAGAATATCGTTTTTATCGTAGTCATATCATTAATTATTGTCGGATACTCGACATGGCTAACAGTTACAAGACTGGGATTAACACAATTAAACATTGCAAATATGAAAGTTGGATTTAATGTATTGTTCGAACAGTTTTTTATATATTTTACCGGGCCATTTAGAGCATTGGATTATGGAATAAGGAATTACGATATTGGATTGCTATTCGGAAGGGGAACTTTTGCAGGGATAGATGAACTGATTAACTTAGCTTTTAGCATTATCGGTGTGACGTATAAATCTTCAAGCGGAATTATCGGAGATCTTTTGCAAGCAAATGAAATAAGTATTGGCGACGGATATTTATTTCGGTTTGCGTACACTAATGTAATGATATTCTATTTTGATTTTGGCGTCGCCGGCAGTGTAATCTTTCCGTCTCTGTATGGTTTTTTTGTAAGGAAAGCGGTTAATTTGTATGAAAAAGCCCCGTCTATACCTACTTTAATTATCATGACTTATCTATTTGTTACCATGATATATTCCGTGTTTAAGTGGGGATTACAATCGCCGTCATCCCTAGTCGTTATTGTTGCCTCCTATATGTGGTATAAATATGAATGCCGAAAAAGAATACTAAGGAACATAAAAGCGGTCGCACCTTGTACTAATAATTGAATTAGTTGCATCCAACAGAGGACTGATAACATGAACAGATGCAGCGCAGTGGGAACTAACAGAAGGTAACAAATACGTTGTTAGGAGTGAAGAAGAACCATCTGCCCACTCGCGGAAAAATATGAGACCTCAAAAGCATGTTTTTCGAATTGTGACAATGAATACCGCTTGGATTTAAGTGTTTTCAGAGGAAAGTGATATAGTATCATTTACTATACTGATTTTAGGGAGAATCATTTAATGAAAAAGATTTTGTTATTTCATCACTATGGGGCTCTGGGTGGCGCTGGTGTTAGTTTGTTACATATTGTCCAAGCAATAGATAAATCAAAGATCAAGCTAACAGTCCTATGTCCGGATTATCCCGAAGATATAGCTAATCTGCTTCAAGCTGAAGACTGTGAAGTCATTAGATCTGGAACCTCTCCCAAAGTATTTAATCACTGCATCGGAGGAATTCCTTATGCGCTTTCTTTTGCTACAGCAAAAAACATTTATGAAATCGTTAAAGACAGAAAATTCATTCGCAAGTATATTAGTGATGTAAAACCAGATATTGTTGCAGTGAACTCGATGACACTATTTATTATCGGTAAAATCGCTAAGAGTATGGGTAAACGTACTGTATGCTTACATAGAGAAACATATCAGAGAGGACTTTTGGGGTTAAGAACAAAAATAATCAAAAAAGGACTGTCAAGTTGGTTTGACAAAGTCGCTTTCGTTTCATCGAATGATTTTAATGAAACCGGTAATTCAAAAGCAAAAAAAGTGGTTATATATGACAGGGTGAATCTGGCACTATTTGATAATTTCAAAAAAACAGAGGCAAGGCAGATGCTTGGACTTAAGGAGGATAAAAAGTACATTCTATATTTGGGTGGAATGTCTGCATTAAAAGGCGCTGATATTATTATGAAAAGTATGAAGTATGTTGACCGAGCTGATGTTATTTTGATCTTTATTGGTGATTCAGATCAAGTTCAAGAACCATCATGGAGCCATAGTAAAAACGCAAAGGAGAAATTGAAGTTCGTATTAAAAAAGGGCATCAGAATGAGAACATTGAACATGTACTTCAAGGCTGGATTACAGGATAGAGTTATATTTAGGAAAGTTACAACCAATCCTGAGTTGTACTACAATGCTTGTGATTTAATTGTATTTCCGTCCACAAAACCTCATCAAGCTCGTCCGATTTATGAAGCGGGCGTAGCCAAAATACCTATCATTATTACTGATTTTTGCCAAACCAAAGAATTTGTTGAAGATGGAATAACCGGAATAACTTTCAGAAATAAAGACAGCCATGAATTAGCTAAAAAGATTAACATGGTTTTTGATGGAAAATTTGATTTGGAGAAGATAGTCCAAAACAACTATATTCAGACAGTTCGAAATCATGATTTAGCTACATTAAAGGTTGATTTAGATAATTTATTCGAGTTTGATGGAATATAAGATATTGTTGGTCCAGATGAATGACAGAATGTTTGTTTTTTTTCGTATAGCCAATTTATACTAAGTCTTCAATGAGAAATGGAACTCAATTAGGAATATCTATTTCTGAACTTTGGCGGAGGTGTTAAATTTTGCAGGAAAATGAAATCGTCGTAAGTGTGGGCTTGGTTGTTTATAATCACGAGAAATATCTGGCGCAAGCTATTGATAGCATATTGATGCAAGAAGTCAACTTCGCGTATGAATTAGTCATTGGGGATGATATGTCAACAGACAACTCCAGGGACGTTATATTGGCATACAAAGAAAAATATCCGGATAAAATCACTTTGCTTTTTCAAGAAAAAAATGTTGGCGGCACTAAAAACATATACGATATTTTTATGAAAGCCAGGGGCAAATATGTCGCATGTCTTGAAGCAGACGATTACTGGATAGATGCAAAAAAGCTGCAAAAACAAGTGGATTTTCTTGAGAGTAATCGTGATTATTTAGGGGTGAGTCACTTAATTGAAGCACGTGATATGGACGGTAAATATATATCAACGCAGCCATCATCTCCCAAAATCATAGGTAAAGATGCCACAGCGGATTTATTTTTAAAGGGCTACCACTTTTCTGCCGTGGCTACAGTCTTCAGGAATATTTTCCTCGACAAGACTTCCGATTATTCCATTTACTATAAAGCACACAAATTCGTCGGTGACTTAACGATGTGCATGATTCTATTAGACAAAGGCAAAATAAGGGTATTGAATGAAGCATTGTCAGCATATAGATGCAGAAATATTGAGGGTGAAACCAATTATAATTCGATTAGAAATGATTTGCAGAAATACAGTGATCATATGCAGCTGTTGAACGCAATAACGATATATTTCGCCGGTAGATATAGTTTTTCCAGGGAATATATTGAAAGATCAACATTTGCATTTTTTTCTTCCATTAAACGTGGTGATTTTAAGAAGTTTCGGTGTATTTTTAGTACAATACCTAATAAAACAAAGGTACACTTTTATATCTTACTGCCCTTCAATTTTGCCAAAAGAATTATGAAAAAAATTATTCTGCTTTTCAAACGAAACAAAAAAACTGATTAAAGGTAGATAAATGAAAACTCCGGTATCTCTGAAGAGAAATTTTGTCTATAATTTTTTGCTCAACATTATCAATATGCTTTTTCCATTAATTACCGCACCCTACATTTCTCGAGTGTTGGGAGCGGAAAATCTTGGGAAGTATGGTTTTTCGTTATCTTTCTCAAGCTGGTTTTTGATTTTTGCTACTTTTGGAACGACAACATATGGTATTAGAGAAATTTCAAAGGTAAGAGATAACAAAGAACTAATTGACAAAGCTTTCTCTGAAATATTTCTGATCAATTTTATTGCAACCACAATCACTTTGTTTGTGTATTTGATTGTTATATTTGTTACGCCAAAAACAAACACAGAGATCGTGTTATTTCTGATTTCCGCAATATCCATATTCATGAATTTGTTCTGTATTGACTGGTTGTTTATGGGCCTTGAAAATTTTAAAATGATAACATTCAGAAGTTTTTTAATTAAGATTATATGCTTGATTTGCATTTTTGTTTTTGTGAAACAGAAAAGTGATTATACCTTGTATGCCATAATAAGTGTCTTTGCCTTTGGCTTTGCGAACGTGTTAAATGTCATATATAGCAGGAAGTTTGTTTCTTTCTCGTTTAAAAAACTGAATTTAAAGAAGCACTTGAAAAAGCTGAAAATATTTTTCTACTCTGCCATTGTTGTCAGCATGTACACAATTTTCGATCAAGTCTTTTTGGGCTTCCTCTCGACCAATAAAGATGTAGCATTTTATGGCAGAGCAAAGCAGATATACTATTTTGCGATTTCCGTAACACTATCCATATCAACCGTTCTTCTACCCAAATTAATCTACCTGCATCACACCGACTTTGAACAATACAAAAGTTTGCTGAAAAAGTCACTAAATTATATATATATATTTTCGGTCCCGTCGGTTTTGGGGCTTATGGTCTTGTCCAAAGATATAATGATGTTATTTGGCGGAAGCGAATTTGCGGAAGCTTACGTTGCACTCATTATCCTGTCGATTCTGGTGTTTACTGTTTCTTTAGGCACATGGCAGTATGATCAACTTTATCTGCCTCTCGGAATAGAGAAAATTGGATTGAGAACACAAATTTTTATGGCATTAGCCAGCGTTTGCGGCAACTTAATATTGATCCCTAAATTTGGATATATCGGAGCAAGCATCAGCCTTGTCATGGCAGAGATATTCGGAACAATTTATGGAGTTTGGTATGTAAAAAAGAGAACACATGAGGTTAAGGTAAAATATCTGACAAAGTCCTTAGTAAAATACATATTAGCTGCTTTTCTAATGTCACTGCTTATTGTGTTATTTAGATTTTCGGACAGCGGGTATATGCTTAACATCGTTTTCGGCGTGCTTGTCGGATCAATGGTTTATTTTGGGGTTTTGTATCTAATTAAAGATGACATATGCAAGGAGTTCATATCGTTCCTTCATAAGAAAATCAGCAAAAAAGTGTAAGGTCGATCATCGGTCTGCGTAATATGACGAATCGATCATTAATCGGCAACTTATGATCGTTTGTTTGAAAAGGCATAAATGGAATGTATAATGATTCTAAATATTAATATTCAACCCACTTCGCTGATAAGAAAGAAGGGTATTGTAAGTTGAATAGTTTCTATACACCTTATGAATTGAAAGAGTTGGGGCTGGCAAGTTTCGGGGAAAATGTGTTGATAAGCTCTAAGGCAAGCATTTACGGAGCAGAAAAAATCAGCATTGGAAATAATGTCAGGATCGATGATTTTTGCATATTAAGCGGAAAAATAACCATTGGGAATTATGTTCATATTGCCGCTTATTCAGCTTTGTACGGTGATCTTGAAGGGGTTGTGGTAGAGAATTTTGCTAACATTTCATCGAAGGTTACAATCTATGCAGTTAATGATGACTATTCCGGAGAAGGAATGACCAACCCTATGATTCCTGATAAATATAAGAAAATTCAACGCAAAGAAGTAGTAATCGGACGGCATGTAATTATTGGATCCGGGTGCGTTGTTTTGCCCGGTTCTATACTTGGCGAAGGTTCTTCGTTCGGAGCAATGACTCTGATCAACAGAAGCTCACAACCGTGGAGTATAAACGTTGGTATTCCGTTTAAAAAGATCAGAGAAAGAAGCAAGGCTTTGCTGGAATTAGAAGAAAAATTTTCGAGGGAGAATTAGCGAAAATGACAGAACAAATTCAAGTCACACGCTCTTCCATGCCTGAACTTGAGGAGTACATTGAGGAAATTAAGGATATATGGGAAAGCCACTGGCTGACTAATATGGGCGTTAAGCATATTCAGTTGGAAACTGAAATTTCAAAGTATCTGGACGTCAATAATAGTACATTGTTTACAAATGGACATTTGGCATTGGAATGTGCCATTACTGCATTAGGACTTACCGGAGAAGTGATTACGACACCATTTACTTTTGCATCCACGACACATGCAATAGTGAGATGTGGTTTGGAGCCTGTTTTTTGCGATATCAATTATTCCGATTATACGATTGACACCGATAAACTCGAAAGCTTGATTACCGCTAAGACATCTGCAATTATCCCCGTGCATGTATATGGAAACATATGTAATGTCTCAGAGATCGAAAGAATTGCGAACAAGTATAATTTGAAAATTCTATATGATGCGGCACATGCTTTTGGGGTGACCGTTAACGGCGTAGGTGTAGCTAATTTCGGCAATGCATCTATGTTTAGTTTTCATGCCACAAAAGTTTTCAATACAATTGAAGGCGGAGCCGTAACCTACAAAGATCCCGAATTAAGGAAGACACTGAACGATCTGAAGAATTTTGGCATAACCGGACCGGAGAGCGTCGAATATGTTGGCGGAAATGCCAAAATGAATGAATTTCAAGCTGCAATGGGTCTGTGTAACCTTCGTCATATTCAAACGGAAATCAGTAAGAGAAAAGTGATCGCAGAGAGATATTATCACCTGCTCAGCGATATTGATGGAATTGTACTATCAAAACCTCAGAATGGCGTTGTAAGTAATTATGCCTACCTTCCCGTATTATTCGACGGCTATAAGTTCAATCGAGACGAAGTATCCGATAAATTGAGCGCAGAGGGTATTAATGCCCGCAAATATTTTTACCCGCTGACCAATAGTTTTGAATGCTATAAAGGAAGATTTGATGTTCAAAAAACACCTGTTGCAAATTACATTGCGGATAGGGTACTGACACTACCTCTTTATGCTGACTTGAAATTGGAAGACGTAGATAGAATTTGTGCTATTATCATTGACAAGTAAATACATTCTACTTGCAAAGAAAATCGAAAAGGAATAACACTATGTATTTTTGGGAATGCATTTTGATTCTGTTCTGGATGGTGGTTGTTCCGTTTTTGATTGGCACTTTTGTTGTTAATCAGCTTTTCAAAGTGAAGAATCCGGATTTGTTGTTAACATTTGTATGTGGTTCAATTAGCATGCTCGCAATCTTTTATGTTCTTGAAATACCGATGCAGTATTTCAAGGTGCATCTGAGTGTTTTAGTATTAAGTTGGAAAGTAATTATTCCTTTGATTTGTATAATGGTTCTTTTTCTGAATCGAAAAGACTACAAAGACATCCTGAAAAACTATATAAAGCAATTTAGACAGCTTTCATGGGGTACCATCATTATTATTCTTCTGGTTTTTGCACAAGGGGTACTCGTTGCTTTGTTTCAACATGTAGATGCCGATGATGCTTTTTATGTTGCAAGTGCAACAACCGCTGTTTCAACTGATTCGATTTTTCAGTTCGATCCCTTTACCGGATTGCCTTTGGCTGTATATCCTTCCAGGTATTTGCTATCACCGTTCCCGATTTTTATTGCACTCCTTTCTAAATTGGTATTGATCCATCCAACAATTATTGCTCATACACTTTTACCGGTTTTTCTGATTCCTTTGTCCTACGCAATCATGGCCGTGCTCGGTAAAAAGCTTTTTCAAGACAGATCCTCATCAGTACAAATATTCATGTTCCTCCTATGCGTGATTAATATATTCGGGAATGTGTCTATTTACACAAGTTCTACATTTATGCTCTTCCGTATATGGCAGGGGAAGGCGGTCCTTGCCAGCATTATCCTTCCGGCAGTTTTCTATTTTTCCTTCCGAACAATGTCCGGAGACAATAAACCCGGCGAATGGGTCATGCTGTTTTGCTGTGTACTTGCAGCCTGTTTGTCATCATCAATGGGGATTCTGTTGACTCCAATCATGATTATGTGTTTAGGGATCGTGTTTGCGATCCGAAACAGATCCCTTCGTACAGTATGTTATTCGCTTTTGTGTTGTGCGCCCTGCGTTGCATGTTTATTAGCAAGTATTGTCTACTAAAAACTCGTGAGGATCGAAAATGATTGAACTGCTAAGATTAACATTTACTCAGATACTTACTTCCTATTCACAATATAGTGGAAGTGGCATGTATCTGATGTTTCTTTTCTTTTCACTCATTTATATTTATGTTGCAGAAAAAAAGACTGTAGAAAAAAGTCTTTTGCTTTACTATCCAATACTCATTCTGGCTGTTATTTTTAATCCCTTTATTGCATATGTGATTATTCGTGTTATAGGAGATAATACATATTGGCGGATGTTCTGGATTTTACCGACATCCGTTGTTATCGCTTACACAGCAACCAGGATCATATGTTTTAACGCAGAAAAGTATAAAAGAATAGTGGTTTTAATCACCTTGGTTGCCATCTTAATCGCAGGTGGAAGATTTATTTTTACAAACCAGAACTTCACCACCTCCGGTAATTGGTTTAAGTTGCCGCCGCAAACAATCCAAGTTTGTGAGATCATAAAACAGGATTGCGATGGAAAAATTCGCGTTGTTGTACCGGCTGATCTTGAAGTGTCAATACGTCAGTATGATGCAGATATTCAAATGCCATACGGTAGAGCAGGAAGTGATAATACCGGCGTGACGGCAGAATCTGTAAAAAACTTTCATTCTCTGATGCAGGAAAACGTTTTAAATGTGGATGTTATCACCTCTTATATGAGAGCCTTTGTTTGCAACTATATTGTTCTGTATAAAACCACAACGCCTTCTTATAGCATGGAAGTTTACGGATTTCAGTTAGTTGCTTCAACCGAATCCTATAATATATATCGATTTCCTGTGGACGGGATGGAGGCTGACGAATAATAAATTATTGGCAAATAATTTGATTGCAACTATAATGTTATGACATTCATGAAATTACGGTTATACTTTGTTGCTTATTCATAAGGGACTGAATTTCTGAAATTGAAACTGTCATACAGAGATCAAAATGAATGGTGGATTTAATGAAAATACTTGTAACCGGTGCAAATGGTTTTGTTGGTAAGAATCTGGTGTTGGAACTGAGAAATCAGGGATACACGGATGTATTTGAATTTGACGTTGATACTGATCCTGCCTTGCTGGATCAGTTCTGCTCGGGCGCTGAATTTGTTTTCCATCTTGCCGGTGTGAACCGCCCTAAGGATCAGTCTGAATTCATGGAAGGAAACTTCGGGTTTACATCAACTATGCTGGACACCCTTAAGTCTCATAAGAATACTTGCCCGGTGATGATCTCTTCTTCCACGCAGGCTGTACTGGACAATCCGTACGGTCAAAGCAAGAAGGCAGGAGAAGAGTTGATGTTCGCGTATGCGCAGGAGACCGGTGCGAAGGTGCTTGTTTATCGTTTTCCGAACGTCTTCGGCAAGTGGTGCCGGCCGAATTATAACAGTGCCGTCGCTACTTTTTGCAATAATATAGCAAATGATCTTCCAATCCAGGTCAATGACAGAAGTGCCGTGTTGAATCTGGTATACATTGATGATGTTGTCGAAGAATTGCTGCGTGCAGTGAAGGGAATGCCCGGTCAGGCCGGGATGTACTGCGCTGTGCCGGTTACTTATACAATTACACTCGGTGAAATTGTTGACTTAATTTACTCCTTTAAGGCGAGTCGTGAGGAGAGGGGCATCCCGGATATGTCCGATGCCTTCACATCAAAACTTTACAGCACTTACCTAAGTTATCTGCCCAAAGATCAATTTAGTTATCCACTAAAGATGAATGTCGATAACAGGGGTTCTTTTACTGAGTTTCTCCGGACTCCCGAAAGAGGTCAGGTATCCGTAAATGTATCCAAACCCGGAATTACCAAGGGTAATCATTGGCATCACAGCAAGAATGAAAAGTTTCTTGTTGTAAGCGGTACCGGAGTGATTCGTTTTCGCAAAATCGGTACGGAAGAAATAATCGAGTATCCTGTAAGCGGTGATAAACTGGAAGTTGTGGATATTCCGACGGGATACACACATAACATTGAGAATGTAGGCGATACCGAAATGGTTACTGTTATGTGGGCAAATGAGTGTTTTAATCCGGATAAGCCGGACACGTATTTTTTGGAGGTATAAGGGTGAGCGAGACAAAAGCAAAAAAACTCAAATTAATGACTATCCTCGGAACAAGACCTGAAATTATCCGTCTATCCGAGGTCATTAAGAAATGTGATACGTATTTTGATCATGTGCTTGTGCATACGGGACAGAACTGGGATTACACGCTCAATCAGATTTTCTTCGAAGATCTGGGTCTTCGTGCTCCGGATCATTATCTGAACGCAGTCGGTAATGATTTGGGTGAGACAATCGGAAACATTATTGCCAAGAGTTATGGTATTCTTGCAGAAGTCAGACCGGATGCCCTTCTGATTCTCGGAGACACAAATTCAGCACTCTCGGCGATATCCGCCAAAAGACTCAAGATTCCGATTTTTCACATGGAAGCAGGCAACCGTTGCTTTGATGAAAATTTGCCTGAGGAGACAAACCGCCGCATCGTGGATCATATCGCCGATGTCAACCTATGTTACAGCGAACATGCAAGAAGATATCTAAACTACGAAGGAATCGCCAAGGAACGCACATATGTCACAGGTTCACCTATGGCAGAAGTTCTGACAGCCAATCTGACCAAGATTAAGTCCAGCTCTATTCTTGAGACTCTGGGCCTTGAAAAGGACAAGTATATCCTGCTTTCGGCGCATCGTGAAGAGAACATTGATATTGAGAACAATTTCTTTGGTCTTATGAACGCAGTAAATGCCATGGCAGAGATATATGATATGCCTGTTATTTATAGCACACATCCCAGAAGCGCCAAGTTCATCGAGCAGAGACAATTCAAATTTCATCCGAATGTCAGAAGTCTTCAGCCATTTGGATTTTCGGATTATAACAATCTGCAGGTAAATGCGTTCTGCGTTGTGTCCGACAGCGGTACAATTCCCGAAGAATCCTCCTACTTCAAGTTCCCGGCAGTTTCTGTGCGTACGAGCACAGAAAGACCGGAGGCGATGGATAAGGGTAACTTTATTATCGGAAGCATCAGTACCGAGCAGGTGCTCCAGGCAGTAGATCTGGCTGTAGCAATGTATGGAAACGGTGATCTGGGATTAACAACACCGGATTATGCCGACGAAAATGTAAGTACCAAGGTCGTAAAGATCATTCAGAGTTATACAGGAATTATCAATAGAACTGTATGGAGAAAACAATAAAGGACAATAACAAGTGGAGGAGAAATAATGTTTAAGGGTGCAACATTACTAATTACCGGAGGTACAGGAAGCTTCGGAAACGCAGTTCTTGACCGTTTTCTTAATACTGACATCGGAGAAATTCGTGTTTTTTCAAGAGATGAGAAAAAACAGGACGATATGCGGCATAAATATAAAAGCGATAAAATTAAGTACTACATCGGGGATGTGCGTGATTTGCCGAGTGTGAAAAACGCCATGCATGGCGTTGATTATATTTTTCACGCTGCGGCCTTAAAACAAGTTCCATCCTGCGAATTTTTCCCGCTTGAAGCGGTTAAAACCAACGTGTTAGGTACTGACAATGTACTCACTGCCGCTATTGAGGCCGGAGTGAAGAAGGTCATTTGTCTTTCGACAGATAAGGCAGCTTATCCGGTCAATGCAATGGGGACATCCAAAGCGATGATGGAAAAGGTTTTTGTTGCAAAATCAAAAACTGTATCCCCGAAAAAGACTTTAATCTGTGGTACGAGATATGGAAATGTTATGTGTTCAAGAGGATCAGTTATTCCTTTATTTGTTGAACAAATTAAAGCAGGAAAACCGCTGACAATTACGGAGCCTACAATGACTCGTTTTATTATGAGTCTTGAAGAAGCAGTCGAACTTGTGTTATTTGCTTTTGAGAAGGCAGAGAGCGGAGATATCATGGTGCAAAAAGCACCGGCATCAACGATTGGAGATCTGGCTCAGGCCGTAAAGGAACTCTTCCATGTTAATAATGATATTAAGATTATTGGCATACGGCACGGAGAAAAGATGCATGAGACACTGCTAACCAATGAAGAGTGCGCACAGGCTATAGACATGGGTGATTTTTTCAGGGTTCCGGCAGATAAACGCGATCTGAATTATGATAAATTTTTTACTGACGGGGATCAACTCAGAAATGAACTTACTGAATTTAATTCAGGTAATACGGACATATTGACAGTTGAAGAAGTGAAAGAAAAACTCATGACACTTCAATATATAAGGGATGAACTCACCGAATGGAATGCTAAAAAATAAGCCGATTATTTGGAGATGGCAGGAATTCAATAAACACCGGTGATCGGCGAAAATTAAGATTCTGACAGAGGATCTTAACGGAGAGGCTAATTTGGATACAAAAACCGGGTTATGATATACAATTGAATCAATTCGCACACAGTTATTTACCGTAGTATGTGGAGGATGAAAAGTGAATCAGCAGAATGAAACAGAGCAAGATGAAATTAGCATCAGAGAATTGATCGAGACCATTTGGAAAGGCAAGCTGATCATTGTAATTGTTACCATTTTTGCGATATTGACAAGTTCTATCGTCAGTTTTTTTATCCTTCCGAAAAAATATTCAGCGACAGCATCATTATCCGTTAAGCCAATAACAATCAAGTTGTCTGCCCTTGACAGTACGGTCGTTATTGTTGATTATTTGGCCATTATGCCAACTAAAACGAAAGCAGATTATATCGGCAAGGTGACCTCGTCTCAAGTACTCGAAAATACAATTGAGAAGCTGGGGCTGAAGGATGCTAACGGCAACACGCTCAGTGTGAGTGAATTAAGTTCTATGATTACCGTCACTAATGTTATGGAATCGGATCGTATATTAGTTACGATCAACAGTACTGATCCTCAAAATACAGCTCTCATTGCGAATACACTGAGTCAAGAGTTTAAACAGATAGTTGCGGATGATTTCAATTCACAAATTCAAGGAATATCAGATTCTATTACAAAGCAGTTGTCAGATGGAGAAGCCCTTTTGAGCGAGAAAATTAAAACGTTGAATGATTATCGCTCGGGAAACACCAATATTGATTTACTCGAAAAAGAAATTGAAGTTCTTATTGACCAGATAACCGAATACCAGATGGATTTGCAGGATTTGGAGACACAAATTGCCGCAGATACCGTGGCGCTTCAGACTTTGGAAAGTGTCTCGCCATCGACAGATCTCATAACATCCGAAGACTTTAATATTGGCGTAGGTCTTGGTAATGAAACGTTGAATCCCAAAAAATCATCGGCAATGTCAGACATCATTATCTCGCCGGACAGCCTCCAAGATTCACTTCTAACGATAAACATTAATTACCTTCAGACTAGACTGATAACTAATCAAGCAAAAAAAGAGGCACTTGAGACACAAATTCCGGAAATGGAATCAGCCTTAACGGATTCACAGGTAATAATGACAAGGCAAGAATATGAGTACAATGTAGTGAATAATGACATGTTAATGGTTCAAAAAGCATGTACAGCATATCAACAAAGAAGCATGGAAGTGCTGACATATTCTTCTTCGGATATCGGTAAAAGCATTATTTTCATTTCATCCGAGGCGCCTGTTCCGGGAGGACCCATAAGCCCGAATAAGAAGAAGATCATTGCCATTACCGCAATGCTGGGCTTCAGCCTGAGCGTGTTTTTTGTACTGTTTCGAAATTACTGGAGAAGAACCAAATCGGTTCCATCGAAATAATGCAAGAAATCATTCCAACTAAATCGGAGAACTGATATGTGGAAAATGAATCGGCTTTTGTTCGCATGGCTGGTGGCCGTGCTTGCAATTGCTCTGGCTTCCTGCTCCACTGATGCGAAGGACACTGGTACTAATGTCGGCAGCGATTCTAACGATACGGGTGTTGTAACATCTGTGACTGAAAGTGAACCGGTCGATTCGTCTGCACAGGATTCAACAGATAGTCCAACCGAAGTCTCCACGGAAACAACGGAGGGGGACAATATTTGGCGCCTGACTCAGTATGAGGATTCAACAGGTTCGCAGGCGATTTTTTATACAATTTCAAGAAACGGCGGGGATGATTTGATTGTGATTGACGGCGGTACGGCCGGCAATGCGGATTATGTCCGTAGTGTG
>Ga0209373_10003191_pt1 | contig 15456 bp, 12 predicted proteins | sample Higcelweek5metaG_FD_187173 | JGI IMG/M metagenome (GOLD analysis project Ga0209373, IMG submission 187173) | Freshwater pond sediment microbial communities from the University of Edinburgh, under environmental carbon perturbations - High... | ecosystem: Environmental > Aquatic > Freshwater >...
CGGCAAGAATTATCGAATAATCAATCATCTTACACCACCAGATCCTTTCCCTTGAATACGCCGAGTGGATACTGAGGGATCATGTTTTCCTTTAGCCATGTAAGCGACTCCACCGGTTCTTTGCCCCAGTTGGTCGGACATGTCGACAAAAATTCGACAAAGGCAAATCCAAGGCCTTGCTGCTGAACGCGGAATGCTTTGGCAACGGCTCTTTTTGCCGCTTGAATATTCTTGAAATCCGTTACGGTAACACGCTCGATATAAACAGCTCCGGTAAGTGTTGCAAGCATTTCGCTTACGTTAATCGGATATCCTTGTACTGCAGCGTCTCTGCCGAACGGAGATGTCGTCGTCACCTGTCCAAGTAAACTGGTCGGAGCCATCTGTCCGCTGGTCATTCCGTAAACCGCATTGTTTACAAAAAACGTGCAGATCTTTTCTCCACGGGCAGCGGCATGAATAATCTCAGCGGTACCGATCGACGCAAGGTCCCCGTCACCCTGGTATGTGAAAACCATTTTGTCCGGATGAACTCTCTTGATTCCGGTTGCCACCGCAGGCGCGCGTCCGTGAGCCGCCTGTACCATATCACAGGCAAAGTACTCGTAATTGTTGTATGTGCATCCGACCGAGGATACTCCGATCGTATGGTCCAAAATCCCTGTCTCGCTCATGACTTCTGCAATAATTCTGTGAATAATTCCATGAGTACATCCGGGACAATAGTGAAAAGGCTTTTGAGTCAATCCTTCTGTGCGCTGAAAAACGATTGCCATTATTTACTCACTTCCTTATGTATGGATCGGATCTGATCCAGTATTTCTTTTTGTGACGGCAGATTGCCGCCCATTCTTCCGTAAAAATGAACCGGCTTGCAGCCGTTTACGGCAAGCCTGACATCCTCGACCATCTGCCCTGCATTGAGTTCGATGTCCAAAAACGCCTTTGTCTTCTCACTTTTTGCTACTTCTGCAATAATTTCTGACGGAAAAGGCCAAAGCGTGATCGGTCTTATCATTCCGACGCGGATGCCCTCTTCCGATGCCTGTCGTATCACGTTACGGCAAATCCGGCTACAGGTTCCGTATGCGGTAATGACAATTTCCGCATCTTCCAGATTCAGTCCTTCATAACGGACTTCGGTCTTTTTGATAACGGAATATTTATCCTGAAGTTCTCTGTTTTTCGCTTCGAGATCATCCGGATTGATGTAAATGGAGGTAATGGTGTTGTGCTCCGTGCGTCCGGCTCTTCCGGTCACTGCCCAGGGCTTGTCGGGGATAACCATTGGCTCATTGTCCCGATAACTGACCGGCTCCATCATTTGTCCGAGCGTCCCGTCGCCGAGGATCATGACAAGAATTCTGTACTTGTCTGCAATGTTAAATGCCTCAACCGTCAGCTCATAGAGTTCCTGAATGGATGCAGGTGCGATGACAACATTGTAATAGTCACCGTGTCCGCCGCCCTTGGTTGCTTGAAAATAATCTCCCTGTGCGGGCAAAATTCCACCGAGTCCCGGGCCGGCACGGACAATATTCACAACAACGGCAGGCAGCTCCGCGCCTGCAATATAGGAAATACCTTCCTGCTTAAGACTGATTCCGGGCGAGGACGAAGATGTAAGCACTCTTCCTCCGGCAGCGGCCGCGCCGTAAACCATATTGATTGCGGCTACTTCGCTTTCAGCCTGCACGAAGGTCCCGCCGACCTTATTCATCATCAGCGCCATATAGTGCATGATTTCGGTTTGAGGGGTAATCGGATATCCGAAGTAAAAACGGCAACCGGCACGCATCGCCGCTTCGGCGATCACCTCGTTGCCCTTCATCAAAACTCTCTTGCTCATAAATTCCTCCTCACTTCTCAACTGTAATCACGGAATCGGGGCATTGAACCGCGCAAAATGTACACCCGATGCATTTGGTCTGATCCGTGCAGGAAGCGGGATGATAGCCTTTACTGTTAAGACGTTCTTTATCCAGCACAATAATTGCTTTCGGGCAAACCGCAACACATAAACCACAGCCCTTGCAAAGATCATCCTGAAATGAAACCTTCGCCATTGTCATCCTCCTTGAAAATCGGTTGACCCGCTTCACAATCGAAGCGCCCATCCGCTTAAAATTAGCATTACCAATTATAAACGTGTGATTTTAGAAAAGCAAATCAATCAAGCAATCCATTTACGAATTGCAATCAATCTTCTGGACAGTTCCGAAAGCGGTATCAAAAGAAGGAGATCTTTCCATATTAAGGGAATGATCGTCATGGCGGCAACGCCTGAAAAGGTCGCTTTTTCGGCAGTCTCGGATGCAAAGGATGTCAAATACAAATAATAGTACGCGGCTCCCATCAGGTAACACAGGAGAAGCGCAATGGCTCCTGCCGTAAGAATCACAACATAATTTCGAAAAGCGGTTTTATCCGCGACAATAAGAAGTCTCGAAAACAGACCCGCCGCAAGTGCACTTACCACAAACCCGAGAAGAAATCCAAAGGTTGGCTTGAAAATATACGCAAGCCCTCCCCCGGAAACAAAAACCGGCAGTCCCGATAACCCCATCACAAGATAGAGAATTTGGGATAGCGCGCCTTTCCACGGGCCGAGAAGAAGGCCTGACAGTATAGCTGTCAACAGTTGCAGCGAAAACGGAATCGGAAGCGCCATCAGACTTATTCGAGCCGATACGATCATCAGAACAGTGAATAATGAAATCTGCGTCATATCCAGAAGACGGCGACGGCGCTTCTGCCTCTCCGTACCGGATTCATTTTTAATTTCTGTAATTTCAGGTACTGCTTGATTGTCCATGGTCTCTCCCTGCTTACGTTGTATATAGTAAAGTTAAGAGTCATTGTAAACCATCGAATCAAATTGTCAACCTTCGCAACAAAAAAAGGAGGAGCGAACTCCCCCTTTTTGTTAATGCTATTTGGCTTACTTGATTGCCTGACCGCATTCCGGGCAGAACTTGGGAGCCACCTGACCTTCGGTGCCCTTCCATCCGCATGCTTTGCATTCAGGAACGGCAGTAGCTACTTCCGCTTTTTTCTTGCCGCATTCAGCGCAGAACTTTCCGGTGTTACCCTTAGCTCCGCAATCGCAATCCCAACCTTGAATAGGCTTGGGCATCGGTTTACCGCATTCGGCGCAGAATTTTCCGGCATTCCCCTCATGTCCGCATTCGCATTTCCAACCGCTTGTCGCCACAGCTACAGCGACAGGCATTGATGCTGCATTTGCAACCTGCTGTGACTTAATCACATCGAAAGCTGCTGCTGAGGGTGTTCCACCCATAGCTCCTGCACCCATTCCGCCAAGAACACCGACTCCCATGAGCGCGCCCAACGCACCACCTTGATTGTTTGCCGCAGCCACTTGAGCTTCGGCATTCATTGCGACAGCGCGAGCCGCAAGCATTGAGGGATTCTTACCGAGCATAATGTCTCTGTCAAAGTCCTGAATTCTTACTCTGGATTCATCATCCGGTGTAATACCGCCGATACCGACAGAAACAACAATCATTCCACGGCCATCCAGCCATTCTGCATCCAGAACATCATTCATGTAGTCACGAAGACTCGTCTGTTCGCGTTGCAGACGGTTGTATTGAATATTGTCACCACCGGCGCCCATTCTGCTCAGCGCTTCAGATAACTTCGATATGAATTCCATCTTCGCCTGATCCATAAGCATGTCGCGGGTATAAGAGTCCGCAACATTGCCCACAACAGATGTAAAGAACGCGACAGGATTCTCGATCCGGAAAGAAAATGTTCCGTTGACACGGATATAGATACCAAGGTATGTCGGATCGTCATAAGGAATCGGTGATGGTGTTCCGAATTTATTGTCGATGATCTCGAGCATATTCACAAAATATACTCTCTGCTGCATCGGAATTTCTCCGCCTGACTTAATACGACCCCAGAGGTCCGCAATAGATTGTTTTGCACCTTCGAGAAAACCGCTCGAGCCAAAGCAGGTCGGAGCCGATGAAGCATCCCAGGTATACATGCCCGCTTCGGTGGTAAAATCAGTTACCTTGCCGTTGTCGACCAGAAGAAGAGCCGTTCCTTCGGGTACAGCGATCTTCGAACCGTTGGAAATGACCTCCATGTCACCCTTGTTGCTTCCCTTACTGATTCGCTTGGCGCCGCGCTTGACAAGAACTTCCTTGCCGAGTGAGTCACAGGTGAAAAACTCCAGATACTGATCCGATAAAGTAGAAGATACTGACTGAATTGCCGCTTTAATAAGTCCCATTTTGTTTCCTCCCGCGTCAGATTGATTAGGATTCCGTTATCCTGTCAGCCCGCCAAAGACGCATGTCGACGGGTGTAAGGGATACTCCGCAGAACTCACAGACTTTATTTCCCAACGTTCTTACCGGAGCTCCGCAACTCTGACATACCATGCCGTAAGAATTGCTGTCCCGCATTGCAAGTTTGTTCTCATCCATAATATAAATTATTTCGATATTATAACGAGCCTGACTCGGGACGTTCCGGTCTCCGGAAATCACATTATCATTTTGCTTTATATAATGCAAATATTCAAGAGCCGTTTGAAAAGTAATCGCCCGGGTTCCCGAATTTTTCTCGTAAGATCGTATGCCGGTGCGGTGGATATTAATGCCCGAAAAACACTCAAATTTCCCTTGGTCCTTCAGGTTATCAATCCGCTGCCGCAGACTCGCTCGAAAAGCGTCCGTGACCCGGATTGGAAGCTCTGCTTTATCGGAGCCGTCGGAATAAAGTGTGCCGACTGAACCACTGACGTCCTCCGATTGTGTCGAAGACCCGGTGCTAATCTCACTAAGATATGTCACCAGAAGTTGCTCGCATGCGGAAATCATCTGCCTGACATTGAGTTCCGGGAAGTCCTTGGCGATCGATGGAATCAACGCAGATGACATATCCGAGACTGATCTCGGCTGGCTTTCCGGCGAAAAATCGACGTCACTGAGTTTCAGGTTTTTCGCGCCTAGTTCATTTGCAATACCGCTGAAAATCGTTCCGATCAAAGACTGTTTAATTCGGCGTATTCCTGTATAAATAGAGATTCCGACTACGCCGACAAAGGAAGCAATACCGATTGTGATTAGTACAATGATAATGGTTGTATTCATTTAGCTATGACTCCCGACCCGCATAAAAATGCGTGGCATACTTAATAGTTATAGAATATGCTTTTTTTCATTCGAAGCAAGGGAATATGATTGTCGGTCTCTTCCCTCCACTCAGGCGGAAGAAATTCATCAAGTCCGCTGGCAAATCGAAGCGGAATACCCGTCAACGCGGAAGCTTCGGTAAGGATCGGGTAAGATATTTGCAGTTCTTCACCGGTCGTTTCATTCAGCAAATTTGAATTATCGATCAAACCGTATATCGGCAGGCTGGCGGCTTTTGAAAGAATTCGGGCTGTCTCGGCAATGCCGCGCGCATCTACCGTAAAAGGCCTAAACGTGTTTACAACCATATACACCCGGCACTCAGTCTTTTCGATCCTGCCTCGCATGCTTGAAAGCACACGGGCGCCAAGGTCTTCTCCGCCGACATCAAAAACACCGATGCTGTTCGGGCTGTCAAACACCGCGTTGACATCTGCGGAAATGGCCGGGACATCGACATTCGAATTTGCAAAAACAGGCGCGATGACGCGGATTCCTTCCTTTTCGAGAAGTGCACCGGCATCCGCTGACCGGTAATACGGATTAACAATGTCCAAATCTACTAATATGATGTTTTGGTCGGGATATTCCACGGAAAGCTCACGCGCAAAATGAACGGACACTTCGGACTTACCACTGCCGTATGCCCCGAGAAAAATGTATAGCCGCGGAATTACTCCCTTTGTAGTGTCCTCGTCTGACTTAATTATCTTCTTCATTTGCTCCTCACGTCGTAAATATACATTTGATTCATTGACGGATTCGAGTTCATGTAATTTAATAGTGTGGAAGGACTTAAGTACAAGATCAGATTAACACAATTGGACCAATCTTGGAAACCGAACACGTTAAATGATTTAGAATCCTTGGAGGTTTACTCATGTTTTCTTTTTTGAAGCACCGTCGCGAACCTGAGACAACTATCGCTGCTGTCCCTTCCTCTTCAGTAATTGATCCGGCGCTGATTGCCGTAATTACCGCTGCGATCGCACGTTTTCGCGATAGCGGCACATCGGTCTCAAAGGATGTTGGTTTTGTTGTCAGGCGCGTTCGTAGAATATGATATCAATTTGGGATGATTCATCAATGGACCGGATTTCCGGCAGAAAAGGATTAATGTGAAGCGGCGAAAGCCGCTTTACATTCAGTGTGTATGAAGTACTTTGTATTACTCGGAGACGGAATGGCGGACCTGCCGATACCTGAACTCGGCGGCAAAACACCGCTACAGGCAGCAACTACTCCGATTGCCGATTCCCTTGCAGCAACTTCCTTGTGCGGAATGGTTCAAACCGTTCCAGAGGGCATGGAACCCGGAAGCGGCCCTGCTAACATGTCTGTTATGGGCTATGACCCAATAAAATTTTATACCGGCCGTTCACCGCTCGAGGCTGTGAATCTTGGGATTCAGATGAATCCTGACGATATTGTTTTCAGGTGCAACCTGGTCAGTCTGCAAAAACCCCTGAACGATTCGCGTTATGAAGAATGTTCAATGCTCGATTATTCTTCCGGTGAAATTTCGACTGCAGAATCTTCTGAATTGATCCATGATTTGGGAAAAGCACTTTCCTCCGACAAAATCCGTTTTTTTGCCGGGAGAAGCTATCGGCATTGCATGGTTTGGGAAAACGGACCTCTCTGCTCACAACTAACCCCTCCTCATGATATAAGCGGTAAGACTATTGCCGGGTATCTCCCTTCCGGAGATCGCTCTGATATTCTTCTCGAGTTAATGAAAAATTCGGTCGGAATTCTTTCTGATCATCCGGTCAATCAAAGCCGACGCGCGCGCGGTCTTCGTACGGCCGATTCGATTTGGCTCTGGGGACAGGGTACGCGGCCGAATCTCCCGTCCTTTGAATCCGTTTACGGGAAAAGAGGCGCCGTCATTTCAGCCGTCGACCTGGTGTTCGGAATCGGACGATGTGCCGGGCTTGATGTGATCGAGGTTCCGGGAGCAACCGGTATACTATCATCCAATCTGAACGGTAAAGCACAGGCCGCGATCGGTTGTTTTTCTTCCGGGATGGATTATGTATACCTCCATGTGGAAGCGCCGGACGAGTGCGGTCATCAAGGAGACGTTCACGGTAAAATCGAGGCGATCAGTAGAATCGACCGAGAGATTCTTTTACCGGTTTACGAGTATCTCGAGAAATCACGGAAGCAGACCGGCGAAAATTACCGGATCATGTTTCTTCCGGATCACCCGACACCTATTTCGATTCGCACGCATACAAGCGATCCCGTGCCTTTTCTTCTTTATGACAGCGGTGAATGCCGCGATAGCGGCATCTGCGATTATTCTGAATCTTCAGCAAACAGCACCGGCGTTCATTTTTCATCCGGTCCCGAGCTTTTCGAGCGGTTTATCCGATAACTCAATTCTTGCATAAAAATAAAAGAGGGTCGCGATTTTATCATCCCGACCCTCTTTATTCGTTTTCGTTGGCGATTAAAGTTCTGCGATGGTCACACCGTCTTCACCCTCACCGACGGAGCCAAGCCTGAATTTTTTGACTCTTTTATCACTTCGAAGATGTCTTGCAACAGCGGAACGAAGTGCACCACTGCCTTTGCCGTGAACAATGCGGATGACTGAAATCCCCGAAAGCACGCAATCATCCAGATAATGATCCAGTTCACCGATTGCTTCATCTGTTGTTTTTCCGAGCAACATAAGCTCTGACATGGTTTCGGACGCTTTTTTTAAGCGAAGCTTATCGGACGATGATAATGACGAGGTTACCGTGCGCGGTGCTTTCTTACCGGGCGTTTGCGCTGTCAGTTTTGTTTCTTCCTCATTCGGATAACGAAGTGAATCTGCAGATACGGTTAAGCGAACCGAACCGGAGGCAATCACGCAATTTCCGCGGCTGTCCGGAGTCTTTACAAGCACTCCTGTCACACCGAGGGTGGCAGAGTAATACAATGCTCCCGGACGGATTTCATCCGGTTTTTGACCGGGAATCGCTTTTCCGTTCCGATCCGATGTTTCCGCTTCGAGATCATTTAGTCCGGCGCGAAGATTATTGCGGATGATCCTGAGTTTTTGCTCTGTATCGTCCAGCTTGGCTGAAGTTCTGCTGACTTTAATTTCACGCAGCATTTGATCACACTCCAGTAGGGCTTCATCAAGAATGCTTTGCTTTTCTTCTCGCGCTTCATGCAATATTTTTTTACGAAGGCTTTCGATTTCCGCTTTCTCTTTTTCAAGTTCAACGGTTTGCTTTTTGACAAGATCGCGCATGTCGCGAATTTCTTTTTTCAGCTTTTCGCTTTCCCGGTTGTTTTGCTCCGCCGAGGAAAGCAACTCCTCGAAGCGGATTCCCTCCTGCGACAGAACTGCCTGCGCTGAGTCAATAATTTCTCCGGGAAGTCCAAGCTTCCGTGAAATTATAAAAGCATTGCTGACACCCGGCAGGCCAATCAGCAGACGGTATGTCGGTGACAGCGTTTCAGTATCAAACTCACAGCAGGCATTTTCGACACCCGGTGTCATAATGGCATAGCCCTTCAGTTCCTTATAGTGCGTCGTTGCGACGGTAACGGAACCCTTTTTCCTGAATTCGTCCAGAATCGCGATCGCGAGCGCCGCACCCTCGGACGGATCGGTGCCGGAGCCGAGTTCGTCGACCAGAACCAGCGTAGACTCATCGGCTTCCGAAAGAATGGAGACCAGATTTCTCATGTGAGAAGAAAAAGTCGACAGGCTCTGCTCGATACTCTGCTCATCACCGATATCTGCAAGTACTTTCCTGAAAACAGCAACTTCGGAATGATCCAGGCACGGAATCGCAAGCCCGGCCATCGTCATCAGCGTAAGCAGTCCGCACGTTTTGAGAGAAACTGTTTTTCCGCCTGTATTCGGTCCGGTTACGACAAGCGTTCTAAACCGTTCACCGGCCTCAAAATCAATCGGGACCACTTCCTTTTCGGAGATCAAGGGGTGTCTGGCTTTTCTGAGCTTGATTTTACCTTCGCGGTTCAGAAGCGGAACAGACGCTTTCATGGCGACCGCCAGATTCGCTTTGGCCGAGAAAAAATCAATCTCGGCAATCAGTGCCATATCTGCTCGAAGCAAAGCCGCCGCACCGCTGACTCTAGACGAAAACGCGACCAGAATACGGTTTATCTCTTCTTTTTCGGCCGAAAGCCACTCGCGAATTCGATTATTCGCCTCAACAACGGCCATTGGCTCAATAAACACCGTCTGTCCGGAAGAAGATGTATCGTGAACGATTCCGGGAATTTCTGCACGCTTTTCGGCTTTCACCGGAACGACATACCGGTCGTCACGCAATGTTACAAGCTGTTCCTGAAGCGCATTCGGATTTTTTCGGATAATTTTCTCAAGGATCTCGCGGATACCGGATTGAGCATCGCGGATTTTCTTCCGTAGATGATAAAGCTCGTCACTGGCACGATCATTCATTTCCTCTTCGGAGATGATGCAAAAAGAAATATCCTTTTCGAGAGAATGGTCCGGAACAAGCAATCGAACACGATCCAGAAGAACGCTTGCGGGCGGATTTTGTCCTGGGTTAATCGCGCAAATCCGGGCGATGGCCCGGAGAAAACAAGCCGTATCAAGAAGGTCCTTCATCGAAAGGGTTCCTCCGTTATCGGCATACATTACTGCACTTCGAATATCGCATAATCCGGATAATGGAATCTGGCCGAACGACTCGAAAAACCGTATCGTGTCTTGTGTCTCCGTGCAACGCCTGCTTACTTCGTCGAAATCTCCGCTCGGATAAAGACTCTCACATAACTCCCGGCCATATGCGCTTTTCGCAAAAAAAGTCAGACGCTCGCGAATCTTATCGAATTCGAGTGTCTTCAGTTCTTTGCCCTTGATCCATTTTTTCTCGATATCTTCTTCAAAACTGGTATACATATGTCACCCGTGCAACATCATTGACATTATTCTTTCGTTTGAGCATCTTGCGTAGTCTTCTGATCCGCCTCAGACTCACCGAGCTCTTCATAGTTGTTTATTGCGGTTATTGCGTACCGAACCGTTGCATATGTGGACATGAGTACAGGCGGTACGAAAATAAAATGAGCCAGATAGAGCGTGTCTCCGCGGAGAAAAAACAACGCGGCCAGCGCCATAACAAAGAGAACCGTGGACGCTTTCCCGTACCACTTGGAGTGAACCACAAGTTGTCTTTGCTGAAGAAAGTAAGCGCCTCCCAGAATCATGACGATCTCTTTTGCCAGAATAAAAATCACGACCCATAGCGGAATCCGCCCGATCATCAGCATCATGAACGCCGTTGTAAACTGAAAAAGCTTGTCAACGAACGGATCGTAGATTTTCCCGAAATCGGAGGTCATATTAAATCTTCTGGCTATATATCCATCTGCTGCATCCGTAATCCAAATGGCGGCAAAAAATACAAACGCAATCATGCTGAACATGCTGCTGTTTTTGTTTCCGTCTTTGCTTGCCAAAATAAATGCGCCTAAAAAAGGTATCGCAACAAGCCGCACGGTCGTCAGGATGTTGGGTATTGTCCATTCCATCTTAAGTTTCATGTTATCGTTGCGATCTCCCTATGACAAAAGCTTAAAACGGTTCAACTCTTCGGCGCTGATTGTTTTTTTCATTTTGACGCCTTCTTCAATGTCGACATTGGTTATCTTGCCGTCCCTAAACACAATCAGTCGATTAAGTAATCCGCTATTAACACATTCAATTGCATGGATGCCCATCAGACTGGCCATTGTCCGGTCACGAAGCGACGGGCTTCCTCCGCGCTGCAAATGTCCGAGTATAGTCGGTCTTGATTCAATACCGGTGGACGCTTCAATTATATTCGAAATTTCTATCGCGTCCCCGGCACCCTCCGCAACAATAACGATGAAGTGTCGTTTTCCCATATTCCTACAGTCTAAAATGGTTCGGATAACATCTTTATCAATATCGACCGGCTGCTCCGGTATCAGAACGACCTCAGCACCGGTTGCAATACCGACGTTCAGGGCAATGTAGCCGGCTTTACGTCCCATGACTTCAACAACGCTACAACGCTCATGAGAGGAAGCGGTATCTCTTAGCTTATCGATCGCCTCCATTGCGGTATTCATTGCAGTGTCATATCCGATGGTATATTCCGTGCTGGAAATATCATTATCAATTGTGCCCGGAAGTCCAATCACAGGAATGCCCATACTTGCAAGATCTCTTGCGCCGCGATATGAACCGTCTCCGCCGATGACCAGTAATGCTCCGATGCCAAAGACTTTGCACATCTGCGCGGCCTTCACAAGTCCTTCAGGGGTCTCGAAAGTCTTGGATCGGGCAGTCATCAGAAATGTTCCGCCTCGCTGAAGTGTTTCGGAAACCTGACGAGTATCAATTTCATCAAATTCGCCTTTCCAAAGACCGTGATACCCGCGGGTAATGCCGAATACCTTTATTCCATAGTGACTGGCGGCACGAACCACTGCACGAATAGTCGCATTCATTCCGGGGGCATCCCCGCCGCTCGTAAGAATACCGATACTTGTGACCTTCGGTCTTTCGTTCTCCGGTACCAGATCATAATTTGCTGCCTTCAGATTCTTCACGTCGGGAAGATTCGTCGCAGAATATTCTTCAGTCATATAAATCACACTCCTATACGGTCGAGAAAGCTTTTTTACTATTAACACTCTCATTATACATACTTGATTTAAAAACGAAAAGAAAAATTGATTATACAAAAAACCTAATCCGTAATCAGGTTTGTACTAGAACATCGTCACATTGTCCTTTCCGCACATCCCGGATAGAGCATCCATCACCCCATCGGAAAGATCGACAGAATATTCTGAAGGAAGTGCGATCGAACGCTTTTCGGAAGGAAGAAATATAAAAACGGGCGTTGATCCGCTGAAAAACGACAGTGCCGATAAAATTCGTGAGTAACCCTTATCCTCGAACGCCCCTCCGTATCGGACGGCAAGTCTTTTTCCGGTGACTTTGTCGTTCTTCATTCCGCCGGCCTTCAAAGGAACTTCAACAGAGTGGCTACGGTTGTCCAAAATAGAAGTCGGAGGACTTTTTGGCAGCGGTGTCCCGTTATTTTCGGTAAGTCTCGAAAAACTTTCTGCAATCAACTTCGGCGGCTCGTCTTCGCGAATGCTGACCTTACCGCGGATCAGCAGAACACTACTATCCTGCAGCATCCCGGAAAACTGCATATAGGTTTGCGGAAATACGATCACCTCGTAAACTCCGAGAAGATCCTCCATTTGCAAAAACGCCATCAACTCGTTCTTTTTTGTAGTCTTTGTAGCCTTGGACACCATAAGTCCTGCCATAACAAGATGTTCCTGATCCTTAAGCTGCCGTTGCGAGATACCATCCTCCTCGTCCTGGCTACTTCGAAACATCGAACTGTCCGCATTCGTTTGTGTCGCAATGGCTTGTGTGTATCCTTCGAGTGGATGCCCCGAAACGTATATGCCAAGGACTTCTTTTTCCTTAGCCAGTATTTCCGAAACCGGAAATTCGTGGATATCCGGATATTGAGGTTCGGATTGCAATTGCTCCTCATCCGGACTCACAAGCGCAAACAAGGATAGTTGTCCATCCATCAGATTCTTTCTGGCACTTTGAAGCTGAGAAATGAAGGGATCCGCCGCGGCAATCAATTTTGCGCGCGGGGTGCCAAACCCGTCGAGCGCAGAAGCAAGAATAAGGCTTTCTACCATCTTCTTATTGATATCCGACTTCTCCATCCTTCGAAGAAAATCACCAAAAGAAAGGAACAATCCATTTGTGTTTCGCTCTTGAATTAATTGTCCGATAGCGCCTTCGCCAACGTTCTTAATTGCGGAAAGTCCGATTCGGATTTGACTGTCTCCCTCGGTGGTGAACTTTACCTCACTGCGATTGATGTCCGGCTGCAAAACGGTAATTCCCATACGCTTACAGCAGCTGATATACCAAGCCGCCTGAGAAAGGTTTCCCCGGTAACTGTTCAGCATTGCTGCCATAAATTCAGTTGGATAATACTGTTTCAGATAGGCGGTAAAATAGCCGATTACGGCGTACGCGGCAGCATGGGATTTATTGAATGCATAACCGGCAAAATGCGTCACATCGTCAAAGATTTTCTTGGCCGTCTTCTCCGAAACACCGCGCCTGATTGCTCCGTCCACTTCTCTTCCTAGTTCATCATGACCACCGTAAATAAAAGTCTTACGGTAGTTTTCCATGATAGATGCTTTCTTTTTGGACATCGCCCTGCGAATATTATCGGATTGACCCATCGAAAAACCAGCGAGGTCGCGAACGATTTGCATGACCTGTTCCTGATAAACCATACATCCGTAAGTGACATCCAGAATCGGTTCAAGAAGAGGGTGATCGTATTGTATTGAGGTGCGATCGTGTCTTGCCTTGACGTATTTAGGAATCTGATCCATCGGACCGGGCCGATATAAAGATATTCCGGCGATGATGTCCTCAAGTGAGGTCGGGGCAAGCTCAGTCATAAACGACGTCATCCCGGCACTTTCAAGTTGAAATACACCTTCAGTATCCCCGCGCCCGATCATTTCAAAAACTTTGCTGTCGTTCATCGGAATCCGGTCAAAATCAATCTGAATTCCACGATTTTCAAAAACCATTTCGGATGTATCCCGCATGACCGTCAGTGTCCGCAGGCCAAGAAAATCGAACTTCAGAAGCCCAATCGCTTCAACGTTATTCTTATCGAACTGCACCACAATCGAATCTTCGTTTTTGGAAAGAGGAGCAATGTCGGTAAGCGGTACACTCGAGATGACAACTCCCGCTGCATGTGTCGATGCGTGTCTCGGCATGCCCTCAAACTTCATCGCTGTATCGATGACCTGTTTTGCTAACGGATTCTCATCGTACTCACTTTTGAGTTCCGATGAGATTTGAAGCGCATTTGAAATAGTCATCCCGATTGCAAAAGGAATCATCTTTGCCATACGGTCAGACTGAGCATAGGGAACATCCAGCGCACGAGCGACATCACGTACGCAGGCTCTCGCCGCAAGCGTACCGAACGTGATCACCTGTGCAACACGGTCTTCACCGTATTTCTGTGTAACATAGTCAATGACTTCCTGTCTTCGCTCGTAACAGAAGTCGATATCAAAGTCAGGCATGCTGACTCTCTCACTATTCAAAAATCGCTCGAAAATCAGTCCGTATCGTATCGGATCAATATTGGTTATTCCCAGAGAATATGCAACCAATGAACCGGCACCCGATCCGCGACCGGGACCGACTATGATTTCATGATCCCTTGCGTATTTAATGAAATCCCAGACAATCAGAAAATAGTCGACAAAACCCATTTTCTCGATAACACCGAGCTCGTAATCCAAACGCTCCCGGTATTCAACATCTCTTGAACGGTCTTCGATTACGGACAACCTTGCGGCAAGTCCGGCATCCGATATGGATCTTAAAAAATCGTCATTCCCCTCAAAATCGTCAGGCACTTCAAAGGTTGGCAGATGTATCTGCCCGAATGTATATCCCGCATGACATTTGCTGGCAATAATTGTTGTATTCTCAATGGCCGACGGGATACTTTGAAAATATTCGCGCATCTCCTCTTCCGATTTCACATAAAAATCATCGGTGGGCATCCGCATTCTGTCTGTATCGGAGACTCTTTTACCGGTCTGCATGCAAAGCAGAACATCGTGTGACTTTGCATCTTCTTTATTTAGATAGTGGCAGTCATTGGTCGCCACGAGCGGAATTCCGGTCTCGTTTGATATCCGGATCAGGTGCTGGTTTACCCTTGCCTGTGCAGGAATCTGATTGCTCTGAATTTCTAGGTAATAGTTTCCGCGACCGAATATTCCGTCATAGGTCAGTGCAATTTCTTTGGCTTCCTGAAACTGCTCTCGCAGTATCGCCTGCGCTACTTCTCCTGAAAGACATGCAGACATGGCAATAAGACCGCTACTGAACTCACGCAGAAGTTCCAGATCAATGCGGGGACGATAATAGAAACCATCCGTAAAGCCCCTTGAAACAAGTCTGTTGAGATTCTTGAGTCCTTCCTGGTCCTTTGCAAGAAGAATCAGGTGGTATGGCTCCCGGTCTGCTGCGCCTTCTTTAAGCAGTCGACTGCGCGGCGCAACGTAACACTCACAGCCAATGATCGGATGAATGCCTTCTTCTTGCATAATCCGGAAAAAATTGACGGTTCCGTACATCACCCCGTGATCGGTGATCGCGCAGGATGTCATTCCAAGTTCTTTGAGACGCTTTGCAAGCTCCTTGATA
>Ga0209373_10003192_pt1 | contig 15454 bp, 16 predicted proteins | sample Higcelweek5metaG_FD_187173 | JGI IMG/M metagenome (GOLD analysis project Ga0209373, IMG submission 187173) | Freshwater pond sediment microbial communities from the University of Edinburgh, under environmental carbon perturbations - High... | ecosystem: Environmental > Aquatic > Freshwater >...
AAAATAGTCGAGTACTGTATTCATGGTATCAAGAAAGCCGGTGATATAGCGGAACATAGCCCGGGTGGTATTGGTGTCGGTCAGCGGATTTCCGCACCAGACCGGCGGCATGGAATTGACTTTCGGTCCCGGATTTTTAAACTGATACAGATATTTTTCAATGCCGCCATTGGTTTTCGCCCATTGAATATCATCGCGCAAAGCCAGCAAATCGTTGCTGTCCGAAATCACTTGCAGCTGACGCCACGTATGACCATTGCTTTGGAAACCCTGGCCATGGACCGACATATCGAGGAACCAGTTTTGCCGGTCGGTTTCGGTCCAGCTGAGCGGCCACGCCGGAGTAATGCCGTATTTCGAGGCCGGACACTGCGCTGTGGCCCGCAAACCGATAAGGATCAGGAGTAAAAAGCCCGGCAAATATTTGATATTCAATACATTCACACAAATCAATTTAAGTGATTAAAGATAGTAATAAGTTTCGGAACAAGTGAAGCAGTTGATAATGAAGAAATAAACAAATCAAATAGAAAATAAGGATAAAAGACAGAATAACAGACCAAACCAACATTTTAAACAGGCGTGTAAAAGCCTCTGAATAAATATTTTTCCGAATGGGGTTTGTGATTCAAAAAAAGTTTTTATCTTTGCACTCCCGTTTCAAAATGTATTGATTAACAACTGAAATCACTTACGATGTACGCAATTGTGGATATAGCCGGACAGCAATTTAAGGTGAGCAAAGCCGGAAAAGTGTATGTTCATCGCCTGCAGGCCGAAGAAGGCAGTCAGATTGAACTTAAAAATGTATTACTGATCGACGACGAGAAAAACGTTCAGGTTGGGAAACCCAATGTTGATGGCGCTCATGTTCTGGCCCAGGTGGTCGAGCATATGAAAAGCGACAAAGTCCTTGTTTTCCACAAAAAACGTCGTAAGACCTATCAGAAAATGAATGGTCACCGTCAGTATATGACGCGTTTGAACATTCTGTCGATTGTAAAAGATGGTGTCAGCCTGACCGGCGACAACGCTCCTACGGTTGAGAAAAAAATAATTGAAGCTCCTGCCAAGGCAAAAAGAGTTGCAGCTATTGCTGAACCCAAAGCCGAAACAGACGCAGCTGCAAAAAAAGCCGCTCCGAAAAAAGCCGCAGCTAAAAAACCAGCCGCCGAAAAGAAACCGGTAGCCGAGAAAAAGCCCGCCGCTAAAAAACCAGCTGCTAAAAAAACCAAAACGGACGAATAATCCAATAATCGTTAACGCTTAAATTATTCAGATATGGCTCATAAAAAAGGTGTCGGTAGTTCAGAAAACGGTCGCGAATCGCATAGTAAACGACTCGGCGTAAAAATCTACGGCGGACAGATTGCCAATGCCGGCAACATCATCGTTCGTCAACGCGGTACCAAACATTATCCCGGCGAAAATGTCGGAATGGGTAAAGACCATACCCTCTTTGCACTCAAAGATGGTATTGTTGAATTCCGCAAAACCAGAGACGATAAATCTTTCGTCACTGTTAAACAACCGCAGAATTAATAGCTCTGTATAAAGTTACTGTGAACCACTTCCGGCTGCGGAGGTGGTTTTTTTTTGTGCATTATTGGATAAATTAATTTTGTTTTCTTTATATTTATCGCCGAATAATGATTCTAATGCGAAAAATCCCGCTGTATATGCTATTGGTGTTTTGCTCAGTAAACCTCTGTGCTCAGCAATACAACTATGATTCAACTATCGCCAAACTCAGAAGGACCGCTATTGACTCGCTGGATCGGGAATCATATTACATGTTGCAACGTTATTTTGACGATCAGAATTTGAAAGAAGCCTTGCCGGCATTTCAATCCATTGCACCAATACAAGACAGTAACGTAGTGTGGCACAAACGAACCATGAGTATAGCGGAACTTCGCACCATGCCACATGGACTCATTGACTGGAGCACGACATATTATAGTGTATATAATCAAGCGGAAAACTGGAGACACGAGGATTTATATCAATTTGATGAATTGCCCTACTATCCAGGTGAAAAAGAACCTGTGGCGCTTTTCAGAGAATTGTGCAATCAAATAACTTCAGGGCAAATAATTGCCTGTCATGACTTTAATACACCATATAGCATTGATGAATTCAAACAGACTTTTTTCTATTATGAAGTGGGACATTTAGATTCATCCAATACACTGGTATGGAATAAACAATACTGGGACTCTCTGCCTTATGCAGATGAAACCAGAGTGTACAAATATATTGTAATTGAAGACTGGGTCTGTTATTCAGATCTGCGCTTTGAATCAAAAGTGATTGCAATTGCGCCATTAAAACAGGTTTATGCGGATGTCAGTATTTCGTACCATTGTTTTTTCGATCAGGTATTATTATTCTGGATTTTCTTCAAATGAAAAACATATTCATCCTCATATTAATATTGCTTTATAGCTCTGCAAGCGGACAAGAATTGTATTATGCGCGCGATATCAGGATCCCGGTTACCCAACTCGATTCAAATGTGCTTTGGGGGAAAACAGTCTACCGCGTTATGGATCTGAGTGATGATACTATGTTGTATAACGGAGTTTCCGTAACTATGAAAGGCACAAAAGAGCAGTTGGTTGAAAACATCATCAACTCTGTCAAGGCCGGCCGCGATACAGCCTATTATTGTAACAAACCACTGGCCCCGGCTATGATGGATAGTCTCAGGGTGCGCGTTGGTCAAATGTATGAGCATAACACCAATTTCAGAGAATTTGAATACTCCGATGTCCAAAGACTGATTATCATTGAAAACTGGTATTACCTGAAAAAAGAGCAGATTATCCGCAAAGAATTTGTGGCGATTTGTCTGGGTCTTTTAAGGCCCATTTATCCTGCCGATCCAAAAACCAACTATAATCCCCTTGATTTCTGGGAACAAGGTGTGTTCTGGATTTATTGATGTCGAATGACCTCTTTTGCAAAAAAAATGTCTTTCCGACTAAGCTCAGAAAGACATTTTTTATTTTCGATTAATATTTCAAAACATTACTCCTTCATACTCAGATACCGCTCAGCCTCAATAGCGGCCATGCAGCCCGAACCGGCAGCAGTAATAGCCTGGCGGTAGTGCAGATCCTGAACATCGCCGGCTGCAAAAACGCCCGGAATATTGGTCTGCGTGGTACCCGGAATGGTTTTGATATAGCCGTTGTCGTGCAGTTCTACCTGGCCTTTAAAAATATCGGTGTTGGGCGTGTGTCCGATGGCAATGAATACGCCATCGACAGGAATGGTGCGGTCTTCGCCGGTTTTGGAATCGGAAACGATTATGCCGTTGACCGCTTTTGCAAAACCTTTGGTCTCACCAACAATTTCTTTCGGAATGGCATTCCAGACCATTTCGATATTCGGCGTATTGAACACCTTTTGCTGCATGGCTTTCGAGGCGCGCAGCTCGTCGCGGCGATGTATCAGATATACTTTGGAACAAAGGTTCGATAAATAGGCTGCTTCTTCGGTGGCGGTATCCCCTCCTCCGATGACGGCAACGGTTTTACCTTTATAGAAAAATCCGTCGCAGGTAGCACAGGCCGATACGCCATAGCCGTTGTATTCCTGCTCGCTCGGCATACCAAGCCAGCGTGCCGAAGCGCCGGTAGCAATAATCACCGTTTCGGCTTCAATTTCTTTTCCGCTGTCATCAGTCAGAATATAGGGGCTTTTTGAAAAATCGACTTTTTCGATAAAACCAAAACGGATTTCAGTGTCAAAGCGCTCGGCTTGTTTTTTCAGGTCTTCCATCAGCACCGGACCGGTCACCCCTTGCGGATAGCCCGGAAAATTCTCCACTTCGGTGGTAATGGTCAGCTGTCCGCCCGGCTGCATACCTTCATAAAGCAGGGGTTTCAAATCGGCCCGCGAAGTATAAATGGCAGCTGTGTATCCTGCAGGACCTGATCCGATAATCACACATTTTCTCTGTTCTCTTTCGTTCATCTTCTCTTGTTTTATTCAATAATAATTGTGTCGCAAACGCTGCTGTATCCCCCAAACACACCCAGAGCTCCGATAACATTATGCCGGATGGTAACCGGATTGGTGAACGGATTCCCGCCGCCCATCACATCTTCTTCCAGCGTGCGCCAGAATTCATAATGCTCGCGATCGATCGATGACAATTTTAAAACAACGGTATCACCCTTTCTGAAATAGCCGAATTCATCGCTTTCGTACAATTCTTCATCTTCGTACGAAGTTTCGCCCCGCATAATTTCGTATTCGAAACTAGGCAAACCATTGAAATATAAATCGTCGTAAATGCTGGACATCACTGGAACAAAGTTGTAATCACGGCTTAAACGCTTTGTAAAAATACGATAATAATTTTTCTCATAACCGGGATCGCTCAAAAATGCGTGAATAAATCCGAGTGTATCGGACGTGCCGGCTTCAGCTTCCCAGAAAACATTATCAAACGCAACTTTCGATGGAATGGTTGTCTGTCCCGTGATTACTTCGCCTTCGGCTTCGATGTATAAAGAATAGTTCCCATGTTCAACGCCCATGATTTTCGTTCCTTTATAGTAAAAAATTGGCCAGGAGCCATTTTGATACGCAACAATATCGAGAAACGGCTGAAGTGTATCACTCTGAACACCATCGGAAACAATGACCAGCGCATTGGTGATGAATAATGAATCCATCAGAAAGTTGGTGTCGATAGGCGCAAAGTAGCTACTGTTGCGGGTTATAATCACCATGGGATATTCGCCTGTTTCAATCCAGCTTTCAACCACCAACTTGGCATTGGGCTGCGGCAAATCGATATCGAGTTCTTTTTCGCAGGAAACAAAAAAGGCAAGACCTATAATAAAATACAATACTTTTTTCATGACTTAGAATTTAAAATTCCACGAGATTGAAGGCAAAATGGAAAAAATGGAAACCTGCTTGGCAGTTACCGAAGCCGATCCGGCAAGGATATCGCCTTCGACATCAAAATAAATAAAATACGGATTACGACGATTGTACAGATTGTAGATGGAGAAATTCCAGCTCTCTTCAATGCGGCGTGTTTTCTTTTTACTTTTCGGATACCAGGTCAGACTCAGGTCTGCACGATGGTAGGCCGGCATTCTGAACCCATTTCGCGGGCCATATTCACTCACAATATTACCACCGATGATATAGCGCGAAACCGGCATGGTAGCACAGTTTCCTGTAGCATACACCCACACGCCCGAAATGGTGAGTTTTTCATTCAGCTGATGTGTAATCACCACCGAAATATCGTGGCGCCGGTCGTATTTTGCCGGGAAAATATCACCACTGTTAATTTCATCAAAGTGTCTGGTGGTCTTTGCCAGCGTGTAGCCAACCCAACCGGTTGTGCGCCCGATGGTTTTATTGACAAAAAACTCAATCCCGTACGATTCGCCGGTACCGAACACAAAATTGTTGTCGGTGTTGTTGTTTACATTGTCTTCAATCAGTGCGCCTTCGGCGTATTCAATCTGATTTTTCATTTCTTTATAATATACCTCCACGCTCGTCTCAATCCTGTTGTCTTTGAAATTCCGATAATACCCGAGCGAATATTGTGTTCCAAACTGTGGCTTCACAATTTCAGTACTTGGAAACCAGATGTCGGTGGGCATACTCACTGTTGTGGGCGATGCCAAATGAATGTATTGATAGTTCTGCGTAAAAGAAGCTTTCAGCGAACTCTTCGGACTAAGTGTAAACCGGGCACTGGCGCGTGGTTCAACATTCCAGTAAGGTTTTACAATGTCGCCTTTGCCATAGCTGATGGTGTCGATGACAATACTGGTGACCGAATCTTTAATATAGCGGTCAAAAGGTCCGACATGCGCAAAAAAGCTTCCCCGCAAGCCGATATTGAACTTCAGCTTTTTACCGATCGAAAATTCGTCATTAATATAAGTAGCAGCTTCGTGCGAATACAACTTCACCGCTTCGCCCACCACCAGTTCAACATCGCCCGAACGGGCGGAGGCGTTATTGGGTGTGAATACGTGATAAATATAATCGATACCGAATTTCAGCATATGGCTTGTAGCAGGAATATAGGTGAAATCAAGGCGACCATTATAATCATTCACTCCCGACAACAAACTGATATCGTACATGTCCATGGTGGTGCCGAATTCAAATCGGTAGTCGCTGAAAATAAATGATGCGTTTGAAAAAAGCTTTGGATTGTATAAGTGGTTCCAGCGGGCAGTAGCAGTCGCATTTCCCCAATACATTTTCATTTTCAGATCATCGTCTTCAATATCCATATTGAATAAATCGCGACCAAAATAAGCACTGGCAAAAACGCGGTCTTTATCGCTGAATTTATAATTGATCTTGGCATTGAGATCGTAGAAATAATATCCGGTATGCTTGAAGTCGCTGGTTTTGCGGATAAACGGTTTCATGACGAGATCGGCATAAGTGCGCCGACCACTGATGATAAAAGAAGACGTATCTTTTTTAATGGGCCCTTGCACAGTCAACCGAGATGAAATAAGGCCAATACCGCCATCGATCTGATATTTTTTCAGGTTGCCGTCTTTCATGCTGATGTCAAGCACCGAGGCCAGACGTCCACCAAAGTTTGCAGGCATGCCCGATTTGGTAAGTTCAACATGCTGCAGTGCATCGGCATTAAACACACTGAAAAAACCGAACAGGTGACTGGCATTGTACACCACGGCTTCGTCGAGTAAAACAAGATTCTGATCCGGGCCTCCGCCACGCACATAAAAAGCGCTGTTGCCTTCACCGCCCGACTGCACGCCAGGTGTGAGGGTAATGGTTTTCAGAATATCGACTTCGCCAAATAGAACCGGAATAGATTTGATCTTTTCAACCGGCATATCAAAGGTTCCCATATCGGTATTCTGCAAATTTTCATCGGCCCGCTCCCCTGTAATAACAACTTCTTTGGTGGTGAAGATCTTTGAAGATAACTCAATATCAATCGTCATATTCTGGTCCAGTTTGATGGACTTCCGGAAATCATTGAACCCGACAAAAGATCCCACAAGCGTGTAGTTTGCAGCATCGGCTGTGAGCGAATAAAAACCATACGTATTGGTGGTGACTCCCTTCATAATTTCTTTAAAATAAACCGTTGCACCAATAAGCGATTCGCCGCTGGCCGAGTCTTTCACATGGCCACTGACCGTAAATTTCTGAGCATTCACAGACAGAACTGCAAATGTCAGCATCATCGTAAAAATATATTTCATATTGAAAAGTTGGTGGGCGTTGTCATATTTTATGCCAGTAAAAATAACTGACAAATAGACATATTATTGTTGTAAAAAGTTACAGTTTGTCGAAAAAAGATTGTTTTTCTAACTATTTATCAGTGACCTGAATGAAAATATCTGTCAAAAAAGACAAATAAATTTTTAAATTGTTTTTTTTGTATCTTTGCACTCCAAAATCGGGGCGTAGCGCAGTTGGTTAGCGTACTTGGCTGGGGGCCAAGTGGTCGTCCGTTCGAGTCGGACCGCTCCGACAGACAGGTTGTCAGCAATGGCAACCTGTTTTTGCTTAAAACAAAAAGCATGTTTACTACATACATTTTATATTCTGAAAAAGCCCGTCAATATTACATAGGGCAAAGCGGCAATTTTGAAAACAGATTCAGGGAACATCTGCGCTTAAAATGCAAATCAACCTGTTTCGCTGATGATTGGACATGTGTTTTCAAAACTGATTTTGTAACAAGAGCTGAAGCTGTCGCAATGGAAAGAAAAATCAAAAGTCGTGGTGTTATCAGATTTTTAGAAGACCTGAAGGGTAGCGCAGTTGATTAGTTCCGCCTGTGGCGGAATAAACTCCCTTGGCTGGGGAAACTATTTCATGGAACGTAAAATTCGAGGCGGGGAGTTTAGTCCGCTGAAAGCGGACCTCCGACAGACAGGTTGTCAGCAATGGCAACCTGTTTTTGCTTAAAACAAAAAGCATGTTTACTACATACATTTTATATTCTGAAAAAGCCCGTCAATATTACATAGGGCAAAGCGGCAATTTTGAAAACAGATTCAGGGAACATCTGCGCTTAAAATGCAAATCAACCTGTTTTTTATTTACATACGCAATCTTACTTAAATCAGAACACATAAATACCAGCATATTTCTATGCAATTTTCGCATTTATCTATGATCAAAAACCCTTGGTCTGTTTCAACCTTTAACATGCTTATTATAAGTGAATAATTTATACTTTTGATCCTTATTTCCTTTCATTATGACAGAGAATTGTATTCCGGATTCTGTTATGCCGTCCGATTTCAACGGCTACATGCAAATGACCATCAGAAACAATTTCAACCTGAAAGCACTTTCGGATTATGATGGCGATACCTGGACCTTTGGACAAATAGGGACAGAAATAGCCATGCTGCATGAAGGGTTTAAGGCTATGGGAATAAAAGAAGGTGACAAAATTGCGCTGATCGGTAAAAACTCCTCCAACTGGTGCAAGATTTATCTGGCTGCAATCACTTATGGAGCAGTCATTGTGCCTATTCTGCCCGATTTCAGAGCTGCCGACATGCATACCATCGTCAATCACAGCGATTCGGTTTTGCTGTTTGCCGAAGAGTCCATTTTTAAAATTCTGGACCTGAAAGAAATGCCAGCCATTCCAATGGCGCTGCGTGTACGTGATTTCTCCATTCTTGACGCCAGTAACCAGCCGGAAGCCGACCGCTTTGAACAAGCCATTGATCAATTCAAAAAATCACATCCTGAAGGAATAAAACCCGAAGATGTTCTTTATCGCAAACAAACGCCCGATGAACTTATTGTAATTAGCTATACTTCCGGAACAACAGGTTTCTCGAAAGGGGTGATGCTGCCACAACGCAGTTTGCTGGGGAACATTGTTTTCGCCCGCACCTATATGTTCATGAATCCCGGCGAACGAATTCTGTCGTTCCTGCCGCTGGCACACGCCTTTGGTTGTCTGGTCGAATTCATTTTCCCTTTTACCCTGGGGTGTCATATCACTTTTCTGACAAAAACCCCGGCTCCATCAACAATAACTGAGGCCTTTGGAAAAGTCAAACCCAACCTGATTCCATCTGTTCCGCTGGTCATTGAAAAAATCTATAATGGAAAAATTCGCCCTGTGATTTCGAAACCGGCAATGAAAATATTGCTGGCCATTCCCGGAATCCGCCGCATTCTACTCAATAAAATCAAGGCAAAGCTTACCGAAACTTTAGGTGGGGAATTTCGAGAATTGGTCATTGGGGGAGCCTCTTTCAATCCGGAGGCAGAGAAATTTTTCCGCCAAATACGTTTGCCATTTACGGTTGGCTATGGCATGACTGAATGTGGTCCACTGATTTCATATCGCGGCTGGAAAACAACGGTATTTCAGGGCTGCGGTAAAATTGTTGATCAGCTTACATTGAAAATTGAATCACCGGATCCTGAAAATATCAGCGGCGAAATTTTGGTGAAAGGCGATAATGTTATGCTTGGTTATTACAAAAATCCCGAAGCAACCAAAGCCATCATCGACGATGACGGATGGCTCCACACCGGCGACATTGGAACCGTTGACAAAAACGGCAATATTTTTATCCGCGGCCGCATGAAAAGCATGATCCTGAGCGCTTCCGGACAAAACATTTATCCCGAAGAAATCGAAGCGGTGCTTGCCAAATACCGGCTATTTCTTGAAGTGCTGGTGGTTGAACGCAAAAACAAACCTGTTGCACTGGTGTACCCGGATGCCGATTATATGAAAAAACACGGCATTACACCTGATCATCTGCACGCAAAAGTCAAGGAAACCATTAAAGACGCCAATCATCATCTGGCGGCATATATGAAGGTCGCCGATTTCGAAATTATGAAAGAAGAATTCGAAAAAACACCGAAGAAAAGTATTAAGCGGTTTAAGTATCAGTAAAAATACGAGATCCGAAATGATGTGAAAATATGGGGCTTCGCCCATGTGGCGCTTTGCGCATGTGAGAATATCAAAGACATTTGAAATACGAGATGCGAGATACGAAATGATGTTCCGCTTTCGGCGGAATAAATTCCAATGTGCTGCTCCGCAGATGTGGAGATGTGAGAATACGAGATACGAGATACGAGATACAAAATGATGTGAAAATGTGCTGCTTCGCCGATGTGGAGATGTGAGAATACGAAATACGAGATACGAAATATGAGATACGAAATACAAATGTGGAAATGTGCGGCTTCGCCGATGTGACGCCTTCGGCGTCCGCCGCGGCGGAGTGGGAATATCAAAGACGTTTGAATCCGCCGCGGCGGACGAAATCAGGCGTTAGGCATCAGGCGTCCGCCGCGGCGGAGAAGTTCGTGGTCATACACTTTTACCCCAAAAATGACAACATGTGATCCCTTTGATGGGACGACTCCGCCTCTGGCGGAGTAAACTCCGTAGTCCAATATCAATAACCTATGGTCGCGAAGCAACCTCAGGTATAAGAACGCGAAGCACCGTTGAAAATACGAGATACAAAATGATGTCACGCTCCGCCGCCGCGAAGAGAGCAGCTTTCAGCCGTCAGTCCGCCTGGTCGTTGAGCATGTCGAAACGCGGCGGATCAGCATTCAGCAGAATGTCCCGACCGCCAGCGTCGGGGCCGTCAGTCTTCATGCCGCATGCTTTTACGTCGACTTTCAACTTGATGGATTTCCACTCGCGAAGCACTGCGCGCTACCCGACATTTTAGCCCCGACAAATGCGGGGTAAACTCCAGCAAGTGAAATCACGCAACCAAACAAAGTAAAAACACCATTTTTCATATTTATTCTTTAAAGTGAATTTCGTATACATCATTTCCACGGGCATGTTTTAACCACAAGTCTTCGTTCGTCAGTCGGGTTATTTCGAAATCGAGCATTGGTCCTTCATCAGGCACAATCAATGGATAAAATGTTGGCCCCGGATAATAGGATGTATCAACTATGCACCGAAAAGACAGACTTCGGTCACCAATTCTATATGAATGCATCCAGCAAAACTGCTTCAAAGTTCCGGAATCAACTAACAAATTGGTGTATATGGTCAAAGTTCCATATATGTATGGTTTAAAATCCGGTTTATCAAACTTGAAGCAAAAACCCATGCTGTCGGCCCAAAACCTGGTAATTACAGAATCATTGACAGAAACGTAATCTATTCGATAATCTCCTTGAATTCTGTTATTCTTTGATCGAAGGCTAAAATCCGGACCATTTTCAAATTTTCCACAAGATAGGACTGTGAATATCAAAAGCCCGGTCACCCAAAATATTTGCTTTTTCATCATTGTGAATTAATTCTTCTTGAAATGGATTTCGTATTCATCATAACCTTCCTCATAAAACAACCACATCTCATTGTTTGATAATCTGATTATTGTGTATTTCATTCGCCAATAATCATCACTGCTTTGTACAAGCGGAAAAAACATTCTTTCATGCGGGAAATCTGCAGTATCAATAACACAATTGTACATATGGAGTGTTACTAAATCGTTTTTATCAATAAACGCATAATTGCTATTATAGTAATTTTTCCAGCTTCCGACAGAATCAATTTCTCCGGAAATTTGTACAAATAGTATGTTGTCTGTTTCGCTGGCTTGAGAGAGAGAAAACTTATAACTTAGGTTGTAATATTGATTCCAATAATCGGTGAGGTTATTTCCGTTTTTTGCAACGTAATCAATCCGATAAGTTCCACAAATGCGTTTTATCATAGACCTAAAACTCACCTTCGGTCCGTCCTCAAACCTACTACAACCCATTATAGTAGCGAAAACAAGCGCAAGTACGAAAATATTCCTGATTGATTTTGTTTTCATGGCTTTCAAATTTTAGGTGTCAATTAGATTCTTTATCTTCCTCAACTCCTCATTTTCCTTTTTCAGATCAATCACATAGAGGGTGAGTTCTTCAATCTTGGGGGAAATCATCTTAATGAATTTATTCCTGCAATAATATGACAAATTATTTAATTAAGCGAACATTTGTGAAATATTTTTTTCTAATAATACTCAATCTGAGGATTTATGAGCCATGCGTTTTGTTCCCAACAACGATTGCATTGTATGCTTGCAAAGCGTCGTGCTCAGCGCGATGTGCGCGGAGTTATCGCGACGTCCGTCGCTGTGGACAGCGAATGCTATTGGGTGGAGTCTGAAAAAATAATTCTTGTGGTTAGAGTCTGGAGATTCAACCCCACAACTCCGTTTAAAAAGACTACACCCAACTGCCAGAGTGAGTCCGCCGCGGCGGACAGTGCGAGAGCGGAGCTACCGCATGCCTTATGCATTGTGCCTTATGCATTGTGCGTTGTGCCTAAAGCCTCCTGCCAAAGCAATGTGCCATAACAGACTCTGAATATTCCATTCAATTCGTCTAAAAAATATTTGCATTTTGATAAAATAACACATAACTTTGCTTTTCGTAAATCAATTAATACCATCCTGATGAAAAGAATATTGATTTTGATTTCTTTGTTAATGCTATTCAATTGCTCTTTGAATGCACAATCGGCAACATATCATTCTTTTCCCGATTCCGCCATGTGGCGGGTTGACTATGATATCAACCAGCCATTTCAGTTTTATGCTTACTTTGATATCTATTTTCATTATTCTTTGATCGGAGATACTATAATCAATACAAAACAATACAGGAAATTGTACCGGTCTTATTATTATGTAACGCATATCAATGTTTTTGAGCCCGGACAAACTCCCCAATGTCTGCCACCCAGTTATCTGGGAGCTCTTCGTGATGATCCGGCCGCAGATAAAGTGTTTTTTGTGTATGATGGAACAACCATTGATTCATTGCTGTTTGATTACACTTTGCAACCGGGCGATACAGTAAAAGGAATCCCCGGTGCAAAATATGATCATCTGAGAAACACTGTTCAATCCATCGACTCGGTATTAATAGAAGGTAATTATCACCGACGATGGACTCTTGATACCTGTTACAGCCCGTATTCAGTGCACAGCGCGCCGTACATCATCGAGGGAATTGGAAGCAGCTCTGGCCTCATCGAGGTCATTTGCGCTTACGCAATGGATTTTACCAATCGGTATCTGGTCTGTGTAAAAAAAGACAACAATATTTTGTTCGAGTCGGGCTACGCCTCCGAATTCGGATGCAATCCAATTATAGAAGGAATTGACGAGGATCTCAGTCCAAATGCAATTCACTGCACAAATCCCAATGTAGCTGAATGTACCATTCAATCCGATGTTTACCTGCAAAATGCGACATTAACATTGATTAATGCATCGGGTTGCCGTGTCATGCAAATGCAGAATATCTCAGGAAATTCATTTGTAGTAACACGAAACAGTCTTCCGGCTGGTATATATTTTCTCCAATTGAATCAAAGCAACAAAATGCTTGGTACTGCTAAAGTTGTTTTTACCGATTAACTGCGTACGGTTGGGTGGAGTCTGAAAAAGTAATTTCTGCGAGGCTGTCTCAAAATTCAAACCTCAGAGCAAAAACAACATTCCATCGTCCGAAGCGACAAGGGAGCAAAAGTTCGCCGCGGCGAAATGGAACCGTTGTTTTTGCTGTTGTTACGACGGTTCCATGTTCCGGCTGTAATGTCAGTGAAGAGCTCAAAAGCCTGCCGGAACGGTGGAATGTCGTAACAATCTGCTGTTTTGAGACAGCCCCCACAACTCTACTTAAAAAGACTACACCCAACCGCCACTCGCGAAGCGCTGCGTTGTGCGTTGTGCCTTGCGCGTTGAGCCCTGTGCGTTGTGCATCAACCTATTAGCATATTAGCACATTTAATTGTACTTTTGCACCCTCAAAGTAAAATCAAAAAACAACGACATGAAATTACTGGAAGGCAAAACCGCCATTATCACTGGCGCTGCAAGAGGAATCGGAAAAGCCATTGCTCAGACCTATGCCGAAAACGGTGCAAACGTAATTATAACCGACCTGGCTGTGACTGAAGAAACACAGCAGTTTGTTGAAGAACTTAAAAAAATGGGCGTCAAAGCCAAGGCTTTTGCCAGCAACGCTTCGGTGTTTGCCGACTGCGAACAGCTGATCACTGATGTCACTGCCGAATTTCCGGTGATTGACATTCTGATCAACAATGCCGGCATCACCCGCGACAACCTGCTCATGCGCATGACCGAACAGGATTGGGATTTGGTACTCACTGTCAACCTGAAATCGGTTTTCAATATGACCAAGGCCATTCAAAAAGTAATGCTCAAACAACGCTTCGGCTCTATCATCAACATGAGCTCTGTTGTTGGCATTGAAGGCAATGCAGGTCAGGGAAACTATGCCGCTTCGAAAGCCGGAATTATTGGTTTTACAAAAAGTATTGCACAGGAACTTGGTTCGCGCAACATTCATTGCAACGCCATCGCCCCGGGTTTTATCGAAACGGAAATGACCGCCAAATTGCCCGAAGACATCCGCAACAAATGGATCAACGATATTCCTCTGAAAAGAATCGGTACTACCAAAGATGTTGCGAATGTGGCCGTATTCCTTGGCTCTGAACTGGCCGACTATGTTTCGGGTCAGGTGATCAGCGTTTGTGGTGCTATGCAACAATAAAAATGTATGGGTCTCATTTCCGGATATCCGCTGTGGCTGATTTTCCTGTGTGTGGCACTGGGAGCTGCATACGCGATTGTACTGTATACCGGAAAACATTCGAAGAAATGGCGCCCTGGCATTCGTCGCCTGCTGTTTGCATTGCGGTTTATTGTAGTAACAGTTCTCGCTTTTCTGCTGATGGAGCCGTTAATCAGGCTCAATACTAAAATTCCGGACAATCCTGTTCTGGTAGTGCTGACCGATAACAGCCGCTCCATGACTGCTACAGGTGATTCTGCTTTTGTGAAAAACAAACTGCCTGCACTCCTGAACGATTTTACAGAAAAGGGTTCCGACAACGTTGAAATTGTGCGCTATTATTTCAGCGACTCGCTTAAACCGGGTTCCAACGCCGATTACAGCGGACAGCTTACCAATATTGGCGAGGCGTTGAGCGAAATCCGCACACGTTATATCAACAAAAATTTGATTGGTATCGTGCTCGTTTCCGATGGAATTTACAACACCGGCGTGAGCCCTTTGTCGGCTGCCGAACAAATACAGGTGCCGGTTTTCACAGTTCCTGCCGGTGATACAACGGCGCATACCGATGCCGCCATTTCATCGTTAACGGGTAATCGCGAAGTGGTTTTCAATAATTATTTTCCCATCGAGTTTTCGGTATTGGCACAACAGGCGCGTGGCCAGAAAATGACGCTGAAAGTCACACACAACACCAAGGAAATTCACAATCAAATCATCGATATTCAGGGAAATGAATTCTCGCGCGTGTTCAATCTGAAAGGATTTGCAAGCGAAAAAGGTCTCAACAAAATTGTTGTTTCATTATCGGTTTTACAAGGCG
>Ga0209373_10003194_pt1 | contig 15450 bp, 11 predicted proteins | sample Higcelweek5metaG_FD_187173 | JGI IMG/M metagenome (GOLD analysis project Ga0209373, IMG submission 187173) | Freshwater pond sediment microbial communities from the University of Edinburgh, under environmental carbon perturbations - High... | ecosystem: Environmental > Aquatic > Freshwater >...
CCCGGAGGTGACGTATGGGCAAATGGGATTCGTGGCGCAACATGGACGCTTTCCGCCAGCAGGTGGAGCGCTTGTTCGACGAGGCGCGCAGCATGCAGACCCAAACGGGAGTCGGCGGATATGTGTGGGCGCCTTCGGCCGATGTGCTGGAAACGCCCCAGGCCATAATCGCCCAAGTGGAGTTGCCCGGCGTCCGGCCCGAGCAGGTTGTGGTCGAGATTGCAGACGGCGATCTCGTTGTGCGCGGCGAACGCCCCTTTGACCGGGACGAACCGGAGCCAGCCTATATATTGATGGAGCGCGCCCACGGCACTTTTGCGCGGCGCTTCTCGCTGCCCCCCGGCGTCGACGGCGGCTGCGCCACGGCAACTCTGGCCGAGGGCGTGCTCACTGTGACCGTGCCCAAGCGTGGACCCAAGACCCCGGCCCGGTTCTCCCTCGACATCGAGTAGCAACAGGGGCCGTTCTCGGCTCTTGTATCCATCCTCATCCGCATGACGGCAAGGCCCGTTACGTATTGGCTCCCCATTGAACGGCGCGGCCATCCCACTTGTCGCGCCCTATTCATCTATTTAAAATCATAATGCAATGAACTTGGCTGTTCGTTCCAAGGATGGGACAATAACCCAGAATTATGCGTTTTAATCATGCCGGTACGTATTGCTTGTGGGAAGGTGTTTTAAATGCCTAGCCAAGGGAGAATCCTAAAGTGCGTGTGCTGCCAGTGCCCGGCATGTCCTGCTTTCAATTGGCGGAGTGTTTCACAGGAATAGTACCTACCGTGAAAATACTAGGTCGAGAAAAGTTGTCTGATTTTTAGAAATTAGCCGAAAAACGAAGATGATCCTGTTGAAAACGTAATTCACAACTTATCCTCGTCTTGACCTGGGAAGCCAGGAAGCCCCGGTTTTCAGGGTTTTTGTATTCCTATTTTTTGGTGCCAGAGTCCATGAAAATTTTATGAATGTTTATATTTCAATGTGTTGCATTGTAGAGAACGGTCAGCTTCTCCTTCCCGCATCTGACGGCTGGCGGGATTGTCCGATGACGCCACGCCGGATAGACAGGCTCCCATGAATGCGGATCTCTGGCTGAAACTGCTTCCTATGCTCGAAAATCGACTGGAACAGGGGTTATTCACCCTCTGGATCAAGCCGCTTGCCGCGCGGTGCGAGGGAAACACCCTCGAGCTGCAGGCGCCTAATGAATTTGTAGCCACTTGGGTTCGCGAAAGGCTTTTAGACGTTGTGCGCGAGACCGCGCAGGAAATGACGGGCAGGCGCATGGACCTCACCGTTGTGGTGCGCAAGCCTGTGGCTGCCGTGCCGCAAGCGCAGCCGCAGCAGCTGCGGGCCGCACCGGCGCTCGCGCTGCCGCTTGATTACCAGCCCCGGCCGCTGGCGCAAACCCGCTGGCGCTTCAGCTTTGAAGACTTTGTGGTCGGCCCCTGCAACGAACTTGCTTGCGCAGCCTCCAAAGGCTTGTGCAACGATGCGCTTTCCGCCGACCATCTCTTCCTGTCCTCTGGCCCGGGACTTGGCAAAACGCACCTGCTCCACGCCATCGGCCGCCAGCTTGCGACCAAGAGCAACCGCACCCGCACCAACATCGCCTGCCTGTCTGCTGAAGAATTCTCCACGCGCCTCGTGCTGGCCATCAAGGCCCGCGAGGCTGCGCGCTTTAAGGCCGAGTTCCGTGAATCGGTGGACGTGCTTCTGCTTGAGGACATCCATTTCTTCCAGGGCAAGGGTAAGCTGCAGGACGAACTGCTGATGACCCTGAAAGCGCTGCAGGCCCGCGGCTGCAAAGTGGTGCTCACCAGTTCCTTTCTGCCCCGCGAGCTGAACGAGGTCGATCCCCAGCTGGTGTCGTGCTTCGCCTCCGGGTTCATGGCCCTCATGGACAGCCCGGACTTCGCCACGCGCGAGGAGATCGTCCGGCGCAAGGCCAAGAATCTGCAGGTTCAGGTGCCCGATGACGTCACCGGCCTTCTGGCCGAGCGGTTGACCACGGACATCCGCCAGCTTGAGAGCTGCCTCAACAACCTTGTGCTCAAGGCCCGTTTGCTTGGCCAGCGCATCACCACGGAATTGGCCTGGCAGGTGCTTGAGAACTATGCCTCCCAGTCGGTCAGCCCGGATCTTGAGCGCATCGTCAGCTTCGTGTGCAAGACTTACGGCATCGACGAGCCGGAGCTTTTGTCCAAGAGCCGCAGCCAGCAGACCGTGCTGGCGCGCAACACGGCCTTCTACCTGTGCCGCAAGCACACCACCCTGTCCTTGGCCGCCATAGGCGAACGCCTTGGCCGCAAGCACTCCACGGTGCTCAAGGGCATCATCAATGTTGAGCGCGAGATCAATCACCAGACGCCCCTCGGGCGGCAGCTCAACAGCACGGTCGGACGCTTGTCCGCATAATCAAGAGAACACTGCCCCGGAAGAAGGGGCGAGATATTCCGGCGCGCGCCGGGTCGGCCCCGCTTCAGGACAACCTGAAAGGGGGGAGGAAGCCGGCCCGGCGCTCTGTCGTTCCGGGGGGGGCCGGGGGGCTGGCAGGACCGGGAGGTCAGCTCAAGGTGCGGCTGCCGCGCGCCAGGATAGACTGGGCGGCGGACTCTGAAAGGCCGCGCCCGGCGGCGATGGAGGCCAGATTGTCCTCCGCGTCCGAGGCGCGCAGATACATGGGCAGAAGCGGACCAGGGCCAAAGTGGGCGCGTGCGGCCAGGGTCAGCAGAGTCTGCGGACGCGGGGCATCCCACAGGGGGGGCAGCAGGCGCAGGCCAGTGTCCTTGACGGCGAGATCCTGAAAGATGGGAAGATTGCGGCGCAGGCCTCCGCCCAGCACAAAGAGCGGGCGGGGCAGCGGGGCCAGGAATTCCGCCATGGCCGCAAGCTGAACCACTGCGGGCGGCGTAAGGGCTGCTTCGCCCTGAAAGGCTTGGGCGTACACTTGCCCGCGGCGTGACCAGGACAGGGCCAGCACCGCGCCGGAAACGGTCTGCGCAGCTTCGTGCGCCAGTAGCGCCAGGTGGTCAAGCCCCGCCAGGACGGCGCCATTCCCGGCCGCGAGCCCTTCGGCCAGGGCCAGGGACATGCGCAGCCCCGTGAAGCTGCCAGGCCCCTGCACGCAGGCAATGCGTTTGATGTCTTTCGCGCTTGCGCCAAGGCCCTCGAGCATGTTCCCGATGCCCGGGGCGAGAAAGCGCATGGCCTGCCCAGGCATGGTCCATTCCTGAGAGGCGACGAGGGTGGCGTCCAGCGCGCCAGCGGCCCCGGCGGCACCTGCTTCCTGCGGCGCGGGCAGGCGGCCCAGCACGTATTGCAGACGTTCATCCGCCCCGTTCAGAGCAAGGATCAACCCCGCGTCATTTGAAGAGTCGGCGCAGATCATTGTAGGTCGCAAAGAGCATGAGCGCCGCCAGCATGGCGATGCCAAGGCGCATGGCCGCGTTGCGGGCGCGTATGCTCAAGGGTTTGCGCGTTATTGCTTCCAGGCTGAAGAGCGCCAGATGCCCGCCGTCCAGCACCGGAATGGGCAGCAGGTTCACGAAGCCGAGGTTGGCCGAAAGGGCCGCAGCCAGGGCCAGCACGCCGATGATGCCTTCCTGGGCCTCCCGGTTGATGAGCTGCACGATGAGGATGGGCCCGCCGATGGAATCCGCCGGGACCACGCGCTCGATCATCTTGACCAGCGCGGTGACCATGTTCACGATGGCCCGCCAGGTCTCCTTGCCGGAAAGCTTGAGGCTTTGGGCCGCGTCTAGCTCAAGGGTGACTATTTCCCGCGCGGCCACGATGCCGAGCATGGGGGACTGCACCGTCTCGCCGAACACGTTCTTGCGCTCCCGCAGCTCCGGGGTCACGCTCAAAGTCACATGCTCCTTGCCGCGCTTGATTTCCAGATTGAGGGCCTTGCCTTCGGAACCCTGCACCAACTCGGTCAAATCTTCCCAAAAGGTGACAGCGCGCCCGTTGACGGTGAGCACGTTGTCTCCCGCCTGTATGCCCGCGCTGGCCGCCGGGCTTTCCGGCAGCACCTGCCCGATGGTCGGCGCCAGCCCCATTTGACCCTGGCTGGCGAAAAGCGCCCAGTAAATGCCCCAGGCAAGAATGAAATTGAAGATGGGTCCCGCCGCAACCACGCACATGCGCTGCCACACGGGCCGGAGGCTGAAGAGCAGCTCTTTGGGGAACTCCGGCTCCTCCGGGTTGTCCGGCGACTCTCCTGCCAGCATGACGTAGCCGCCAAGGGGCAGGGCGCAGAGCCGGTACTCGGTCATTCCCGACTGGTGGCTCCAGATTTTCGGTCCAAAGCCCAGTGCAAAGGCCTTGACGCCGATGCCAAGCATGCGCGCAACGAGGAAGTGCCCCAGCTCGTGGAAGAAAATCAGTCCGCCAAGGACCAGAATAACGGCGATGAAACCCACAATCGCTCCTTGTCGCGTCCCTTCTCGGGGCGACGCGCTCGTATGGTTCAGCTAAGTCCGGCTCCGGCGCAGTCAATGACTGAGCGCCTTGTCTCGGCGTCCACGGCCAGCAGATCGGCCGCTCCCGCGTCCTCCGGCAGGGCGGAGTGGCGGGAAAGCGCCCCTTCGATGAGCAGGGGAATATCCATAAATGTGATGCGCTTTTGCAAGAAAAGTTCAACGGCCGCCTCATTGGCCGCGTTCAGCACAGCCGGGTGGCTCGGGCTTGCGGCAAAGGCCTCTTTGGCCAGGCGCAGGCAGGGGAACAGCGTTTCGTCCGGCTTCTCAAAGGTCAGGCTGCCCACTTGCGCCAAGTCCAGGCGGGGCATGCCCAGGGTGACGCGGCGGGGAAAGCACAGGCAGTGCGCAATGGGAATGCGCATGTCCGGCACGCCCAGGTGCGCCAGTTGCGAGCCGTCCACATATTCCGCCAGGGAATGCACGATGCTCTGCGGATGCACCAGCACGTCCACACGCTCGACAGGCAAGCCGTAAAGGTGGCAGGCCTCGATGATCTCAAGTCCCTTGTTCATCAGGCTGGCGGAGTCCACGGAGATCTTGGCGCCCATGCTCCAGTTGGGATGGTTGAGCGCCTGCTCCGGCGTGGCCGCGGCCAGAAATTTTTTGTCGCGCCCGCGAAAAGGCCCGCCGGAAGCCGTGAGGATGAGCCGGGCCAGCTCCGGCCCCGCGCCGTTGTCCTTGTCCGCATGGCCGCATAAGGCCTGGAACAGGGCGTTGTGCTCGGAATCCACGGGCAGAATCACGGCGCCGCTTGCGCGGCAGGCCTGGCGGATGAGCCGCCCACCTATGACGAGGCTTTCTTTGTTCGCCAGGGCGATGCGCTTGCCTTTTTTGGCCGCCGCGAGGGTGGGCAAAAAACCGGCCGCGCCGACGATGGCCGAAAGGACCATGTCCGCCTCCGGGCTGGCGGCGATGGCCTCAAAGGCCGTGGGGCCGACGAGTATCTCCGGCGCGTAGCCGGAAGGCAGGAGGGCGCGCAGCGCCTTTGCCGCGGCTTCGTCCAGCACGGCCAGCACAGCGGGGCGGTGCCGCGCGGCCTGCTCGGCCAGCAGCTTGGCGTTCTTGCCGCCGGTCAGGGCGACTATCTTAAAAAGCTCCGGGTGCTCGTCCACCACGCGCAGGGCGCTGACGCCGATGGAGCCGGTGCTGCCCAGCACGGCCAGGCGGCGCGGGAAGGGCGCTTCCGGTGCGAGGGGCGGCCAGATGGAAATGTAGGTCTTCATGCGGCTACGGAAAAAGCGGAATGGCCAGTTTGAACAGCGCGTAGCAGGGCAGGGCCAAGAGCAGGCTGTCGATGCGGTCGAGCAGGCCGCCGTGCCCAGGCAGAAGCGTGCCGGAATCCTTGACCGCGAGCCTGCGTTTGAGCGCTGATTCGAAGAAGTCGCCCATCTGCGCGGCGATGTTCAACAGCGCGCCCAAAAGAATCCAGACGTAGACGGGCGCGTCGCCCAGGTTCAGGCCGTAGGCCGTCACCGCGATGGTGCAGCCGGCAAGACCGCCGATGCTGCCCGCCCAGGACTTCTTGGGGCTCACCTGCGGCCAGATTCTGGCCTTGCCGAAGAAGGTGCCGGCGTAATAAGCGGCCGTGTCTGAAACAGCGGTGGACACAAGCACCAGGATCATCTCCGTGGTGCTTAGGCCGAGGGCGAACTGCAGCATGAGGGGCAGATAGCCCGCACCGGCCATGAGGATGAGCTCGTCGGTGAAGTCCGCGTGGTCCTGGTCCGCGCTGTAGCGGAAGAGAAAGCGCAGCGCCAGGAACCAGAAGCACCCGGCCAGGGTCCAGATGACGCTCTGCGGTCCGCCGAAATCAACGGCCAGAAGCAGGACCGCGCCCAGGGCCACGCCGGTGAGGCGCAAGCTCCTGTGCTCAGGTCCGGGGCGGAACATGGCCGTGAACTCCCACTGGCCCGCGCCGCAAACGAGCAACAGGACGGCCAGAATCAGGATGCCGCCCTGCCAAAGGGCCAGGGCCACCAGTCCGACAGCGAGGCCAGCGGTGAGAATGCGCTGCTGATGGGCGGATGCTGGCACGGAGACTCCTGGTAAAAGAATTGCGGTTGCGCGGATGTACCGGGGCCTTGTACTCCATTCCCCGCCAGCGGGCAACCGTGGGCTTTCCCTCCTTCCTATCGCCCTTTTGCTATGCTATTGCTGGAACTATTGAGCATGGACCGTGATGGCGCGTGGAGGAAGGAAGCATGACCGAAAAAACCAGAAATGCGGCGCAGCGCCCTCAAGGACCGGAGCCGGAGCTGGAGCCAAAGGGCGGCGCCGAAACCGTGGAGAGCCTGCGCGAGCAGGTGTTCCGGCTCACCGAGCATCTGCAGCACCTGACGGACATCGGCCTCGCCCTCTCCGGCGAGCAGAACCGCGACCGCCTGCTTGAGATGATTGTAGGCCTGGCGCGGTCCATTACGGCGGCCGATGCGGGCACCCTCTACATCGTGGACGATTCCGGCAAGCACCTTGACTGGGTGGTGATGCAGAACGACACCATGAACGTGCGCTTGGGCGGCGCCAGCGGCAACCCGGTCACGCTGCCCCCTGTGCGGCTGTATGGTGCGGATGGTCAGGAAAATCACGCCAACGTCTCCTCCCACGTGGCCCTTGCGCGGGAGGTTGTGAACATCGAAGACGTGTATTGCGCCGAGGGCTTCGACTTCACAGGCACGCGCCAGTATGATGAAGGCACTGGCTACCGCTCCCGGTCCATGCTCGTCATCCCCATGGAGAACCATGAGCACGAGGTCATTGGCGTGCTCCAGCTTTTGAACGCCAAGGACAAGGCAACCGGCAAGGTGACGGCGTTTTCGCCTGTCGGCCTGGCTGCCGTGCAATCGCTGGCGACCCAGGCGGCCATGGCCCTCACCAATACGCAGCTCATCCATGGCCTCAAGGCCTTGCTTTATTCCTTCATGCAGAGCATCGCCGCGGCCATTGACGCCAAAAGCCCGTATACGCGCGGCCACATCGACCGCGTTGTGGACCTGACCATGCGCATCGCCGGGGCGATCAATGCCCAGGAGACCGGACCGTACAAGGACGTCCGCTTCAGCGAGAATGAGCTTGAGGAGCTGAAGCTCGCCGCCTGGATGCACGACGTGGGCAAGATCACCACGCCGGTGCATGTGGTGGACAAGAGCACCAAGCTTGAGACCATATTTGACCGCATCGAACTGATCCGCACGCGCTTCAAGCTCATCGGCAAATCGTTGCAGGCGGAGCGCTTGGAGCGGCAGCTTGAGATATTAAGCCAGGGGGCAAGCCGGGAGGAGATGCTCGTTGCGGCCGCCGGGATGGAGAAAATGCGGCAGGAGCTTGAGGCGGATTTTCAGTTCATTGTTTCCTGCAATGCGCCCGGCGAGTTCATGAGCGACGAACGCATCGCGCGGGTCAAGGAAATCGGAGCGCGGACGTACGCGGACGGCGCTGACGAACTGCCCTGGCTCACGGAGAACGAAATAACGAATCTCTGCGTCCGCAGGGGCAGCCTCACGGATGAAGAGCGCGCCATCATCAACGACCACGTGGTCGTGAGCATCGACATGCTGAGCCGACTGCCCTTTCCCAAGCGCCTGTCGCGCGTGCCGGAATACGCGGGCGCGCACCACGAGAAGCTTGACGGCACCGGCTACCCCAACCACATTGGCGGCGAGGCCCTTTCGCTGCAGGCGCGCATTCTCGCCGTGGCCGATGTGTTCGAGGCGCTGACCGCCAGGGACCGGCCCTACAAGGAGCCCATGAAGCTCTCGCAGGCCATGGGGATTCTGGACACGATGGTCAGGGACAATCATGTGGACGCGGACGTCTTCAACCTGTTCCTGAAGACCGGAGTGTACAAGGACTATGCCGCAGCGCACCTGAACGCAGTCCAGATCGACGAGTTGCCGCCCGCACACGTTTGAGCCCAGCCGCGTTCGCACATGCTTCAAGGAGATTTTTCAATGTTCGAGACCTTGCACCGCCGCGTCAGCAAAAAAGGCCTGCCTCCGGGAACCGTCACCTATGTTGGCCGCAAGCAAAGCCGCGCCGTGGCCCTGGATGTCATCCATGCCGGCCCGGAGGGAGTGCGGCGCGAGACACCCGTTACCCCGGAGGTCTGCGGCGCCTATGCGGAACTGCCGGGCCTCACCTGGATCAACGTGGACGGCCTGCACGACCCGGACTGCATCGTCCGCCTGGGCGAGATTTTCCACCTGCACCCCCTGGTGCTGGAGGACATCGTGCACACGGGCCAGCGGCCCAAGCTGGACGAGCTGGACGGAGCGCTTTTCGTGGTGCTCAAGATGCTGCGCTATAATGAAGACGCGCGCACCATTGAGGATGAGCAGATATGCTTTGTGCTCAAGGAAAATGTGCTGTTGACCTTTCAGGAAAAGGCCCAGGGGGATGTTTTCGGCGAGCTGCGCAAGCGCTTGCTGGCCAGCACCGGCCGCCTGTGCAAGAGCGGGCCGGATTACCTCATGTACGCGCTCATCGACGCCATAGTGGACAACTATTTTGTGGTGCTGGAGCGCATGGGCGAGGACATTGAGGAGGTGGAGGAGAAGCTGCTTGCCGCGCCCACGCCGGAGGAGCTGGAAACCATCCATTCCCTGCGGCGGGAGGCCCTTTTCTTGCGCAAGTTCGTGTGGCCCCTGCGGGAGGTGCTGGCCCGGCTGGAAAAGGGGGGCTATCCGCTCGTGGCCGACTCCACCATCGTCTACCTGCGCGATCTGTACGACCACACCATTCAGGTCATGGATACGGTGGAGACCTTCCGCGACATGCTCTCCGGAATGCTTGAGCTGTATCTTTCCAACGTGAGCCTGAAGCTGAACGAGACCATGAAGGTGCTGACCATGATCTCGACGGTGTTCATTCCGCTGAGCTTCATGGCCTCGCTGTACGGCATGAATTTCAAGCACATGCCGGAGCTGGAGACGCAGTACGGCTATTATGTGGTGCTCGGCGTCATGGCCTCTACCGTGACGGGCATGGTGATTTACTTCCGCCGCAAGGGCTGGCTGGGTGGCAAGGGTTGAGAAGCCACCGCTACAGCAGCTTCACATAGGCCTTCACAATGACCTTGAGCCCGAAGCCGGGGAAGTTCACCCGGTACTTGTCCGGCGGGATTTCCGCGATGATCTTGCCCTGGCCGAAGATTTTGTGCTCGCACATGCCGTATTTGGTGTACGCCGAATCCATGGCCGACTTGGGCGGCGGCGCGGCTTCGTATTGCGCATGCGGGGCTGCCGCTGCGCTCACCGGACGCGCTCCCGGCTCATAGGCAGGTCGGCGCGGCGGCTCCGGGCAGATAACCGGGGGCAGGTAACCGTCTTCGCGGCTCATGATGCCTGGCCGCACCTGCTCGTCTTTGCGGCGCAGGCCGCCGGTGAAAGTCTCCACGTAGCGGTCGGCCACGGCATCGGGCAGCTCGTTCACAAAGGGGCTTGTCACCGCCGGTTCGCGGCAGTTGTTGAAGCGGTTGAACACCGAGCCGGGAACGAGAAGCGCCAGTTCGTCCTTGGCGCGCGTGCAGGCCACGTACATGAGCCTGCGCTCCTCCTCCATGTCCTCCTGCCGCTGCATGGCCTTCTTGCTGGGGAAGCGGTCCTCCACCAGATCGATGAGAATGACGGCGCGCCATTCCAGACCCTTGGCCGAATGCACGGTGGAGAGCACCACGGCGTTGTCCGTGCGGTCGTCCTCCCCGGGCGAACCGTCCAGGCACAGATCGGCCAGAAATTCCTCAATGGTCTTGTAGTTCACCACAATCTGCGAAAGCTGCTCCAAGCCCGCCTGGCGTTTGGGATAATCATCCGGGTAAAGCTGCACCAGGATGGGCGCGTAGTAGCTCATGGCGCGGTCGAGCGCCGGGGCGGGCGCCTGGTTCAGGCGGCGCAGGGCGTCCAGCTCCACCAGCAGGCCGTTCAGCTCCGGGAAGCGCTTCTTGTGCTTTTCCAGGCTTGAGGCATCACCACCCAAAAGAGCCGTGGCGATCTTGCCCGCGGTCTTGCCGCCCACGCCCTTGAGGAATCCCAGCACCCGCTGCCAGGCCAGCATGTCCGACGGATTGGCCGCCAGGCGCAGAAAGGCCAAAATATCCTTCACGTGGGCGGCCTCGTGGAAGCGCACGCCGCCATACTTGCGGTAGGGCAGCCCGGCGCGGGTCAGCGCCACCTCAAGCGGGTAGGACTGATAGCCCGCGCGGAAGAGCACGGCGATCTCGTGCAAGGGGTGGCGGGAGGCCATGTCCGTGATGAGGCTGACGGCCTGCGTGGCCTGGGACTGGTCGCTCAGGCTCTGGATGATGCGCGGGCGCGCTCCGCCGGTGCGGTCGGTGAAGAGGTGCTTGTCGAACTTTTGCTGCGCCCCGGCCAAAATGATGTTCGTGAGGTCCAGGATGGGCTGCGTGGAGCGGTAGTTCTGCTCCAGGCGGATGATCTTGGCGTTGGGGAAGTGCTGCGGGAATTCGAGGATGTTCGCCACCACCGCGCCGCGGAAGGCGTAGATGGACTGGGCGTCGTCGCCCACGGCCATGACGTTGCCGCCCTCGCCCGCGAGCAGCCGCACCAGCCGCGCCTGCACCAGATTGGTGTCCTGGTATTCGTCGACCATGACGTACGGATAGCGGCGGCGGAGCGTGTCGCGGATTTCCGGATGCTCCAGCAGCAGGCGCTCCAGCTCGAAGAGCAGGTCGTCGTAGTCCATGAGCCCCTGGGTGCGCTTGGCTTTGGCGTATTCCTCGGCTAGGCGCTCTATGTCCGCCTGATAGCACAGCAGGTGGTAGGCCTCGCGATCCAGAATGCCCTGGATGGACAGCTCCTTGTTGCGCGATTTGCCGATGACGTCGGCCAATGTGGCGCGCTTGGGATAGGAGCGGTCGCCCTTGCCCAGGTCCAGGTGGGCCTTGAGCTCGCCCAGCAGGTCTTCGGAGTCCGAGCGGTCCATGAGCGTCAGGCCCTGCTCGTAGCCCGCCTCCTGCGCGTGGCGTCGCAGCACGGAATAGGCGAAGGAATGGAAGGTGCCGCCGCTGGCTCCGGTGAGCGGGCGGCCCATCACCACCCCGGCCCGGTGCAGCATTTCCTGGCTGGCGCGCCGGGTGAAGGTCAAAAGCAGGATGTTCTCCGGCGAGACATAGCCCTGCACCAGATGCGCCAGGCGGTAGACGATGGTGCGCGTTTTTCCGCTGCCCGCGCCCGCAATGACCAGCACAGGCCCGCCCATGTGCAGGGCGGCCTCGCGCTGGGCCGGGTTCAGTTCGCGCTCGAAATCAATGCTCATTTGAAATGTCCGCTCATAGGATGAGTCCGCCTCGCCTGTCCGTATCGCCAAGCCCGAAAGAGTCGAGCGCCAGGGCTCCGACATCGCGCACGCGCGCAACACCCGCACAATCCCGCGTGGCCGCAAAGAACACGTCGTCCGGGCAGTGCATGCCGAAGCGTCCAAAATGCCCGAATACTTCCTCGCGGTCAAAGCGTGCCTTGAGGTCGCAGCCGTGCTGCGGCACGCAGATGAGATCCGGCGCGTTTTCGGCGCCATACAGCTCGCGGCCGTCCAGCACGTGTTCCATGACCGGGCGGCCCTTCCAGGTCAAGCCGAGCAGCAATGCGCGCAGATCGGCCAAAAGGCCCGCTTCCTCGGCTGGGCGCACAGAGCCCCTGGCGAAGCGACCCGCCCGGTGCAGCACGATGCGTCCTGGGTCAAGGGCGAAGGCCCGCGCATCCGGCCCGATGCAGCCCGCGTCCCACTCGTCGCGCGGAGCGCGGCCCAAACGCAGGAACCCGGCGTCCAAAAGCACCCGGTTCAGGTCCACCTCGGTCTTAAGGGCGCAGAACCCGTGGTCCGCCAGGGCGATCAGGCTCTTGGGCTCCGGCAGCGCGTCAAAGCGGTCCAGCACCTCGCCCGCAAGCTTGTCCCATTCCACAAGCAAAGCCATGCAGGGCTCGTGCAGCGGGTGTTTCGCATCCTCCACGGCTGGGAAAAAGAAATGGAACAGCCGGTCCGTCTCGGTCAGCACGCACACGAAAAGATCCCAGGCCAAGTCGGGCCACAGGAGGTTCAGGGCCGCGCGCCGGGCCGCAAGGGATTGCCGCAGCTGGTCCAGCAAGTATTCCGGCTCCGCAGCACCTTTGGTGGTGTCCGCCTCGACGCGGTACCCGGCGGCGCGCAGCGGGCCGAGCAGAAAGGGCGGAAACACCGCGCTTGCCAGATCCTCGGCCACGAAGCCGCCGATGAGCATGCCGCGCAGCGGCTTTGCCGGAGCCATGTTGGGCAGGTTCAGCACGCGCGAAACAAGGCCCGCCTCGCCCAGGCGGTCAAAGATTGTGGGCGTGCGCACGTCTGTGAAGTTGGATATGCGCAGGGCGTAGGTCTTGGGATCGAGGACGGTGAAGCCGTGCACGCCGTGCCTGCCCGGTCCCTCGGCCGTGAAGAAACTCGTCCAGTTCACGGGCGAAAGCTCTGGCAGCTCGGCTTCGATGGCGTGGGCGTGGGGCAGAAGCCGCGCCACATTGGGCAGGCGGCCAGCGTACCGGCGGGCCAGGGAGAGCGGCAGGCCATCAAGGCCCAGGACGAGGAGGCGTGGGCGTTGCGTCATGGCCGCGCTATGGAGAAGGGGAAAGAGCCTCCGGCGGTCTTTGTCCGCTGGGAGTTGCGCCACGAAGAGCCTCCGGCGGCCATGGGGCCTGAGGCCCCCTGGAACCCCCCAGGCCAGAGCGCCGAGGGGCAAGGCCCCTCGGCGCTCTGGTGGGATGATGAAAAGCGGTGGCCGGTGCTCACAGTATCTGTCCTATTGAAAGACTATGGCGGTGGTCGAAAATATTGTCCGTCTTACCTATGGGGATTCCAAAGGGCCTCAGGCCCTTTGGCCCCCGGAGGGATATTCTCTTTGCTGCTACGCCAGCTCCACATCATACTTCTGCATGAAGTGCGTTGGGTTGTAGGAGAGCTTGGCCTTGCGCAAGCCCTCGTCGCCCAGGTCCTGCTCGCGGTTCACAAAGGTGAAGCGGTCCTCCTGGGCGGCCAGAAAGTGGTTGTTGATGGCCTGATAGATGCCTTTGAAGCGCGTGTCGCCCTTCTCGAAGTGGATGACCATGGTGTCCTTGTTCAGGCATTCACCTACGGTGTAGGCCACGACCTTGCCGCCGATGCGGATGGTGCCGCCGAGGAGGCTGCCCAGGCGGTCGAAAACTTTGAGCACGCGGGAGATGGCCTCGTTCTCGGCCTCCAGCGCCTCGGAGGCGTGCTCCTGCCAGCCGTGCCACTCGGCCTGCATATCGAGCACTTCCTCGACGCAGTCGGCCTGCATGGGCGTATATTCAAAGATGTTGCTCTTCTCAAATTGGTTCAGCAGGTTCTTTTTCTTGTGGAACTTGTTGCCCTTGAGATCGACAAGCTCCGGCACGGAATATACGTAGTCGAAGTGGTCGCGCGCCTCGGTGGCGCGGATGCGCTCGCCAAAGGCCTGCTTCCAGATGCCGAGCAGGGACTCGGGCACGCGGGTGAAGCGCATGGGCCCTGCCAGGCAGGGCAGCTTGGCCCAGTCGACCTTGGTCCAATCGCCCACGGGCGCCCAGAATATTTCCTGCCCCTTGGTCTGCTTGAGCCAAACCAGGCCGTGGTCGAAACGCCATTTGAGGCCGTAGTGGGGCGCCCAGCCGTAGAGGTTGGCAAAGGCGTAATCCGAGGTGACCTCGGGGCAGTCGCACAATGCGGCCTTGTACTCTTCCTGATGCTTGAGACAGATGTGTTCAAAGGTGTCGCATGTGCTCATCAGTGTGTTCCATTCCGGGTTTTGGACATGGCGAAGCGTTGCCAGTCCTTTCGGGTGAATATGTAAAACAAAATGGCCGCTTGGCAAGCCTGAGAGGCCAGCATGGAGATCCACACGCCTGTGGCGGTGCCCATAAGTATGTGGCCGAGGAAGTAGGCCAGGGGCAGGCGCACCAGCCAGGTGCCCAGCCCCATGCCGATGAGATTGTAGACCGTGGCTCCGGCCCCGGCGAGGGCACCGGCCAGGATCATGGTGGTGAGGGTGAAGGGAATGGCCAGCACGTTGTAGATCAGATAGTTCTCGGCCTCTGCCTGGACCTTGGGCATGGGCGCGATGAAGCCCGCGATATCGCCCAAAAACGGCCAGAGCAGGGCGGAAAGAATTCCGATGCTCACGAGCCCTATGGCCAGAATGCGCAGGCCCATGCGTTTGGCCTCATCCGGCTTGCCCGCGCCCAGCAGGTGGCCCACCAGAATGCTGGCTGTAAGATTGAGCGCGAAGGCGGGCAGAAAGAGCAGGGACTCCACGCGCGCGCCAGCGGCCATGCCGGCCAGGGCCACAACGCTGTCCTTGGGCAGGCTGGCGGTGATGGCGAAAAGCACAAGATAGCCGGAATGCCAGACGATCTGCATGAACCCTGCGGGCATGGCGACCTTGAACAGATACGGGAAGGCGCGGCGCACCCAGCAATAGGGCGCGAAAATCTTGCGGCGCAGGGTGCCGTCGCGGCGCAGCACAAAAAGTCCGAACACTGCGCCCAGCGTGATGGACGAGAAGGTGGACCAGACCACGCCCGTGACGCCGAGATTCGGCAGGCCCCAAAGGCCCAGGCCGAAGCCCAGGTCGCCCAAGGTGTTCACCAGCGTCACCAGGATCATTGTGTAGAGGGGAATCATGACCTGCCTGCGCGCGCGGAACACCGCATTCTGCATGATCATCATGTAGTACGGCGGCAGGGTGTAGAGGAAAATTTGCAGCACGTAGCGCGTCAGGGGCACTATGTCGTCCGGCACCTGCAGGGCGCGCACGAGCAGATCGCGCAGGGGCAGGCCCACGGCCAGGAAGACCAGGCCGGAAACGGCGGCGATGGCCAGGCACAAGCCGATGTAGCGCTCGGCGCGCAGCTGCTTGCCCGCGCCAAGGGACTGGCTGATGGCCGCCACGGCGCCGCCCGCGACGGCCGTGGCGATGACCAGGAAGAGAA
>Ga0209373_10003195_pt1 | contig 15448 bp, 10 predicted proteins | sample Higcelweek5metaG_FD_187173 | JGI IMG/M metagenome (GOLD analysis project Ga0209373, IMG submission 187173) | Freshwater pond sediment microbial communities from the University of Edinburgh, under environmental carbon perturbations - High... | ecosystem: Environmental > Aquatic > Freshwater >...
GCGGGGAATGGCCGAACATGGAACCGGTATCGCCCAGGCAGAAATCGGCCAGGATATGGCCGTCAATATCGGTCAGGCTGGCACCGCTGGCGCTTTCCACCAGCAAGGGGAAAGGCATGGGCCAATCCCGCATCCAATGCATCGGCACACCCTGGTAGAAGCCTTGCAGCCCCCCGCCCGCCTGGGCCGCCGAACGCGGATGCGCAGCAATGAAAACGGCGCGCTCCGCGGCCATCAAGGCTGCGATGCGCGCCGTATCAACCCCACCTATTACCGCCGCCATTTGGCTTTTTCCCCCGGACCGCTCCGCCCGGAAGTTTGGATTGGTGGTCATTGCGCCGTCAAGCAGAAGCCTGACAACGAATATATCAGTCGCCCAGCCAGATGCCCACGACGCGGTGCAGTTTCTCCGCGTCATCCATGGCCAGTTCAACGCGCCTGCGAGACAGGGTCAGGCCATACAGTCCCCCATCATCATCCTGGCGCAGGTAGAAGGCCAGTGGCGACCAGGAGACCCGGTTCACCACCAGATCGCCCACCTTGGCCGTGGCATCCGGATTGACCAGCAGAACCGCGCCGGGCGCAAAGGCCGGGGCATTGTTCAGGTCGGATACGGTAATGGCGTAGGCGCCGGCCACATTACGCAACGCCACCGGGCGGGCCGTCTTGTTTCGGGCTGTCGCATTGCTGCCGTCCCGCGCCAGATCGCGACCGTCATAAAGCGGCAATTCCGTTTCGGCCTTGCTGTCGCCCAGCATACTGCGCAGCGGGCTGGCCGGCGACAGCATCTCGCTGGGCCCCACCCCGAAAATCTTTGCCAGCCGGATCACATGGTCTGGCCGGAACGGCCGGACCCCATTCTCCAGCTTCGAAATTTCGCTCTTCGACAGGCCGGCCGAATTGGCCAGCGTTGCCAGACTCATGCCCCGCGATGTCCGCATGGTGCGGAGATGCACCCCATCATGATGTTGCACTTGCTGCGTCTCCCCTGCGTGCCTCTGCTGGAAACATACATCAATGGTGGTGGGCTGGAAGGCTCGGGGCATAGTCCAAAGGGTTAGGTCGCTTTTGAATGAAATCCGAAATTTGTGCGAAGGAGAATGTCCGCCCCTGTTTCGTAAAAGATCAATGGTGCGGTGATATCGTTGCGCGGAACAGGTTTAAGCGCCGGAAAATGGCTGAGTTTTGATAAAAATCCCCTGACGTGCCTGGAAGTCAACCCCAACCAGGCGGTCTATTGGGGTGTAGTGTTGGTGTTTTCGCACATCCAGCTGGGGTTGATCCCACCTTGCCGTGCACAGCATCCCGTGCCACCCTTGGCTTAATAAGCGAGGGAGGAACCTGTGGTCGATAAGCTGTATCACTTTGTCGGTGGCGCTCGGGTGGAAGGAAAATCCGGTCGTTTCGCGCCGGTCTTCACGCCCATGACGGGGGAGATTTCCGCTGAGGTACCGCTGGCCAGTGCGTTGGAACTGGCTGAAGCCGTGGCCAATGCCAAGGCGGCGCAACCGGCCTGGGCCGCCACCAATCCGCAAAAGCGCGGCCGTGTGCTGATGAAGTTCCTGGAACTGCTGAACCGGGATTTCGACAAGCTGGCCCTGAAACTGGCCCTGGAACATGGCAAGACCATCCCCGACGCCAAAGGCGATATCCAGCGTGGGCTGGAGGTGGTGGAGTTCGCCATCGGCATTCCGCACCTGCTGAAAGGCGAATTCACCGAAGGGGCGGGGCCCGGCATCGACATGTATTCGATGCGCCAACCGCTGGGCGTGGTGGCCGGCATCACGCCGTTCAATTTCCCCGCCATGATCCCGATGTGGAAATTCGCACCCGCCATTGCCTGCGGCAATGCCTTCATCCTGAAGCCGTCGGAGCGTGACCCGTCCGTGCCGCTGATGCTGGCAGAGCTGATGGTTGAAGCCGGCCTGCCCAAGGGTATTTTGAATGTGGTGAATGGCGACAAGGAAGTGGTCGATGCCATCCTTGACCACCCGGACATCAAGGCGATCGGCTTTGTCGGCTCCACCCCCATCGGGGAATATATTTATTCCCGCGGCACGGCCAACGGCAAGCGGGTGCAGGCGTTTGGCGGGGCCAAGAACCATGCGCTGATCATGCCCGATGCCGATATGGATCAGGTGGTCGATGCGCTGATCGGCGCTGGCTATGGCTCCGCTGGGGAACGCTGCATGGCCATCTCCGTGGCCGTACCGGTGGGGCAGAAGACGGCGGATATCCTGGTGGATCGGCTGGCCAGCCGGGTGCGCACGCTGAAGGTCGGCCCCTCCACCGATCCGACGGCGGATTTCGGTCCCGTCGTTACCCGTCAGCATCTGGACAAGATCAAGGCCTATGTCGATATCGGCGTGAAGGAGGGGGCTGAACTGGTGGTGGATGGCCGGGAGATGACCCTTCAGGGTTATGAAAACGGCTTCTACATGGGTGGTGTGCTGTTCGACCGGGTGACGCCGGACATGCGGATTTATAAGGAGGAAATCTTCGGCCCCGTCCTGTCCGTGGTGCGCGCCGATGATTACGAGACGGCCCTGGCGCTGCCGAATGATCATGAATATGGCAATGGCGTCGCCATCTTTACCCGCGACGGTGATACCGCCCGTGATTTCGCGGCACGCGTGGATGTGGGCATGGTTGGCATCAATGTGCCGCTTCCGGTGCCGCTGGCCTATTACACGTTCGGCGGCTGGAAGCGGTCCAGCTTCGGTGACCTGAACCAGCATGGGCCGGACAGCGTGCGCTTTTATACCAAGACCAAGACGGTGACATCGCGCTGGCCCTCGGGCATCCGCGACGGCGCCAGCTTCGTCATCCCGACCATGGGGTAAGCTGGTTTTCACACCAATGCCACCCCCGGCTTCCACGACAAGCGCCGACTTGACGATTTGAACAACATTGCCTTCCCCGCGCAAGCGGGGGTCCAGGGGTCAAGATCACGGTAGCGTGGTTCTTGTGGCTTCCGGATCCCCGCTTTTGCGGGGACAATACGTTGTCCAAGAGTTTAAGTCGGCCCCGGGTGCGGGAACTGGATTGGAGGCTGGCGACCGCCAGCCCGGCGCTCGTGCGCCGTGAAGCCAAGCTGCCGGATGGCAGCGCCCGGCGCGTGAGGGAACACGAAATCTCCCTGGATCGGTCACGATCAAGGGAGATTGGTATAATTTTGAAAGGATCGACCGAGATGGATTTCGATCTGAACGATGACCAGCGCGCCATCCAGGATCTGGCGCGCGGATTCGCCACCGACCATATGGCCCCGTTTGCTGCCGACTGGGACGAGAACCAGATTTTTCCGGTGGCGGTTTTGCGCAAGGCGGCTGAACTGGGCTTTGCCGGGCTTTATTGCCGCGATCAGTTCGGCGGCACCGGCCTGGGCCGGCTGGATGCGGCGATCCTGTTTGAGGAATTGTCCGCCGCCTGTCCCTCCACCGCCGCCTATCTGTCCATCCATAATATGGCGGCCTGGATGATCGACACGTTCGGCAATGAGGAACAGCGGGCGAAATGGCTGCCCGATCTGTTCAGCATGGCCCATTTCGCCAGCTATTGCCTCACCGAACCGGGGGCGGGGTCGGATGCCGCCTCATTGCGCACCCGTGCCGAACGCGATGGCGACCATTATGTGTTGAACGGGTCCAAGGCCTTTATTTCCGGCGGCGGGTCTTCCGATATTTATGTGGTGATGGTGCGCACCGGCGGGCCGGGGCCGAAGGGGATTTCCTGCCTGGTGGTGGAAAAGGGCACGCCCGGCCTTTCCTTTGGTAAAAAGGAACGCAAGATGGGCTGGAACAGCCAGCCCACCGCCCAGGTGATGTTTGAGGATTGCCGTGTCCCCGTGGCCAACCGGCTGGGGGCCGAAGGCGATGGCTTCAAGATCGCCATGAAAGGGCTGGATGGCGGGCGGCTCAACATCGCCTCCTGCTCGCTCGGTGGCGCGCGGGCCTGCCTGGACGCAGCGAAAGCCCATATGGAAGTCCGCCAACAGTTTGGCAAAAAGCTGAATGAGTTCCAGGCTTTGCAGTTCAAGCTGGCTGATATGGCTACCGAACTGGATGCCGCAAGGCTGATGGTGCATCGTGGTGCCGTGGCGCTGGATGCGGGCCATGCGGAGGCGACGACCTGGTGCGCCATGGCCAAGCGTTTTGCCACCGATGCCGGTTTCCAGATCGCCAATGATGCACTGCAGCTTCATGGCGGCTATGGTTACATCCGCGAATATCCGGTGGAACGTATCCTGCGCGATTTGCGCGTCCACCAGATCCTGGAAGGCACCAACGAGATCATGCGGGTGATCATCGCACGCCGGCTGTTGCAGCCCTGATCAACCGCCCAAAAATGGGGAAATGACCGTGAGCTACGAGAATATCCTGGTTGAAACCAAGGGTGCTGTCGGCATCGTCACGCTGAACCGTCCCAAGGCACTGAACGCGCTCTGCGATGCGCTGGTGACGGAAATGGAACAGGCGCTGAACGGTCTGGAGTCGGACCCCGCCATCGGCGTGATCGTCGTCACCGGGTCGGAAAAGGCGTTCGCCGCCGGGGCCGACATCAAGGAAATGGCGGGCTTCAGCCATATGGATGCCTATCTGAACGATTTCATCACCAAGAAATGGGGCCGGTTGGCCACCTGCCGCAAGCCCACCATCGCTGCCGTGGCCGGCTATGCGCTGGGCGGGGGCTGTGAGTTGGCGATGATGGCGGACTTCATCATCGCTGCCGACAATGCCAAGTTCGGCCAGCCGGAAATCACCATCGGCACCATTCCCGGTGCCGGCGGCACCCAGCGCCTGACACGCGCCATCGGCAAGGCCAAGGCCATGGAAATGTGCCTGACCGGCCGCATGATGGATGCGGCAGAGGCGGAGCGGTCCGGCCTTGTCGCCCGTGTTGTGCCGCTGGCCGACCTGATGGCGGAGGTGCTGAAGGTGGCGGAAAAGATCGCCGCCATGTCCCGCCCGGTCGCCATGATGGCGAAGGAGAGTGTGAACCGCGCCTTTGAAAGCAGCCTGGCCGAAGGGCTGTTGTTCGAACGCCGGGTGTTCCACAGCACCTTCGGCCTGGAAGACCAGAAGGAAGGCATGGGCGCGTTTGCGGAAAAACGCCCACCCGCCTTCAAGGGCCGTTGATGAAAAGGGGCCGGCCGCTGGGTCGGCCCCTTTTTGCATCTGCGAAAGTTTCTTGCGTGCAGTGCAATAAAAAACTAATTTATGCGCGCAGATAAAACATGAAATCCGGGAGGAATTGGGATGGTTGCGTTGAATGAGGTGGTGATCGTTTCGGGCACCCGAACCGCCATTGGCGGTTTTGGCGGCAGCCTGAAGGATATTGCCCCGGCTGAGCTGGGCAGCCTGGTGATTGCCGAGGCGGTGCGCCGCGCCGGGCTGACCCCGGCCGATGTACAGCATGTGGTGATGGGGCAGGTGATTCCGTCGGGCCCGCAGGACGCCTACATGGCGCGCGTGGCAGCAGTGAATGCCGGCATCCCCACCGCAGCCCCGGCGCTGACGCTGAACCGGCTTTGTGGTTCGGGTGTGCAGGCCATCATCTCCGCCGCGCAGATGATCCGGCTGGGGGAATGCGACGTGGCCGTGGCCGGCGGTGCGGAAAGCATGAGCCGGTCGCCCCATGTCATCCCGTCCGTGCGCTGGGGCCAGCGCATGGGCGATGCTGCCGTCGTCGATGCGATGGTGGCGGTGCTGACCGACCCGTTCCATAAGATTCATATGGGCATCACGGCGGAAAATGTGGCCGAACGCCACCAGATCGACCGTGCCGCCCAGGATGCGCTGGCGCTGGAAAGCCACACCCGTGCCGCCCGCGCCATTGCCGAAGGGCGTTTCAAGGAACAGATCCTGCCGGTGGAGGTGAAGGCGCGTGGGGGTACCCGCCTGTTCGACACCGATGAACATGTCCGCCCGGACGCCAAGCTGGAGGATTTCGCCAAGCTGAAGCCCGCCTTCAAGAAAGATGGCACGGTGACGGCAGGCAATGCGTCGGGGGTCAATGACGGGGCGGCGGCGGTGACGCTGATGTCCGCCGATGCCGCCGCGGCCCGTGGCATCAAGCCCATGGCCCGCATCCTGGGCTGGGGTCATGCCGGGGTGGAGCCGGAGGTGATGGGGCTGGGCCCGGTCCATGCCGTGCCCATCGCCCTGCAACGTGCCGGCCTGTCGCTGGCCGATATCGATGTGATCGAAAGCAACGAGGCGTTTGCCGCCCAGGCCTGTGCCGTTTCCAAGCTGCTGGGCTTTGATCCGGCCAAGGTGAACCCCAATGGCAGCGGCGTTTCGCTGGGCCATCCGGTGGGGGCGACCGGGGGCATTATCACGGTGAAGGCGATCTATGAACTGGCGCGCACCGGCGGTCGCTATGGGTTGGTTACCATGTGCATCGGCGGTGGCCAGGGCATTGCGATGGTCGTGGAGCGGGTGTAACGCTGCCGGCTTGAGCGGCGCCATTATCCAGCCATTGATGAAAGGGCGGCTCCCGGTGGATCGGGGGCCGCCCTTTCTTTTTGCCTCCGTGTCGGTTGCCTGTGTCATTGTTGTTTGAATTTGCCGATCCCCTGAAAAACCCCGTTGCAATCGTTTGTAATGTGGGAGTATGGTTATATTTAAGAACAAAACGAATGCTCCGGGAGGTACAAGTGGCCAGGGTCTCCAAAAGCAGGCTGTTGGCAGCCTGTGTCGCATCACTGTCGCTTTCCACGGCAATTGTGGGCTGGGTGGCCCCGGTGGCGGCGGCTGAATCTGCTTTCGAAGGTCGTTGCGCTACTGTCGTCACCCTGATGCAGGGCCGATGGCCCGATGCAGCCACACAGGTGCAGGCTGTCAGTTACATGCCCGATGGCGCGACCGCGGCACCCGAACCGTTCGAGCGGCCTGCAGGCCCGCCCCCCGTTCTGAAATCGCATTGCCTGATCGACGCGACCATGGCATCGCGAACGGGCATTGACGGCCAGCATTACGCAATCCGCTTCCGGTTGCGCCTGCCGGAAAACTGGAATGGCCGTTTCCTGTTTCAGGGCGGTGGCGGCACCAACGGCAATATCGGCAACGCCTTGGGGCTGGTGCCGGGTGCCGGCCTGACGGAACCGGCGGTCAACCAGGGTTATGCCGTGGTCAGCCAGGATTCCGGCCATGACAATGCCAGCAACAGCGATCCGGCCCGTGGCGGCCCCGTCGCCTTCGGCTGGGACCCGGAGGCGCGGCGGAACTATGCCTATGCCTCCCTGAAAACGGTTGCAGATAGTGCGAAGGTGCTGATTAACCGGTTTTATGGCCGTGCCGCCGACCATTCCTATTTCGCTGGCTGTTCCAAGGGCGGGCAGGAAGGGTTGATGGCGGCCCACCGCTTCCCCGATACGTTTGACGGCATTGTCGCCGGTGCCCCCGGCATGTCCCTGCCGCGCGCCGCCCTGGCGCAGAACTGGGATGTGCAGGTGTTCGGTGCCCTGCTGCCGCCGGACGCGTCGGGTAAACGGTCCGTCTTTGCCCTGTCCCGGCTGTTCAGCGCCGACGATTTCGTGCTGATCCGCCGGGCGGTGCTGGATGCCTGCGACGGGGATGATGGGTTGGCCGATGGCATCATCAGCCGCTATGGCCAATGCACCGGCCCCAAGCTGCAAAAGGCGCTGGAGAGCGTGCAATGTGCGCCCGGTGGCAAGGGTGGCTGTGTCGATCCCGGTAAACTGGCAGCGCTGGAAAAGTCGCTGGCCGGGCCGAAGGGCAAGGCCGGTGCTGCCCTTTATGCGGACTGGCCCTGGGATGCCGGGATCGGGTCGCAGGATTGGGCCGTCTGGAAGCTGGGCCTTGTCCAGCCGCCGGTGCCGGCGCTGAATGTGGTGATCGGCGGGGCGGCCCTGCATGGGCTGTTCTCCACCACGCCCCGTTCCCTGGGGGTGGACCCGCAGCAGATATTCGAACAGCAGCTGACTTTCGATTTCCAGAAAGATGGTGACCTGATCAATCGCGTGGCCGCGCCGTTCAAGGTTTCTGCCTGGGAGGAAATGTCGGCCCGGTCCCCCGATATCGATGCATTCCGTGCCCGTGGCGGCAAACTGATTGTGCCGCATGGCGTTTCGGACCCGGTATTTTCCATCAATGACACCATCGCCTGGTATCAGGAGATGGAGAAAAGATATGGCGGGCAGGCTGCCAGTTTTGTGCGGGTGTTCCCGGTGCCGGGCATGGGCCATTGCGGCAACGGCCCCGCCACCGACCGGTTCGCCGCTTTCCAGGCGATGGTCGATTGGGTGGAACGCGCGCAGGCTCCTGACCACCTGACCGCCACAGCTGGTGCCGGAAGCCCCTGGCCCGGTCGCACCCGACCGCTTTGCCCCTATCCGACCTATGCCCGTTATGACGGCACGGGAAACAAGGAAGCCGCTGAAAGCTTCCAGTGCGTGGGAGGAAAAAAATCGTGAGGAATTCCTTGTTCAAGCGGCTGTTGACGGTCTCGGCCCTTACCCTGGCCTGTGTTCCGATGGCCTTTGCGGCACCGGATGGGCGCTGGGTGCAGAGTTGGGCTTCCAGCCCCTCCCTGGCCACGGAGAAACTGCCCTTCGATTTCTGGCGTCCGCCGGCGGAGGTGCAGGGCACCTTGCGCTACAAGATGCGCGTCAGCGCTGCGGGGGATCAGGTCCGCGTCCGCCTGTCGGCGGAAACCCTGCCCAAGGATGTGCAGGTGACGACGGCGACCATTGCCCTGGCCGATGCGGCGGGTAATCTTGATACCGCCACCCTGGCACCGCTCAGCTTCTCCGGTACTGCATCGGCCCGGATTGCCGCTGGTGCCCCGCTGGTGAGCGATCCACTGTCCTTGCAGGTGGGGGCGGGTGCCGTCATTTATGTGACGCTGTATCTGCCCGGACCGGTGGCCATCCCCCAGGCCGATTTGCTGCATGTGGTGGAAGTGGCCGCCGGCGCCGATCAGACGCGCGCCGCCAAGCTGACCGGTTCACGTATGGAGATCGGGCGAGAGATCGTTTCGGCCATTCTGATCCGTTCCACGAAGGAGGCGCGCACCATCGTCACCTTTGGTGACTCCATCACTGATGGGGCCGGTGCCAAGGATCCGATGATGCGCGGCTGGCCCGACCAGTTGGCGGCACTGCTGCGTCAGAAGGGCCAGACCCAAATCGCCATCGCCAATGCCGGTATCGGTGGCAACCGCGTCTTGCGCGACGAGGTGGGGCAGGCGGCCCTGGCCCGCTTTGACCGGGATGCCCTGTCGGTTCCTGGCGTCACCGATATTGTTTTGCTGGAAGGGATCAATGATCTGGGCTTGAGCGGGCTTTCAAACCCGCGCGGTCCTGGCAATCACCCCATTGTGACGGCGGCGGACCTGATTGCCGGCTATCGCCAGTTGATTGCCCGCGCCAAGGCGCGTGGGGTGAAGATTCATGGGGCGACCCTGACGCCGTTCCTGGGATCAACCTTTCCCGGCTATGCCACGCCCGAAAAGGAGGTGGTCCGCCAGGAACTGAACCGCTGGATCCTCACCAGCGGGGAGTTTGACAGCGTCATCGATTTCGATGCCGCCTTGCGCGATAGCACCAATCCCCAGCACCTCAATCCGGCCTATGACAGTGGTGACAAGCTGCATCCGTCTGATGCCGGTTACCGCGCCATGGCAGAGGCTGCGCTGGGTGTTCTGTTGAAGTAACGCGTCCCCGTTGTTTCCGTAAGACACGGGTAATGCCCTGCGCCGGATGGCGCGGGAACGGGCAATCTTTGTCTTATATCGGCACCCCACCTTGGTGCCATCCGGCAATGGCCGGGCGAACGACCATAACCAACAAGCAGAGAGGGGAAGGAAAATGACACGTCCATGGAAAGCCACGCGTGCTGCTTTGATGCTGTCGGCCAGCGCAATGCTGGTCTCTGCCGCAGCGACGGCGGCTGAGACCGAAGGTGCCGATGATGTGTTGGCGGAAATCGTCGTGACTGCGCAGAAGGTGAAGGAGACGCTGGCCAAGGCGCCCATCGCCGTTACGGTGTTGAATCCCGACATGCTCGACCGTCAGAACATCACTGTCGCCGAAGATCTGGTGACGACCGTTCCGAACCTGCAGTTCAGCCAGAACGGCTTTGCCATGCGTGGCATTGGCAGCAATAACGCTTATAGCGGCTATTCTACCGTGGCGACCCAGATCGACGGCATCTATGCCCCGTTCGCTTCGACCCTGACGTTGGGGATGTTTGATCTGAGTGCGATTGAGGTGCTGCGCGGTCCACAGGGGACGGTACATGGTCGCAATGCCACAGCGGGTGTGGTGAATATCAACACCGCCGATCCGGGTGACGATTACGCGGTCAGCGGCGACGTGCAATATGGCTCGCACCAGGATCTGCAAGTCCGCTTGAATACCGATCTTCCCGTCGACGATAATCTGGCCTTCCGCATCTCTGCCTTCCGCCATGTCAATGACGGCCTGTCCCCGCGCTATTCGGCCCAGGACCGTTTCGACAAGACTGACCAGACGGGCGTACGCCTTACCAGCCGGTGGGACATTGCCGAAAACCTGACCTGGCGGGTGTCGCTGAATTATGGTGAGGACAAGGGAACAACGTCCCTGCTTTACCTCTCCAGCTACAATTATTATCCCAACGCCAATTTGACGACGGGAAGTTTCGGTGAGGCTGAAATCATCGATACCCACGAGCCGAACCCAGGTATCCAGAACGTCACTGACAATCAAAAGAATGTAAAGGAATATACCGCCCGCTCCCGACTGACATGGGAGGTGTCCGATGCGGTGACAGCGACATATTTGGCCGGTTATTCGGTTTTGAAGAATGATGGCGTCAGCGTCACTACCGGCCTCTATTCGGCGGAACATCTGGGTCTGCGGCAAGAAGCCAGTTCCCATGAACTGGATGTGAATTACGAGGGCGACCGGATTTCACTGGTTGGCGGCGGTTATTATTATTGGGATGATACGCCGTCCGGCCAGCGGCTGCTGCATGCAGGCAACACGGCACCCGGCCCGTTCGGCAGCGTGTTCAACGCCTTTGGGGCGCTTTATGCCGGCACCGGCAAGCAGATATCGACCATCAATGCCGTGGATGTGGTCAATACCTACACGGACTGGGGCAGTGAATCGGCGGCTGTGTTCGCCCAGGGCACCTTCCGTGTGACCGACCGGTTCCGCCTGCTGGCTGGTCTGCGTTCCACCTGGGATACGGTGCATGGTGGCCAGCAGGAGCTGGTTTGCACCGGGGGCACAGTCACGCGGCAGAATATCGACAATGATACCTGCGCCAGCGGCACGTTGAGCTTCACCGACGATACGACGCGCGCATCGGAAAAGTTCAGCAAGGTCAGTTGGAAAGCCGGGGTGGATTATGATTTCACCGACGAAATCATGGGCTATGCCACAGTCAGCACCGGCTATCGCGCTGGCGGTCTGCAATCCAGCACCAACCCGGAGCCCTATACCGGTTATCAGCCGGAGACGGTGACGAATTACGAGTTGGGGCTGCGTGGCAATCTGCTGGACCGCAAGCTGTTCCTGTCGGCCACCGTTTTCAACATGGATTATAGCAACCTGCAGGTTTCCAGCGTCATCGGCACGGCGACCGGCCCGGTGGCGGTCACCAGCAATGCCGCGAAGGCCAAGATCAAGGGGGTGGAACTGGAAAGCCTGTTCCGTCCTACCCGGAATGACAGGATATCCGCCTATCTCTCCTATCTGGATGGCAAATATACGTCATTCCCCAACGCGTCGGACAATCTGCACAGTGCCGATGTGATGTATAATATCTTCGCCCCCATCCTGGGTTATGCCACCATTCCCAGTGCGGTGGCGGATTTCTCCGGCAACCGCTTGGCCAATGCCCCGCGCTGGAGCGCCCGGTTGGGCTATGAACATATTTTCGATTTGCCGGATGGCAGCACGCTGGCGCCTGCAATCGATTTCTATGTCCAATCCAAGACCTTCAGTGACAGCGCCAACTATGTTCAGGGGATCAATGGCGGATACACCAAGACGGACCTGAACCTGCGCTGGGACAGTTCCGATCAGCGTTACTTCATCAACGCTTTCGTGAACAATGTGGAAGACAAGCTGGTGGCGAACCAGACCAGCGTTGTCTGGAGTTCCACCACGGCGACCTATAACCCCGGACGCACGGTTGGTGTGCGTGTGGGGGCCAGTTTCTGACGGTACTCCTCCAGCCCCGCCCTATGATCTTCAGGGGGCGGGGCTTCTTTTTTCAATGGGAGAGGGCCCGGTTATCCTCACCAAGCCGCCTGATAGATCGCCAAAGCGTCAGCCTCCAGAATGGGACGCGGGTTGTTGACCAGCAGGCGCTGCTGCAACATTGCATCCTTGGCCATCTGTGGCAGGTCGGCTTCGGTTACACCAACTGCGCGCATCTGCTGTGGCAGGCCGCTTTCCCGCGACAGCGTGATCATCGCGGCAACCAGCCCTTCCGCCTGTGCGGCGTTGGACAGGCTAGCCAGCGACGGGTCGACCAGCGGGGCCAGTTCGGCATAAAGCGGTGCCGCCGCCGGCATGTTGAAGGTCATGACATGCGGCAGCACCAGCGCGTTGGACAGGCCATGCGGTATATGGAACAGGCCGCCCAACGGATAGGCCAGGGCATGCACCCCCGCCACCGGTGCGTTGGCGAAGGCGACACCGGCCAGATGTGCGCCAAGCAGCATGGCGCTTCGCGCCTCCAAATCAGCCGGCGTGCGGCAGGCTTTCAGCAGGTTGGCCGCCAAAAGGCGCAGCGCTTCGCGCGCCAGCATGTCGGACATCGGGTTTTTCAGCCGGGCGCTGGTATAGGCTTCAATGGCATGGACCATGGCATCAATGCCGGTGGCCGCCGTCACAAGTGGCGGCAGGCCCAGGGTCAGCAGCGGGTCCAGCACGCTGACATCGGGCAGCAGAACCCCGGCGCTGACGCCGCGCTTTTCCCCATTGCCGACGGAAATCACCGTCACGGGCGTGGCCTCCGACCCCGTGCCGGCTGTGGTGGGGACCAGCAACAGGGGCAGGCGCTTGCCCTTGGCCTGTTCCACCCCCCAGATCGTTTCCAGATCATCGCCCGATCCCAGCAGATAGGCGGCCAGCTTGGCGACATCCATCGGGCTGCCACCGCCCACGCCGAGCACGCAAACAGCCCCGGCTGCCCGCCCCGCCGCCACTGTGGCCAGCACGGTTTCACGCGAGGGATCGGGTTCCACCGCATCGAAAATGCTGACGGGGATGCCCGCCTTCTCCAGCGCTTCCAGCACCGGGGCCAGCAGGCCCAGGCCGCGCACGCCGCGATCCGTCACCAGCAGGCAGGGCCCGACCGGCAGATGTTCCGCCACCTGCCCGGCCGTGCCGGGGCCGCTCAACAGGCGGGGACCATAGCGGAAGCGGAAGGACGGGGTGGACATGGGCGGGCTCCCTGATGATGGCTTGGTGCGACGGTTTCCTTATATGACCCAGCGGTAATGCCGGGGGCAGGGGCCGCCCATGGAAATTTCCAGGCGCGGCCACATGGTGGATAGGGGTGGCGGGTCAGATATTCAGGTAATCGATAACCCAGGGTTCTTCTGCCGCTGCCGTCACCCACTCCCGCATGGCGGGCAGGGCGAAAATCGCGTCGATATAGGCGTTGGCCTCGGGCGTCAGCGCGATTCCCTTCCAGCCGCGCAAGCGCACGCAGACGGGTGCATACATGGCATCCGCAATGGTGAAATGGCCAAACAGGAAGGGGCCGCCGGCCCCGAATCGGACGCGGCAATCGGCCCAGAGGGCCTGGATACGGGCGATATCGCCCGCTGCCGCTTCTACCCGTTCCGGCATATCATGCACATGGCCCAGATCGAAAAACAGGTTGCGGCGCAGATCCATAAATCCTGAATGCATTTCCGCCGCCACTGACCGGGCAATGGCGCGGGCCTTGGTATCGGCGGGCCAAAGCTGCGCCTGTGGGAACAACTCCGCCACATATTCGCAGATGGCCAGGCTGTCCCACACGGTCAGATCGACCTGTTTCAACACCGGCGCCTTGCCGGTGGGCCCATGGGCCAGCAAGGCCTGCTTGGTTTCTTCTGTGCGCAGCGGCACCAGCACCTCATCAAACGTCGCGCCGGCGGCGCGCAGGGCCAGCCAAGGGCGCAGCGACCAGGAGGAATAGCGCTTGTTGGCGATCACCAGGGTCAGGTCGGTCGGGGCGGGCATTGTCATATCAGCTTCACCATTGCGATGGGGGCCGGGGGAGAGTAGGGCTGGACGAAAGGGCGACCAAGCCCGAAAATCCATACCCGCATCTGCAAAAGGACCAAGCCCCAAGTGCTGACCTGTCTGCTGACCGCCCCCGCCGCCGATACCGTTCCCCTGACGCTGCTGACCAAGGATGTGCTGGCCGGCTGGCTGGTCGACGCACCGGCGGCAGAGGCCGCCTGGGTGCGCCGCCTGGGTTTCACCGCCGCCCCCGGCAGCACCGCCCTGATCGCCGGGGCCGATGGTGCGCTGGTGCGCGTGCTGGTCGGCGTGGCCGACAAGGTGGATATCTGGTCGCTGGCCGGTCTGCCGGGCAGCCTGCCCGCCGGCAGCTATGTTCTTGAAACGGCGCTGGAGCCGGTGACGGCGACCGCTGTTGCCACCGGCTGGGCGCTGGCCTGCTATCAGTTCACCCGCTACAAGAAATCGACCAAGAGCTTTGCCAGCCTGGTGCTGCCGGCCAATGCCGATGCAGCGGCAGTGCAGCGTTTCGCCCGTTCCGCCTATCTGGTGCGCGATCTGGTGAACACCCCGTGTGAGGATATGGGCCCGCCGGAACTGGCTGCCGTCGCGGAGTCGCTGGCCCAGGAATTCGGTGCCAGCTTCAGCACCATCGTGGGTGATGATCTGCTGGCGCAGAATTACCCGATGATCCATGCCGTGGGCCGTGCTGCCGCCAAGGCACCGCGCCTGATCGATATCCGTTGGGGTGATGCCGCCCATCCGCTGGTCACGTTGGTGGGCAAGGGTGTTTGCTTTGATACGGGTGGACTGGATATCAAGCCCGCCGCATCCATGCTGATGATGAAGAAGGACATGGGCGGCGGGGCGCACGCCCTGGCGCTGGCCCGCATGGTGATGGATGCCAAGCTGCCGGTGCGGCTGCGCGTGCTGGTGCCGGCGGTGGAAAATGCCGTTGCCGGCAATGCCTTCCGCCCGATGGATATCATCCCCACCCGCAAAGGTTTGACGGTGGAAATCGGCAATACCGATGCCGAAGGCCGTCTGATCCTGTGCGATGCCCTGGCGGAAGCGGATGGTGAAAAGCCGGCCTTGCTGCTGGATTTCGCCACGCTGACCGGTGCTGCGCGGGTGGCGTTGGGCGCTGACCTGCCGGCCCTGTTCAGCAATGATGATGCGCTGGCGGCGGCGATTGCGGCGGAAGCGGCGGCGACCGACGATCCGCTGTGGCGCCTGCCGCTGTGGCAG
>Ga0209373_10003197_pt1 | contig 15445 bp, 12 predicted proteins | sample Higcelweek5metaG_FD_187173 | JGI IMG/M metagenome (GOLD analysis project Ga0209373, IMG submission 187173) | Freshwater pond sediment microbial communities from the University of Edinburgh, under environmental carbon perturbations - High... | ecosystem: Environmental > Aquatic > Freshwater >...
TTCAAATACAAATGGGAATAAATATGAAACAATACGCCAATGATGTTGAAGCAAGCGAAGCATTGAATGATGTATATCGTAAGCTGAAATCTGAAGTATCAAAAGTAATTGTTGGACAGGAAGAAGTCGTTAATAAAATCCTGATCAGTATTCTGTGCAAAGGTCACTCGCTCCTCATTGGGGTGCCGGGACTGGCAAAAACGCTTATGATTACGACCATTGCCAAAACACTGGGACTCACTTTTTCGCGCATTCAGTTTACACCCGACCTGATGCCCAGCGATATTATCGGAACCGAAATTCTGGGCGAAGACCGGCAATTCCGTTATATCAAAGGCCCCGTGTTTGCACATATTGTACTCGCCGATGAAATAAACCGTACCCCGCCCAAAACACAGTCGGCTCTGCTCGAAGCTATGCAGGAACGGGAAGTGTCGGTGGCTGGTATGACCCACGCTTTACCCGATCCGTTTTTTGTACTGGCAACGCAGAATCCCATCGAACAGGAAGGTACCTATCCCCTGCCCGAGGCTCAGCTCGACCGCTTTATGTTTAGCATATGGCTCGACTATCCTACCATGGATGAAGAAATTGAAGTGGTAAAACGAACCACGGTAGAACGTATGCCAGAAGCATCTATCGTTACTACACTGGACGAATTGATCGGATTTCAGAACCTGGTGCGCCGGGTTCCAGTCAATGACAATGTGTTTCGCTACGCAGTAGAATTAACGGCTAAAACACGCCCCGGCACAACACTCGGATCACAGATTGCCGATTCATACATTGCCTGGGGTGCTGGCCCGCGTTCATCGCAATATCTCATTCTGGGCGCAAAATGCCATGCACTTTTACATGGCAAATACTCTCCTGACATTGAAGACATTCAAGCAGTTTCCGAAAACGTATTACAGCACCGTATTGTAAAAAATTACAAGGCTGAAGCTGAGGGACTCGGATCAAGAGAAATTATCCGGAAAATGCTGTAATATTATTTTGGCAATAAACCATCCTGGAGCGGCCGTTCGCTTTTCGGGTCATCGGTGGTTTGCACCTGCTGATACACCCATCGTCCATCATCGAAAGTAAACCCATTGCCTTTTTCCGAATAAGGATAATAAAACTGATATTGACCTTCCAGCTCAGGCCGTAGCGGCACCAAATGATCAAAAACAATCATTTCTTCGCTCCTGGTTTTAACAATCGTTTTCTTTTTCGGCGTTCTCAATGCCTCATCGTTGTTCTGATTGATGCGCTGATTATGTTTCTCGCGCTCCTTTTTAGTGACAGTCTGAATGGTGATTTCTTCAAATCGCAGCTTCATGACCACCTTTGAACTAAATCTGAAAATCACTCTTTTATATCCCGAAAAACCTTTTCCCCGGAAAACAAGCTTTCCGAAAACAGGGTCATCGTTTCGATCAAAAGTAATCACATCAATCACTTTTTGTTGAAACAGACCGTTACCGCCGTTCCAGCCAATAACGGTGTAATATTTCTCTCCGTTATATTTCTTTTCAATCAGCTGGTAGTAAATAGCGCCATACCATATTCCTTTTTTAAGAATCTCCTTTTCGGCATTCACAATGTCGCTTGATACATCGCGTAATTCAATAATTTTATAGGTATGCGATTTATTCGAAAAAACCAGCATCAATCCATACGTTTCGTATTTATCGGTCAATAATGGCAAACTCCAGGTATATATTTTAAATTTTTTATCGTTTGGATAAACGACTGCAAGCGACTTTACACTGTCGAAGGCTAATTGAAAGGCATCAGGGGTTAACAACTCTTCTTTCAACAAGGTCATGAAACGATCGTTGGCTTCGTACCGAATAATATCGGATTCCCCGCTGTACATCAGCTTTGCCAGACTCACCAGACTGTCCGAAGACGGTGCCTGAATCACAGCGTTTTTCTGAGCCATCCCATGCATCAGCAACAGACTGAAAAAAACCAATAAAGATATCCGAAACTTCATACGTATATTAACGAAAAGATGGCGGGTTATTGTACCTGCAAAGGTACAGGCTTTTTCAGCGCCTGCAAAATTTATTGAATCACGAGATACTTTTAGGCATATTTAGTACATTTGCTACATGCCATCATCTGTTCTGGACAATAAAGTTGAATACATCAAAGGCGTTGGCCCCGCCAAAGCTGAACTGCTCAACAAAGAGCTTTCGGTGTTTGTTTACCGCGACTTACTTGAATATTTTCCATTCAGATATGTCGACAGAACCCGCATTAATCCAATTGCAGAACTTTCTCCCGATGATTCTTACGTGCAAATTGCCGGCTATTTTGATGGATTCGAGAAAACCGGGCGCACCAGTCACAGCCGGCTTGAAGCATTGTTTTATGACCAATCGGCTTCCATAAAAATCATCTGGTTTCAAAATTTTTCCTGGGTCACCGATAAGCTCCAGGCTGGTATCCGCTATTATATTTTCGGGCGCGTCGGGTTGTTCAATAAACAACATTATATGGCACATCCCGAGGTGTTGACTGAAGAGGATTTCAAACGCCTGCCCTTTTCCGGGAAATTTCAGCCGGTGTACCAAACCACCGAAAAGTTAAAGGCCCGGGGTATCGACTCCCGCACTATTTCAATGTATATATCGCAGGTTGTTAAAAACTGCGAAGGCCAATTTCAGGAAAACCTACCGTTGAGTCTGCTAAAAACCTTACAACTTCCGGGCATTGAAGAAGCCTATAAAAACGTTCATATTCCCGCCGATCAGATTATTCTGGACCGTAGCCTGAAACGTTTCCGCTTCGAAGAAGCGCTCCTGATGCAGCTTCGGTACAAAATCAACAGCGATATCCGAAAAAAAACACCGACTAAAATCATCTTCAGAAAAGTCGGACAGTATTTCAATGCATTTTATAATCAGTCGCTGCATTTCGATCTGACCAATGCGCAAAAAAAAGTAACCCGCGAAATCCGGAACGATTTGGGCAGCGGTTACCGCATGAACAGACTTCTGCAAGGCGATGTAGGTAGTGGCAAAACGGTTGTTGCCATGATGGCTGCCCTGCTCGCTGTCGACAACGGATATCAGGCCTGTTTAATGGCACCAACCGAAATTCTGGCCCAGCAACATTTCAATACATTTTCGAAATGGATTACTGCGATTGGCCTACGCGTAGAACTTTTAACCGGAACAACCAAAAGTAAAGAACGGAAATCAATATTAAGCGGCCTGGCCGATGGTTCCGTTCATGTAATTGTTGGTACACACGCACTGATTGAAGATCCTGTAGTATTCTCCAATCTTGGACTCGCCATCATTGACGAACAACATCGTTTCGGAGTGATGCAACGTGCGCGGTTACATTCCAAAGGCCCTGAAATGGTGCATACATTGGTGATGACCGCCACCCCGATTCCCAGAACACTCGCCATGACTTTTTACGGAGATCTCGATGTAAGCGTCATCGACGAGCTGCCCCCGGGCCGGAAACCAGTCAAAACATTATTTTATCAGGACAATCAACGCATACATGTCATCGATCTGATGCGAAAACAAATGCTTCAGGGTCGACAGATTTATATTGTTTACCCGTTGATAAAAGAATCGGAAAAGCTCGATCTGATTGCCCTTGAGAACGGGTATGAAGGCATTATCCGCGATTTCCCGATGCCAACATACGAAACGGGTATCATGCACGGGCGAATGCCACAGGATGAAAAAGACTTTGTGATGAAACGCTTCGTTAAAGGACTCACCAACATTCTTGTTTCAACCACCGTTATCGAGGTTGGGGTCGATGTTTCCAACGCATCGGTTATGGTTATTGAAAATGCAGAGCGATTCGGCCTATCTCAATTGCACCAGCTGCGCGGACGAGTTGGACGCGGCGACTTTCAATCCTATTGCATTTTAATTGGTGGAAATACCATTTCGCAGGAAGCACAAACAAGAATTAAAGCCATGTTAGAAACAACCGACGGATTCAAAATTGCCGAAGCAGACTTAAAACTACGGGGTCCGGGCGACATTATGGGAACACGTCAAAGCGGCGATTTCGAGTTTATTCACCTCGATGTCGTGCGCGATGAATCCATCATCACCTATGCGCGGCAAACCGCCGATCAGATTTGCTCCGAAGATCCAACGCTATCCAAACCCGCACACCAGTGTTTGAAATCAGCACTTAAAAAGAAATTCACCGGGTTGACACTTTCTGATATTGCATAACGTTGGCATTTTCTTTTTTGAGGTGCATAAATCAAATTAAGTGTATAATGATTCGTGCAAAGTTTTTCTCTATTAGAACCTGTCTGCCAGCCAAGTAGGCACGAATCCGCCGCCGCGGACACGGATCATACAGATCTACACGGACACACCTGCAGTCGGACAGGTAAAACTGATTTCGTTTTTGCAACGTATGGCAAGAGCCGCAATTCGTTACAACAGCATGAATTTCGCAAGCTCGCTTGCAAATTCATGCTGTTGTAACGAATCAACACAACGTAGTTGCGTTGCAGACAGCGGCTTTTGCTATTACTGCTCAAAAATCTCTGTTAATCCCTGCCTGCGTGATGCAGTCAGGCAGGCGTTTAATCTGTGCTAATCCGTGTTCAAAAAAAGAGTGGCACCTCAAAAGATGATTTAGCCATAACGTTGTACTCTGGTTGCCGAGCCATTTTTCGTTGTATATTTGCCTATGCAAAAAACATGTTTCATGCTGTTTCTGCTGACCATCCTGATTGGTGCATGCAATAGGAGTGATACATCTCTGGAAAAGGAGAACGGAGCGGTGTTTCCGGAAGATACCATGACCATGATTCTTCAGGATATTTATCTCGCAGAATCCTATATCCGCCAGATGGAGCGACAAGGCAAAGATGTTAGCGCTTACTCAAATCACGTATATCAAATGCTGATGGAAAAATATCATACCGATTCGGTAAAAATATCCAATTCCATTTTGTACTATGCTGCTAATCCTGAAAAAATGAAACAGGTTTCCGATAAAACACTCGAAAACCTGATTATAAAAGAAACAATGCTTCAAAAAAAATAAAGGTCAGGAAGATTGTTTAGTATACACAGCCTGGATGGTATCCAACGTAACACCATCGTTTACAAAATAATAAAAATCCATCGTGGTTTTGTTGCTCTGCATAGTAGCAGTTCCTTCAACAGTAATGGTTCCCAGACAAAGAGTCTGACTCGGAATCGTTACCGTGTTACCGGAAACAATACCGTAGGCCATTTCTTCAGGTCCCAGATGATGGAAATTAAACATTTTGATTTGAGTGCTGTTTGTAGTATCAACCGAAATATCTACCGTGTATGACATAGAAGAACTTTCGGTACATAACCAAATGCCCTGATAACTTTCCCGCGGGTCGGTTGGAACATCTGGATCGTCAGTATCTGGCTCACAGGCAGTCAATAAGAAACTACCGACCAAAATCACACAAAAGATATAAAGAAAGCGTTTCATAAAATTTTTGCGGTTTCTACAAAATTAGTTCCATTTTGTCAGAAATGCAACAAACAAATTGATTATTTTTGTTAACCAGCTCATTTTTCTGCTTATGCTTGTAAAAACTTTTTGTTGCGCCATTCAAGGAATCGAAGCTTTTACGGTAAGCGTCGAAGTGGACCTTCAACCAGGACTTAAAACGTTGTTGGCTGGATTGCCCGACAATGCCGTAAAAGAAAGTATTCAGCGCATTGAATCTGCGTTGACCAACAGCGGATACTATTATCCGGGAAAAAAAGTCGTCATCAATCTGGCACCAGCCGATATGAAAAAAGAAGGCTCGGCCTACGATCTGGCTATCTCTGTTGGATTGCTGGCAGCTTCGCACCAGATAAAAACCGATGTTCTGAGTAAACTGATGATTGTCGGCGAACTTTCGCTCGACGGCTCTCTTGCTCCGGTTCGCGGAGCATTATCCGCAGCCATCGAGGCCAGAAAAAGCGGTTTTGCAGGCATAATTGTTCCCGCAGCCAATGCGCATGAAGCTTCAGTCGTCGAAGGACTTGATGTGTACCCCATGCAGGATATCTGTCAGGTAGTGCGCTTTCTCGAAGGTTCGGATTGGCCGGAACCCTGTTTGTCCAACTTCGGGCAATCGGAGCAGGAAAATACGGATTACGCGGTGGATTTCGCCGATGTGAAAGGTCAGGAAAATGTGAAGAGAGTAATGGAAATCGCGGCCGCCGGTAACCACAATGCAATTATGATTGGCCCACCAGGCAGTGGTAAAACCATGCTGGCACGCCGGCTACCGACCATTTTACCACCAATGACGCTTGATGAAGCACTTGAAACAACAAAAATTCACTCCGTCTCCGGCAAACTGCCAACGGGAACAGGCTTGTTGCAGCAACGACCATTCAGGTCGCCGCATCATACTATTTCAGACGTAGCATTGGTGGGAGGTGGCACCTATCCACAACCCGGCGAAATCAGCCTTGCACACAACGGGGTGTTGTTTCTCGACGAATTACCTGAATTTAAAAGAACCGCGCTTGAAGTCATGCGTCAACCTCTCGAAGACCGCATTGTAACAATATCACGCGCACGTTTTAGCGTTGACTATCCTGCTTCTGTTATGCTAATAGCCGCCATGAATCCATGTCCATGCGGTTATTACAACCATCCCGAAAAAGATTGTTCCTGCGGTCCGGGCATCATCCGGCGATACCTCAGTCGGATATCGGGACCACTGCTCGACCGCATTGATATTCATATTGAAGTAACTCCGGTCCCATTCAGCAGTTTAAATTCACAAGTAAAATACGAATCCTCGGCAACCATCCGCGAGCGGGTTATCAAAGCACGTGAGATTCAAAAAACACGTTTTAAAGATCATAAAACAACAAATTGCAACGCCCATCTGACGCCGGCCTTGATGAAAAAGTACTGCCACCTGGATAGCAGCGGTGAGCAATTACTGAAAACCGCTATGGAGAAGTTGAATTTATCGGCCCGCGCATACGACCGCATTTTGAAAGTGGCTAGAACCATTGCCGATCTCGATCAATCTGAAAACATCCAGCCAGCGCATCTGGCTGAGGCCATTCAATATCGCAGTCTGGACCGGGAGACCTGGGGGATGGTGTAACCCCAACATGCATTATAATACAAGCCATTTACAAATCGCCCACCCCTGATTCACGTTCTGCCTGGTTGTGGCTCATCCAATCACGCAGACACTGTGTCGAAAATCACCTCGTTGCTTCAGCATAACGCGGTGAATAAACATTTAATACCAAAATGAATTATATAGTGATCCAAGAGCTCTTACCAAGAGACGCAATCATCATCCACCGTGTCATCCTGAATTTATTTCAGGATCGGCGGTGGATGATGAGTCACGCATGGTAGATACTGAAACGAGTTCAGTATGACACCATGCGTGGTAGACCGATTTGGTCTGTTTTACAATTTGTTTTGGTATAAGTCACACAGAAAAAACTCCAGATCTACTACTGTATATTTTGCAAAAAAAATGATCAAAAAAAAGCTGTTCCCATTGTAGGAAACAGCTTTTTTCAAAATACGCTTACATTCTCTAGAATTCCCAAAGGTCGTGCTCGAATTCGAATACTTTATTTTCAATTCTTTCGCTTTCAAGCAAAGCACCTAATCCGGCTTCGTAGCTGTTTATGTAACGATCATACACGTTCGACTCTTTGATCACATAGCTTCCAAACAAACGTTTAAAAAACCAATCATCATAAGTCAGACGCTGACCATCATTGAAGCGGTTATACACTTCGTTTTTCACAAGTATATTACGAGCCTGCGGAAAATAAATCCAGAAATCGGTACGATAACCAATCCATTCACCATTGTCATCGGTTTGGTCACGGACAGGGCACATACCCAGAATCCGGTATTCCAAAACTGAACGCTGACGATCAAAAATAACGTCTTCCTTAACACGGAACATGGTAACCATAGATGCATCAATTTCGGTTTTCATGATAGTATCCGGGAGCTGTTCGCCCGTGTACGGATCAAAACGTTGAATGGTATCGATCTTCACCAGTTTGTTCTTAACCTCTTCAATGGTCATTGGAGCTTTGAATTCGTCATTTTCAGCATCATATGCCGTAATGGTTCCTTCATTGATTCCCTGCAACAAAACACTCATAAGACTAATGCGTCCATTGGTTGGTGATGTAGGGTAATATAAGGGGTGATTGATTTTCTCCCGAAGGTCGATCACGCGCCAGATACGTGTTTCCCAAAACACATCCGATTTTCGTATGTGCGGATATGGAACAGCTACACGATCAACGTAGTACTCCTTATCATAGCTGTAGTCATTCGGGATGAGGACATCCTGACCTGAAGAGATCATCGATAGACCAAGCATTAATACCATTGAGAGAATAAGCGCTTTCATAATTCAAGCTTTTATTGAGTGATTTTGATATTCAGAGAACCAATGTCCTTTGTTCCAGTAGGCCCTGCAGCCCTGATTTCATTAATGAAAAACCGGTCACCGCGCTTTGAAGATCTGATTTTATCCTGCATCTGAGCATTCAGCATCATACCGCTTCCCGGGATATCCAGAAGGTCACCTGCGGCATTGCGATATGTGAATACAAATGATACAACGTTATAACGAAGTTCAAAATCGAAGTTTTCCAGTACAGCAAGAACGTGCGGTTGTGCAAGAATCTCAGCTTTTGTAAAGTTACCACTGATTTTTCCGGCCAGTTTAGGAATTGGCGTTGGCAATGGTTTTACGCGGAATTCCAATGATCCCATCCCTTTGGAGCTACCTCCAGTCTGCGCAGAGACAGTAATGGTTGCTTTAGCACCACCGGTTACTTTAACAATGTAATGGCCATTTCCTGTAGGGCTGAGTGAGCCATTATTAATACTTGCTCTGACCTGGTCGTTTGGCACACCGGGAACAGAAATGGTCACCGGATTCTCAACACCAATGTAGAACACATTCATTTTATCGGCAGAAATCGTAGCAGAAGGCTGAGCAACAAAATAAGATGCACTGAACGGATATTTACTCGTTACACCACTTCGTGAGATAACCTCAACGATACCACCATATTTCTGTTCACCAAGTGAACTGGCAGCTCTTTCAAGTTTACCTACACCGTTTACGCCTTCGATGGTTTCAGCACCACCAATTACAGTCATATTAACAGAGTCAACGCCTGAACCAACATAGATTTTAGGTTGTTGTTTAGAGTCATAGGCAGCAACAAAAATTTCTGCTTCGTATTTGTCACCAGTCAGCACATAGTTAGATTTTGCAATAACTTTTGCTTCAACTTTGTCGAAGGAGAAACCTTCGGCACCAATTGACTCATACAATTTCTGAACAACGCCTGCTTCAGCATTACTGACTTCAAGAATAAGCTTATTCAGCATTGTTACATCAGCAGCCAGAATGGTATGCGCGAAGTTGGTGATCTGCCAGTTGTTGGTACCATCACCTTCAAGGTTAGGATACTCTTTTTCAACATCAAGACCTAAGGCAACGCCTACCATCAGCTTCGGACCTAAAAGATCAGTCATTTTTTTCTTAAAATCGACTATTTTCTGTTTCAGTTCAGCTACTTTACAACCACTGGAGCCATCTTCCGACTCTCCAAAAAAGTAGTTGTGCGGAATGTCGACATTATCTTTCCCATTTACCTGAGCCAGAAAGCTTTTGGTTTTATCTTTCTCCATCGCTTTCACCTCATCGGTAGAGAGCCCTTCCACAGCAGAAACAATCTCGTATTTAATTGTGTTAATATACGCCTTGAGTGCAGCGGCTTCATCTTTAACTTTTTTAGCTTTACCGTAGTTTTCTTTCACCTTTTCAGGTTGCAACAACATCGATTTTTCGAACTGGTCATAGTAAAAATTTGCTTTCCCTTCAAATATATTGTTGGTGGCAACTATACTATCGTTCACTACTGTGAATGCCTGCAAAATATCTTTTGATACGTTGAGGGCAAGCATAGCAGTCAACACCAGGTACATCATCGAAATCATTTTCTGACGCGGTGTTTCCGGACAATTCTTTGATCCCATATTTACCCTTTCTTTAAGTGTTTAGACAATATACCTTATATTACTTATTCAAGTTGACATTCATTGCAGTCAACATATTGCCATAAACCGTGTTAAGGGCAGCCAGGTTTTTCGAAAGAACCGTAGCCTGATCTTTATAAGCATTCAGCGCTGTCATGGTATGGTTCACGTTTTCGACAAACATGCCCAGACTATCTTCCATTGCAGTAGCTTTTTCAACCTGAGATTGCGCACCCTGAAGCTGAAGTTCATACACAGCATTCAATGCAGACAGGTTTTTGGTTATGCGCTGAATTTGATCACCGTATGATTTTCCATCAACAGCACTGAAGTCAATTGCTTCGGCTGATTTGGTAAGTGATTCAGCACTTTGCGTATATTTTTGTGCAAGAGCATGAGCAGCGTTGGTTGCACCTTTAATGCTGGTAACATATTCTTCGGTAGCATTAACGTCGTTGTTGATAGCAGCAGCAACAGCCTTAAAGGAACCGGCAGTGTCGTTTGCATTTACAGCAGCCATTTTCACTGACTCGGTAAATTCATCATTAACACCCACAGTTTTATTGAGAGAGGTAGCTGTTTTTTCATACACATCTTTCAGTCCTGAAACACTGTTGGCAGCAGCACCAAGATTGGTAACAAAACCATCGGTAGCAGCAGCAGCATCGGCAACACCAGACAATTTATTGGCGTTTTCGCTCAGATTTTTCATTCCCAGGCCAAGACTTGCAATAAGTTCGGGTCCGATTTTAGCGTCTTCGAGCATGTTGTCTAAAGCCTGTGTAACGGTTTTTCCGTTAGCAGCTTTTGGTGCACCTGTAGCATCCCAACCTTCTTTTTCAGCTTCTTCCGGGTGATAAATACCCCACAATTCAGGATACACAAGACTCCAGTCCGGTTCAACGTGAAGAGGTTCAAAAGCGGAAGCGAAGAAAATGAGAGCTTCAGTACCCATACCGATAAGAAGCATAAGACCAGCACCAGGATAGTGCATGATTTTGAATAAAGCACCAAGGATTACAAGTGAGGCGCCCCAGCCATACAGCTTAGACATAAAGTTTTTGTACCCTTTACTTTCAACAATTTGTTTAATACCCATAACCTTTTTTTTAAAAAATTTGACTTGTTGTGTTTTTGACCCTTTTTTATCTGTAAACGTTCGACGAGTTAGGACCATCACCCTTCATACGGCCCAAATAAGTCTGAACATTTCTGAATCCGACATAGGATTTTCCTGAATCCTGATATTCATACCAGCGACTACTCACCTGCATAAAGAATCCGATATCTTTCCATGATCCGCCACGAATCACTTTTCTTTTCAGAACTTCGGCATCGGTATCTTTTGCATCATATTGATAGTCCATGTTCAGGTCATGAGCAAACTGATAAGCTGACTCATCAAAAGCGTTGTTCGACCATTCCGCTACGTTACCGGCCATATCATACAGACCGTAATCGTTCGGAGCATAGTGACCAACAATCAGTGTGTGGAAACCACCATCATCGGGATAATTGCCGCGGAGTGGTTTATAGTTGCCTAAGAAACAACCATTGGCATTGCGGATATACGGACCGCCCCATGGGAAAGGACTGAGGTCGAGGCCGCCACGGGCTGCCCATTCCCATTCACTTTCGGTCGGGAGACGGAAATCGTTGACAATTGATTGACCTATACGTGTCAGATAAGCATTCATGTACATGGTTCTCCAGTTAGAGAAAGCTTTGGCCTGTTTCCAGTTGACACCCACAACCGGATAATGGTCATACGCCGGATGCCAGAAATAATTCTTGGTCATTGGCTCATTGAAAGAATAAGTAAAATCGAATACCCAGCACAAAGTATCAGGATATACATTTATAAGGTCTGTTTTGAGGAAAGCACGACGGTCGGTATAACCATTGAGTTCATATGGACCTTTGTCATAACCCCAAGGACGGTTTCTTAATGAAGCAACATCTTCCTTCTCATTTTCCTGAGCATCGGTGATGGGGTTCTTCATGTACTTTTTAGCCGCAGCTTTATAATCGACCCAATAATACCTGTAGTTCAGCTTGCGGGTATCAATTTCTTCCAAACGCATAAAACGCTGGTGTTCTGGGAGATACAAAGCGTCAATCAGGACTTCGCGTACTTCCGGCTCATCCCATTCAATTTTAGTATCCCAATTCAGATAGGGATCCGTTAATTCTTCGCCGTAGGCATTCTGATTGATCAGCATTTCAGGATCGGAATCTGATAATCTCAGACGGGCGATCGAATCGCGGACCCAGTAAACGAACTGGCGGTACTCATTGTTGGTGATTTCGGTTTCGTCCATATAAAAAGCCTGAACAGACACCGTTTTGGCGGTCTGAATCTGGTTATACGGAACGTCCTGATCATTCTGACCCATCACATAGCTCCCCATTGGGATAAAGAGCATGCCATAGGGATCAGGTTGGTACCAGGGTTCTCGATCCTGGACTCCCAACAGATTTCCTTGGTCTCCCGTGTTGCAAGAGGACAATGCCAAAACAAGCAACACTAAAACAGTTAGGTACTTCATATTTAAACGGGTGTTGGACTTCATGGGTGCAAATTTAATAAAACCTATCTCTTTTTAACGCTGTTTTTTATCTTCAGGTTTCAATTTTCAAACAAATTAGAGGAAACGCACATTTCTGTAGCTCTCTGGGAATTTTGGTACGACGATTTTATTGCAGTAGCTAATAAATACTTCGTGACTGCCACTGCTTCGTCCACTTCCGCCCATGGCAGAGGTGGTAACATCGTAACTATAACCAATGCCAAGTGTCTCCAGATCATCATTTCCGGAATTGGCAAACGGATAAGCGCCCAGCAGAACGGAAACAGCATCGGTCATACGATATCCGAGACCACCCCAGAACTGGCTGTTGTAGAACACAAGAGCATCTACATCCAGTTGCGTACTGGCAAAATCGGATTTTATCAGCACCGAGGGGCGCACTTCAAACTGAGGATTGTTGGGCAATATGTAATGATAAGTTCCTGTCAGGTAATAATGACGTTTCAGTTGCGGGCTTCCGAGACCAACGCCCATTTCCGAGGTGCTTTGCATGAGTTGATTTGAGGAAAGGCCCACCGAAAAAACGCCCGGTTTGATGAAATAGGCTCCAAAAGAGAGGTCAAACACCATATCGCTTTCTTGCGCACCTTGCAGCAAAGGATCATTTGCATCAATGGCGTTCAATTGCGAAAAGTCGATTTTCTTATTCAGAAAACCACCCATAATACCAACGCCTAAATTGCCGCCCCACATTTGCCGGCGAAACGCATAGCCAAATTTGACACCGATGTTGTCTTCGTAACCGAGTTTATCTTTGTAAACTACGAGCCCGAGACCGCCATGCAACAGATCTACATTGCTGTGCAAAGTAAGCAACATGGTTTGCGGAGCCACTTTGTTTTCAGTACCGTTTACAGTTTCAGTAAAACCCATCCATTGCTGCCTATACAGTATGTTGCCGCAAATCATTTCATGGCTTCCGATGTAACCCGGATTAAAAGCCATCTGATTAAACATGTAATGAGTATACTGAGCATCCTGCTGCGCATGTACAGCACCGAAACCCAGAAATGCCAAAAACAGGAAAAGTATATTTTTCCTCATAGTCAAAAGATTAAGTGTACACCTCTTAAAAAAGTGCATAAAGTAACAAAGAAATTTTGATATCGACAACAAATTGTTCATTTTTTTTGAAAAGTTTTGCTTCGTGAACAAAATAACTCACCTTGCCAAACAGATATTTTATACTCAAATGGCTTTTTTTTGTTTCACATTGGTTTGACATTTCTGCACTTTTTAAGTCAAACGCCATTTTCGCGACAAAAAATCAACATGCGATATCAGCTATATTGCTGATTACCCGATACATATAAAATGTTTTACGCATTCAATCAAAAATATAAATCTTCATTCATTTTTATAAAAAAGAATGCTGACTTTTTAAGATTGACCCGAAATTCCCGAAAAATTTAACAATTTTCCCTGTTTTCTACATGAATTTCTGAAATGTCTGCCACCATCGGTCGGGCAGATGTTCCTGCATGGCCTCTTCGTAATCCTTATAACTACAGGGGACCATGTAATGTCGCTCGAATTTAGTGAACAGGTTTTTCGGGCATGGGACCTCCATCCACCAGCGATCACTCACCGGGCTACGATAAAAGGCGATATCGGCTTTCGAATCGGCCATGGATACAATATACTTCAGCAGGTTCGATTTATTCATATGCGGATCGTCGCCTTTACGGGCCGAAAATCCTTCGATAAAATACCAAATCATTTGTGCCGCCAGGTGAGCCGACATGCCATCGCGGTCATTTGCGGGACATAATTCAAATAAGCCCAGCGAAGTCAGTTTTTCGCTTAACCCGGCATATCGCATCATTTGACAAACATCTTCGCCATTAAAGCCATTGGGTGATGGAAACGATGCTGCAGGGCAATCGCTCATGCGTACCGATGAAAAATCGAAGGTCAGCATATCCGCGTTTCGTATAATAGGCTCTGTTTCAGTTATATCAGCTTTAGCCATCCCCAGGCGGGTTCCATCGAAGAAAAGTTTCTTTAACAACGAAATAGCCTCTTGTTCAACCAAATAGGTTTGATAACCAATATTGGAAAAATTAAACAGGAAGTTCGGATCGCGGAAAATAATTCTGTTCAGCCACGATTCGTTGGAAAAAGCGTCCTCGGATTGTCCGATATCAAAACGCGAGTCGACCGAAAGGATATTGATAATGCGGGATCGTTTTTCATAAGCCAGATACATTGCGTAAGCCAGGTCCTGACTACCACCAAGCACAATGGGTAAGATGTTAACCTTTTGCAGTTGGCTCATTACTTCACTTACCGCTTCATTAGTATCATCGGGCGACATTCCTGTTTTAAGGTTTCCCAGATCGGCAATGGCAACCGACGAAAAATGATTTTGCAATGCAAACAGAAATGCACGAATGGCATCGGCGGCAAAAGAAGAGTCACGGTTGCTTTTGGAATTCCGGTTTTCGGGAACGCCAAATATGGCAATCTGAATATTGTCGGTTTCGGGAAAATGTCCATCGAAATGAATATCGATAGAGGCTCCCAGTTGTCCCGGGTGGAAATTTTCGGGAAGCCACGGGCCATTTACCGGATCGAAATACAACTGAAGATCGTCCATCGCTATTTCTTTTTCGTTGCAGTAGCCTTTTTAGTTGTAGTTTTTTTGGCAGCTGGTTTTTTGGCAGCGGCTTTTTTAGGAGCAGCCGTTTTACCAGTAGTTTTCTTGGCCGGAGCTTTCTCAGCAGTTACTTTAGCAGCGGTTTTTTTTGTTTTCACGGCTGTTTTGCCGGCAGCTTTCCCCGTAGCTTTTTCTTTTGTAGCTGCCGATTTCCGCCTGTTAG
>Ga0209373_10003198_pt1 | contig 15442 bp, 15 predicted proteins | sample Higcelweek5metaG_FD_187173 | JGI IMG/M metagenome (GOLD analysis project Ga0209373, IMG submission 187173) | Freshwater pond sediment microbial communities from the University of Edinburgh, under environmental carbon perturbations - High... | ecosystem: Environmental > Aquatic > Freshwater >...
GTATCACCAAGGTGTTCCCCACCCGCTCCCACACCGTTGCCGCCCAGGGCGGAATCGGCGCGGCTCTCGGCAATATGGCCGAGGACAATTGGAAGTGGCACATGTACGACACCGTCAAGGGGTCGGACTGGCTGGGCGACCAGGACGCGATCGAATATATGTGCCGCGAGGCGGTGCCGGCGGTTCATGAGCTGGAACATTTCGGGGTGCCCTTCTCGCGCACGCCGGAAGGCAAGATCTATCAGCGCCCGTTTGGCGGCCACATGTCGAATTACGGCGAGAAGCCGGTGCAGCGTGCCTGCGCCGCCGCCGACCGCACCGGCCACGCCATTCTGCACACCCTCTACCAGCAGTGTCTGAAGCATTCCTGCCAGTTCTTCGTCGAATATATCGCTCTCGACCTGATCATGGATCAGGACGGCACCTGCCGGGGGGTGATGGCGTGGAATCTCGATGACGGCACCCTGCACCGTTTCCGCGCCCACCGGGTGGTGCTGGCCACCGGCGGTTATGGCCGGACCTATTTCTCCTGCACCTCGGCCCACACCTGCACCGGCGACGGTCATGGTCTGGTCGCCCGCGCTGGCTTGCCGTTGCAGGACATGGAATTCGTCCAGTTCCACCCCACCGGGATCTATGGTTCGGGCTGCCTGATCACCGAGGGCGCCCGCGGCGAAGGCGGCTATCTGACCAATTCGGCCGGCGAACGCTTCATGGAGCGTTATGCCCCCACCGCCAAGGATCTCGCCTCGCGCGACGTGGTCAGCCGGGCGATGACGGTGGAAATCCGCGAAGGACGCGGCGTCGGCAAGGCCAACGACCACATCTTCCTGCATCTGGAACATCTCGGGGCCGAGACGCTGGACCTGCGTCTGCCCGGTATTTCCGAGACGGCCAAGATTTTTGCCGGGGTCGATGTCACCCGTGAGCCGATTCCGGTGCTGCCGACGGTCCATTACAACATGGGCGGCATCCCGACCAACCTGTATGGCGAGGTGCTGCGTCCGACCGCCGAGGAGCCCGACGCGATCGTCCCCGGCCTGATGGCGATCGGTGAAGCGGCCTGCGTTTCGGTCCATGGCGCCAACCGTCTGGGGACCAATTCGCTGCTTGATATCGTCGTGTTCGGCCGCGCGGCGGCGCTGCGGGCGGCGGCGACGCTGAAGCCGGGGACGGCGCACCGGCCGTTGCCGGCGGATGGCGGCGATCAGGCGGTGGCCCGCTTTGACCGGCTGCGGCTGGCCAATGGCCCGACTCCGACCGCTGAATTGCGGCTGGCGATGCAGAAGACGATGCAGAATGACGCGGCCGTGTTCCGCACTTCGAAGAGCCTGACTGAAGGCGTCGAGAAGATGGGGCAGGTGGCCGGCACCCTCGATCAGATCCGGATCAATGACCGGTCGATGGTGTGGAATTCCGATCTGGTCGAGGCGCTCGAACTCGAAAACCTGATGGATTGCGCGTTGACCACCATCGTTTCGGCCGAAGCGCGGCACGAAAGCCGTGGCGCCCACGCCCATGAGGATTATCCCGAGCGCGACGACGTCAATTGGCTGAAGCATACCCTGGCCTGGGTCGAGAACGGCAAGGTGCGGCTGGATTACCGTCCGGTTCACACCTACACGCTGACCGACGAGGTCGAGTACATCAAGCCGAAGAAGCGCGTGTACTGATCGCCCCGGGAAGGAGATTAAGCAAATGGTCGAAATCGCCCTGCCTGCCAACTCCCGGGTCCAGCCCGGCAAGATCCATCCGGCTCCGGCCGGGGCCAAGCGGGTCAAGCGTTTCAACATCTATCGGTATGATCCCGATGCGGGGAGCAATCCCCGTCTCGACAGCTTCGCGATTGATCTCGACGATTGCGGGCCGATGGTTCTTGATGCTTTGTTGAAGATCAAGAACGAGGTTGATTCGTCGCTGACCTTCCGTCGCTCCTGCCGCGAGGGGATTTGTGGGTCTTGCGCGATGAATATCGGCGGAACCAACACGCTCGCCTGCCTTAAGACGATTGAGAGCGTTGAGGGCGACGTCGCGATCTATCCCTTGCCGCATCTGCCGGTGGTCAAGGATCTGGTCGCCGATTTGTCGGTGCCTTATGCCCAATATGCGTCGGTGCGGCCGTGGATGCAGACCCAGAGCCCGACCCCGCCCGATGGTGAGCGGTTGCAGAGCCCGGAAGAGCGCGAATTGCTCGATGGGTTGTGGGAATGCATTCTCTGCTTCTGCTGCCAGACCTCTTGTCCCAGTTACTGGTGGAATGGGGATCGCTATCTGGGGCCGTCGATCCTGTTGCAGGCAGCGCGCTGGGTTTTCGATACCCGTGATGAGATGACCGGCGAGCGGCTCGACAATCTGGAAGATCCGTTCCGGCTTTATCGGTGCCATACCATCATGAATTGCACCCAGACCTGCCCGAAGGGGCTCAATCCGGCCCGCGCCATTGGCGCGATCAAGGGCAAGCTGATCGAACGTCGCGCCTGAGGCGTTCGTCGGGCTCCCGCCCGAACCCGGCTGGGGCGAGGCCCCAGACCCCCTTATTTTCTGTCTGGAGGCGTCAGCCTCCAGGCGGGGGGTGGTAGCGGCGCCATTCGTCGACCTGTCCCTGATGGAACGGGTCGGCGTAGCTGCCATCCTCATAGCGCATCGTCGGATCGACACAGGCGTAAGTGGCGAGGTGCGGGACCAGCAGGCGGCACTGCCAGGGCTGGTCGCGGACCAGCACCGCAATCAGGCCCCAGGGCGCGCAGGCTTCGCTGGCCAGCCGGTCCCGTTCGGCCAGTTTAGTTTCGCTGGTATAACAGATCCGCACCACACCATCCGTTCCCGCCCGTTTCGGCTTGTCGATTTCGGAGTTACGGGTGGCATAGCCGCGATCGGCAAAAACGTCGGCGGACGAACATCCTGCCAGCAGGAACAGAGCGGCAGACAGGGAAACGAGGCGGGGGAAAGACATCGGCGATCGCTTCCGTCGAAGGTCAAGGCCCCGTTCTACCTCATGGCACTCCCGTTGGGAACCATTGCCGGCTCAGGCGGTTGTCTCGCCGGGCCGCTCCGGCTATCCTTTTGTCATGGGTGCGGCGTCTCGCCCTGCCGCGATCCGGCCACAGGGAGGATAAAGAGCGATGTCCGAAACCACCAAGCGCCGCCTGGTGACGCGTAGCGATTTCGACGGGTTGGTCTGCGCCGTGCTGCTCCGTCATCTTGATCTGATCGACGACATCAAGTTTGTTCACCCCAAAGATATGCAGGATGGCCGGGTCGAAATCGGCGCCAGCGACATCACCACCAATCTCCCTTATGTCGAGGGGGTTTATCTCGCCTTCGACCATCATCTGTCGGAAACGCTGCGGGTCGGTCCCCACGAAAATCATATCATCGCTCCCGACGCTCCTTCGGCCTCGCGGGTGGTGTACGATTATTATGGTGGTGCCGATCGATTCCCCGCCGCCTGGACCGAAATGATGCTGGCGGTGGATCAGGCGGATTCCGCTCAATATAGTTTGAGCGATATTCTTGATCCCGATGGCTGGACCTTGCTTAATTACGTGATGGATGCGCGGACCGGGCTCGGCCGCTTCCGTGACTTTCGCATCTCGAATTATCAATTGATGATGAATCTCATCGATTATTGTCGTACTCATACGATCGATGACATTCTGTCCTTGCCGGATGTCAAGGAACGCACCGACCTTTATTTTGATCATCAGGAAAAGTTTAAGGAACAAATTCGGCGCTGCGCCCGGGTTTACCGCAATCTGGTGGTGCTGGATTTGCGGGGTGAAGAGGTGATCTTCGCCGGCAATCGCTTCATGATCTATGCTTTGTTCCCTGAGACCAATGTCTCGATCCATGTCTTATGGGGGCTCAAGCAACAGAACACCGTTTTCGCGATCGGGAAATCGATCCTGAAACGGAACGCTCAGACCAATATCGGTGAATTGTGCCTGCGTTATGATGGCGGCGGTCACACCAATGCCGGAACGTGTCAGGTTGATAATGCGCTGGCCGAGAAGGTTCTGGCCGAACTGATTGCCCGGATCACCAACGACGGCTGAGTGCTCTCCGTGGGCTCTCGCCCGAGTCCGGCTGAGGAGGGTCCGGTTCTGAGCCGGGAGGTCGGGACCGCTTGGTCCCGAAGGCGATGGTCGGACTCACCGGGCGGGAATCGAGCGAGAAAATGGCGGAACAAGCGGTTGAAGCAGTCGAGTGCGTCGTTGTTGGAGCCGGTCTGATCGGTCTGGCGGTAGCGCGGGCTCTGGCCCAGGCCGGGCGCGAGGTCTTGATCCTCGAAGCCGCCGGGGCGATCGGCACCGGGATCTCTTCGCGCAACAGTGAAGTGATTCATGCCGGGCTTTATTATCCCCCCGGCTCATTGCGAGCGCGTCTGTGTGTCGCCGGCAGTCAGGCGCTCCGCGCTTATGCCGCCCGCTGCTTCCTCCCCCACGCGATCCCCGGCAAGTTGGTGGTGGCCTGTGGGCCGGAAGAGGAAGCGATCCTCACCACTCTGTTTGAGCGCGGGCAGGCCAATGGGGCCGAAGGGCTCCGGCTGCTGTCGGCGGCGGAAGCCCGTCAGCTCGAACCCGATCTGCATTGCTCCGCCGCTTTGTTATCTCCCGCCACCGCCATCATCGACAGTCACGCTTTGATGCTGTCGCTGCTGGGGGAAGCCGAGGCCGCCGGGGCGATGCTGGCCCGCCATGCCCCGCTGCTGTCCGGGCAGGCTGAGGGCGGGCGGATCCGGCTGGAGGTCGGCGGCGCCGAGCCGATGCGTCTGGAGGCCGCCTCGGTGGTGCTGGCGGCCGGACTGGCCTCGCCTCGATTAGGGATTGCGCTGGGGTTGGCGGATGTCCCCCCGGCCTATCTCTGCCGGGGGCATTATTTCGCTTTGACCAAACCGGCTCCCTTCTCCCGGCTGATTTATCCGGTGCCGGTACCAGGGGGGCTGGGGATTCATTTCACGCTCGATCTGGGCGGCGCCGGGCGCTTCGGCCCCGATGTCGAATGGGTCGAGACCGAATCCTATGACGTCGATCCGGCGCGGGCGGTTCCGTTTGCCGCCGCGATCCGCCGCTACTGGCCGGCGCTGCCGGAAGAGGCGCTGGCCCCGGCCTATGCCGGGATCCGTCCCAAGATCACTCCGCCCGGCGCGCCGGCCGCCGATTTTCGGATCGATGGTCCCGACCGCACCGGCCGGCCCGGGGTGGTCGCGCTTTACGGGATTGAAAGTCCCGGTCTGACATCCTGTCTGGCCATCGCTGACCTCGTCGCGGAGATGCTGACGTGACCGGAGCCTCTTTGATCTCCCGCCTGACCCTGGTGGCGCTGCTGCTCGGGGCGGCGGCTGTTCCTGCGGCGGCGCTCGACAAGCCGCGCGATTTCGTGCCGCCACCGGTCGAGCAGGTGCCGAATTTCCGGGCCCAGACCCGCGACATCGTGATCGAACTGGCCTCTTATGCCCGCAAGCGCGACCCGCATTTTCAAATCCTGCTCCGCAACGGGGTGGAATTGCTGGTCAAAGGGGATTGGGAAGAGCAATGGGACGCCCTGCACGATCCTGACGGCACCAATTTCTATCGCCGACTGCCGCCGCGCTCGGTGTATCGGCCACTGGTCAAGCTGATCGACGGACTGGTGCTGGACGGTCTGTTTTGCGGCAAACGCGCCTTTGCCCAACCGCTCGATGCCGCGATCAAGGCCCGGCGGGCTGAGGATGCGGCGATCGATCGCGACAAGAAGCTCGGCATCGTCCGCCCGCCTCTGCCCAGCGAATTGGGACCGTTCAGCAATGATCCGGCGGTCGAACTGCGCCGCGCGGCGGAAATTCAGGAGCGATTGGACCGGCTCGACCATCAACGCCGGACTCTCTATGCGCTTGACGCGATGCGGAGCGAATCCCGGCCGCTGCTGTCGATCGAGGTCTGCTCCGGTGCGGCGGCGGCGGGGGCTTATCGTGCCGCCGGGCGCGAGCGGGTGCTGTCCTTTGTCACCGCCGATTCCCGGCTCGATGACGGGCCGCGATCCCATCCCCCCGGCGAGAATGCGGCCGAAGTCACCACCCTCGGCGCGGCGCGGTCCTGGCTGCCGCTGCTGCGGAGCGACCGGTTCGGCGATAAAGCGTCTCTGGTCGAAGCGATCACCAACGACAATGATGATCTGGTGGTGATCGATGTGACCCACCGTGCCCAGCCTTTGACCAAGGATGAGGTGGCGCGGATGAAATTCAAGAAAATCGGGCCGCGCCGACTGGTGTTTGCGACGATGTCCCTCGGCCGGGCCTATGATTGGCGCTGGTACTGGCAAAAAGGCTGGGATGTCGGTTCCCCTTCCTTCCTGTTCGCCCATGACGAGGGCGCGGGCCAATATCTGACCGATCTCAGCAGCCCGGAATGGAAAGCCCTGCTCGGAAAATATCTCGCCGGGATCATGGATCTGGGTTTCGACGGAGTAATGCTTGACGATACCGACACTTACCTGTGGTTCGAGGATCTGATGCCGATCGACCGCTGAGGCTGACCTTCGATCGAGGATTGTTCCCCCCTTCGTTCTCCGAGGTGCCGTGCTCAACAACCCGCGCAGTTACGAGGAAGCCTGTCGTACCGTCCGCTGGCGGATCCCCGACCGCTATAATCTGGCGTTCGATGTGTGTGACCGTCACGCTTTGGGCGGAGCCGATGGTCACCGCACCGCGCTGGTGGTCGATCGCGCTGACGGCGAGAGCGAACATTACACCTTCCTGGTATTGCGTCTGCTGGCGAACCGCTTGGCCAATGTGTTGAGCGGGTTGGGCATTCTCCCCGGCGACCGGGTCGGACTGGCGCTGGCCCCTGGGTTGGAGGCAGCGGTGGCCCTGCTCGCAGTGCTGCGGATGGGGGCTCTGGTGGTGCCGCTGCCGCTCGGCCTGGGAGCTGCCCCGCTGGCTTGGCGCCTCAGAGACAGCGGGGCCGTGGCTCTGCTGGTCGATCCCGTTCTGCTACCGGCGGTGAGCTTGGCCCGCCCGCATCTGCCGGACCTGCGGACGGTGCTGGTGGCGGCCGAAACCCCCGGCCCCGATGCTCCGGCGTTATGGCCGGCGCTGGCGGTGGCCTCCGACAGTTTCGCTCCGGTGGTGACCAGCCCGGACTCCCCCGCCTTCGTGTTCTATCCCGCCGATACCGCCGGCCGTCCAGCCGGGGTGATCCACGCCCACCGGGCGATGATCGGCGGCCTGCCGGCGATCGAACTGGCGCTGAGCCTGTTCCCGCAATTCGGGGATATCGCCTGGACCCCGGCCGATTGGATGAGTGCGGAAGCCTTGTTCCGGCTGGTGCTGCCGGCGTGGCATCACGGGGTGGCGGTGGTGGCCAGTCCCGGCCCGTTCGATCCGGGGCAAGCCCTCGACCGGATTGGCCGGCTGGGGGTGCGAGCGATCTATCTCCCGTCGGAAACCGTGCCGCCCCTGATCGAGGCCAGCGCGGGCCGCACCTTTGCCCGCCCCCGTGCCTTGGCCAGTGGCCCGTTGCCTCTCACTGCCGATCAGCATGAAGCGGCGTTACGGGCCTTCGGGAGTCACGTCAACGAAGCCTGGGGGGTGCTGGAAACCGGTGCGGTGACCGCCAACCTTGCCGGAATGATGGATCTGCGCCCCCCCTCCCCCGGCCGGGCCGCGCCCGGCCTGACGATCGAAGCCACCGACGAAAACGGCCGCCCGGTCCGGGCCGGCCGGCGCGGCATTCTCGCCGTGTCAGGCGACGCCCCGGGCGGCTTCCTCGGCTATTGGGGCCAGGGCAACGGCCCAGCCCAACGCCTGGGCAAATGGCTGCTGACCGGCCATCTCGGCTGCCGCGATCTCGATTATTACGTCTGGCCCGAACCGCTGGCCTGCGAAGAGGGCGCGGTGCTGGTCGACGGCCGACGAGTCCGCCTGGATGAAGTCGAATCGACTCTGACCCGCCATCCCGCAGTGGCCGCCGCTGGCGTGATCGACCTGCCGGGCGGCTTGCGCGCCTTCGTGGTGTTCAAACCCGGCCCCGCCCCGGACGCCAATGACTTGCGCGATTGGGTCCGCCTGCGCCGGGGACAGGACGCCGTGCCTCGCTGGATCGAACCGACCGATGCCTTGCCGGTCACGGTCGATGGTACCTTGCTGCGCGACGAATTGCGGACCCGCCCGCTCCGCCTCGGCGCGGCCTCCCGCGAAGACCGTTGGGCCGGCCGCTCTTGAAAAAAGGGAGGGTTTGGGGGCTCGCCCCCAAGCGGGGTGCGGGGCAGCCGCCCCGCTAATGAGCCCCGGCCATCTGCCGCACCTCGCCCGGCCCATACCCAGCCTCCCGCAACGACCATAACGTCCGGGCTCCATCACGCTTGGCAAGACGACGCCCGTCCGGCCCCCGCAATAACGGATGATGGGCGTACTCCGGCACCGGCCAGCCAAACAAAGCCTGCAACAGACGATGCAGATCGGTGGCGGCAAACAGATCCTCGCCCCGGGTCACCAACGTGACCCCCTGACCGGCATCATCAAACGTCACCGCAAGGTGATAACTGGCCGGACAGTCCTTGCGGGCCAACACCACATCGCCGAACCGCTCGGGCCGGGCAGTGACCGCCCCCGCCAACCGGTCATGCCAGACCAACGCCCCCACCGCCCGACAGGCCGCCCCCATGTCGAGACGCAGCGCATAAGGCTGACCGGTGGCAATCCGCTCGGCCCGCTCGGTGGCCGAGAGCCCCCGACAGATTCCGGGATAAATCAGCCCCTCCGGCCCATGCGGCGCGGTGGCGGCGGCGGCAATATCCTTGCGGGTGCAGAAACAGGGATAGAGCAGCCCCCGCGCCGCAAGCTGATCCAGGGCCGCCTGATATTCGGCGAAATGCTCGGACTGAACCCGCACCGGCTGTTCCCAGCGCAGCCCGAGCCAAGCCAGATCCGCGAGAAGCCCCGCAACAAAGGCCGGACGGCAACGAGTGCGGTCGATGTCCTCGATCCGCAGCAGAAAGCGCCCCCCCGCCTCCCGGGCGGCGGCCTCGGCGGTCAAAGCGGCATAGGCGTGACCAAGATGCAACGCCCCGGTCGGGCTGGGCGCAAAACGGGTGACGATCATGACGGCAGGCCGGGCGGGAAAGGACTTCACGACGCCGGCCGGGCGTGGGAGGATGGCCTCCCCTGGCGGCCGGCGCCGGCGCCAGCCTAGCCCGGATCGCGGCCGCCGTCACCGCCCGACCCCCGGAGCCGCCATGTCTGATCTGCCGCCCTCTCCCCTGACCGGCCCCGAGGTCGCCCCCGCCTCGGGCGGTCCGGCGGCGCAATTGGTGATCCTGCTGCATGGGCTGGGGGTCGATGGCTCCGATCTGATCGGGCTGGCGCCTTATTTCGCCAGTGTCCTGCCCGATGCCGCTTTCTTCGCTCCCGATGCCCCCGATCCCTGCGATCTCGCCCCGTTCGGCCGGCAATGGTTCAGCCTGCGCGACCGCACCGCCGCCCATGTGGTGGCCGGAGTGCGCGGAGCGGTGCCCCGCCTCGCCGCGACGATCGCTGCCGCCCGCGACAAATGGGGGGTTGGCCCCAGCGATATTGCCCTGATCGGCTTCAGCCAGGGGGCGATGATGGCGCTGCACCTCGGCCTGCGCCAACCGAATTCCCCGGCGGCGATCATCGCTTTTTCCGGGGCGCTGGTCGATGCCGCCCGCCTGCCCGAAGAAATCACCGTCCGCCCCCCGGTCCTGCTGGTCCATGGGGCCGAGGATGAGGTGGTCAATCCCGCCAGTCTGGCCAGCGCGGAACGGGCGCTGACCGCCGTCGGGGTTCCGGTCCTGACCCAGCTCCGCCCCGATCTCGGCCATGCCATCGACACGCCCGGTGCCGAACTGGCCCGCGCCTTCCTCGCCCAGGCGTTCGGCAGCCCGGTTTAAGAGGAAAACTCCCGCCCCGGACCAGCGTTTCGGGGGGGTGATCCCCCCCTTTCGGCAGAGCGTCGGGACCGCCGTTTTTCCTCCGGGACGATCGTGACACGCGGCAGAATCCAGGCTAGAACTAGCGTCCATGCACCGCTATGCCAATCCCGCCCGCTTTCTGCGTCTGGCCAAGGCGATCCTGCCGTATTCGTCGGGACTCGCCATCCTCCTCCTCACCTCCGGCTTGTGGTTCGCCCTGGTCGATTCGCCCGCTGATTATCAGCAGGGCAACAGCATGCGGATCATGTATGTCCATGTCCCATCGGCCTGGATGGGCATGGTGTGTTATGTCGCGATGGCGATCTTCAGCGCCATGGCCCTGATCTGGAAGCATCCGCTGGCCGATCTGCTGGCCCGGGCCACCGCCCCGGTCGGTGCCGCTTTCACCCTGCTCTGTCTGGTCTCCGGCTCGCTGTGGGGCAAGCCGATGTGGGGGACATGGTGGGTGTGGGACGCCCGGCTGACCAGCATGCTGATCCTGCTGTTCCTCTATCTCGGCTATATCGCCCTGATCGATGCGTTCGACGACCCTGAACGTGGGTCCAAAGCCGGGGCCATTCTCGCCCTGGTCGGGGCGGTCAATATCCCGGTGATCAAATTTTCGGTCGATTGGTGGAACACGCTGCACCAGCCGGCCAGTGTGGTGAAGATCGGCGGTCCCAGCATCGATCCCAGCATGTTGATTCCACTGCTGCTGATGGCCTTCGGCTTCAAAGCCTATTGGGTTACCGTCCTGCTGGTGCGCGGCCGGGCCGAAATTGCCGCCCAAAAGATCCGCGTCCTGCGCCTCGCTCAGGTTCAGGCCGTCACGCAAGGGGAGTGAGCGCATGGAATCCCTGCATGCCCTGCTCGAAATGGGCGGTTATGCCCAGTTCGTCTGGCCGGCCTATGGTCTGGCGCTGGTGGTGTTGAGCGCGGTTCTGTTGGTGTCGCTGCGGCAGATGCGGCAGCGGGAAGCCGAACTCGAACTGTTGCAGAGTGCGCGCCGCGAGCGCCGCGCCAGCGGAAACGGAGCCGCTCCATGACCCGAAAGCAGCGTCGTCTGTATTTCGTTCTGCTGGGCATGCTGGCGCTGGGCGCCGCAGCCACTCTGGTGCTGACGGCCATCTCGGATTCGCTGGTTTATTTCTACACCCCGAGCGATCTGGTCGCCAAACCGCAGCCCGATGGGCGGCGGATGCGAATCGGCGGGCTGGTGCAGGAGCACAGCGTGATCCGCGATGGTCAGCGTGTTGCTTTCGTCGTCACCGATTTGCAGCATGGTCTGCCGGTGACGTATGCCGGGGTGCTGCCCGACCTGTTCCGCGAGGGGCAGGGGGTGGTGGTCGAGGGAAAACTCGGCAGTGATGGCACCTTCCAGGCCAGCGAGGTGTTGGCCAAGCATGACGAAAAATATATGCCGAAGGAGGTCGCCGACGCCCTGAAGCAATCGGGGCGGTGGAAGGAGCCGAAGGCTAACTGACGCCGTTGCCCTTGCCGGCGCTTCCCCTCTGCGACGAAAGGACCGTCTCCCGATGATCGCCGAAACCGGCCATTTCGCCCTGGTTCTGGCCCTGGCCGTCGCCTGTATTCAGGCAACGGTGCCGCTGGCCGGGGCCCGGCGGGGCCGCGCCGCCTGGATGGCGGTCGCCGGCCCGGCCTCGGCCCTCCAGTTCCTGCTGATCGGCCTCGCCTTTGCCGCGCTGCTCCATGGCTATGTCACCAGCGATTTCTCGCTGGTCAATGTCGCCAGCAACAGCCACACCGACAAGCCGATGCTCTACAAAGTGGCGGGGGTGTGGGGCAATCATGAAGGCTCCTTGCTGCTCTGGGTGACGATCCTGGCCCTGTTCGGGCTGGGGGTGACCCTGTTCGGCCGCATCCTGCCCCCGGGGCTTAAAGCCCGGGCGCTGGCGGTGCAGGCGATGATCTCAATCGGCTTCCTGCTGTTCTTGCTGCTGACTTCGAATCCGTTCCAGCGGCTCGACCCGCCGCCGTTCAATGGCAACGGCCTCAATCCGATGTTGCAGGATCCCGGCCTCGCCTTCCATCCGCCGATGCTCTATCTCGGCTATGTCGGCTTCTCGATGGCCTTCTCCTTCGCCATCGCCGCTTTGCTGGAAGGCCGGGTCGATGCCGCCTGGGCGCGCTGGGTCCGGCCGTGGACCCTGGCCGCCTGGGTGCTGCTGACCGGCGGCATTCTGCTCGGCTCTTGGTGGGCCTATTACACCCTGGGCTGGGGCGGCTGGTGGTACTGGGATCCGGTCGAAAATGCCTCGCTGATGCCCTGGCTGGCCGGAACCGCTTTGCTGCATTCGGCGATCGTGGTCGAAAAGCGGGATGCGCTGAAAAGCTGGACCATTCTGCTGGCGATCATCACTTTCGGTCTGTCCCTGCTCGGCACTTTCCTGGTGCGCTCCGGGGTGCTGACTTCGGTTCATGCCTTTGCCACCGATCCGGCGCGCGGGGCGTTCATCCTGCTGTTGCTGGTGCTGGCGGTGGGCGGCTCGCTGACCCTTTATGCGGTGCGGGCGCCGACGATGAAGCTCGGCGGTCTGTTCGCTCCGATTTCGCGCGAAGGCGCCCTGCTGTTCAACAATGTGCTGATGTCCACCGGAGCGGCCACGGTGCTGCTCGGTACCCTTTATCCGCTGATCGCCGATGCGCTGGGGCTGGGCAAGATCTCGGTCGGCCCGCCCTTCTTCAATTCGGTGTTCCTGCCGCTGATGGTGCCGATGGTGGTGGTGATGGCGCTGGCGCCGATGATGGCGTGGAAGCGCGGCGATCTCGGCGGCGTTCTGGGCCGGATGCGACTGGTGGGGCTGATTGCGGTTCTGGTCGCGGCCGGAACCTGGCAGTTGCAGGGCGGCAGCGCCGGGCCGTGGTGGAGTGCCGCCGGCTTTGGGTTGGCGACGTGGCTCGGCCTGGGCACTCTGGCCGATCTGGCCGAGCGGATCCGCCTGTTCCAGGCCCCGGTTCAGGCCCCGTTCCGCGCCCTCGCCCTGCCCCGCTCCACCTGGGGGATGATCCTGGCCCATTTCGGGCTGGCGCTGTTTATCGTCGGCCTGACCGCTTCGGGGGCCTGGACCACGGAATCGGTTCAGATCCAGAAGATCGGCGAGACGGTGACGATTGCCGGCTATCAGGTCACGCTGAAAGCGGTCGAAGCGGTCCCCGGGCCGAATTACATCGCCCGGCGCGGCCATTTCACCATCAGCCGCAACGGGGTAGAGATGGCGGAGATGAGCCCGGAAAAGCGGGCTTATCAGACGCCGCCCCGCCCGATCACCACCGCGGCGATCCGCTCCGGGGTGACTGGCGATCTCTATGTGGTGATCGGCGATCCCGATCCGAAAGGCGGCGAAGCGGCCGGCTATATCACCCGGTTGTATTTCAACCCCTGTATTCCCTGGCTGTGGGCCGGTGGCCTGTTGCTGATGGTGGGCGGGCTGATCAGTCTGGCTGACCGGCGCTATCGTGTCGGGGTTCCGGCCCGCGCGGCCCGCGCGACCGAGACGTGACGAAAGGGGCAAGGCAATGCGTCGCGCGCTGTATCTGCTGCCGGTGTTGGTGTTTGTTGGCCTGACCGGGCTGTTTCTGAAGGGGCTGACCCTCGATCCACGCGAGATTCCCTCGGTGCTGATCAATCGACCGGTGCCGGAGATGGCGTTGCCGCCGCTGCCCGGCCGGGGCGAGGACAGCGGTCTGGCCTCGGCCGACCTGAAAGGTCAGGTTTCGGTGGTCAATATCTATGGGTCGTGGTGCATCGCCTGTCTTCAGGAGCACCCGACCCTGCTGGCCCTGAAAGCCCGGGGGGAGGTGCCGATTCACGGCATCGACTGGCGGGACGATCCGGCCCAGGGGGCGGCGTGGCTGGCCAAACATGGCGATCCCTACCAGCGGGTCGGCAGTGATCCGGCGCCCGGCCGGACTGCGATCGATTTTGGCGTCACCGGGGCCCCGGAAAGCTTCATCATCGATCGTGAGGGGGTGATCCGCTACAAGCATGTCGGCCCGATCACTCCGGAAAACTGGCGCAAGACCTTGCTGCCGATCATTCGCGAACTGGAAAAGCGATGAGAGTCTTCACGCCAAGCGCGGCGCTGCTGCTGCTCGGGCTGCTGGCGGTGTCGCCGGCCTGGGCGGTCAATCCCAATGAAATGCTGTCCGATCCGGGCCAGGAGGCTCGCGCCCGCGCCCTGGGCCAAGAGTTACGCTGTCTGGTGTGCCAGAACGAATCGATCGATGAATCCGAGGCGGATGTTGCCCGCGACCTGCGCCAGATCGTGCGGGAACAGGTCCACGCCGGTCAATCGAATGAACAGATCAAACGCTTCCTAGTCGATCGCTACGGCGATTATGTCCTGCTCAAGCCGCCGTTCAAATCGACCACTCTGGCTCTGTGGCTGGGGCCGCCGCTGCTGCTGCTGATCGGAGCGGGGATGGTCGCGTTATTCTACCGCCGCCGCCGCACCGCGCCCGTGTCGGCCGAGGCGCCGCTCAGTTCCGAGGAACAGCGCCGGCTCGACCGGGTGCTGAAGGAGAGCGGACAATGATCTGGATTCTGTTCGGCGGCCTCGCCACGGTGACCCTGCTCGGGCTGATGCTGCCGCTGTTGCGGCCTCCTGCGGCGGCTTCGGGGCGGGCAGCCTATGATCTCGCGGTCTATCGCGATCAGCTCGATGAAATCGCCCGCGATATTGAACGCGGCTTGCTGTCGCCGGATCAGGCCGAAACGGTCCGCACCGAGATCAAGCGGCGGATGCTGGCCGCTGCCGATGCGCCCGCTCTTCCCAATGCGGCGACGGGGGGCGGCTGGCCGTCCTGGGCGATCGCGCTGGGTTTGCCGCTGCTGTCGTTTGGCCTGTATGCCATGCTCGGCTCGCCCAATCTGCCCGACCAGCCTTATAGCGGCCGGGCGGCTGAGATTGCCGAAATTCGGTCTCAGGTGGCGATGATCGAGCAGACAGTGCGGACGTTGGAAGACAAGGTGAAGGCCGCGCCGGGCGAGGGCAAGGATTGGGCGATGCTGGCCCGTTCGCTGCGGGCGCTCGGCCGGGCGGAACCGGCCCGGGAGGCGTATCGCAAGGCGATTGGCTTGCTTCCCACCGCGATCGAGCCCCGGATTGAATTGGCAGGGATGTTGATTGAGGAGAGTCAGGCGCCGACTCCCGAGGCGGTTGGTTTGTTGCGCGAAGTGTTGGCCCGTCAGCCTGATCAGCCTGATGCGCTTTATTTCGTGGCTCAAGCCGAGCTGGCCGCCGGTCATGGGGCGGTGGCGCGCGAGATGCTCACCCGACTGGTTGATTTGTTGCCGGCAGGATCGGCCGACCGAGCCGAGGTCGAGCGGCAGATTGGCACCCTGAAATAGCGGGCTCCCGCCCGCACCCGGCTGGGGCGATGCCCGGTGCTGACCGGCTAGGTTGGTAACACTCCTGACCGGGGACCTGGGTAACAGTTCAGAGTGTCGGCTTGGGAGGACCAAGCTGATGCCCTGGGCAGAGACCAAGACAATGGATCTTCGAGTTTGTTT
>Ga0209373_10003200_pt1 | contig 15435 bp, 11 predicted proteins | sample Higcelweek5metaG_FD_187173 | JGI IMG/M metagenome (GOLD analysis project Ga0209373, IMG submission 187173) | Freshwater pond sediment microbial communities from the University of Edinburgh, under environmental carbon perturbations - High... | ecosystem: Environmental > Aquatic > Freshwater >...
CTTCTCTATTCTAAAGTAAAAACTATGATTCCTTTCGTTTTTACTCTTTTTATCGTGTTTGAAAATCTCTCGCATTACACCCCTTGACAATCCAACTTCTTTTTTTTTCAAAAACCGAAAGAGTTAAAAATAATAGAAAATATTTGACATTTAAAAATATTATCATTATAATAACATGTTTTATTTTTTAATTATAATCCTATGTACCCATTGAAAATAAGTGAGAAATACGATGCAAGTCAACTACAGAAACTTGCAAGCCGTTTTACTACTGCATACCTTTGAAACTATATTCCTTGAGATTTTAGAGAAGGAGTTGGATCTCATGTGTGAGTCGATATCAAACCTGTGACTCCTGCTCAAGAGGTCTTAGCGGTACTCTCAGGAACCGTTTTGAAAGCCTGAACCGACGGAGCGTATGGAAATTTTGTAGTTATTGAACATGCTTGAGTGCCTGATCCTGATAATTTTTCCATCACGACGACTCTCTATAGTTGCTACTTGCACCTCTCTTCACTCGCTACCACTGCGGGGGCAAGAGTAAATGAAGGAACAGTCATTGGAAAAACTTGAAACTCAGGAAACAGCTATGGGGAACACCTGCACTTTCAGATTGATAGAAAAGAGGCTCCCTATCATGCTTATTGGCCGTATACTTCTCAAGAAGCCACCCAAGCTGGAAAAGATTTTATGGGTGCTGCGAATATTGGACTTGGGATTGATAAGGCAAAGAAGTTTACCGTCAATCCTCTTGTGTACCTTGATAAACTCGCATCAAGAGGAACTGCATCTGCACCACAACCAACGGTCGTAGCCAACACTCCTCCAGTTAACAATACGCCTCAATCAAAACCTGTTACCGATTCAAATGTTGCCCCTGCAAAACCTGCATCAACTCCAAGTACTCCTCAAGTAGCAAAAGTTGTCAGAAAAGATGCTGAAATTGTCAGTTAGCTATAATTTTTTTAAAAAACTACTAATAATTCCTAGTGGTTTTTTTGATTTTGCTCGATAATCAAGAAAGAACTATTCAAAATACCACATCCCAATGAGTGAATAGAAGGCGCAATCGATTCAACCCTACGAGTAGACACATCATCATTACTATCAATCTTGTCAAAAAAAAAAAAAGAAATCCTCTGAAAGGATTTCTTTAAAAAGTATTTTTTAATGTGTCTTTTATTGAAGTTACTTTTCTCTGTATCAGACTATTCTTCCCCCTCTTTAACGACCTCATGTATCCACTGAGCTTGTATCTTCTCATTCATCATCTGATGGAGTCTTTTCCTCAGACCATAACTTAACTTCTGGTGAATCTTCTGGATCAGACCATAACTTAACTTCTGGTGAATCCTCTGGAGTTGTCTGAGTCTCTGATGCTTCTCATTCCTCTTGAGTCGTTAGCAAATCTCATTTCAATTCAGCGAGTTGAACTTTAGTCAATCCCATCACTCATTCTTTTGCTTTTTCATGAGCTTTCTGTGCTTTTTGATAGTTTGCATCTTCTGGGTTGGCAGGTTCTACCCTCAGGTTTTTTGGGGCTTCGATAGATGCTTCAATAGGAGCTGGTTGTTGTTCTGGTGATGCCATATTTTTGTATTAGAAATTAAATATGCACTCATAGTAGCATATTTCAAAATAATTGTCAAATTATTTCTAGGGAACGTGCACCGTAAATGATACTATCTATTTCAATATTATTTCTGTACTTTTTTCAAGAATTGATTAGAGTAAGGAAAATGAAAAAAGAAGTCTGTTTCTTTCGTCCTGAATACAAATTGGTTTTCGTGTTTTCCATCGAAAGTATTATATTCTTAGCAACAAAGCTCTTTACTTATGAAAAAAAAGATTCCTCTGATTATGGAAAATTTTGAGTGATTAGAAACAGAAACTCAAAAACCATCTTTAGAGCAACTTATCCATTCAATACAAAACAAGACTGATGCAATCTTTCAAAATTGCTTGTATGACGTCTGAGAGACCTCTCAGCATCCCCTACATTTCGTATTGGTAAATATTGCACTCCAAACTTCACGTATCATGAAAAAAATTATCAATATCAATACGAGTACAAATCTGTTTTTTACAAAAGCAAAAAACATCTATGATTATGTGATCGTATTACTCCAAGAAATACACCAGAATAACTCTATACAGAAATTTTCCCCTTATTTAGAATTTTTAGAGAAACTCTCCAACTTTTTATATGGATTGGAACAAGCTTCTACTCTCCTACATACACAAGATTCCCAAAAGATTGCACCAATTACCATCACCCTTCTTCACTACGAACAAGAACTCTACCATAAAGTGTATTTATCTTTTTCTCAAACACACTCAGAAATCTTTCATTAAGCTGATTCTCATTCACTTTCTTCAAAAGAGTTCTCTTCGGTGCTCATATTTTCCAATACCTGTTTCCAAAAATCCCTATCGATCATCTGTCTCCGCGCCAAGGTAACTTCTTGTTTGAAGTCTTCGTATTCGTCACTTGAAACCTCCACCTCAACGTAGGAGTAGACTCCATCACGTCATTCAACAAAATCAAGTGCAAGCTTTGACACCGCAAACTGAGAAGAAAAATCATGGTCGAGTTCACACATCAGTTTGTAAAACTGGAGCTGACGAAAATATCTCCCTTCTCAGGGCTTTTTGTTGCCTTCACGATCGAGTCCTTTGATTTCAGAAAGTGTTTTTGGTTTTCACGTCTTGTAATCAACAATAGTTATCTGTTCACGTAAAAAAGACATCTGTGCTCATTCTCAGGCATGCAAACTCAGGTCAAAACCTGATTTTTCAATTTTATCTATTTTTCCTGTCAATGGAACTCCTTCATAACTGAGTCCTTTTGGTCTAAAATTGTATTCCAAATACACGATCTCGGTAGGTTTTGAAGCATATTCTCGATAAAATCCTTCCAAACCAGCTTTCCCTTTTTTAAGAAGCTTTTCATACGAATGATTGGAAAGCATTTCTTTTCCAAGAAGACTTTCAAAAGTCCAAGTGAGATACCCAACATCATCTAGCTTTCCGTTTTGTTTGTAGCGTGCATAAAAGAGTTCAAGGACACGATGGTACACCTTTCCAAATATAGTCGCATCGTTATCAACAAAGGGATACTTAAACACCACGTTTTGCAAAAACTTTCTTGGATCTTCGAGAAAGGTATTGAGGTCAGAAGCAGAAAGACGATAGGTTTCAAAAAATTCATCGATATAGTCATATTCTGCCTGGGTATAAATCACGAGTTTTGGCTTCAATTCTGCAAAAATAAGACTTTGAATCTCGGCGTTTATCGTTTGTGATACTATTGGCACTTCTTCAATTTGTGACTGAATTTCTGGTAGAAAACTGCTTTGAAGCTTGAGCTTTCCTTCGATGGATTCTGGAAAACTCAAATAGAGTGCTTCTTTGGAACGACTACACGCGACAAAAAAGAGTCTTCTTTCTTCTTCGAGAGGATTTTCTGAGGTTTGAAGTCCGTTCCCTGCAATTCCAGAGGGGAGTTTGAGACGATCTACGACACGTTTGTTGTCCCAATTTTTGTGATAGAGTCAAGGGATAAAGACGATTTCGTACTCCAGTCATTTTGAGGCATGTGCGGTCAATACTTGGACTCCAGATCTTGCTTTTTTAAGAATTTGTCTCGGGATTGAAAATCCATAGAGCTCGTAGAGGTCAATCTTTGCCAAAAATTGTTCGAGATTAAGGTTTTTGTTGGAAGCAATGGAGCTTTTTATCATCGCAAAGAGTGAATAGATATCCTCAATATCATCAAAGCTCGCTTTGGTCTGAATATAAGAAATGATTCCAATTTGATCAAGAAAATGAGAGAAAAAATCCAAAAAAGACATCTCAGCAAGCTTGGCTTTGGCTTCATAGATTCCATCACGAAAAGCTCTCAAACGTTCTCGGGAGACAAAAGGAGCTTCAAGGTTTTCGATTTCTTGCAAGGCTTCAAATACGGTTGTTCTCCATTTTTTGGAATAGTTTTTTTGATAGAGCGCACGAGTCAAGTGAAACACATCGCTTTGAAGACACGAAACCACGTCACTTCTCATCACATCGAGCATCAGAGCTTCAAATTGGTCTGGATCGTGAATAATTTTTAAGTACTTTAAGAGAAAAATCACAAATTCATTTTTCAAAATATCTGCATTTTGTTTGGATGCTACGGGGATTTGATACTTTTCCAAGATATTGGTATAATACGCTACTTCTCTATTATTTCTGACAATAATCGCAATTTCTTGCGGGTCTTTGCCCGATTGTATCAGTGTCTCAATACGGGTAAGAATACTGGAAGTCTCGGCTTGTTGATTTTGAAAGACCGTGAGTTTAGGAACAGCTTTATTTCTTGAGTATTCACTCCCCTCTTGATAACGAAGATTGGAGGCTTGAAGTTTTTTAGAAATTCCTTCTACACGATTGGAAAGACGCTCGGCATTGTTGGAAATCAGCGTATGGCACACGTCAAGAATCTGTTGCGTAGAGCGATAATTTTGAGTCAAAACGACAAATTTGGTATTGGGGAACTGCATAGAAAAATCAAGCATATTTTCGATATTGGCTCCTTGAAAACGATAGATAGACTGATCGTCATCACCTACCACCATGATATTTTTTTCACTCGAACCGTCACCAATATCGACTTCGAGAATCATACGAATAATTTGGTTTTGGGCATTGTTGGTATCTTGAAACTCATCAATCATAAAAAACTGATATTTTTCAGCATAGTAGAATTTCAAATCTTCATCGGTTTGAAATTTTTCCAAAACAAACTGAATCATATCCGAAAAATCATATTTTCCCATCTCTTTGAGGTATTCTCCAAATGCTTCGTAGAGAAGAGCAAGTTCAGAGAGTTTTGCAAGGTGGGTTTGGTGTCTTTTTTGAGTGGTTTCGTATTTTTTGAGAGTGGGTTTGATTTCTGCGAGTTCTTCTTGGTAGGTCTTTTCTTGGATTACAATAAGCTCACGAAATGCCTCAAGAGAGATTCACTCTGACTTGAGCGTGGAGATACGACTTTTGATATCTCTGAGGTAAAAGTACCTATCATAATCACTGACCAAAGCCTCCAGTTTTTTTTGAGAATAGAGTCTATCGATCAGCATTTTGAGGATTTCGAGGCTCTCAATCTCATCGATTGCCACCGAAGCCTTGTACGAAAGGAATTTTTCAGGAAAGGTCGAAATGACATCTTGGCAAAACGAGTGAATCGTAGAGACTGAGACCTTATATCCTTCACTTCCAAGGAATTTTTGGAGTCTTTTTTTGATAGCCAAGACCCCTGCTTCGGTAAAAGTAGTGATGAGGATATTGCTTGGTTGGACTTTGGTCTCTAAGAGGATATTGACCGTGCGAAGGGCTATAATTTGGGTTTTCCCAGTTCACGGACCTGCCACCACCATCACGGGACCATAGAGGGTGTCAACGGCTTGTTTTTGAGCTTGGTTGAGGTTTTGGTATTCTTTTTGAAATTCTTCTTGGAGCATAACACTGAGGATAAAAAGTATTTGGAGTGTATGGTAGCAGAAAACGAAAAAAATACAAGGGGAAGATGAAAAAGACTCTTTTTGAGAAATAAAAACGATATTTTCAAAAAAAAGACGCGATAAATCGCGTCTCTACGGAAAAACATGTTATTTTACAAAAGCATTCACTCAGGTTGAATTTTCAAGTGGCTCAAAGTTGACGATGAGATTTCAGGTATTTCCAGTTTGTGCTATAAAAGTGAGTTTCTCACTGTCTGGAGAATATTCCAAATATCCAGCATAGTCATACCACTGACTCTCTCTTCCATTTCTCACTACCCCCCGTTTTCATTCGTTTTTCACTTGAAAAGACACCTCTTTCCCATTGGGAGCATAGAGAATCTGCCCTATTTCATCGTATGATTTTCCTGCTACTCCGTCCTGATAGAGATTCCACTTTCCGTCTTTTTTAGCTGCATAAGAAAAACTTTTCGAGTCTGATGCAAAGGCAAAGAAAAAAATCATCTCGTAGGACTCACTCTCCTTTCCGTCTTTGACAATCTTCCGCTTCTCATCGGTCTCAGAAATGTATGCAAAGCTCTTTCCATCTGGTGAAAAGGCATGTGACCTAATATACTCATACGGAAGTTCTTCCTCCCCATCTTTCACTATCAAGACTTTCCCGTCTCGTTCCACCACGTAGGCAAGGTGCTTTCCATCAGGAGACATCGAGAGTGAATTTATTTCCTCTTCGTATCAAGGGCTTTTTTCTCCATCGTGTACGACATACCGTTTCCCATCCATTGAAAATCTCTCATTCCTTGCGATAAAAGCAAAGCTCTGTCCTTGAAGCGAAAAAGTAGGAGATGAAGTGATTTCATACCCTTGTATTTCCTTTCCATCATACACGATAGTTGACTCATAGGATTTTTGAGTTTCATACGCATAATGCTTGCCATCAGAGGAAAAGGTAAGCGCTTTGATTCTCTCATAGGGTGGTTGCTCGATACCATCGAGCACAGCCATTTCTTGCCTTCATTTTTTGGCGACATAGATCATACCCGATTGACTCTGAGGAAAATACCAAAAATCCTTCACATACTCATACGTATCATATTCTACTCCATTGTTCACTAGTAGCCGTTTTGAGTTATTTCTTCCTAAAAATCATATTTGTGATCCATCAAAGTTGGCTTTCAATCCAATGATCTGAGTATATGGTTTTGAAAGTGGCTTCCCATCTTCTACGACGACTTGCATACCACTTTCGGTAGTAGCAACAGAGAGAAATCTTGATTTTTTGGAAGCAATCTCTTCTCCAGTCGCACTCTGGCTTCCCGTAAGACTTTGAAGTTCACTTCCTATGAGAATTTGTGCTTGAGTACCAGAAAGATTTGGGGTTTGCACCCCAGAGAGTACTCATACCGATGAGTTTTCTTGAGGAACTTGAGAGTTTTGTATCTGAAAAAATTGAAAATAATAGTAGCCTCCTGCCAAAACGGCAAGAATAAAGAGAAACATCAATAGATATTTTCCCTGTTGTTTTGGTGTATCCATATTGTTGCGCTAAGGAAATAATATTTTCAAATTATACTCTCGTTTAAAAAAATGTACAATTTCATTTTTTTTCAAGAAAAGACACGATGCATCGCGTCTTTTCTATTCGTCAACATTGATTCTTGAAGCCATCGACTCCAAAAAACGTTCGGTCTTTTCCAACCCGATACAAGGGTCAGTAAGAGAACATCCTTTTTTTACTTCCTGTCTTTCATCTGACCGATCCTGACGACCATCAAATAAATAACTTTCAGTCATACAACCTTTGAAATAATTATCAGCTGAAATTCAAGCGTTTTCAAGCGCTTGAACATTTTCAAAAATACGCTCCATAATCTGTTGTTGTTCTTGGTACTGTTTGTTGGAATTCTCATGGTTGGTATCCACGAGAAATGCGGGATTGGAGATTTTTTTTGCTTGAAAATATGCAATCAATTCTGCTATCAACTCTTGATGGTAGTTGGAAAAATTCTTTCCATCGATTCTTCCACCTCTCAGGATTCCATGTGCGTATGGGTTTCATGAAGTATCATAGATATGGTCTCCAAGGGTATAACTACTCGGAGTTTGTCAGGCTTTGATTGAGTTGGTCATCACATCAATATCTCAGGAAGTTGGATTTTTAAATCCAATAGGAATATCACTTCCAGAGGCTACTTCTCTGTGGTATTGATTCTCAGTAGATCTCGCTCACACGGCAAGATAGCTAAACACATCGTCAAATAAATGAGAGAGTTGTGGGTGGAGCATCTCATCAGCGAGTGGGATTCCGTAGGTATCGATAAGAGAAATTGCCAAATCACGTGCATCGAGAAGTCCACGTGAGATATCGGTTTTTTCTCATGGACGAGAGTTTCCAAGCCCCTTCCAACCACCTACGGTTCTTGGTTTTCCGGTATAGTAACGCATGACAATCTCTATTTTAGAAGCATACTGTTGTCTCCATCTGGCAATATGTTTGCTATACTCTCCCAAAGATTCTGGGAAGTCCGCACTACAAGGACCAAGAATGAGAAGTTTTCTTTTGGATGTCCCATTCAATATAGATTCGATATTGCCACGTGCTATTTCGATAATATGAAGAGCAGGTTGCGTCAAAGGAAATTCACGTTTGATTTCATGAACATCAGGAATACGTGAGACGAGTTTTGAGTTTCAAGACATAATTATTGGCTTAGAAAATAAAAAAAGTCCTTCTTTGGAAGAAGGACCGCAATTTTACATACGAGAAAAAACCTTCTTCTTAAAAAGACTGCATAAAGTAAAAGTAAAAGGCAGAAGTATACATTATTTTCATACGTTTTGCATAGAAGGTAACACTTTGATTATATTCTCTTTTTTAAAAAGTCAAATTTCGGTCGGCTCGACATATACCAAAATTCTGTGAGAAATACTTTTTAAAAGGTCATACAGGTCTACCATGTCTCACAAACGCAGACCAATACATCCCTTTGACCTTTGAAGATTATCTGTAGTAAAAAACCAATCATGAATATTTCCGTGAATATAGACCGAGCGACTGTGTGTGGTAGCATTTTGCTCTTCCAAGCCATCAAGTCGCAGAATTCTCCCATACACTCATGGTTTGAGTTCTCAAGGAGCTACAGGAGTTTGAACTCAAACCGGCTTTCGACCTTTAAATTGCTCGTAAGGATCACATTGATCACCAATATATTCTGTAATTTGATGCAGACCAACAGGGGGTTTAAAACTTCTTGGTTCGCATCAAAAACCATTAATCCCCGTGATGCAAGGACGACGAAAGATTTCTTGATCTTGGGAATAAAAGCACAGTTCATTTCATAGAATATGGACCAGAGCTTGGTGCATTTCTTGCATAAGAGATTCTTTGTGTGCTTCATATTCGGGACGAAGATCACAGATATTTTGTGAAAGAATATGAGAAATAATGGATGTATTCTTCATAAAGAAAAAATAAATGAATTGATACCTACTGTTTTTGATGACAGTTTCTTACTTTTTACATGTTTTTCGCAACGATGCCTTCGTCCCCTACACTTCATTTTTTTAGATGTTCCCTTTTTCCTATGGAATACGAATAAAACGAGTAAAGATGGGAGAGAGTTTTTTGAACTCTTGAAAATTTGCTTTCATGACATTTCTGAGATTTTGTGAATGTGGTTGCCGAAAAATATGCTCACAAGCTGCCACATACTCCCTTGGAGTCCACTCTACTACCACTCTGGCAATATGTCAGAATGTCGCAAAATAAGGAAGTAAATGCGCTTGATCTGGGGAAACTTCTACTGCTAGCATGGTAGAGCGAGTTAGAGATTCATCATACGCTTCACGAAATTTTTTCATCTCAAAGAGATCAAAATATTCTGGATAATCATAGCCCAATACTGTGTGCATTCCTGCAAAATTTATCTTTCCTATTTGAAGATGGGAGAGTTCAAGATACGTTTCAAAATCGATTAAAAATTCCGTCATCAACGTCCCATGTTCCAACACATACGGAAGGGGGTCAAGAGGTTTTCTCAGTCCAAAAGCGAGGGTAAAAAGCTCTTCTTTTTCAGAGAAATCCATCTCCTCTACGCTTCCAATACATTCATCAAAACTCATCGTATGACCGCTTCCATGGGCAAACATCAGGCTCGAAGCGACCATTAGGTCAAAATCTCCTTCAAAAATAATCTTTTGTTTGTCGGGATCTTCTACACCTTGATAGAATCCTTCAAGTGGTTCTTTTGGGTCGATTCAGAGAAAATCATCGAGATACTCTGTGAGTTTGTGACTCGAAAGACCTGCTTTTCAAGAAAAATCTCTTTGATGTGTTTTGGCATATTCACTCACTAATGGTGCCACGATATGTTTCACCGACTCATTAAACGTACCAAGTCCCGAATGTTCCCATTCTTTTAAAAAAGGCATTTTTACTACAAATGAAGTCTCCGTCGCAAGAGGAATCATATATTTGATGATTTGGGAAATCTTTTCATCCATAGTTTCATTTCCGAGCAACTCAGGCTTTTGAGTAAAAAATGTTCAGAGATTCTTCCCCCAATACTCGTAGAGTTCTAAAAGATGTGTCGTGTGAGATACAAGCTCTTCTGCCCAAGGTGCATTTTTTATTTCTTCTGGAAAAACTCCTTGTGTATTGGATGTCTGCACGGATACAAAACAAAGTCTTCCCCTGACGCTATCAACGAAGGTTCCAATCTCGTACGCTACCACCCCACTAACATTGTCTCCAACGATGCAGACGGCATACGGAAGAGAAGGTGAAAGATAGGTAGTATTCAGTTTTTTTGAAAGATGATGTTGCCAAGTATCTTGAAAAGTTTCTGGTGATTCTATCAAGAGAGTAAGAGCCTGCGATAATGAAAAAGACTCGTCAAAGAGTGAGTAGAGAGCTTCCAAAATCGAAATATTTGCCTCTTTGCTGAGAGTGATCAGTCATTGAAGACAAACATCACTCATGGTATCGTGAACCAGCATCACTCCAGAAATCTTTTCAGAAAAGAAATAGGAAGTAATCATTTTTTTTGCATTTTCTTGTGCAAATTGTGAAACAGTTTCTGTCATAGGCAATTGGATAAACAACAATAAAATAAGATATGCATATCATACCAATATTTCAAAAAAAATCCAATAATTTCTCTCAAAAATGCCTTGATTGAAAGCATAAAAGTTATATAATGTTGAAAAATACTGCTTCTTTTTTTTATTCGCATGCAATCTCTTCTTTCCATAGCTCAGGCGCTCAATACCATTGGTCGTAGATGTTACATCGTCGGTTGATGGTGTCGTCATACGTTGCTTGGGATTCCCATCAATGGTGACATAGATCTGACCACTGATGCCACTCCGCAGGAAATGCACCAAGTCCTCACGGTCGTACAAGAGGTCTGAAAAAAATACGGAACTCTCATCGTACAGTCAGAAGGAAAGGTCTACGAAATCACGTCTTTTCGTAAAGATATCGGGATTCTCGATGGTCGTCGTCCCGTACGTGTGGAGTTCACTCGTGACCTCACTCTCGATGCTCAGAGACGTGATTTTACCATGAATGCTATCTATTTTGACCTTCTCTCCGAAACCTTTATCGACCCTGTTGGGGGAATTGCTGACATGAAAGCATGAGTCATCCGATTTGTAGGAACAGCCGAAGAACGTATCGACGAAGATGCCCTTCGTATCCTACGCTATATCCGACTCAAGCATCGCTATTCATTGCAAGACCAAGAGGATCTTTCTCTTCTTCTTATTGAGAAGATGCCACTCCTTGAGAAAATTTCCTGTGAGCGTATCAAAGAAGAGTTTGACAAAATTCTTCTCCTTCACACACAAAAATCCCTGCAAGACCTGAAAGATCTTGGTTTTTTTAGGATTTTTTTTCCTGAGATTGAAGCGCTTTCAAAGACCCCTTGAGGTCCACGTCATCATTTGGAAGGAAATGTATGGATTCACACCCTTCTCACGCTTCAAGTCCTTGAAACGATTTTTCGTACCGGTTTTGAGACGTATTCACTCGTGGGAGAACCACAAAAAGTCTTCTTTCCATCACATATAAAGCGCATCCTTACTCGGACGATGCTTTTGCATGATATCGGGAAACATCCGTGTTTCTCACAAGAATCTGAGAGTGAAAATGTGCATTATTATGGGCACGAAACCGTATGAGCCCTGATGCTTGAGTCTGTTTTTCATCGTTTTCGATTCCCCAATGAAGATAAAAAAATTATTTCTTGGCTCATCAAAGAGCATCTCAATGTTTTTAGGATATTTACTATGTCTCCCCATAAAGCCAAAAAGTTGATGATGCACCCGTATTTTCCACTCCTACTCGTAGTAGGAAAGTCAGATCATGAGGGACGTGTCCCTACCGATGCGGGCACTTTGACGCATCTTTTGTCACTCTATCAGGCTTTTTTGGTGGATCTCTCCAAAAAAAAACTCTATACGGGACATGATGTGCTGACACTCTTCCCGCATCTTCAATGAGTTCAAATCAAGCATAAATTGCAAGCACTTAATGACCAAATCCTTGCAGAGATAAGGCTTACAGGTGCAGAGTTTTGAAAAAAGCGAAAGGTCTTGAAAAAGTAGAATTTGTGTGGGAACTTGTGAAGTTCATAAAATGCTCTGATACTATTATTGTAACATTTTTCAATCGATGAGACGGGAGTCGCAGAAACGGTTGGTTTTAGTAAAAATCTTGTTCTTGCTTAAATATATCCTTTTGATTATATCTTATTCTTCTTGTTTTACTCAAAAAAAATACTAAATCTATTCGATTTAGTATTTTTTGGTATAGGCTCTTTACAATTTTTTTACATACAACAAGTTATAATATTCATACATTTTAATATTTAATAAAAAAATATATGGAAAACCACAGTTTAAAAATATGTTGAACTTGAACCATCTGACAAAAATGACAAATAGTCATTCCAAAAGATGTAAGAAATAGTTTGGATTTACATCCTTGAGATGGTTTAACAATATTCATAAAAAATAATAAAGTTATAGCCATGATTAAAAACGATAATATATCCGAATTAATTAATTATGCTAAAAGTGAATGAATAGACTTTAAAAATTAATATATAATTTAACAAATAAATATGAATAAAATAATCGCCTTTATTCTCCTATTAAGTTTTGTATTAACCTCTTGTTCTGGCAAAACTGAAGAAATAACAAATGAAACCGAAACTACCGCTAAATATGTCAAAACAGCACTAATACAGAAAAAGAACTTTATAGAAGATTTAAAACTTGTATGAAAAGTTTGATCTTCTCAGGAAACAGTTGTATCTCCATTAACCTCATGAAATATAAAAAGTGTAAATGTTACTATTTGAGATAAAGTTTCAAAATGAGATTTATTAGCAACAATAGATACTCAGACAAATTTGACAAATATATCTTTAAATAATGCTAATAGTACTTATCAAAATACTTTAACAGTTTATAATTCAACGAAAGAATATTTGAAGATAAATTTAGAAACGACGAAACTACAATACGAAAATACCATAAAAACGAGAGATAATACATACAGCTCTACCGAAAAAGAATTACAATTGGCTCAGGCAAATCTTGATGCAATAACTTCTCAAAAAACAAATACAGTAAAATCAAACGATTCTAACATAAATGTGGCTCAAAAAAGTTGTGATAATGCAAAATTAACATTAGATAATTTTAATAAAAATGCTGAAGAAACAATAAAAAGTTTAAATAATCAAAAGAAAACTAAATTTGATAGTATGAAAGTATCTATAGACACCTCTATAGCAACATTTGATTCAGCAATTACTTATGTAGATACAATCTTATGAGTTACCAATAAAAATAAAGAATTAAATAATCAATATGAAATATATATATCAGCAAAAGATACATCATTTAAAACTAAAGCGGAAACAAACTTTAATGATGTATATAATAGTTTCGGCTCTATAAAATGATTATATGAGAATAATAATGACTTATGAGAAAGCGAATTATTAACTTATTATTCAAAAATTATAGATTTAAATGATAAGTTGGTTGTATTATTTGATAAAATGGTTTCTGTTCTTGATAATAGCATCACGTCTTCAACTCTTACAGAATCAACATTATCTACTTATAAAACTACAATAAAAAGTTACCAATCAGAAATAATCTCTTTAAAATCGACATTAACATCATTAAAAAATTGATTAACTGATGTGGAAAATACTATAAAATCAACAACTACAAGTAATGACACTCAAAGAGCAAGTTATGAACAAGCAATTAAAATTGCTCAATCAAACTTGGAAAATACAATAGCTTCAACTCAAACTAGTAACGACAATTTGTCTTCTAGCGAAAATACTACACAAATACAATTAGAAAGTACTATTGAAAGTATAAAGTCATCCCGTGATAATGCAGATAATTCTGTTGCCGTTGCAAAATCTCAATATGAATCAGCACTAGCTAATTATAATTCATCTTTAGCTTCATCAAAATCACAACTTGATACTGCTTCTTGAAACAAGAATACTTATGAACAACAATTAAATAATGCTTTCATAAAAGCACCAATTGACTGAATAATTATAGAAAAAAACATTGATATTTGAACATCAGTTTCATCAGCCATGCAAGCATTTTCTATATCAAACTCTTCTAAAAAAGTAATAAAGTTAGATGTAACTTCTGAAAATATAAATTTTTTTAAGATATGACAAGAAGTAAAACTAGGGAAAAATGACAAAACTGCAACTTGAACCGTAAGTGTCGTATGAGCTTCAACAGATACTACTACTTGAATGTATAAAATTGAGATATCTTTTCATGACAAAAGCTTTAATGATTATTTATGACTTTGAGATTATATAGATGTTTTTGTTAAAAAATTTGTTTCTGATGCACAATATTTAATCATTCCTTTTACTTCATTACTCGTGTGAAGTAATGAAACTTATAGTGTCTATGTAGTTTGAGAAGATAATAAAGTACAAGAAAAAAAAGTAACTATATGAGATAGTAATAGTAGTGAAATTGTAATAACCAGTTGACTAAAAGATTGAGACAGAGTAATTGTAGAATGAGCATTAAATGTTGCTGTTTGAGATGAAGCAAAAGAAATGTAATACGCAAGTTAGGAATTATAAATGATACATATACCCAAGCAAAACTTGTTCGCCCCTCGCCGTTAGGCGAGGCAGTACAGTCAAAGGCAAATTAGGAATGTAACTTGGGAAAACTAATTTGGATTGAGTATAAATAAATTTAATAGTTGATTGAAAAAAATTCCTAATTCTTAATTCCTAATTTTAATAATATGTCTAAAAATAACGAAACTCAATATTTAAAACAATTAGAGTTTGATGAAAAACTTAATAATTCGTGGATGTCTTTTTTTATAGATAGAAAAAGATTTACTTGGCTTATAATACTACTTATATGAGCTGTATGATATATTTGATACAAATCACTTGATTTAGAATCATCACCCGAAGTTCAAATATGAGCAGCAACCATTACCACAACATTTAATTGAGCAAGTCCAGAAACTGTTGAAGACCTTGTTACGAAAAAAATTGAACAAAAAATCGCAAAAGTAAAATGAATTGATACAATAACGTCAACAAGTATGGAATGAAATTCTGTTATTTCTGTTGAATTTGAATCAGATGTTGACATACAAGAAACTCTATCTAATTTAAAAGATAAAGTTGATGAAGCTCAAATAAAATTGCCAGCAGATGCTGATGAATCAAGTGTAAAAGAAGTATCAATGGATGACAATCCAATCTGGACATTTTCAATTTCTTGAGAAAATTATGATGATTTTGGGTTATATGAATATGCAAAAAATATTCAAGATGAACTTGAAAAAAATTCTCTAGTTTCTGAAGTTAATATTTCTGGTTGAAAAGAAAAAGAATTTTGA
>Ga0209373_10003201_pt1 | contig 15435 bp, 10 predicted proteins | sample Higcelweek5metaG_FD_187173 | JGI IMG/M metagenome (GOLD analysis project Ga0209373, IMG submission 187173) | Freshwater pond sediment microbial communities from the University of Edinburgh, under environmental carbon perturbations - High... | ecosystem: Environmental > Aquatic > Freshwater >...
GCAAGTAGAATAATCCCCAAAATATTAAAAAAATTATCTTTTTCAATTTCTAGCGCTGGAAGCGAGTTGAATTTTACACCTTTGTCACTGACAACTACTTGCCAATTTTCTCCGACTGGAACATTAGAAAATCCAAGCGGATTTAAAGAAAAGACACTTGTAGTAAAATCGCAATTACGAGAATATCCTGGTTCAATCTTCCCATTTTTATAATCAGAAATTATTCGCTCCTTGCAATATTGAGAAACTCCTTCCGGAAACTCAATCTGCCAATCTATTTTTTTCGCAGTTTCTGTCGTGACAGTTTGCCGATGAATCCCACCTTCGTCAACAACAATTTTTGTTTCCTTGGTCGTTTCCGCCATTACATTTCCGACGAAAAGAAAAATGTTAAAGAACAATATTACCAAAATACTGATAAATACGCTACTTTTCTTCATGACCCGTCTCCTTGTAGGTTAAATGATAATACAGATTTTGGACCTGTATTTATAACATATCTCTAAAAAAATGTCCATATTGTACTATCCTTTTATCACTTTTCTCAAAAAATCCATCTCAAAAACATCCTTTTTATCAAATAAAAAGTAATAATTCTTGCCATGCCCGCCATGAGCTGACTGCACTTCTTGCATTTCACTGTCTAACATTTTGACTATTTTTACTGGATAATTTCCATTTTTACCCACTATTTCCAATTCATCTTCATTATAGATGGCATTATGCACCCTAACTTCAAACAAAAGCTCCACTTCTTTTATTTTTTTATTTGGAATTTGGAATTTGGAATTTGGAATTTTTTTAATAATTTCCCCTACAAACTCAAATTTACTGGGCTTGTGAGAATTATCGAAATTATGTTCCGGCTCAGTGTCCAATAAAAAACCAGTTGTATAACCACGATGGACTAATTCATCCAAATTAGCCTGTTCATTTTTGATTATTTTTTTTAAGTTCTTATCTTTTTTCATAATCCCATCCAAAACATTTCTATAGGCCCTTATAACTGTAGCTAAATAATAAACACTCTTATTTCTTCCTTCAATTTTAAAAGAATCTACCCCTGCCTCAATTAAATCATTTAAATAACTCAATAAATTTAAATCCTTACTATTAAAAAAATATGTTCCCTGATTATCTTCTTCTAAATCAATCTCAAACTCTCCCCTATTATCCACTACTGTCATCTCTTTTATTTCACCACTAACATCTTCTCTGCTTTCTAACTTTGAACTTTTAATTTTTAATTTTGAATTAAATCCCCATCTACAAGGTTGCGAACAATCCCCCAAATTAGCACTCTTATTGCTCATCCATTTGCTCAATATACAACGCCCTGAATAACTCATACACATTGCCCCATGAACAAAATATTCCAATTCCATCTTAGGCACGTTTTTTCTTATTTCTTTTATTTCTTTTAGCGTCACTTCCCGAGCCAAAACCACTCGAGTTACGCCCTGACTCTCCCAAAATTTAACTGCCTGCCAATTAGTAGCGTTAGCTTGGGTAGAAAGATGAATTTCAACATTGGGTAGATATTTTTTGACTGAAAGTAATATCCCAGGATCGCTTAAAATTATTCCATCAATTTCGATATCCTTAAGCTTTTTCAAATGCCCCTCTAACTTCTTAAAATGACTATTATGCGCGTAGATATTAAGAGTCACATAAAACTTCTTCCCCAATTTATGCGCATACTTTGCCCCATTTTTTAAAGCCTTAAAATCAAAACTATTAATCCGCGCTCGCAAAGAAAAGTCAGGTACACCGGCATAAACCGCATCTGCGCCATAATGCAGGGCACATTCCATTTTAGCTAAGCTCCCCGCTGGTGCGAGCAACTCAGCAACTCTCTTTCTTTTATCTATTTTTTTCATATAATAACTTATCTTTTATTTAAAAACAGAATGAACCTAAATTCATTCCATATTATAATCTACAGCATATTGAAGAAAAAATCAAAACATATTCAGACCCCCATTACCTAATTAAAACCCATCGTCTTCAAAGAAGCCTCGAAATACTCTAACGTATCAGCGTTGCCTCTAAAATCTCCCATAAAATAAATTGAATAACCACCCTTATTTAAAACAGCTTGTGCGCCTGGCAAAGTTGAATTCATAGTATCTTTAAAATTTTTTTCATTGAATTCAGATGCTATATATAAAAATATTCTTTCTCCACTAAACAAATTAAGCTCTTTTATTTCACTAGAACCTTTTTTATAATATTCAACATTACTATTATCCATTTTAGCTTGCTCTGGGGTGGTTTGATAAAATAAAATTCGATAGCCAGAGAAATCAGCTGGACATTTTTGCAATTTATCTCCTGAACATTTTTCGTTTGAAAATAAAACTTCTATTTTGTTAGCACCAGTTTCTGATTCTAAAACTCCCACGCTCCAGTCCTTTGGATATTTAATTGAAAACTTATATTTTTCATTCTTATATAATACCCAATCATCCGTATTGTAGTCATTTGAAAAAATACATTTTGCAAAAGTACACGTTTGTTTGTTTATATTAGTAATAATTCCGCCCGGACAAACCTTATAAAAATCTCTATCTAAAATCAATCCATCCGCACTTCTAATCCCCAATCTACAGCCATTCTCACTTAACTTGTAAATAACACCTGTTTTATCTAATTTTTTATTTACTTCATTTTTTTCTAACAATTCAACATTCTCTTTGTCTGATTTTTGCACCAAAAAAACAACGCCCACAACAGCTACTGTCAAAACAACGACTATTAGAATAATTTTATTAATTGTCATTTATATATTTTAAAAAATATACTTTATTCATAACGCAAAGCATCCAAAGCATGAATAGTAGCCGCTCTCTTAGCAGGCATCAATCCGGTAATTAATCCCAAGAAAAAAATAAACAAAATTAAAGCCAAAATAAAATATCCAGGAATATAAATAAAATCAATCGGAGCCATACCTCGCTTGGCTGAAATAAAATTAAATATAAAATTTATTAATTCTGCCAACCCATAACCACCAAAAAATCCCAGCGACCCTCCCACGAAACTTATAATCGCTGCTTCAAAAACAAACATTCGAAAAATATCTATTCTCTTAGCCCCTAGCGCCTTCAAAATTCCCACTTCCTTAGTTCTCTGAAGCAATGAAACACTTAATGTATTAAGCATACCCATGGCCGAAATAGACATAATAATGGTACCGAAAACTATGAGCACAATTCTAATCACCCAAAAAAACATATTAATATCTGTCACGATATCTGTCACACTCTCAGTCTCAAATCCCATAAATTCAATATTTTTTCGAACCTCTTCAATGGTTGTAACATCGGTATTAACATCTACTTTTCCAACCTGAGCGAGGTCTACTCCAAATTTCTCTCCCAACCATTTATAAGAAAGATAAGCCACAATATCACTTTCGTTATCTGTCACAGCTACTATTTCTACTTCATTGTTGGTTACATTTGTCTCTTCTCTCTTCTCAGAGTTTGTCTCATTGGAGAGCAAGATATCAAAAACAACTTTTTTTCCAATTGCCTCGTTTCTATCAGCAAAACCCAAAATATTAGCCAATTTTCCTGATATCATAACCTTGGCAGATTCATCTTCATAGTCAATCTTTCCGTATTTTATATTAACATCACTCAAGTCAATATATTCTTTAGTGGTACCAAAAATAATGGCATCTGTCTGAGACTCCTGATAATAAAATTTGCCTCCCGCGTTAACCTGCATTGACACTCCACGCACTCCATTAATATTTTGTATTTTATCTCTATTCTCCTTACTTAAAGAAACAAAATTATCCAAGCTCCCGTTATTAACATCTACGATATTGACTGGATTATTTTTGGTCACCTCATCAATCACCATCTTTTGCATACCAAAACCAAGGCAAATTAAAAATGTCACTACTCCAATACCGATTGCTACGCCTCCAATAGTTAAAAAAGAACGAAGTTTATTAACAAAAATATTCCTATACCCAATCAAAACAATTGAAGCAATGCTCATGCTTTTTATTTTGTATTTTTTAATTGGATTTTTATTTTTAGAAAAAAGAAACATTTTTATCTTTTATTTTACCGCTACTAAAATACTACTACAGATATCAGAAAAAATAAATATTTATTTTATTGATGAAGCCAACTCTTCAACATTTAACTGAGAGAGATTATCCATACTATGTTTATTTTGTTCATCAGAAACTATTTTTCCATCCACCATTTTTATAATTCTCGAAGCAAATTTATATTGATCTTGATCATGAGTAACCATCAAAATCGTAATATTAAATTTTCTGTTTATTTCCTGAAGTAAAGTCAATAATGTATCACCTGCTTTTTGATCAAGATTTCCTGTTGGTTCATCAGCAATGATAAACTTGGGATTAAGCAATAATGAACGAGCTAAAGCAATTCGTTGCTGTTGTCCTCCGGAAAGATCATACGGTCGATAATCAGCCCATCTACTCATACCCACTAATTCTATCAATTTAGCAGCTCTTTCTATGCCACTATGAAATGATTCTCCTGCAATTACAGCTGGGATAGCCATGTTTTCTATTACTGTCAAAGATTTAATCCAAAAAGTTTGCTGAGGGATAAATCCTACCTTCTCATTTCTAAACTGAGCTCTCCAATTTTTAGTATGTGACCAGATATCTTCATTATCAATAAAGATGGCTCCCTCAGTTGGTTGTTCCAAACCGTAAATAGAATGTAATAAAGTTGATTTACCACAACCACTAGGACCCACTAGCATCACAAATTCTCCCTCATATATAGTGGCATCAATTCCAAACAATACTTGAATATCATTTTCTCCAACATGAAAGAATTTTTTTATTCCTTTTATTTCAACAGATATATTTTTATTTTCTATTTGTTCCATAATTCAGACAACCATCCAAATTGTTTAGTTGTTGTGCCAATAATTATTTCTGAAGCTGATGATTTTGCATCTTCTACTATTATAGTTGAAACTTTAGAATTTGTCAGGTTACCCGCTTCATCAAAAACTTCTGCCTTATAACTATACATTTGACCCACTTCAGCTGGAATAGTTAATAAGTGATAAGTATTTGATGGATCTTCTCCGGTAGATTGATCAAAGCCAGAAACTGAAGCACCTTTTGTGTATTTAATTTTTAATTTAGTTGGCTCGTTTGTTTCTATCTTAACATATAAATTAGCTTGAGAACTAGCGCCTCTGCCTAAAACTTTTCCAACTGCACGGTTGATTGTTATTTCCGGTGGACGAGAATCGGACTTGGTAGTTATTTTTTGTTCCACCGGCTCAAGTTCAATTCCATTTTCATCTGTACCCAAGATTGTTAAAATATATTCTTTAGCTGGATCCAATCCCATTAACTCCGCCCTATGCTCAGTTACTTTATCCTCCGTAAAAAAGTTATGCGGCATAGCTTCCTCATTGTGTTTAAAACTAACTCTGGTTGTGGCATTAATATTAGTTTTATATTCCACCAAAACTGTAGGCACATCCACATTTTCTATATTTTCAACTCTAATGTCAGTTGCTACTGGCTTAACTGGGGTAGAGAAAGTATATTGATCAGAATTAAAACTATTAGCATCACCATCCTCACACTCTACCTGAGCTTGATACCTAGTTTCTGCTCTTAAATTAGAAACTTTCTGAATATGACTAGATGCCCCATTTGTTTCTTCAATAGTATTTGAAAGACTTCCTTCTCCATATTTTAAAATACAAGTGGCTGAAGTATTTGTTGTCCAAGATACGATAGCAGAATCAAGTTTTATGTCAGTTACTGCAAACTCAGAAACTACTGGCGGTGGTAAGGTCGTAAAATTACCCACCTCTGAAGTTCCAATATTTCCATCAGGATCAATAAATTTAACTTTATAAAAATATTTAGTATCAGCAGTTAAACCATTAACAATTACCTCATGGTCAGTTACACTATCAACTTGCCCATTAGTTTCTCCCAGGGAAATACTTTTTCCATATTCAACAAAAGAGCTGGCTACACGACTAGTTCCCCAATTAAAAGTAGCAACGAACGATTGTGTGCTAACTGTTGGCTCTTGAATTAAGGTTGGCGCAGTAGTATATCTACCAGTCGGAATAATAGTCACAATACTAGAAGCTACTGATAGGTTATTGGTGTTGTCCTTAGCTTTAACATAATAATAATAAGACTTGCTTTCTAGACCTGTATCCACATAAGCTGTGCCTGAAGTTGTGGCTACGCTCGTATATATACCATCTACTTCAGTTGAACGATAAATCACATAACCATCAAAACTATCACCATTAGCACCTAGTGGCGGAGTCCATTTAGTTGCAACGCTATACTCCGCATTTTCTCTGTCAGATGTATCAAATATTTGAACATTGATTGGAGCTCCGGGAGCAGATGTATCAGCTGTAAAGTCGACATAAGCATATAAGCTATAATCGATATTGCCAGCCTCATCTTTAGCTACCACGTAAAATCTATTCGCTCCCTTTTGAGTTGCAAAAGGACCAGGGCCTGCAAAGGTCGAGGTTGTTTCAATTACATTAAAAGCATTGGGCAAAGTATTAACTGTATAATAATATTTTAATTTATTAGCTTCACCGATAAATGACACAGGCTGATCCCAATCAAAGGCAAAGGAATTACCCGTTGAATAAGCTGGGCTCACTGTTAAATTTTCTGGCGGAGTAGGTGCGTCGGCACTATAATAATATTCTTGACTAATTGGAGCTGAAATATTTCCAGCATTATCAATTACTCTCAAATATAACCAGTTTTTACCTGACTGATAAGCGCCTGTAATATGATCAGCATTTGGAATAGTTAATGAAACATCTGTAATATTATCAACATCTGTCCAGGTATCAACTAAATCTCCTCCTGTTCGATATTGAATTTTTTGCACACCTGAATGCGTATCTGAAATATTGTTTTCCCATAAAAAGGCATAATTATCTATAGCCGTATAACCTGCAGGAGTAACTGATATATCAGTTGGGTTATTGGGAGCGATATTATCTAATCTATAATTAAAAGCGTTATAAGCTCCTGCGGGTACCATTCCTGCATCATCTACTGCCTTTATTAAAAGATAATAATTTTGTCCTGCCACAATTCCGCCACCCGTATAATTATTTGTTACTTGAAAAACGCCATCAACAAAAGGATCAGCTCCAGCGTTAGTTCCAAAATAAACCCAATAACCAATCACTCCAGATCCCCCAGTACCATCACTTGCACCATTAGTTAGTTCTTCTGCTGGCCACTCAAAATAAGGACTTGTGTGTGCATACCAAGAACCTGAATTTATTGGCGTCACTTTATTACTAGCACTATAAGCGTCTATATCTGTTGGATTTGATGGGGCTTGAATATCTTGATAATAATTAATTTTATAATCTGTTATAGATGGAGAAAAAATTTGATCGCCGGAAAATAAATCTATTTTAACTTGAATATAATTATTAGCTGGACTAATAATATCATAACTATAATGACCTGCACCAAAATCTTTTTCATTACTTACTGCATCCCAAGTAGACCAATCGGTTTGATTATTTGAAGTTCGCGTATAAATATTTACACTGGTCCCGACAGGCTTGGTATAATTAATGTCTAAATTAGCCCAACGATAAACTGCGATCAAATCGATTGATTCTGAAATATAATTTCCTCTTTTTTCAAAAGCGGTTCCGTTATTTTCTGAGCCCACTACATAACTATAAAGACCATCTGGGTAAGAATTAGTTCCGTTTCCCACTGTTGACCAAATTCTATTGCCCGCGCTATCTCCTGCTCCTCCCGTATTTACTTGTCCAGGAAAATTAGCTACTGCCTCCCAAGTATTTCCAGAAATACTATAACGATAATAAGTATTAGTATTAATTCCTCTTGTCAAATAAAGATAACCATCACCTCCATCAGTCAAGGATGATCCGATGCCTATTGTAAGCGGGGCACTAGCTCTTTGTAACCAAGTCCCAGCGGTTACATCATAGCGCCAGAAAGTATTTTGATTTTGTGCGCGAGTAGAATAAATATAACCATCCTTATAAAGAATCCTCGATCCATCTCCTTGATTCCAATTCACAATCGTTGGCAATAAAGCCGACCAACGCGATCCAGCCACTGCGGTGGTGTCATAGCGCCACCAGTTATTGCTTCCGGCAGTTCCCCTAGTAAGATAAATATATCTGCTTCCATCATAGGTCATACTTGAGCCAGTTCCAGTTTGAAGCGGAATTCTGTCGGTGGTAATAATTTCCCAACTATTTGATGAGATTGTATATTTCATAAAATAGTTATTGATGTTTCCTGTCATAGTAGTTCTGATTGCTCCAGGAGTAAGATAAATTGTTCCTTCATCTTCGTTATAAACCATGGCTGAACCGGTAAATATTCCTACTGGAGTTTTGGCCAATTTTGTAAATTCTCCAGTTTGATAATCATATTTTCCAAAAGTATTATCGCTACTTCCTCTCACCATATAAATATTGCTACTTTCATCTTTGACTAAATTAGTTCCAGCATTAAATCCAAAGTTGCTTCCACCAGTAACATTTGATGGTCCGAAAAATCCTTTCTGCGGCGCCTCCCAAGAATTTTCATCAATATTAAATTTATAAAAAGCAGCTGAACTATCTCCCTTTATAGCGTAAATGTAGTTTCCTACAGTCTTAAGTGATCCTCCCTGGGCTACAGCAGAAGGGATCATTGGAAGCTCTGTCCAATTATCAGAGGCTACGGCATATTTAAAAAAGTTTTGACGATATTTACCACTTAACATATAAACCGCATCCGTATTTGGATCATAGGTTATTGTGCCTCCTTCATTAACTCCCACTGGGGCTTTTTCTAAAATAGACCAGTGACCATTACTAATAGAATACTTTGAAAAATAAGGATAATTATTTCCTTGTGAAGCATAAATTGTATCATTACCATCATAAGCCATATAAGATCCTTCATAGACTCTTTGTCCATCACTTTCATTGGGATTACCAAATTCCGCATTTTCCAAATTACTCCAAACATTATTTTGAGTATCATAACGATAGAAGGCATCGTCATTTCCAGGCAAGCCATAAATATAACGACTACCATCATATTGCAAAGATCCCCCATAAGTAAATACTTTAGAAGCATTACTGACTGACTCCCAGATGTTAGCATCAATATCATAACGCCAAAAATCTGATTGATCTGCTCCTCGCGTAGCATAAAGATAGCCTTCAGGACCAGCCACTAAAAAACTTCCATAATTAGCCGCTAGAGGAGCCGTTTTTAAAGTAGTCCAAATATCAGTCGCAATATCATAAGAGTAAAAAGCAGTAGAATTATTTCCATTTAAAACATAAATCTTATTATTTGACTCCACGTAAGCTAGTCTGGAACCATAACGAAATCCAGCCGGTGCATAAGATAATCTTTTCTCATTCCAAAAACCACTAATTGAATTTAACCTAAATGACCCGTCACTTTTAGCGCTGACCTTATCCATTGCTCCTGATTGAAAATCAGCTTCGCTAGTTTTTTCTTCTGTTAAATATGGGGATACTCCAGAATAATTATAAGTAAAAGCATTTAGTGCATCATCTGTTACGTTGCCATCATTATCTTTGGTTTTGATTCTAAAGTAATAATTACCTGTTTGCATCGCCACATTAACTGAGTATTCAGGACTAGTTGTATAAGACCCCTCAGCTTCAGGATCAGCAGTATTATCTGTTCCAAAATAAACCCAATATCCCTCTACTCCCGAATTATTATCAATGGCGTCATTCCAAGTAAAATATGGATGGGCATATTTATGACTATCCCCGCTAACCAAAAGATCGCCGTTAACTTTTTGAGAATAAGCATTTATAGTTGTCGGATTATTGGGATCGTTATCCTCACTATTATAAGAAATAGTAAAATCATTAATTGTAGGAGTACTCGTTCCATCAGTTGAACTTAGAGTAAATTTAACTTGAATATATCGATTTTTTGATGATTGAATATCTGTTCCGCTAAGAGCCTCCCAGCTAGACCAAGATTGTCCGTCACTACTGGTTCTGGTTTCAGTAATAACTGAAGTATTAGCTGGGGTGCTTTTATTTACAGCCAAGGAAGTCCACGAAGAAACATAGGCCAGATCAATCTCTTCACTAATATATGTTCCTGTGGCTAAATAATTATTTGTTCCCAAAGTATAACTCCATACATCCACCAAACCGAAACCAGGAGTAGCCAAAAAAGAATTATTACCCATATATTCCAAGCATGCTCCATTATAAGGCCCTCTTTCGTAAACATATTTTTGATTAGCAGGAAGCAACCGCCAAGAGTTAGTGGCAATAGTATATTCCCAAGTTTCATCTTTGTAATATCCTGCTAAGGCATAAATTTTGCCATCATAGTAAGATATGTCTGTCCCATAATTTTGCGCAAAAGAAGTTGGAGCCAACTCTGTCCAAGTATTAGATGTCACGGTGTATTTCAAAAAGGCTGTCTCACCATCTCCCGGCATCATATAGAGATTGGTTCCATCTGATTCAAGACGGCTTCCTATATAAGACATATAATTTGCCCCTGCTGTAATAGAAGAACTAGACATTGTAGTCCAGCTATTGCCTGCAATATTATAGCGATAGAGATTGCCTGTGGCATTACCTCGAGTTACATAGATATATCCATCACTACTATTATAAACTGCACTACTACCATATCCCAAAGTTCCTAGCCCTGTCGTGCTGGCTGTACTCCAAGAATTTCCTGCTACATTATAAATATAAAAAGTGGTAGTGTTGTTGCCTAGTGGAATATAAATATTTCCGTTATAATATGTTCCCTTAGTATCATAACTGAAACTTGCTGGCGCATTTGGACTCATCGTTGTCCAAGTATTAGCCGTAATATCATAACGATAAAAACTATTAGCTCCGCCTCTTAAAGCATAAACGTAAGCCCCTGCTCCCGTTACCTTATTCCAAATAAAATCAGCCCCCGTTCCAACAGCACCAGGCAAATCAGCTGGTCCAACCCAAGCTCCTGTAGCGCCACTATTAGGATCAAACTTCCACAAATTATAAGTCGTTCCACCCCTAACAGCATAAATAAGATTATCCACCGGATTAAAAGTCAAAGAAGACATATTATTAGTCTGCGGTGAGGTTGCTAAGGTAGTCCATGTGTTAGCAACAATGCTATAGCGTATAAAAGTATTGGTAGTGTTAGATACCAAAAAATAGATGAAATTGTTATAATAAACTCCTTTTTGTTCACCCGTAAGAGCCACTGGAGAAACTGCCATAGCTGGAGCAGCCACCCAATTATTGGCTACGATATTATAACGATAAAGGGTAGTTGTTCCGGATCCTCGAGTAATATACATGTATCCATTTTGACCGTACACCATATCAGCCCCACTGGTTAGGGTGGCTGGTATTGGGTTGATTCCATACCACATGTTTTCGGAAATATCAAATCTCCAAAAATCCGAAAATCCCTGCCCTCGGGTCACAAACATATCTGTCCCATCAAATTCAATCGAAGCTCCTGTGTAAACAGTATCCAAAAGATCGGGCAGTTTAGTCCATTCTTTATTCTCTATATTATATTTATAAAATTCCTTAGAAAATCCTCCGAAAATAAAATAGATATTTCCTATTCCATCATAAGATAAATCACATCCGTAGTGAGTAGCCTGAGGGAGATCAGCTAAAATATCCCATTTATTTTCTCTTGTGTCATAACGATAAAAAGATTTATCTGCATAACCCCTAGTCACATAGAGATAACTGTCTACCATCACTGAAGACGAACCAAATGAGATGGTGTCTGGGGTAGGTGCCCAAGTTCGAGCATTCCAAGTTCCATCTGACTTTAGTTGAATTGAATCTTGAGCGCTAGTAGTGCTAACATTTTCCAAGGTTCCTTTTTCCCATTCTTTTTGGGTTGTTACACTTTTTGATTGAGGGGCGCTCAATGTTCTAGAATTAGCTCCAAAGACTAAAACTGCCACAATTACCATCGCTATTACTCGATAAAATGACCAAACTGATAATCGCCATGTTAATCTTATAGTTTTTAATAAAATTTCCAAAGATTGAATTACTCTTTTTCTAAAGTGATACTTTTTTCCTAGACTTTTTTTGTCTTTTAATTCGTATTTACTCAAAAACTCTCCCAGAGTTTTAATTTCATTATCATCTTTTTTAATATTTTTTATTTTTTTTGAATTTTTTCTAAATTTAGCCGAAAAAGAAACAAAGAATCCTCTCCAAAAATTATTTTTTGCAGATTTCGCTATTCTAGTCTTTATTTTTGTTTCTTTTTTGTTTTTATGCATTTTTTTAGATGTTTCTTTTGGAAAAAATCCAACTATAATAGTAGTCGCCTACTAGTTGTAAATTCTCGACAATTCGCTGACAAGTCTCTTCATCCTTTCTACATCATACTCACTGTAGATTCTCCAACCACGACTATCTCTTCTAGGAGAGGTTATTTTGCCCTCTTTTTCCCAACGAAAAATAGTAGACTTATCTCGGTCAATTATCTTAGAAACATCTTTTACATAATATGTCTTATTTATAAACATATTTTTTGTCATATGGTAAATATATTCAATATATGTACTATATGCATGCTAGACAAATAAAAAAGCGAACTGCCAAAGACGGCACTTCACCCTGATTTACAAACTAATTATAGCACATTTATACCCCTCGGTCAATTTTGCACAACTTATCCACAGTTAATTAACAGTCTTTGCATAGTTTAATGAATTAGCCACTGTTTGAGCTATTTTTACAGTAGTAAATTTGTCTGATATTTCACTTTTTACCCCAAATTCATCTATTTCTTTTATGCTCAAATTATTTTTTACTAGAAAGTTATCAATCTGAACCAAAAGCTCTTCGCTTAAATTGTTTTTTTCTGGAAAAACATAATTGTCCAAAATCCTTCCCTCTTCCTTCTCCAGAATTAATTCAATCACACTTTCTCCTATTTTTATTAAAATATTCATATTTTTATTTATTAATCTTACTCCAATTTATATTCCAAGGATCAGTCTTTCTCCCTGGAGCTATTTGATCGTGCCCCAAGACATATTTTATGGGATATTTATCTTTTAAAAATTTTATCAATTGATTAGTTGACTCATACTGAGCTTTGGTAAATTCATCTTCTTGGGTGTTAAAAATCTCTATTCCCAAAGAAAAATCATTTACGCCATCTCTACCATCTGGAACGCTGCTCTTTCCAGCATGATAAGCTACATTATTATCTGCTACTAATCTATAAATGACACCTTTTCTATCTATTACATAATGAGGAGCCACACCATAATCCTTATATTCATCGACAATCTTATTGAAATCATACTTCTCACCGCCTATAGCGTTATAAGATGAATGTAAAATTATCGTATCTATCTTACGTTTATCACTCTTACTAAAACCCCAAGAAACCAAGTGACTCTCGATATCTAATTTAGATTTTTCTTCGATTTCTTTCGGGATTTGCGCTATTGGCTCATCTTTTATTTTTACTTCCTCTTTTGAAATATTATCAATAACTTCAACTTCTTGAATTTCATCATTTTTTGATTCATCTGGGCTAGTGCGCTCTTCATTGTTATTAGAAACTGCTTTGGTTTCATAAACAACAGTCTCTTTTGGATAACTTTTAATGAAATAAAAAAATCCTCCCAACACGAAAGAAAGCCCGAGGATTATTATTAAAATTTTTACCTTTAATTTCACTTTTTTATTTCTATTTTTCTAAACAATCACAATTATCTAATTCTAAACTAAAGATTCCTCCTGACATATTAATTACGTCCTTTCCCGCATCCGCTAAAGCCTGGGCGACATACCCACTCCTAGCCCCACTTCTACAAATAAGAATAACCTTTTTGCTCCAATCAATTTTGTCCAAACTTTTCATAATCTCTCCCATCGGAATCAATTTTGAATTTTCTACTCTTAATGTCCGATATTCGTATTCCTCCCTAACATCAATTATTTCAAGATTTTCTTTTTCTTTTTTTATCAGATCCTTAAATTCTTGATGATTTATACTTTTGTACATAAAATTAGACACTATGAAGCCATCTTTGTTATCCTGTTATAATAAATACTTACATCACTAATCCATTTTTTAACCCCAGCCGGATCATGACCCGCACAACTGCTACCGCATTTCCAGACAACCATTTTTTGAGGGGTATCAATTTTTTTATTTACCAATTCTTCGATTCGGTTTCCAATTGCGCTAACTGCTTCCTCAGGAGAATTAAAGCAACTATAGCCCATAGCTACCCCGTTAGATCCAGCTCCCTTGTATCCCCAATAATTATAACATGTTTTACCATTTTTAGAAGGAGAATGAAATCCCCAGTCACTTTCTTTCTTAGCAATTCCCACAATTAAAGCTGCTATCTTATTATCATATTGTGCGATAAAAGGCGCCATCTCTTCTATCGGATGATTTCGAGTAATACCCTTTATTTCATTTTCTAAATCAATCTTAGCTAGTATTTCTGGGCTAATTTTTTCTTCCAAATCAACACTTTCAAAAATATCAACTTCCTTTTTTAAGCCTAAATTTAAGATCTCTTTATCTGAAGAGTCTTTAATCTGAGCTGATGAGCCAGAAATTAGACTCAAAGAAGCTCCATTTTTGATATTAGAGTAAAAAAAACAGCCCATAATAATCAATAAAATGGTTGCTAATACAACTTGCCTATTTTTATAATTCTTTTTTATAATTTTTACTAAATTTCTACAAAAATCCAAAGGATTTTTACCCATACGCACATATCTTAATAATTAGTTCCTCCTCTTAAAGACACAGGTCTTATGATATCAAACCCCCACCCTGTGTCAATGAAGTTATCCACACCCCCATAATCTTAACCTAAAAAACCCCGAGACTCTTTTTTTATATCAAAAAACTAAGTCCCCAATCAAGAACTTAGTCTTTTTACAAAAGAATTAACTTTCTTTTAAATCCCCCTACCTCACCAACACAAATGTCTCCCTATAAGTAGCATTGCCTGCTTTATCATAAGCTTTAACTCTTAGGTATTGAAGACCTTTATCTGTTTTAGCTGGGATAGTAAAGGAGTTCTTTTTTGATTTATAAATCTTCCCTCCAAGATAGATTCTATATTCATCTATTTCATTGTTATCAGTAGCTAGGAAGGTTAAGTTAGTTTTTCCAGCTGTAACAGGAGTCATATACTTAATAAAGGTTTCAAAGATAGGTTTTTGGTTATCTACTTTGACTTTAGTTTTCTTTTCGTTGATGAGAGTTCCATATTGATCATATTGTTTGATTTTGATGTAACCTGAGAAGTCTTTGCTTAGTTCTATTTTTTTACTCCATTTACCTTTGTCATCAGCTTGGGTGGTTTTGATGTGTTTAGAGTTTCTGTATATTTT
>Ga0209373_10003202_pt1 | contig 15435 bp, 8 predicted proteins | sample Higcelweek5metaG_FD_187173 | JGI IMG/M metagenome (GOLD analysis project Ga0209373, IMG submission 187173) | Freshwater pond sediment microbial communities from the University of Edinburgh, under environmental carbon perturbations - High... | ecosystem: Environmental > Aquatic > Freshwater >...
TTGAAAATGACCATATTCAGGAGGGTCGCCCGCCGGAATATGGTCATTTTCAATTCTCTTCCCCTGCGGGTCGGCATTTCCGATATTCATGGAAACATCCTTTTCTACCACGAGGACAGTTCCACCAGACGCTGGATCGACCACTCCAATCTCTCCACGGTCCGCCATGTCTCCGATATGACATGGATCGATTCCGAATCCACCCTCGAAATTTTCCGCCAGATTTTCGCCGAAAAAATCGGACGGACTTTCAGCACCAGCTTCAATGACAGTCACAGGATGGTTGTCTGCGAACTCCTTCCCAGAGAAATCTTCGGCAAGGAAGCCCTCCTCTGGATCTCCCAGGACATCACGGAGCTGGAAAACAGCAAACGCCGTGAAGAAGAGGCAAAAAGTTTCCTCCAGACGCTGCTGGACGATATGCCCGCATCCGTTCTCGCCAAAGACATCAATGACGATTTCCGAATTGTCCTGTGGAATAAGGAAATGGAACGTCAGACCGGCATTTCCCCAGATCAGGCCATCGGGAAAACGGACTTTGAACTGAATGCCTTCCCCGGAAGCGCGGAAGAATTCCGCAAACACGATCTGGAGCTGCTCAAGGCCGGACATACCGTCAATTTCATCGAAGAATGCACCACCGCGTCCGGCAGACAGATCACCTACAACGCCTTCAAGACCGCCATGCAGACCGAATCCGGGAAGTCCTTCGTCATGGACCTCTGCATCGATGTGACCCGGGAGCATGAACTCGAGCAGGAACGCCTCAAGATGATCCGCGAGCTCAACAGCCACATCCGCAATGAGCAGATCATCAACCAGTGCCTTCAGCGGATCACTCTCCAGACCAGCCTCGAGGATGCCGTCAATGAAATGCTCGGACTCATCGGACAGAACAACGACGCGGATCTCTGCTACATCTGTCAATATGCCGATCAGCGAACCTCTTCGAAAGCGGTTCACGGCTGGAACAACAGCGGCATACATATCGACGACATCCTCATGGACATCGATATGACCCGGTATCCGAAAACCCAGGAATCCTTCCTCCAGAAACAGGATGTGGTGATTCCAGACCTCCATCATCCTCCGGAATTCTTCAAGAACGAGGCGGACTTCCTTTTGAAATTCAGTATTCAGTCCGCCCTCCTCACCGGCATCTGGATCGACGGTCAGCTTTGGGGATTCGTCGGAATCAACTACATCCGCCGCAGCCACAATTTCACGGACAGCGACATTCACACCATCCACGACGCCGCCAACCTGTTCGTCATCGCCAACGAACGGAACCGTCAGATGAATGCCATCGCGGATACCGTCTCCCTCCAGAAACAGATATTCGACACGGTCGATCTCCCGATCCTCATGATCGACCGCGACTTCAATGTCATTACCGCCAATACGTCCGCGGCGGTCTTTGCCAGGGATTCCATTGACAATATCCGGAATTCCAAGTGCCACAGCCATTTCTGCAAATGCGCGGGAACCCCGGACTGGTGTCCCTCCAGAAAGACCATGGAAGACCGCCTGCCCCATCACGCCGACTTCTCCATCAACGGCCGCGAACTGGTTCTCACCAGCCAGCCCATCTTCGACCGCAACAACGAGCTCATTTCCATCCTCGAAATCGCCATGGACGTTACCGCCGTCCGCCAGCAGAGCCGGAAAATCGAACTCAACAGTCTCCTGCTCAACCGCGCCGCGGAAGTCACCCAGATCACCTATTTCAAAGGAGACAAGGACGGCAACATCACCCTCCTCGGCGGGAATACGAACCTCGGACTGCCCATGGACAACCGGCCGCACTCCCTCATCGGCTGGCTCAACAACGAGGACATCAAGGAATTCTCCAAGGCGCGGGACAAGCTGTCCGAAAGTTCCGAGAATGTGGTCGAGATCATCTGCCGCGCCACCGTCAACGATACCCAGCGGATTTTCCGGATGCGCGTCACGGGCAACAGTCATTCAGACCCCTTCTGCATCGGCATTCTCCACGACATTACCGATTCCGTCGAGGCGGAAAACGTCAAGAATGACCTGATCAAGCGTCTCAGCAGTTATGTGACCAACGAACGGATTCTCAACACCTGTCTCACGCAGACGGTTCTGGAAGAAGACTTCGACAAGAACACCATGGAAATTCTCCGCATCATCGCGGTCCGCTTCAATTGCGAACGTGCTTTCCTCGGGGTATTCCAGACCGGTTCCGTTTTCTCGGAATTCTCGCACGAATGGACCCGTCAGCCGTCCAGCCTGGACTCCCTGAACAACACCGCGCAGTCGCTCAAGACCTTCTTCACCGAAAACTTCATGAATTTCCGCACCGACAAGATGCTGCGTCTGTCGGACGGGGAAAATTCCGTTTCGGTTCTGGAAGGAACTTCCTGCGACTGTATACTCTGCATTCCGGTCTGGTTCGCCAACAGTCTCTACGGCGTTCTGGGAATCGGATTCAGCAGTTCCCGTCCCGCCGCCGAACCCGATGAGAATATCATGCGGTCTGTCTCCAAGATCATTTCACTGGCCAAGGAACACGCGGTCCAGCGGGAAAAACTGGATGCCACCATCCGGGAACGTCAGGTCATTTTCAACAAGGTCAAGGTCCCAATCATGTTCTATGACAGAAATCTCAAACTCGTCCGCGTCAATCCGGCAGGATGCCTCATGGCGGGGAAAACCAAGGAACAGCTGGTCGGTCATTCCTGCCACGAATCGTTCTGCTTCTGCGGAACAGAATGCCTTCCGAACAGCTGCGTTGTGAGAAAAGTCTTCGACACAGGAAAGTCCATGACCTCCGAAACCACATTTTCCAAACGGGAATACATTGTCTCCGCCGAACCCATCCTGGACCGTACGGGCGAAGTCGCCAACGTGGTCCTGAACGCCGTCGACATCACCGAAATCAACGAACACAAGCGTCAGCTCGAAGCCGCCATGATCGCGGCTCAGTCCGCCAGCCGCGCCAAGAGCTATTTCCTCGCAACCATGAGCCATGAATTGCGCACACCTCTCAACGCCGTGATCGGATTCAGCGAACTGCTCCAGATCGGAGACGTCCCGAAAAACGAACAGAAGGAATATCTCAAGTCCATCAACCTCGCCGGCAATGCCCTCCTGAACTTGATCAACGACGTTCTCGACCTTTCCAAGATCGAGGCGGAACAAACCAAGATCATTCCCGTCAGGACCGACTTCAAGGCTCTCCTCATCGATATTCAGTCGATCTTCAAACACAAACTCTTCGAGAAGAATCTGGATATGCGCCTTTATTGCCCCGATTCCCTTCCGCTCCTCTATCTGGACAACCTCCGGCTGCGCCAGATCCTCCTCAACCTCACCGGCAACGCCATCAAGTTCACCCACAAGGGACACGTGAACCTCCATGTCGAATTCTTCCCGGAAGCGGGAGAAACGGGAACGCTCTCCGTCCGCGTTCTGGATACGGGCATCGGCATTCCGAAAGAATACCAGAGAAAGATTTTCGAACCGTTCTTCCAGCAGCAGGACGCCGTGCGCGGGCATACGACTTATGAAGGCACCGGACTCGGACTCGCGATCTCCCAGCGGCTCATCGCCCAGATGAACGGCAAACTGGAGCTGGTCAGCACCCCGGGCAAAGGCAGCGTCTTCACAATCGTATTGAAAAACGTCCGGTTCGAAAAAACAGATGTGGCGCCGGAACACCTTCTGCCGGAAGGGAACGCCCCGGAAAACGGGAATATCAGGAAAAACCGCCCGCTGAAAGTGCTCCTCCTCGACGACGTCCCCATGAACCTGAAAGTGCTTTCCTCCATGCTCAAGAAGCTGAATGCCGAAACCTATACGGCCAACTCCGGGGAAGAAGCGCTGCGCTGTCTGACCGAGCAGAAATTCGATCTGATCCTCACGGACATGTGGATGCCGGGAATGAACGGACAGGAATTCGCGGCGGAAGTCAGGAAACTGCCCCTCAACCGGGAGACAATCCTTTATGCCGTGACCGCGGACACCGAGGCAAACGACAACTTCAATCTTCAGCTGTTCAACGGAATTCTCCACAAACCGCTGGTCATCGATAAGCTCAAAGCCATCCTGGATTCCATCCCGCGGGATTCCGGTTCATAGGCACGGAACCCGGAGAACAAGAGCGTTCCGGGAGATCAGGATTTCTCCCAGACGCCGCGGATCAGTCCGGCGGTCTTGAGCAGGGCCTCCGGAACCACCCGGGTATCGGACAGGACGGGCATGAAGTTCGTGTCTCCGTTCCAGCGCGGAACCACATGCATGTGAAGATGTTCCGCAACTCCGGCCCCGGCGGCCGTCCCCAGATTGAACCCGATGTTGTAGGCGGCCGGATGCATCAGTCTGTCAAGTGCTTTTGCGGCATCGACACTGACATCCATAATCTGATGGCGTTCCTCCTTTTCGAGCAGGGAAAGGTCTCCGACATGACGGTACGGAGCCACCAGCAGATGTCCGGAATTGTATGGAAAGCGGTTCAGAATCACGAAACAGAGACTGTAGCGCGCCACGATCAGTTCGTCTTCATGCGGGGAATCACCCTCGCTGCGATTGTCGCACAGGAAACACCCGGATTCCTTCTGGGAGCGGATGAATTCGATGCGCCACGGAGCCCATAGCGGGCGATTGTCTGTTGTCATGTCTCCTGATTCCTTGTTTTTCATCCCTCCCGAAAAAAAAACTTTTTTTCAGAGGAAGATTTGCAAAAATGCGATTCCATGTTATATTGAATGTTTCGGAAACGCTCCCGGCGGGAGAGTTCCTTATGAATGCCGTCTTATGACTGTATATTACAATAAATCACATTGACGAGGTTTGCAAATGAAAAAAGAAGTTCATCCGAATTACGGACCGGCCACGATTTCCTGCGCCTGCGGGAAAGTCTGGGAAACCATGTCCACCCGCAAAGAGTACAAGGTCGGCATCTGCGCCGATTGCCATCCCTTCTTCACCGGCAAGCAGAAGCTGGTCGATACGGCCGGCCGCGTCGAGAAATTCAACCGTCGCTATAAGAAAGCCGCGAACTGATCGCTGTTTTCTCTTTCAAGACCCGTTCCATTCCAGGCGCAGAAAAACTCCTTTTTTCACCGGCCGGAGGAACGGTTTTTTTTACATCGGGACGCGTCCCGACGGATCAAACCGGAAAGTTCCACGTATGAGACCCGAAGACCTCGCATCGCAGCTGGAACGCATGAAAACGCGTTACTCTGAAATTGAAAACCGCCTTTCCGATCCGGGAATTTATGCGGATCCGTTTCAGTGCCGCACCCTGACCCGGGAACGTGGACGGCTTTCCGAATTTTTCCGTCTCCTCAAGGAATGGTCGGACGCCCTTCGCGAGCGTGACGACAACCGCGAAATGCTTCAGTCGGAACAGGATGAAGGGTTCCGCGGCATGATCGAAAGCGAACTGGCCGTGCTGGAACCCCGGATCGAAAACGCCGAAAAGGCGGTCATCCGGATGCTTCTGCCGCCGGACCCCAATGACGGAAGGAGCATCATCGTTGAACTGCGCCCGGCCGCGGGCGGCGAGGAAGCCGCCCTCTTCACCGCGCAGATGCTCCGCGTCTATACCAAATATGCCGAACGCAGAGGCTGGAAGTTCGAACTGCTGGACCTCTCCGAAAGCGGTCTCGGCGGAGTCAAGGAAGTCACCTTCTCCCTTTCCGGCGACGATGCCTTTTCACGGATGCGGTTTGAAAGCGGCGTCCACCGCGTCCAGCGCGTCCCCGTGACCGAGGCATCTGGACGAATCCACACCTCCACCATCACGGTCTCCGTCCTGCCGGAAGCCGAGGAAATGGACGACATCGCCCTGCCGATGGAAGACCTTGAAATCTCCACGTTCCGTTCTTCCGGTCCGGGCGGACAGAATGTGAACCGGACCGATTCCGCCGTGCGCATCGTCCACAAACCCAGCGGAATCACGGTTGCCAGCCAGCAGGAACGTTCCCAGATCCGCAACCGCGAAATCGCACTCCGCATCCTGAAGTCCAAACTGCTGGAAATCCGTCAGCGCGAAGAGGCGCGGAAACAGGCCGACTCCAAACGTTCGCAGGTGGGGACCGGCGACCGCAGCGAGCGTATCCGCACTTACAATTTCCCTCAGAACCGCATTACCGACCACCGCTACGGAATCTCCGTGCATGACATGCCATCCCTGCTGGAGGGCGACATGGATCTGATTCTGGAACCCATTCTGGAGGAGGAGGGCAAAAATGCCCTGAGGGCGGCGCTGGAAAGGGAGGTGGTCTGATGCCCGCAAGGTTCAGTGAGGACCTTGAAAAGAAACCCCTGACATGGAAATATGTCAAGGGCGTTCTCCGGAACTTCGTCCATTACTACAAGCCGCACCTCGGGCTTTTCTATCTCTCGGTCGGCTGTTCTCTGGCCAATGCCGGATTGACCACTCTCATGCCGCTGCTCGTCTACGCGGCCTTCGAGAAGTTTCTCCCCGCCAAAAACTATCCGATGATCTGTGCCGTAGTCGGAGCAATGTTCGCGCTGATGGTGATGATCACCCTGTCCATGTATGTAAGCATCCGTTACGGACACACGCTCGGAGTGCGCATGGAGGCGGACATGCGCAACGACCTTTTCTCCCATCTCCAGAAGCTTTCATTCAGCTACTTCGACCGCGCCAAGACCGGACACCTGATGTCCCGCATCACCAACGACCTGACCATGATCGCGGAACTCGCGCACCACGGACCGGAGGACATCCTTTCATCGCTTCTGCTTCTGGTCGGCGGCTTCGGCGTAATGCTTTATCTGAATCCGCTGCTGACGCTCGTCACAATCATTCCGCTTCCTTTCATTCTCTTCTGGGCCTCCCTGTTTCAAGGCCGGATGCGCAGCGGTTTCCGGGACGCGCGAAAGGAAGTGGCCGAGATCAACAGCCAGGTGGAAAACTCCATCCAGGGAATCCGCGAAGTCAAAGCCTTCACCAACGAATCGGTGGAGATCGGCAAATTCCAGCACGTCAATTCCTGCTACCGGCTGGTCCGCGAAAAAATATTCCTGACGCTGGCCCTGTTCCATTCCGGAATCATGTTCTTCATTCAGGGATACTCCCTGCTGTTCATCGCCGCCGGGATCATTCTGGTGTATTTCGGCCGTGCGACCGTGATCGAGGTCATGACCTTCTTCATGTATTCCAAATACATCACCATGCCTCTTTTCCGTCTGGTGGAGTTCGCCGAACAGTTCCACATGGGACTCTCCGCCTACGAACGCTTCTACGAGGTTCTTCAGGAAACGCCGGAAGTGGCGGATTCCCCCTCCGCGAAGACACCGGCAGACACCTTCAAAGGAAAAATCGAACTGGACAACGTTTCTTTCAGCTACAACGGCGCCGATGAAGTCCTGCGGGACATTTCCCTGCGGATCGAACCCGGCAAGACCGTGGCGCTGGTCGGGGAGTCCGGCGCGGGAAAAACCACGCTGGCCGCCCTGATCCCCCGTTTTTACGATGTGACCAAAGGTTCGCTCCGGATCGACGGTCTCGACGTCCGGGACTACGCGCTCGCCGGACTCCGCAAAAACATCGGCATCGTCCAGCAGTCGCCCTTCCTCTTCGACACCACGATCCGGGACAATATCCTGTTCGGACGTGTCGACGCCTCGGAAGAGGAACTCGTTCAGGCCGCGAAGGATGCCAACATCCATGACTTCGTCCAGTCCCTCCCGGACGGTTTCGACACCCTCACCGGCGAACGCGGCGTCCGGCTTTCCGGCGGACAGAAACAGCGTATTTCCATCGCGCGCGTTTTCCTGAAGAATCCCTCCATCCTGATCTTCGACGAAGCCACCTCCTCCCTCGACAACCAGTCCGAGTCACTCGTTCAGGAGTCCATGGAAAAGCTCTGCCGCAACCGCACCACGATCATCATCGCGCACCGTCTTTCCACCGTCAAGAACGCCGACTATATTTATTGTCTGAAGGCAAGCCGCCTCATCGAACACGGAACCCATGAAGAGCTTCTTGCCAAGAACGGTTACTACAAAATGCTATATGAAATGCATACTTTTTAACCAAGGAAGGTAAATTCAGCCATGCTGCGCAAACTCCTGATTCTTCTGCTGTCCGTCTCCGCCCTTCTCGCCGCCGGCGCCGAAAAGGTGCTTGTATGGGAGGCTACCTCGCCGAAGCTCCCGGGCAAAGTTTTCCTGGCGGGTGCCGTCCATGTGGGGCGCGCCGCCTGGTATCCGCTGGACAGCGCTTACGACAAGGCGCTCAAGGCTTCGTCCGCCGTCTACTTCGAAATCTACAAACCTGATCCCCAGCAGGTGATTGCCTCCTGCACCCGTTACGGGATATTTCCCCAGGGGAAAAGACTCTCGGACATCTCCGGAATGGACAATTTCAGGAAGATCAGCAATTTCATGCTGACCAACAATTCACCCCTCGCCGGCGAGGCTCTGGAAAGGATGCGTCCGTGGTTCCTTACCATCGAGACGGCGGGAATGTATCTGCGGAAACATCCGGACCTGTCGCAGGACTTCGGTTTTGAAGCAGTTTTCACAACGAACATCGGAGACCGCCCCGGATTCAGCCTGGAATCGATCGACCTCCAGTTCCGCACCATGTCTTCGATTTCCGACATCGCCAGCATGAGACTTCTCATGGAAGGCGTCAACGACTTCAAAAGCGCCGGACGCGACCTCGAACGCATCATGGGCGCCGTCACCACCGGAAAAACGGAGGATCTCACCCTGCTCAACAACGAAATCGCCTTCAAGCACCCGGAATTCTACCAGAAACTCTTCGCGGACCGCAACAAGCGGATGGCCGGACTGATTTATGACCTGATGAAGAAAAAACAGACGGTTTTCGTTCTGGTCGGAGCCGGACATTTTGTCGGACGCGACAACATTCTGGAGCTTCTGCGGGAGAAAGGCTGCACCACAATCCAGCTCGACAAGACCGGCAAAAAGGGCGACATCCGCCCACGGTAACCGGCGGTTGTCCGCTGAACGTCTTCCTGAAAAGCACTGGGTTCAGCGGATGCCGTTCAGCCCCAGTTCGGGGAGTTTGCCGAATACCTTGAAATACAGGACGCGGGTCTGTTCCGAAACGGGGTCCAGCAGGAAGGACGCACGCGCACAGCGTTCCGCCAGAGCACGGTTGCCGTCCTGAAGGGCGTTTTCCCCCATGAAGCAGAGCTTCATCGCCTCGACCCGCTCCTTCGGCTTGATGACCCGGAACACGGAATAGACGCCCGTAATCGAACGGAATTCCCGCGGCGGATCGATCTGATAGAACCAGAGCAGTTTGTTGGAATTGTATTTCATCATGTTGACCGGAGACGTTCCCCGGATCACTTTCGCCCCGGCGATGTAACGGTCGGAATAGATCGTCATCGGCCCGGCGTATCCATGGTTGTAAAGCAGAAAATCCGCGTTCAGTTTCGAGCAGAATTCGGCCAGATCCCGTTCGGAGCCGTGATAGAGAAGATTGAGGTAAATCTGCGTGGGACGCCGGATGCGTTCCAGTCCGAACTGAGGCTGGAGCGCGATCGCCGCGTTCGCGTAGCATTTCAGCATGGGGCCGACCACGAAATCCGTGATGACGCCTTTCCCGTGAATATTCTCCCGGCGGAACCACTCGATCAGAGTGGCGGTTTCCCGCAGCCGGACATCATCGGAATAGACCCGCCGGCCGAACAGCGACACGATCATTTCCAGAGAGATCAGCAGAAAACAGGCCGTTCCCAGCAGAAAACGGGCCGTCGCGAGAAAACGGCGGCGAACCTTGGCCGGATTGCTTCGCCGGGCGGCCCGGATTGCCCGGGAAAGATCATCCAGCAGAAGCGACAGTGAAACCGCCAGGAAAAGGATGAGGAATTCATGGTAGCGGACCACGTAAATGAATCCGAAGGTGAACACGAAGGTGAACACGAAGAAGAACAGGGAACGGGGCAGGTCGCGCCGCAGATACCCGGCCGCCGTCACGAAGAAGGGCGCGCCCAGCAGGAGCAGATAAAACAATCCCAGCGAAAACGGCGTGTAGACATATACATTGTTGACCGCCTTGAAGATGGACAAACCTCCGGTCAGGATGCCCAGCGACGGAAAATAGGTGATGATGATTTTCCAGTCGGCCGAGTGCATGGCGGGCGTCCACATCATCCGGGCGTCGTAGGAGAGCTTGTCCGGATCGCGCGGCTTGACGTTGTTGAACTTGATCTTGGCGGCGGTCAGCTCGCTGAAATGGTTGTAATGCGACACATAAAGCGGGGTCTTGACGCCCCAGTTCCAGAAGCCGTAAAGACAGCCTCCCAGCAGGAACAGAAGCAGAAGCCGCCTCGGGAACGGAAGCCGCCGTTTCCAGAAGGCCGCGCACAGCAGGGGCAGCAGCACGACAACCAGCGGCGACATGATCGTCTGGTAGGTCTGGTTGAACGGCACCAGCACCGAACTGAGCACCACCGCGCAGCCGACCACGAGCCACGCCTTCCGGCGCGAGTCGGAAACCTTTCCCCCGATCAGCCAGCGTCCCAGTTCGAACAGGACGATCGCACTGAAGAATCCGAGGCAGAGGTCCCATGTGGAAAACGCGGTGAAGGCGACCAGAAACAGAAGACCGTATTTCCAGCGGGTTCCACGGAGATAGGAGGAATACAGGAGCAGGAGGAACGCGGAAATCAGAGGAAGCGCAAAGTTGCCGCGGATGATGTCCTGTCCGGTGGAACGAGCGATCGCGCTGATCGCCACCGCATGGAAAATGCCGCCGAAAAAAGCAAGGGAACGGCGGCATTTCAACGTCAGGAGCAGAAGGAAGATGAAGCCGGAGGAGAGGCTGATCCAGAGTCGGAGCTGGAAGGAGACCCACTGGGCGAGGTGGATGTTGTCCTGAAAACGGAGTTCGGACTGGTTCGGGGAGGCATCGGGAAACACAAGGGATTTGAGGCGGTATCCCCATCCGAGGAACCATTCCAGCCCCATGATCATCTGCCGGTAGGGCGCAATGTCTTCCAGACCGTGAAGATTGGGATCGACGGAGGACACTCCCTTCCCCGCGGCGATGTCCTGAATGTATCCGTACATCATGGCGCATTCGACGGTGAACGGCATGAAATTCTCATGGGATACGGGAAGGAACTGTCCGAAGAAATTCTGCCGGATGGGCGGCGCGTCGCGGATGATGGATGCGACGGAGCGGGCCTCGCGATTGAAGTTATGCGTGCGCATGGCGAAAGCGGTCAGGACGCAGATCAGGAAGAGCGTCGGGGTAAGGAGTTTCGGATGTCGTCTGAAAAAAGTAAACATAGTCTCAGAAAGTCTTTCTCAGTTGAGAGGACTGGATGCCGAGTTCCTCGCGATATTTGGCCACTGTCCGTCGGGCGACCTCGAAACCGCGTTCCTTGAGAAGGTCGGAAAGCCGGCTGTCGGAAAGCGGTCTGGCGGGATCCTCGTTCGCGACGAACTCGCGGATCATATTTTTGATGGCGTGGGCGGAAAGCTCTTCGCCTTCCTCGGACTGGAACCCGCCTGAAAAGAAATATTTGAACTCAAACAGGCCGACAGGAGTCTGCATATATTTTCCGGAAACCGCCCGGCTGATGGTGGTTTCATGGAGTCCGAGCTTGTCGGCGGCCTGCTGCATGGTCATGGGTTTGAGCGCGCGGGGACCATATTTCATGAAGTCATACTGTGAATTGAGGATCAGCTCGCCGATGCGCCGGATGGTTTTCTTGCGCTGTTCGAGGTTGTGGATGAGCATCTTGCCGCTGTCGATCTTTCCGCGGAGATAGGCCCTGTCCTCCGCCGCGAGCGCCGGATTCTCCAGCATTTTTGCGTAATGCTTCGAAATGGAAAGCCGCCCGAAGGGAGGATCGTTTTCCAGCAGCACGAAGGAATCGCCTTCCGGCACGACGGTCAGCTCGGGAAGGATGTACGGTTCGGTCGTCTGGGCGACGGTCGCCCCGGGATAGGGGTTGAGGAGCCGAAGTTCCGCGACCAGTTCGTTGAGACGTTCCACCGTAATGTCCATGCTCCGCGCGATCTGGGGCAGTTTGTTCCGGGCAAGCTCGTCGAAATGCTCCAGGATCAGAGTCTCCAGCAGAGGATCGTGCTTCTGTCTGACGCGAAGTTGGAGAAGCAGACTTTCGCGCAGATCGCGGGCTGCAATTCCGGGCGGGTCGAAGGACTGCACCAGGGCAAGGGCCTCCTCCGCGCCGTTCATGCCGATCCCGGACGACTGGGCGGCGTCGGCCAGAGCTCCCTGAAGATACCCGTTGCCGTCAAGGCTCCCGATGATATATTCGGCGCACGACCGGATTCCGGGCTTGATGTCCGCAAAACGAAGTTGTTCGAGAAGATATTCCTGGAGGGATGTTTCCGCCACAATGGAATCGAAGATGTAGTTCCGGCGGTCCTCGTCTTCCTGAGGAGAATCCCATTCTTCCGGAGACTCGATGATCCTGCCGAGATGGTCCTCGTAGTCCTCTCGGTTCGGATCCAGCATTTCCTCCTTCGAGTATTCCCGTCCGGGAACGGAATCCGACAGCAGGGGCTCGGAAAAACGGTCATTCCCCTCCTCTTCCGGAGAATCCGTTTTCTTGTCTTCCTCACCGGCGACTCCCGGTTCAAGTTCCAGAACCGGATTGACGGCCAGTTCCTCCTCGATGCGGGCCTCGAGTTCCATCACGGGAAGAGTCAGAAGCGAGAGCGAATGAAGCTGCTGCGGAGCCAGCGTCATAACCTGCTTCAGGTCTTGCTTTTGCGAAAGATTGTTAGACTGTTCCATTTTTCCCGTTCAATAAATATTCCATAAAAAAAGCCAAAAGCATTTTACAATCTCGAAAGGGCGGGTTATAATAACCCCAAAATCGGGAAAAAACAAATGACAGTAACACAAAATGCCCGGATATTTCCGGGAGGAGTCGGCAGAAATTGAAAGACTCCGGAAAATTCGGAATTACCGTTCTCGGCAGCGGGAGCGGAGGGAATGCCAGCGTGATCCATGGTCCGGAAGGACGGCTGCTTCTGGACGCCGGGTTCAGCGCGAAGGAAATGGAGAGCCGGCTGGAAACATCCGGGATTGAACCGGACAGCATCCGGGCGATTCTCATCACGCACGGACACTCCGACCATACGAAAGGGTGCCGGACTTTCGCCGACCGCCACGGGCTCTGCGCCTACTTCACAGCCGCCACGAGGATGGAAGGGGAGCGGGTGCGCTTCCTTCCGGAACGTCAGGCCGTCATAGAACCGGGCAGCGCCTTCACGCTCTGCGGAATCCGCATCGAACCGTTCACCCTGCCGCACGACGCCGTCGACACGGTGGGTTTCGTCTTTCAGGTCTCCGGAAAGAAACTGGGCGTGGCGACCGATCTGGGACACCTGAATCTGCTGGCCCGCCAGAAACTCAAGGGATGTTCCGTGCTGGTGCTGGAATCCAACCACGACCCGCAGCTTCTTCAGGCGTCCAGCCGTCCAATCCAGCTCAAACGCAGGATTCTGGGACGTCACGGACATCTGAGCAACCGGGACGCGCTGGAAGCGCTTTCGGAGCTTCTCACCACGGAAAGCGAGGAATTGATTCTGGCGCACCTGAGCCGGGAATGCAATAATCGGGAACTTCTCGCAGAACTTGCCAAAGAAACACTGGCGAATCTCGAGAGAAGCGATATATTACTGGAAATAGCCTCTCAGGAACATCCGCTCGCCACTCGCTGGCTGGTGGAATAATAAAGAAATTTTGAAAGAACGCACGATGCCGGAACCGGAAACACTCCAGAATCAGCAAAAACTTTCGGAGGACGAAATCCCCGCCATGGTAGTTGAAGCGGCGCCGGATTCGGAACTGGCCAATTCCGAGATCGACCCCAGACCCATCAAAATTTTCTGTCACAACTGTCAGCAGAAGCTGGATGTCACCAGCCTTCAGCCCTTTGCCCGGATCGCCTGCCCGTCCTGCGGTGCGGAACTCATCATCCCGAAGTGGTTCGACACCTATCTGCTGGAGGAACCCTGCGGCATCGGCGGAATGTCCAGTGTCTACCGGGCGCTCGACATCGCTCTCGACCGGGAAGTCGCCATCAAGATTCTGAACCCGGAGATCGCCCCGGAAAGCGAACGTTCGTCCCTCTTCCTGAACGAAGCCAGAACCGCCGCCACCATCAACCACTACTCCGTCATTCCCATCTATACCTGCGGCGTATTCAACGGACAGACCTACATCGTCATGCAGTTCATGAACGGCGGCTCCCTCGAAACCAAGCTGAACAATGCGGGCGAACCCATCCCGATTCCGGATGTGGTCAAGTGGATTCACGACATTGCCGAAGGTCTTGAAAACGCCTGCCGTCACGGAATCGTCCACCACGACATCAAGCCGGGCAACATCATGCTCGATTCGGACGGCAATGCCAAAATCGGCGACTTCGGAATCGCCCAGAGCATTCTGGCAAGTCCTGAAACCGTCTCCACGGCAAAGGAAACCTGGGTCAGCCCCCTCTACGTCAGTCCCGAAAAAGTCGCGACGGGCGAAGAGAATTCCCAGGGCGACATCTACAGCCTCGGCGCAACCTTCTACCATCTTCTCACGGGCAAGCCTCCCTTCCAGAGCGAAAATCTGGAAGAACTCATCTGGTGCCGGACAAAACAAAACCCTGTCCCCCCCAACCAGATCCGTCCCGAAATCCCACTGGCGCTGACCTCCCTCATCATGCGCATGATGCATCGTTACCCCGACATGCGGCCGAATTATCAGGAGGTCATCTCCTCTCTGGACGCTTTCCTCAAAAATCCCGAAACGGTGACCGTCACCATCCTGAAACGGAATCCGCTTTCCAGAAGCGCCATTTATGTGCCGTCCGGAAGCTCTCCTTCCTCCATCAAACCGAAGGCTCCTTCTTCACTCCGGCCGAAGTCGCCATCCTCGGTCAAGCCGAAGTCGCCTTCTTCGGTCATGAGGAGAACCAGTTCTTCGATCCAGCAGCCGTCTCCGCCGAAGTCGACCATCCTGAATCCATTCCCGCCGACTCCGTCTCCGCTGCCGCCTCAGCTCGAAATTCAGTCGGTCGTGATCGAAGATCCGTCCTACGTCTGGCTGCGGAACAAATATCTCATCGCCGGAATTGTCGTGGTTTCCGTCATGATCCTTTCCCTGGTCATTTTCGGTCTGATTCAGCTTCTCAACGCCCAGGACCCGAAAGTGCTCCCGGATCTTCCGGAAACCAAACACAATGCTCCGGTCCAGGCCGCTCCGCATCCCGCCGCCGCACCATCGCCGTCATCTCCGGCATCGGCACCCGCACCGGCAGAACCGACAACTCCGGAAACAATTGCTCCCGCCCCCCAGACCGACGCGCCACAAATAGCTCCGTCCGGAGAAAATACCGGCGGCTCCACAAAAACCGCAGTTCCGGTATCCTCCGAAACAACTACAGACAAAACTCCCTCCCCGGCTACAAATCCCCCCCCCGC